>Ga0209726_10008538_pt1 | contig 10978 bp, 15 predicted proteins | sample Subgrocontami54m_FD_187453 | JGI IMG/M metagenome (GOLD analysis project Ga0209726, IMG submission 187453) | Subsurface groundwater microbial communities from S. Glens Falls, New York, USA - GMW46 contaminated, 5.4 m (SPAdes) (version 3) | ecosystem: Environmental > Aquatic > Deep subsurface >... | reverse complement strand
AAGACTTCGAGGCCACCATCGCCAGCGCCGTCGCCTGGGTCCTGCTCGCCCACATCAGGCTGTTGACGCGCCGCATCGTACGAGCCTGAATGCGTGAGCTTCTTTTCGAGTCAGACTCTTAGAGCCGAGGTCTCCCATTTCTGTAGAAAGGGCGGCCACACCGGCACCCCAATCGATGGCAGAATTAATTATAGGGAAGTAAGCCCAGCCGTTTTGCTGAGCGACGGCGGCAAATATGATGACGTTTCGCTTGGTGTCTGCATCGTTGTCCGAGAAAAATTGGCGCATCATTTCGACGTGACCCAGGTCCGCTTCGAGATTGATGGACATAAAGTCGCCGTGAGGATGGCGCTGCTGATAAGCCCGTTGACCGCGCACCGCCCATTCCCCAGGAGCCCCACCTAGGACCAGAAAACGAAAGCGGCTACCGGCTTCGTTAATGGATTCTAAGAGAAACCCAAGTTCCGCGCGAAGCGCAGCATCATCGGGCTGCACAATCCCAAAGAAAGCAGGGTTGAACGGCCCCAATATGCTTCCGTCGGGATGAGAGAACGGCGCAACGAGCGCGTCAAAATCAACTGGAGGTCGGGGACGTTTGCTCGCAGGGCGCCCCACAGAGCTATCAGCAACGGGCATTCCGAACAGAAGGGTTCTCAGTTTCGCAAGCATCAATCGGACCTCGATTTCAAAGTCGAGCGCATCCTATTGGATAGGCGCTGCAAATTATTCCAGACGGCTTGCGGATATGCGAGTCTGGCGGGATGACGAAAGGTGTCGATGTCCGGCTTGGCCCGGGCGACTGGGGACGGCTGGAAGCCGTGATCGGCTCGGGAAACAGCCCGTAGAAGCATGTGTGGCGAGCTCGGATTGTACTGCTGAGTGCCGCTGGGGTCGGTACTGTGGCGATCCAGCGGCAGACCGGCAAGGGCAAGCCGACAATCTGGCACCGGCAAGCGCGCTTTATGACCGAAGGCGTCGCTGGGCTGCTCCACGACGCGACGCGACCCGGCGGCAAGCCGCCGCTGACGCCGGCGGCGGTCGAACGCGTGGTCAAGATGACGCTCGCTGAGCCGCCGGACGAGACGGCACACTGGACCTGCCGGGCGATGGCGAAGGCAGCCGGGGTCAGCCATCGCAGCGTTCAGCGCATTTGGGCGGCGCACGGCCTGAAGCCGCACCGGGTGCACACCTTCAAGCTGTCGAACGATCCGAAGTTTGCCGCGAAGGTCCAGGATGTCATCGGCCTCTATGTCGATCCGCCCGAGCAGGCGCTGGTGCTGTCGGTCGCCGAGAAGTCGCATGTGTGGATGGCCCCCGACTCGCAAGGGAAAAGATTGTGCTGAGGCAGGCGGGTTGCTTGCGGTCATGTGTCCGGCCTCTTCGTGCGGCTCGCATGGCCGCAGGCCCCGATGGGTGTTCGCGGGCTGACACCCTCTCCTCGGGGAGTGTCCGATTTTTTGTGTAAGGCGAGCCGTGGTTCATTCGCTTTGAGCCCTCAGCGCGCTGAGGGCTCAAAGCGGTCGCCGAACAGGATGGCAAATTGCCCCATCGCAGCCGTCCATTCAATGGGCCGGCGCCAGTGAACGCCGGCATTGCGGATCGCCAGGAACAGCAGTTTCAGCGCCGCCTCGTCGGTCGGGAAGCTACCGCGGGTCTTGATGATCTTGCGCAAGGACCGATGCAGGCTCTCCACCGCGTTCGTAACCGGTATGAAGATCGCGGTGCCGGCTCGCTCGGCTGGGATCATCTTGGTTCCGGCGTATGGTGCGACCATCCGGGACGAGGGGCACCGGGAGCACGCAAAGTGGGCAGGCCGATGTACTCGATGAGCCGAGAGCTCGTGTTAGTAGCTGGTCGCCCCTGCGACCTACCCGGTTGCGCCGAGAGCGCGGATCCGTAGTTGTCGTGTCGCCCATTGCTCCCGCCACATCGAAGGAGAGGAGCAAGCGATGCGACGTGTGATCGGCATGGACATCCACCGGACGTTTGCCGAGGTGGTGTTCTGGGAAGATGGGAAGCTGCGTCCCGCCGGACGGGTGAGCATGACCCGCGCGGGCCTCGAGGGCTTCGGCCGCAGCCTGGGCAAGGAAGACGAGGTCGTCATCGAGGCGACCGGCAACGCGATGGCCGTCGTGCGCGTGCTGTCGCCGTATGTGGCGCGTGTGATCGTTGCCAATCCCTTGCAGGTCAAGGCGATCGCCCATGCGCACGTCAAGACCGATAAGATCGACGCCGGCGTGCTGGCGTCGCTGCGGGCGGCCGATTTTCTGCCCGAGATCTGGCTGCCCGACGCCGAGACCGAACGTCTGCGGCGGCTGGTGGCGCGCCGCAACCAGGTTGTCCGGCACCGCACGCAGATCAAGAACGAGGTGCATGCGATCCTGCATGCCCATCTGATTCCGCCCTGTCCGCACGCCGATCTGTTCGGACGGCTCGGCCGGACTTGGCTCGCGCGACAGATCATGCCCGATGACGAGCGGGGCGCGATCGAACGGCACCTCCGTGAGCTTGATCGGCTGGGCGAAGACCTCGGCGTCCTCGACAGAGACATCGCGCAGGGGGCCATCGATGATCCGGCAGTCAAGCGGCTGCTCACCATCACCGGTGTCAACCTGATCGTCGCCGCCGGCCTGGTAGCGGCGATCGGCGACGTGCGCCGCTTCCCCGACCCCCAGAAGCTGGTCAGCTATGTCGGCCTGAACCCACGGGTACGGCAATCCGGGCTCGGGCTTGCGCAGCATGGTCGGATCAGCAAGCGGGGACGTTCGCATGCGCGTGCCATGCTGGTCGAGGCAGCCTGGGCGGCATCCAAAGCGCCAGGCCCGTTGCGCGCGTTCTTTCTGCGCATCCGCGCCCGTCGTGGTCACCAGATCGCCGCGGTTGCCGTGGCGCGCAAGCTGGCCGTGCTGTGCTGGCATCTGCTGGTCAAGGGTACCGATTACCAATGGGCGCGCCCGGCGCTGGTCGCCAACAAGTTGCGCGCGATGGAGCTGAAAGCCGGGCACCCGGCGCGGAAAGGAAGCAAGCCGGGCTCCGCTTACGCCTACAATATCAAGGAGCTGCGTGATCGTGAGATCGAGCTGGCCCGTCATGCCGAGCAAGCCTACGAGCGGTTCGTCAGCCAATGGCAGCGGCATGGCAAGACGAAGCAGCGCACGGGTGCCGCAAACGAGGAACGACACTGAAGGCAGCGTGGTCGGGCTTGCATCCTCCGGCCCGGCTCTTTGCCACGCGGTCACCCGTGCCATTCCAGGATAGCAGCTCACGTCGGAAAAGCTTGTCGATCTCATCCGTCGTGTAGATCATCTTGCGGATCGCCGGCGGGAAGGCAAAGAACGGCACCACATATTCCCACGCCCGGCGCCAGGCCTGGCCGATCGCCGGGTAGCGCCGGCCCCACTTAGCCTCGAAGCGATCGAGCTCGGCCCGCGCCGCCTCGGCCGTCTCGGCCCGATAGATCGCCTTCAGATCGGGCATGATGATTTTGCGGTCCTTCCACGACACAAAGGCCAGCGAGTTGCGGATCAGGTGAACGATGCAGGTCTGCACCGTGGTCAGCGGAAACACCGTGCCGATCGCCTCGGGAAAGCCTTTCAGCCCGTCGACGACGGCGATCAAGACGTCGCCGACGCCGCGGGTCTTGAGTTCGTTCATCACCTTCAGCCAGAACTTGGCGCCTTCGGTCTGCTCGATCCACAGCCCGAGCACCTCCTTCTCGCCCTCACCGGTGAGGGCGAGCGCGACGTAGACGGCCTTGTTGCGCACCAGGCCTTCGTCGCGAATCTTGACCCGCAGCGCGTCGAAGAAAATCACCGGATAGACCGGGTCGAGCGGCCGGTTCTGCCACGCGCGCACTTCCTCGAGCACGGCATCGGTGACCCGGCTGATCAGATCGGGCGAGACCTCGACCCCGTAAAGCTCCTGGAGATGACCCTGGATCTCGCGAACCGACAGACCCCGGGCGTAGAGGCTGATGATGCGATCATCAAAGCCATCCAGCCGGGTCTGGCCTTTGGCGACGATCTGCGGCTCGAAGCTGCCGTTGCGGTCGCGCGGCACCGCCAGCTCGATCGTCCCGTCGTCGCCGAGCACCGTCTTCGTCGAATGGCCGTTGCGATTGTTGCCGCTGCCGCGACCGGCCGCGTCGCCCTTCTCGTAGCCCAGATGCTCGCTCAGCTCGGCGCCCAGCGCTCGCTCCAGCAGCCGCTTCTTCAGCTCCTTGAACAGACCCTCCTCGCCCAGCAAATCCTGCGGCGTGCTGTAGCCTTGCAGGAGCTCCTCGATAATCTCGTCCCTAATCGCCTGTGCCATGATCCGTGATCCCCTCTACAACATAGAGCGTCTCACGGCTCCCACTTACACAAAATACCTGACACCCTCGCCGGCGGTCACCGAGGTCTGCCTGCCGCAGACGGCGCACTCCCAGGTCCATGCCTTGGTTTGCAGTTCCCACGCCTTGGCCTTGCCGCAGCCGGGGCAGACGAAACCCTGCGGCCAGCGCGCCGCAAAGAGGTACTGCACGCAGGCCGCTTCATCCGGAAAGCGGCGTTGGAACTCGATCACGGAGCGGGGAAACTCGCTCACGGCAGCCTCCGGGAGGGTTTATGTTCGTGATATGTTCTGCCCCAAACCCACCCCTCCCGCCACCATTAACGGTGTCCCCGGACGCAGAGGGATAAGCCTTTTCTGGGAATGAAGCTCCCTTGATGCTTTCTCCTAAGTGCGTGCATACTGAGGCCAAGCTCTAAGGTGGAGCAGCGGTCCCAATGGATGGCCATCGTCCGCAGACCCTCAAAGACGGCGATCCCGAGTCGTCGCCAGGGGCACCTGACGAAAAGGCAGGTCCAAAGCGTTCAGATCATCCGTCGCCGGAAAAGCCGGTATTTCATCCGTCGCCGGAAAAGCCAGCATTTCCACCTCTCAAAGGCGAGATGGGGCGGGAGGTTGACTTGCCGCCGACGGGGGCGTTCAACCTCGAGGTCTGGACCGGCGGTGCGCCGTATCCGACGGTGCCGGCGGCGGGGTATCAGGGTCTGGCGATCCTGGGGCCGGGCGGCACCTCGATCACCTTGGACTCTGGGGTATTCGCGGTCGCGGATTTGGCCACCGGGGGGCAGCAGGACACGATCACCGCGCTCGGCGACGACGAGACGATTTCGGCCAGTCCGGGCAACAACGACGCGTACGGCGCGGGCGATGCGATCACCGGCGGCGGCGCCGACACGATCAACGTCTACGGCAACAACGCCACGGTCAACGGCGCCGACAACGCTTGGGTCTACGCCGGCACCGGCAACGACACGATCTTTATCTATTCGGGCAGCAACGGCGACACGATCAACGCCGGCACCGGCAACAACGCCACGGTCAACGGGGTCGGCAACGCCACGATCAACGTGTTGGGGTCGAGCGATTCGGTGTTTGGCGGCAGCGGCGACAACAATCTGGGTAACGACTTTGCCCGCTACGATACGGTTGCTGGCGGCATCGCTAACGAGACGCTCATTGTGTTGGGCGCTGACAACAACCTGATCGTCGGCGAAGCGGGCACCGATACGATCATCGCGGTTGGTTCGAACAATTCGATCTTCACCGACACCGGCAACGATACGATCAACAGCTACGGTATAGGCAACACCGTGACGGCCGGCATCGTCGTCGGCACCAATGCCGCGCTGATCAACGCGGATCACGGCTCGATGACCTTTGTCGACGGCACGAACTTCTATAGCGACACCGTGGTCGGCTTCAGCACGGCGGCGGGTGATACGATCAATCTGTCAACGAACCACCATACCGTGAGCAGCTCTTCGCTGGTCAATGGCGACCAGGATACGCAGATCACCCTCGGCGACGGCTCGACGATCCTACTGAGGGGCATCACCCGCATCGACGGCAGTTTCTTCAGCTGAAGCCGGAGCGTTGCCCGCACTGCGGAGGTACACCGAGCTGGCCTGGAAGGGACATGCCCGACGCCGGCCGAATTGCGCAGTAAGACCTATCCGCTCCGCGGCGTGCTCGACGCGATCACCACCTATGATCTTGGCTATTTCCTCGACGAGACTGCCGAGAAGATCAGCATCCGGCACGGCCACCGCGTCGCTCGCTCGACGATCGCCGCGTGGCGCGCCGAGCGTCGCTCTCTCACTACCTACTCGCAATCAAACTCTATCGTCAGGTCTGTAAGTTCGAGTATCTCCAGCCGAAGCTCACCCTGCTCCGGCAGGGGAGGTACAGGAACACGCCCGGCTCGGCGGTGTCGCCGATTTCCTGGAGCGGGTCCCGGCGGAATGCCCGCACGAGTTGTTCCGGGGAGCGAGCGGGCCTCGCAAAAGGCAGGGGGCTTCATCGACGCCTCACGGCTAATCGTCGTCGAGAAGGAAAACTTCGCCACGCGGGTGGCCGCGGTCGTCATCCCGACCGTCGGCGACAATCGCCGTACCCGTCCGGTGAGGGCCGCCTTGCGGGGTGATGGTCGGCAGGCCTAGCACCAGTGCAAGGGACAGTGTTTGCACTGGTGCTAGCGGCGGTGCGATGGCGAGAGTTGAGGTTATCACCGGGATTGAGCGGCGGCGGCGCTGGAGCGAGGAGCAGAAGCGCGCGATCGTCGCCGAGAGCTTCGCGCCGGGCGCCGTGGTTTCCGCGGTCGCTCGCCGTGCTGACGTCTCTGCGGGCCAGATCTATCGTAAGCGGTGCGTCGCACCCACGGACGGCAGGTCTTGACGGATCAATTCCGAGCGCAGCAGCGCTTGTATTTCCGGCCTGATCCGCAGGGACAGGGATCGTTACGACCGGTTTTGCCGGGCCGCTGAATGTCGACCGTCGCGGGCTGTTTGGCGAACCGCATCCGGGCGAGTTTGCGCAGCAGCAGGATTGTGTGGGGGATCACGGCGGCATCCTCGTCGAGGATTTCGTCGAGAGTCTCGGGGCTGGCGATGTCGAACGGCTTGTGCTCATCGGCTTCGAAGAAGCCGATGAAGGGGCGGATCAGGATTTGCCCGCCGCAGAGCATCGAAGAAAACCAGGGGGTAGGTTAGTTGCTTCTGGTTGCGCTCGTACTCCGGCCAGTCGACGTAGCTCTCATGATGATCTTTTAAAAGAATCTCGCAGTCATTGAGCGGGCGATGATGACCATAGGTCTTGCGAGCGCGTCCGTCGATGATCGCCGTCCGGTTCTCAGTTTTGCCGTAGGCGTAAACTCCAGCATAAAAAGGATTCTTCAGAGCTGAGATCACATTCCGATACCGGATCGGCATCCAGTCAGCCGATGCGCTTGCGCTCGCACCACGCCATCGCCTCGGGTCTTGCGTAATGGCTGTCACCTCGCACCACGATGTCGACCGCCGGCCAGCGCGCGCGGATGCGGCTGATCACGCGGCGCAGCACCAGCGCCACCTCGGCGCCGTCGGGCGTCTTGCCGGGGCGCAGGATGATCGCCACCGGCTTGGCCGTGGTCGCTTCATAGATGTGGATCGGCTGGAAGCAGCGGCTGTCGTAATACGCGTTGAACAGCGCGAGCTGCTGACAGCCGTGAACCCGGTCCTCGGTGTCGTCGATGTCGAGCACGATGCGCCGCGGCACCTGCTCAAAGCTGTCGCAGAACAGTTCGACCATCGCCGCCATCATGCGCTTCAGCGCGACCGGGCCGGGGAGGTTTTCCAGCCGGCTGATGGTCGGTTGCGAGCACAGATCGGCGCCGCTCTCGGGCAGCCGCCCGACCGCCATCTTGAAGGCAGGATCGGATTTGAGCGCGGCACAGTCGTTGCCGTCGGGATAGCCCGCCGCGATCAACAGCGCCCGGTAGGGGATCATCTCCGCCAGCCCATGCCGTACCCGTTCGGGCGCGCGCGGGTCCTCGATGCAAGCTGCCAGCCGCTGGGATATTCGTAAGCGGTGCGCTGACACCATTGCGGTGAGGCTTGACGGGGTTCGTTCGTCGGCCCCCGGCGGCTATCGGCGCTTGCGCGCTGGGCGCGGGGTCCGGGCGGGTTGCTGGCGTGCTTCGGCGGCGCGATAGGGATTGCAGATGGCGCGGGCAGCCGCGACGGCCTGGGCGATTTTCTCGTATGCGGTAGCTTGGTGCCGGCGCTTTTCCGTGGCCGGCATTTCCGGCAGGGGATCGAGCTCGCCCTCGCAGTAGACCAGGATCGGGATGAGCACCTCGCGGTGCTTTGTGAGCAGGATGCGCTTGCCCCACGCTTCGGAGCGCAGCCCGATCCCGAGAGCGAAGCCGACGGCCCAATCGCGCGCGAGGATGCCGCCGTCGTCATCGATCATGAATATCGGGCGGTAGGCTTGTGGCCGATCGGCGAGGATTTCCGAGACCTCGTTATAGCGATTGAAGATCGTTTTGACGGCGCGCAACTCGGGGCTGTTCTCGTGTAGCGGCGGCTGACGGCCACCGAAGATCAGCGGGATCCATTCGTCGGGGTGAACGAAGCTGGGGCCGGCGACGAGCGCCGCGATCAAACCGTCGATCGCGCTGATGCCGATGGCGTCGGTGCGACCTGAACCGCGCAGGACCTCATCGAGTTCGGCATAGGTAAATGCGTCTGTCACGCCGCCAGCTCGCCGCCGCGGCTCCATGCCCACGGCATCAGTTCGTCAAGGCGGCTGGCCGGCCACAGATTGACGAGTTTGGTCAGCACGTCGGTGAGGTAGGCTTGCGGATCGACGCCGTTCAGCTTGCAGGTTTCGATCAGCGAAGCCAGACAGGCCCAGTTCTCGGCGCCGGTGTCATGGCCAGCGAACAGTGCATTTTTGCGATTAAGGGCAATCGGTCTCATCGAGCGTTCGACGACGTTGGAGTCGATCTCGATGCGGCCGTCCTCGAGAAAGCAACTCAGCCCTTCCCAGTGGTTGAAGCCGTAGCGGATCGCCACGGCGATCGCCGATTTGGCGGAGGCGCGCGCGAGCTGGGCAGCGAGCCAAGCCTTGAGAGCCTCGACGAGGGGTTTGCTTTCCGCCTGGCGCACCGCGCGCCGCTCCTCGGCGCTGCTGCCGCGGATTTGCGCTTCGATCCTATAAAGGCTCGCGATCCGCCGCAGTGCTTCCTCGGCGATCGGCGCCGACCCTGCCTTGGCGATCTCGTAGAACCGTCGCCGCCAGTGGGCCCAGCAGAAGGCCAACATCACGGCATTGCCCGCCCGCCCTCGGTGGGCCACTTGCTTGTAGGCCGCATATCCGTCGCACTGCACGATGCCGCGATAGCCGGCGAGCAGCCTCATCGCATGCTCGGCGCCGCGTCCCGGCGCGTAAGTGTAAACGACGGCCGGCGGGCCGGTGCCGCCGCGCCAGGCGCTGTCATCGCGCGCGATCGACCAGAAGTAGCCGCTCTTGGTGCGCCCACGCCCGGGATCGAGCACCGGAGCGCGGGTCTCGTCGACAAACAGCCGGGGTGAACCGAGCAGGATCTCGCGCATGCGCCGCCACAGCGGCATCAACTCCGCGGCGGCATAGCCGACCCAGAAGGCCTCTCGCGCAAGCTACGCTTGCGCTGTCGGCGTCAGGCGAAGCGGAGCTTCGCCGAGAGCCAGCACCGAGCGATCGATCTCGATCCCTTGCGCCAGCATGATTTGAGCCTGCCGATAAAGCGGCAGGTGCCAGGCGTATTTGCTGACCAGCACGTGCGCGACCAACGCCTCGGTCGGCAGCCCGGAACGGATCAGCCGCTCCGGCGCCGGCGCTTGGACGACGGCGCCGCTGCAAGCGCGGCAGCCGTATTTTGGGCGACACGTGACGAGAATGCGATGCTGTGCCGGGATGACGTCGAGCCGCTCGGATTTCTCCTCGCCGATCACATGCATGCCGCCGCCACAACAGGGGCAGGAGGTCGTTTCCGGTTCAATGATCACCTCGATCCGCGGCAGGTGCGGAGGCAGCGATTTGCGCCGCCCGGGCTCAGGCCGCGGGCGCGGCGCCGGCGTCCGCTTTTCCGCCGCCGCCTGCTCGTGCGCGCTCGCGATCTCGCGTTCTTCGAGAGCCAGCTGCAGCTGGTCGGGGTCGAGCTTTTCCGAGTGCCGGCCGAACTGCGCCCGCTGGAATTGCCGGATGATGTGGTGCATCCGATCGACCCGGCGGAGCAATTCGTCGCGCTCGGCGAGCAATGCCAGCGCCGCGGCCCGCAGGCCCGGCATGTCTTCAGGAAGCGCATCGGCCGTCGTCATCGCACCCGGATTCGACCACAATCCGCCCCGCGTGGCGCGTTCCTTCGGCCGTCCCGATTCAATTTGTCGCGGGGCTCGCGTCTGGGGCTCAGCGTGTCGCTTGCGGCCGCGCGATCCGCGGCACGTGCACCCGCGTCCAGTCGAGCCCTTCAACGAGAGCGGCGAGCTGCGCCGGCGACAGCCGCATCACCCCATTGGTGATCGGCGGCCATTTGAAGGCGCCCTGTTCGAGCCGTTTCCATACCAACAGGAGACCGCTGCCGTCCCACGCCAGGATCTTGATCCGATCGGCACGACGGCTGCGGAACACCAGCACCGCGCCGGAGAACGGATCCTGTGCCAGCGTCTCCTTGGCGAGCGCCGCGAGGCTGGGCGCCCTTGCGGAAGTCGACCGGCCGGGTCGCGATCAGCACCCGGACGCCGGGCGGAACCGGGATCACATCGCCGCCTTGACCGCCCGCAGCACGTCGCGCAGATGCCGCCAATCCACTCCCGGCGTGGCCGGGATCACGGTGCCGGCAAGCTCGATCTCGACGCTTCCCGGCCGCAACGGCGTCGTTGTCGCCGGCGGGGTCGCGTCGCCAGCGGTGGCGACGACCGGAACAAACCCAACTTCTTCCTCCGCCGGCAGAACCAGCGCCCCGACCCGGGCCAGTCGCCGCCACGCATAGACCGTAAGCGGAGCGCTGCCCCCACCTTGTGCGAGCTGACGGTGATCGGGTGATCCTTCCCTCCTCGGACGCGAGGGGAGGTGTTGGTTTGCCAAGTAATTTGCCAATTGATGGGCACAGTTACCGTCGTGTCGAGGTACT
>Ga0209726_10008537_pt1 | contig 10979 bp, 8 predicted proteins | sample Subgrocontami54m_FD_187453 | JGI IMG/M metagenome (GOLD analysis project Ga0209726, IMG submission 187453) | Subsurface groundwater microbial communities from S. Glens Falls, New York, USA - GMW46 contaminated, 5.4 m (SPAdes) (version 3) | ecosystem: Environmental > Aquatic > Deep subsurface >... | reverse complement strand
CGCCGCCCACGGGCTCTACTGGAGCGGCGAGAACGAGGAGGGCAGCAGGATCTTGTTCGCCTGGGTCAAGAGACTGTCCCCGCCGCCGGGCGGAGGCCACACCCCCATCTCCCGGGCCTTGTTCCTGCTGCTTCACTAACGGCAGACTTCCGGACACGGGACGTCAAAGCTAGTCCAGATTCTGGAGCAGTCTGGATCGTCAGGTGGCGTATGGTGGTTCGGGGATGTGCAGAGGAGACGACTCCATGATGCAGTACGGTCAGTTTTGTCCGATTGCCAAAGCCGCGGAAATTGTCGCCGAGCGGTGGACTCCGCTCGAGGACGACGGGCCCGCTCGCATCGTGGCCTTCGAGCGCGACCGACTCGACCGCCCGATCGTAGGCGACCCCCGATCGGCGTGGCGCCCCGCGGCGCGCCCGCTCGCCGCCATCAGCGTCGACGTGGGGCTCGAGCCCGCGGCGCCGATCGAGGGTGAGGCGATTCGGCTCGACCTCGTCGTCCGCGACGCCGCCGGCACGCCAGTCGAGGCATTCGAGGTCGAGCGCGTGGACGTCGCGCGCGATGGAGCGCCACGAGCCGTCGGCCAGGCCGGTCGCGCGTCGTTGGAGCTGCCGCCCCGGTCCGCCGGATCGGGCGGGGTCACCCTCGAGGTGCGGCTGAGCGATGGCTCGGCGATCACCGTCGCACCGCGCATCGTCGTCCTCCCCGCCGCCGGCCTGTCGGTCCGGCCGCTCCCGGCGAGGAGCGCGGTCGTGGCCCCGGGGACGCCCCTTGCGGTGGGGGTCCGCTCGCGGCACGCGGGGGACCACGTCCTGCGCATGGTGCGGCCGACAGGCGAGGTCATCGAGCGGCTCACCGTCGACCCGGCCCGCACACCGGTCGCGTACTTCTACCCGCGCGCCCGGGGCGCGGTCCATCTCGAGCTCGTCGCGCCCACCGGCGAGATCACGCGCACTCCCCTGCTCGCGATCGGCGCCGGCCCCGGACTCCCTTCCGACGGACCTGCGATCGAGGTCGGGGTCGCGTCGAGCGGGCTCCCCTGGCCGGTCGTCGTCCGAGCCCCGGCCGGCGAGGCGGGACTCGCGGTGGTGGACCGCGTCGATCCACCCGCCGTGGTCGTGGTCGCGGGCGGCGCTCCCTGCGACATCGGCGGGCTCGCGCCGTCGCGCCCGTTCCGCATCCGCCCGCGCGTCGCGCTGTGCCTCGCGCGGGCGCGGTGGATCGCGGACGTCGAGGTCGGGCCGGAGGCGGGCGGGACGTTGCCCGCGAGCGACCGCCACGACGGGCTCATCGCGTTCGGCGACATCCCGATGGACAGCGCGCCGGCGGTCGGTCTGGCGCGGGAGGTCGTGCGCTGGACGGTCGCAGCGCACCGCGACGGACACGCCCTGTATCGCGTCGCTCACCGGCTCGTGGACCTGTGGTGCTTCGAAGCGAGCGCGGCCCTCGCTCGGCGCGACCACCGCACCGCCGCGGACCTCGCGGGGCGGATTCTCGCGTCGTACCCCGAGCACCCGGCGGCGCGGGGAATCCTGGTGCAAGCGCGGCGCGCGCGCGAGAACACGGGCGAGGTCACGCCGCGCACCCCGCTCGAGCGGCTGAGGGCCGTCAAGCTCGAGCCGAGGTGGAACGGCACGCCGCTCGTGCTCGCGCTCGCGCAGGTCCGCGACGCCGCCGGCGTCGAGATCGCGCTCGAGGTGGCGGATCCGTATCGCCCCGTCACGCTCGAGCTCGAAGCGCCCACGGACGGCGACGCCCTCGTTCGCCGGATCATCGGTGAGCTCGGCCTCGCGTACCGCGTACGCGACGGCGAGGTCGTGGTCGAGGACCCGGCGCCGCGTCCGCCGCGCCGGGAGAGCCGATCCGACTCGCCGCGCACACGGTGGGTCGCGACGTTCCGCTCGCTCGACCCGGAGCCGGGCGAAGTCACGCCCGACACCGCGCTCGCGCCGATCCCACCCGGCCCGTGGCGAATGTGGGTGTTCCCACGCCGGGGCGGGCTGCCCGAATGGCGCGACGTCACAGACCCCGCGGGCGGTCGCCTGGCCGCCGTCCTGCCCGCCTTCCTCCGCGCGGGCGATCGCGCCCGCGTCGCGGTCGTTTCGATCGCGGGGGACGCCCCGAGCGGCTCAGCGCCGCGCGCCCCAGATCCGTCCGCGCACACGACGCTCCAGTTGGCGGCCGAGCCGCCTCCACGCGGGACCGCGCTCGCGGTGGAGGACGGCACGCCGTTCCTCGAGCTCGCGGCGCCGAGCTTGGGCGCCGTCACCGGACGCGTCGGCCGCGGTGCGCGCGCGCTCGACCTCGCGGTGCCGGTCGTCGGAGAGGCGCGCGAGCCGCCGACGGCGCGGTTCGTTCGCCTCGAACGGGACACCCCCGTGGCGGTCCTGGGCCCGGCGACCCTGATCGTCGACCCCGACCGCCTGGCGCGACTCCTCCGCGCCCTCAAAGCCGCCCCCGCTCCGGCCACGGCCCTCGACGCAGCGCGGCGGCTGGTCGTCCTGCGGCTCACCGCCGAACGCGTGCGGCGGTGGTCCGCGACACGGTCGGCGAACGACGTCCCGGGAGGCGAAGCGGCCCTGGTGCTCGCGCTCGCCGCGACGGCCACCGTCGACGACGCGATCCCGCTGGCGACCGATCCCGGGCCGCTCGCGGACCGCGCGCTCGCGCGCGCGCTGGCGACCGATGCGGGCAAGCTCCCCCCCGCGATCCTCGCGGAACGCGTCGTGGCGTTGCGCCTGCGCGCGGCGTTCGGCGCGGCCGCGCTCGAGCCCGCGGCGCGCGCCGCGTTGTTCTGGGCCCTGGCCGCCGACACACCCGCACGGACAGCGACGCCCTCCGCGGTGTGGGACGAGCTCGGCCCCCTGGACCCGGCGCGCACCGACGCCGTCACGCTCGCCCGTCTCGTGCGCGCCGCGCGCGCGCTCGGCGATCGCGAGCGCGCCACCGCGCTCGTGGCCCACCTCGAGCGCGCGGCGGTGCGCGACGCCACGGGCGACGCGCGCTTCGAGGCCCCCGGCGTGGACGCGGACCTCGCGACCGCCGAGGTCGCCTGTGCGTTGCTCGAGCACGATGTCGCGAGCCCCGCCGGCCAGGCCGCCGCGGCGGCGCTCGCACGCTCGCCGAGTGGCCCGGTGCGAGCGACGTGGGCAGCGCTCGAGGCGATCGCCCGGTCGATCCCGGAGCTGCCGACGGCCGAGCCCACGCGCGTGATGCGCCTCGTGGTGGACGGCAAGGCCGTCGCGCTCGACGGCGCTGCCCCTGGACGGTCGGTGGCGCTGGAGCTGGGCCCGGGTCCCCACTCGATCGCCCTCGGCCCCGGGAAGCGACCCGCGAGCGCGGAGCTGCGCCGGGACGCGGCGCCTGCGGAGCTCGACGCACGATGGAGCGCCGACGCACGGGTGGCTCTCGGCGGCACGGTGGCGTTCACCGCACACGTGCCCGCCGGAGAGGATCGCGCGCGCGTCCTGGTCGTGCCGCTCCCTCCCGGGTGCCGGGCCAAAGTCGAGTGGGCAGGCGGTGCGCGCTACGACGCGGCCTCGGGCGAGCTCGTGCTCGAGCTCGGCAGCGAGGAGGTGACCGTCGCGATCGAGGTGCGTGCGCTCGTGCCGGGACGGTATGCGCTGCCCCGCGCGGTCGTGCGCGGCGCCGGGGGTGAGGCGCTCCTCGGCGCGCGCGCATCGTCGCTCGAGGTCGTCGCGCCACGCCGGTAGGTCGATCATCGGCCCCACGTGCTCTCGATGATCGCGAAGGCCAGAGGAACGCGCCGGGAGGCCCGCCGGGGGGGTTTCGAGCCCCGCCGCCCGTCGCGAAATATGTCCGGGCTGGATTTGCCCCCGCAGACCTATCTCAGGATTTGACAGACCCCGCCTAAAAGTTATTATTTTGTGGATTCCCGTCGCGAAAGTATATTTCGTGCGATGGAGCAACCGCACGACACGTCCGATACGTTCGAGCGGGTCTCTACGTTCGGGGGGGGCCACGACGTCGTGAAGGCGAAGACCTACCTGGCGAAGGAGTTCGCGAAGATCCTCGGGATCTCCAAGAGCCACCTGCTGAAGCTGGAGGGCGACGGCAAGCTGCCGCCCGCGCGGCGAGTTCAGCGGGGCAAGGTCATGCACCGGTTCTATACGGTCGAGGACATCCCGGTCTATCGCGACAAGCTGGACATGCCCCCGCTCCTGACCAAGCGGCGCACGCAGCTGTTCCTCAACTTCAAGGGCGGAACGGGCAAGAGCAGCCTCTCCGCGGCGTGGGCGTACCAGCTCGCCGAGCTCGGGCTCCGCGTGTTGGCGATCGACCTGGATCCGCAGTCGCACCTCACGAAGTGCCTGGGGGTCGCGGCAGCGCTCGACAAGCACAAGTCGCTGTTCGACGTGCTGATCGAGGACGTCGACATCAACGCGGCGATCACGACGACCTCGATGCCCAACCTGGATCTCGTGCCGGCCACGCTCAAGATGTCCGTGATCGAGAGTCGCCTGCTCAACATGGACATGCGCGAGTTCCTGCTCAAGGCCGCGCTCGAGCGGCTCGAAACCAACTACCAGGTGATCGTGATCGACGCGCTTCCGACGATCACGCTGCTCAACAAGAACGCGGTGCTGGCGTCCGACGACCTGATGATCCCGGTGCTCGCCGACTACCTGTCGTTCGATGGCCTGGGTCTCTTGTTCTACGAGCTGACGAAGCTGCAGCACAGCTTCTCGATCTACCACCCCCAGGGCGGCAGCCAGGAGCTGTTCGACAACATCCACATCATCGTCAACCAGTACAACCCGAAGCTGCAGATCGCTCAGCAGTGCCTCACGGCGCTGCGCAAGCACTACAGCACGTACTTGTGCGAGACGCTGATTCCCGATAACACCAAGGTGACCCAGGCCACGGCCGCCGGCATGCCGGTGACGCAGTTCGACCCGTCCTGCACGGCCGCGAAACGCATCCGGGCCCTGATCGAGGAGGTCTACGGATTTTGACCGCCATCGCCCGAGGAGAGAAGATGCCGAGCCAGCCATTCGACGGGTTCGAGAAGAGCGCTCCCAAGAGCCTTCCGAACACGCGCGGCGACGCCGAGGGCGTGCGCCGGCGTCGCGTCGAGGACGACCAGGACCTCACCGAGGGCATGGTCATTCCGAGCCTGTCGATGGCCCAATCGATCCACGCCACGACGCCGGAGGCCGCGCGGCCGGTCGAGATCGAGAGCGCCGAAGAGGTACCCGCCGGCGAAGAGCTGCCCCGCAAGCGCAAGCGCGTCGAGGATTCGCCGCGCGCCGCGCGCGCCCAGACGCGCGAGGCGGCGCGCGAGGCACCGCGTGATGCGTCCCGCGACCTGACGCCGCCCGCCGCGCTCCCGCCCGTGGCGCGAGGCCAGGAAAGCGCGTGGGACTCGAGCTACCCGCCCCCCGCCCCCATTCCGGAGCCGTTGAAGGCGATGATCGCCCAACAAGAGGAACGGTTCGAGCAGCTGCTCGAGAAGCAGAACGAGCTGCAGCGCCTCCAGCAGAAGCTCTACGACCGCATCACCGCGTCGATCGACGAGAACAAGAAAAAGGACGTGATGCTCAGCGTCGTGTGCGGCTTCGTGTTCATCGCCTTCGTCGTGGTGTACCTGCTCCAGAACTAACGGCGCTGGTACGACGGGGGCACCTCGAACACCACGGGGTCGATCTTGTCCGTCGAGATCCGGGTCGCCACCGCGGTGCGCGCGCCGTCGGGGGTTTCCCACCGGAGCCATACGCCCTTGATCTTGCGGAGCTGGTCGAGGAAGCCCGGCTGGTGGGCGCTCGACAGCTCGTTCAGCCGGTTGAACTCACTGACGTTGCCGAGCTCCTCGGTGGCCCACACCGACATGAACGGCTTGCCCCCGACCTTCACGACGTAGCGGCGCGCGCGGCGCTCGAGCACGACGTCCTCGCCGGCCTCCTCGATCGCGTACTCCTTCGTGTCCGTCATCGCGATCAAGCGCTCGACGCGTGGACGCTCGGCGGCCGGTAGCCCCGGGTCGGCAAGCATCGCCTTGAGCTTGGCCACCTGGTCCTGGACGCGCTTCCTGCCCTCGGCCTCGAGCTCGGCGATGCGCGCGAACGTCGTCTCGGTGTAGCGGCGGGTGTCCGGGTCGACGTCCCAGATCACGCGTTTGTCGAAGCGCACGATCCGCATCTTGCCGTCGACGCCCCGATTCGCGGCCATGTCCGGCGCGAACCATGCGCTCGTCGTGAGCTCGCGCTTCCCCTCCTCCTCGACCGACACGGTCTTCATCTCGAGGGTGAGGTCCGCCCTCGCCCCCACCGCGCTCGCCATCGCGACCACGACCGCCACCCACGTCCGCATCGAAGGTCCCTCGGAGATATATGCAAAGGCTGTCGGCTTGTAGCGACGGGCGCGCAGGCTGTCAACTCGGCTGGTGTGGGCGCCCAACTCGCTTGGCGTGCGCGCAGGGCGCTGATACCATGCCCGCCCGCTCCACCGAGCGAGGAGGCGCTCCATTCTCGATCCTTCCGAGCCGAGCCCACACCGGACGGTGCGGGCACCTGGCGATCCGGCGGCGTGGTCCGCGCTCGACCGCGTCCTGGACGGTCACGACCGCTTCCTGCTCGTGACCCACATCAACCCGGACGGCGACGGCCTGGGGTCAGAGCTCGCGCTCGCCCTCCACCTCGCCGCGATCGGCAAGTCCGTGCGGATCGTCAACGCGTCGCCCGTTCCTCGACCGTTCGCGTTCCTCCAGGAGGGCGCGCCGCGCGTCGAGATCTACGACGAGCGCGTGCACCGCTCGGATCTCTTGGTCGCCCCGTGCATCGTCGTGCTCGACACGGCGGAGTGGTCGCGGCTGGGCCGCCTCGAGCCGGCGGTGCGCGATTCTGGCGGCACGCTCCTGGTGGTCGATCATCACGTCGCACCGGCGCCCATGGGGCACGCGTTCCTGTCGGTGCCGACGGCCAGCTCCACCGGCGAGCTCATCTACCACGCCCTCGTGCGCCGCGGACAGCGAATCACGCCCGCGATCAGCCGGGCGCTATTCGTGGCGATCGCCACCGATACGGGCTGGTTCCGGTACGAGAACACGAGCGCGGACGTCCTGCGGATCGCGGCGGCGCTCATCGACGCTGGCGCCCAACCGCGGGAGATCTTCCGACAGGTGTACGAGAACACGACGTGGGACGACGTCGAGCTGTTCCGAGCCCTCGTCGGGAGCCTCAAGCCCGCGTGCGACGGCAAGGTCGCCGTGATCCACGTGGACCGCGACCTCTACGAGCGCTACGCCGCCTGCGACATGGACCGGATCCTCGACTACGCGCTGTCGATTCCCAACATCGAGATCGTGCTGTTCTTCAAGCAGGTCGCCTCCACCGCGACCAAGCTCAGCCTGCGCTCGCGCGGAACGCTCGACATCGGTGACCTCGCGCGCCGCCACGGCGGCGGCGGCCACCGCAACGCCGCGGGCGTGCTGGCGCAGACCGGTCCCAAAGCGCTCGAGACCCAGATCCTCGCGGACGTGCGTGCGCTGCTCGAGCGCGCACGCGCCTGAGCAAGCCAAACCCCGACCCCGTTCTCCCGGTTCCTCCTTCCGAACTCACATGGCCCCCACCACCTCGATCGCATCCATGGGCGCGCACGCAGGCCGCGAGGTCACGCTCGCCGGCTGGCTCTACAACAAGCGCGACAGCAAGAAGCTCGTGTTCCTGCAGATCCGCGACGGCTCGGGAATCTGCCAGGCGGTCGTGTCGCGCGCGGACGCCGGCGACGACGCTTTCGAGCGCGCGGCGAAGCTCGCGCAGGAGTGCTCCGTGCGCGTCACCGGCACGGTCGTCGCCGACGCGCGCTCGAAGGGCGGCTTCGAGCTGCACGCGCACAAAGTCGAGCTCGTGCACGCGCCGACCGAGGAGTACCCGATCTCCCCCAAGGAGCACGGCGTCGACTTCCTGATGAAGCGCCGCCACCTGTGGCTGCGCTCGACCAAGCAGTGGGCGACGTTGCGCGTGCGCGCCGCGATCATCCGAGCGATCCGCGAGCACCTCGACGGGGACGGCTTCACGTGCGTCGACGCGCCGATCTTCACGCCGTCGGCGTGCGAAGGCACGACGACCTTGTTCAAGGTCGACTACTTCGGCGAGCCCGCGTTCCTGTCCCAGAGCGGCCAGCTGTACATGGAGGCCGCGGCGATGGCGCTCGGCAAGGTGTACTGCTTCGGACCGGCGTTCCGCGCCGAGAAGAGCAAGACGCGCCGACACCTCACCGAGTTCTGGATGGTCGAGCCGGAGATCGCCTACGGAACGATGGAGGACTCGGCCGCGCTCGCGCAGTCGCTGATCTGCCACGTCGTCGCGCGAGTCCTCGCGACGTGCGCGCGCGAGCTCGAGATCCTCGAGCGCGACACAACGGGCCTCGCGAAGATCGCCGCGCCGTTTCCGCGCATCACCTACGACGAGGCCATCGTCACGCTCAAGGCCGCGGGCCACGACATCGAATGGGGCGGCGATTTCGGCGCCCCGGACGAGGCTGTCCTCACCGCCGGGCGGACGCAGCCGTTGATCGTCACGGGGTTCCCCACGGCGATCAAGGCGTTTTACATGAAGCCGGATCCCGCCCGACCCGAGGTGGTGCTGGGCTACGACATCCTGGGGCCCGAAGGCGCGGGCGAGATCGTGGGGGGCGGCCAGCGCTCCGACGACCTGGACCACCTCCTCGCCCAGCTCGCCCACCACGAGCTCCCCCAGCAGGCCTTCGAGTGGTACCTGGACCTGCGCCGCTACGGAAGCGTTCCCCACTCGGGCTTCGGGATCGGCCTCGAGCGCACGGTCGCCTGGCTGTGCGGCTCCCCTCACATCCGCGAGACGATCCCGTTCCCGCGCATGCTCGAGCACAAGGAGCCATAGGCGGTGCCTCACGACTCGTCCCGAACGAGTTGGGGCGACGTGCCGAGACACCGCCTCCCGTGCCCGCGCGCGCCCCGTCCATGACCATCGCGAGCCCGGACGTCGACGCGCTCATCGCCCGCGTTCCGGCCGTGGACCCCGCGCGCGAGCGTGCGGCCTGGGCGCGGCTGGACCGGCTCACCAAGCCACCGCGCAGCCTCGGCGCGCTCGAAGCGCTCGCCGCGCGGCTCGTCGCGGTCATCGCCGAGGATCTCCCCGGCCCTCGCGTCCCGGCCATCCTCGTGTTCGCGGGCGATCACGGTGTTGCGGCGCGCGGAGTGAGTGCCTACCCCCAGGCCGTGACCGTGCAGATGCTCGCGAACTTCGCGCGCGGCGGGGCGGCGATCAACGCGCTCGCGCGTGCCGTGGGCGCGAGGCTCGTCGTCGCCGACCTCGGCACGCTCGCCACCGGCCCGCTCCCCACGGGCATTCGCGATCACCGGATCGCCCGGGGCACGCGCGACCTGGCCTCCGAGCCGGCGATGACCGTCGCCCAGGCCGAGCTCGCGATCGTGACCGGGGCACGCCTCGCCCACGAGGCGATCGACGACGGCGCGACCCTCTTGGCCCTGGGCGAGATGGGCATCGGCAACACGACGCCCGCGGCGGCCCTCGCGTGCGCGCTCGCGGGCGTGCCGCTCGAGCTCGCGGTCGGCCCGGGCACCGGGCTCGACCCCGTGGGCGTCGCGGCCAAGCGCGACGTCGTGTCCCAGGCGCTCGCGCGGCATCGCCCGACGGCGGACGAGCCGCTGCGTGCGCTGGCGTGCGTGGGCGGCTTCGAGATCGCGGGCCTCGCCGGCGCGATGCTCGCCGCCGCGGGCCGGGGCGTCCCCGCGATCGTGGACGGCTACATCGCCGGTGCCGCCGCGCTCGTGGCCCAGGCGATGTGCCCGCGGGTCCAGAGCGCGCTCGTCGCGAGCCACGCGTCGCGTGAGCCCGGTCACCGCGCCGTGCTCGCCCACCTCGGGCTGGCGCCGTTGCTCGACCTCGAGCTGCGCCTGGGCGAAGCCTCGGGCGCGGCGCTCGCGATTCCGCTGGTCCAGGCCGCGCTCGCGGTCTACCGCGAGATGGCGACGTTCGCGGAGGCGGGCGTGAGTGATCGCGCGCCGTAGGCCCTGGTGCTCGCCAACCTCGCCCGCGCCGTCTCGTTCCTCACCCGCCTCCCGGTGCGCGCGCGCTGGGACACTCCCGACGCCCTCGCCCGGTCCGCAGGCGCCTTCCCGGTCGTGGGCGCGCTCGTGGGCGGTGCGGTCGCCACCGCGGCGTGGGGCGCGGCGCTCGTGCTCCCCCTGCCGGCGGCGGCGTTCGCGGCGCTCGCGTTCGCGTACGCCCTCACCGGGGCTCTCCACGCCGACGGGCTCGCCGACACGGCGGATGGACTGGCGTGCCTGCCCGATCGCGAGAAGGCGTTGGCCGCGATGGCCGAGCCGCAGGTGGGGTCGCACGGGGCGCTGGCTCTCGCGCTCGTCGTGATCGGCAAGCACGCGGCGTTCATCGGGACGATCGATGCCCGCGCGTGGGGCCTGTTCGTCGCGGCCGGCGCGGCGAGACGGTGGGCGCTGGTCCTCGTGCCCGCGCTCGCCCGCTATGCCACGGACGCGCGGCGCCACGCGGGAATGAGCGCCGCGTACTTTGCGGGGGTCGGCATGCGTTCGCAGGCGACCGGCGTGGTGCTCGCCGCGGCGGCGTGCTGGCTCGCGCTGGGCGTCGGAGGGCTCGTGGCGATGCTCGGCGCAGGCGTCGCGACGGTGGTCGTCGCCCGTCGCCTGGCCCGTGGGCTGGGGGGCGCGACGGGTGACGGGCTCGGCGCCGCGGCGGAGCTCGCGGAGCTCGCGGCGCTGCTGGTTGGCCTGGCCGCCCTCCCGCGGCTGCCGGCCGCGCTCGTCGCGCCGCCGGTCGACTGGGCCGCGCTCGTCGGGAGCATGGTGCGTTGAGCGCGCGTCCGTCGGATCCCGATGCGATCGAGCCACACGGCGGCGACCTCGACGCCTGGTCCGCGCGGCTCGGTCGGCCCGTTCGGGAGCTGATCGACTTCTCGATTTGCCTGAATCCGCTCGGCCCCCC
>Ga0209726_10008530_pt1 | contig 10988 bp, 6 predicted proteins | sample Subgrocontami54m_FD_187453 | JGI IMG/M metagenome (GOLD analysis project Ga0209726, IMG submission 187453) | Subsurface groundwater microbial communities from S. Glens Falls, New York, USA - GMW46 contaminated, 5.4 m (SPAdes) (version 3) | ecosystem: Environmental > Aquatic > Deep subsurface >... | reverse complement strand
CCCACCACGTTTCCATCTCCCTCCCCATCGAGGAGGCGAGCGGCGTGGCTGAAGCGCGGCGATTCGCGATGAAGCTGGCGGAAGCGCTCCAGTTTAGTGAATCGGACATCGGCGGGGTGGCGCTGGTGGTGACCGAGGCGGCGACCAACATCGTCCAGCATGCGGGGCGCGGAGAAATCCTCCTGCGCCCGTTTGCGCTCGAAGCACCCGCGAGCCTCGAGGTGCTGGCCCTCGACAAAGGGCCGGGCATGGCCAATGTCGCCGAAGCGTCACGGGATGGGTTCTCGACGGGCGGTTCGTCTGGACTCGGGCTCGGAGCCATTGCCCGCCTTTCGACGTGCTTCGAAATCAGCTCGGCCCCTGACAAAGGCACAGCCCTCCTCGCCCGCATCGGCCGGGTCAAGTCGAAGCGACCTGCGGAGCCCGGCCTCGAGTGGGGCGTGGTGTGCGTGCCCAAGCGCGAAGAGGAGGTTTGCGGCGACGCCTGGGCCGTCACAGCCGGCCATGTCCTGAACGCCATTCTCGTCGTTGATGGGTTGGGACATGGCCTCCATGCCTTCGACGCAGCCAAGGAGGCGCTCCGCGCGTTCTGGGAACATGCGGGAGAGCGTCCAGAATCGATTCTGAAAGCCCTGCATCAGACCCTCCGCGCAACTCGCGGCGCGGTGGCTGCCGTCACGCAGATCGACTGGGACAAGCGCGAGTTGCGCTGGGCGGGAGCAGGTAACATCACAGGCACGCTGGTGCCCGTTGAGGGTAAGGCTTCCAGCCTGGTTTCCCACAGCGGCACCGTGGGGCAGAACGTCACTCGCTTCCAGGAGTTCACCCACCGCTGGCCGGACGAGGGACTCCTCATTCTCCATTCCGATGGGCTGTCCAGCCGCTGGGCACTCGAACCCTATCCGGGCCTCACCCAAAAGGATCCGAGCCTCATCGCGGGCGTGCTCTACCGCGATTTCGCGAGCCGGCGGGACGATGTGGTCGTCCTTGTCGGTCGAGAACGACGGCAAAACACGCGTGAGCAGGGCGGAGGCTTGCCATGAACACCCTGCTCCTCACCTCGGACATACGCACGGAGTCGGACGTCGTCTTCGTGCGCCAACGGGCGAGGCAGATTGCCGCGCTCCTCGAGTTCGACGCCCACGAGCAGACGCGCATCTCGACCGCGGTCTCCGAGATTGCACGCAATGCATTTCTGTACGCACAGGGAGGACGCGCCCAGTTCTCCATCGCGGGCCGCGCGCCGGAGCATCTCATCATCAGCATCAGCGACCGTGGCCAGGGCATCCCCAATCTGCCAGCCATTCTCGCCGGCAACTACACGTCCGAGACCGGCATGGGGTTGGGGCTTCTGGGCGCCGAGAAGCTCATGGACACCTTCCGCGTCGACACCGTTCCCGGCCATGGGACCACGGTCGAGCTCGGGAAGGCGCTGCCTCCTCAGGCGCCCAGGGCCACTCCTCAACTCGTCTTGCACATCAGTGCCGAGCTCGCCAAGCTCGCTCCGACGAGCCCGATGGAGGAGATACGCCAGCAAAACATCGAGCTCCTCCATGCACTCGAGGCGCTCCGGTCGCGGCAGCTCGAGCTGGATCGGATGTATCGAGAGGTGGCCGACGCCAACACGCAGCTCGAGGACAAGGCCGATGCCCTCGAGCGCACTGGTGCTTCGGAGCGGGCCGCGCGCGAAGAGGCCGCGCAAGCGAGGTCGGAGTTGGAACAACTCATGGCCCAGCTGCGCGAAGCCAACGAGCGCTTGGTCGTCACCACGGTTCACGCACAAACGATGACCGAGGACGCCGAGCAGGCCAACCAGCTCAAGGATGAGTTTCTCGCCACGGTGTCGCACGAGCTCCGGACGCCGTTGAATGCCGTCCTGGGATGGGCACGAATGCTGGGGTCGAAGCAATTGCCGCCCGATCGCGCGGGACACGCGATCGCGACCATCGAGCGCAACGCCTTGGCTCTGGCGCACCTCATTGACGATCTGTTGGATGTGTCCCGAATCGTTGCGGGCACCCTTCGCATAGCGCCGCAGCCCATCGATCTGGCCGCCGTGGCGCAGGTGGCGCTGGATGCCGTCCGGCCGTTGGCGGCGGCCAGGAACGTGCACCTTGCGTTCTCACCCGATCTCCACGCAATCGAACCGGTCAGCGGAGACGCTGGCCGACTCCAGCAGGTGATCTGGAATCTGCTCGCGAATGCGATCAAGTTCACGCCTGAGGGCGGACGTGTGGGTGTCTTCATCGAACCCTCGAACGACCACATGGAGGTCAAGGTCGTCGATACAGGCCAGGGCATCAGTCCGGACTTTCTGCCACACGTGTTCGAGCGCTTCCGCCAGGCCGATGGCGCGACGACGCGACGTCACACCGGACTCGGTCTCGGGCTGGCCATCGTTCGGCAGCTCGTTGAGCTGCACGGAGGGACCGTGCACGCGGCCAGTCAAGGCGTGGGATGCGGCGCGACGTTCACCGTCCGTCTGCCGATTTCAGCCGGTGAGGTTCACGTCGGTCACGCGGTCGCGCTCGGAGAGCGACGGACCTCGGCTTCGACGGCCTCGCCCATGCCGCGCTTGCCGCGGCTCGATGAGCTGCGCATCCTGGTCGTCGATGACAACGCCGACGGGCGCACGCTGACATCATTGGTGCTGACGCAGGCGGGCGCCAGCGTGACAGCGGTGGCGTCGGTCCGAGAAGCGCTTCAGACGCTCGAAGTTTCGCGCCCCGATGCCCTGGTCAGCGATATCGGCCTCCCTGATGAAGACGGGTACGCGCTAATCCGACAGATTAGACAGTCTGAAGCCGAACACGGAGGTTTCCTTCCCGCGGTGGCGCTGACGGGCTACGCGCGCGCCGAAGATCGGGCTCGAATCCTCGCGGCAGGATTCCAGGCGCATGTTCCGAAGCCCGTTGAGCCAGTCGAGCTCACGGCAGTGATCGCGACCATTACGCACCATCTGCGGGACAGCGAACCCTAACGACAGAGCTCACGGTGATCGGAATATGGCCATCTGTGAATGTGCCTCGGCTGCCGCTGATGATTCGCCGGTGACTCCCGAGCAGTCGCGGAATGCAGCACCGCGTCACGGCTGCTTGTGAGCATGAAGCTATAGGTCGTCTTCAAACGGCAGCCGTACATGTGGATCGGTCAGGGCGGCCAGCGGCCTTTCCGAGAGGTTGTGGACGCTGACGCCGAGGAGCCGCACGGCACGGGGGCCGGCGTCGGTGCGATCGAGGAGCGCGACAGCGCGGCGGACAATGTTCTCTTCGTCCCGAGTCGGTTCCTCGGTGTGACTGCGCGTGATGGTCGTGAAGTCGTCATAGCGGACTTTGATCGTCACCGTCCGGGCGTAGAGCGCCCGCTTCGTCAGCCATGCCGCGGCATCGCGTGCCATCGCCTCGATCTCACTTCGTATCTCGCTGACGTCGGTCAGATCCTGCGCGAACGTGTTCTCGCTCCCTGAGGACTTCGGCTCGTGCTCCGAGATCACCGCCCGATCGTCCTCGCCACGCGCCAGTTGCAACAGCCAGTCCGCCAGCGATCCCACGGTCTCGCGCAGGAGGTCTGGATCGGTCGACCGGATGTCTACCAGCTTCTCGATTCCCTGGTCGCGGAGCTTCTTCGCGGTGACCGGTCCGACGCCCCATAGAGCATCGACTGGCAACGCCTGCAGGAACGACTCGACGCGCCCGGGCGCAATCACCGTCAGCCCGTCCGGTTTCTTCCAGCCCGACGCAATCTTCGCGAGGAACTTGTTGGGCGCGACGCCCGCCGAGGCCGTCAGACCGGTGGCCGCCCGAATCTCTTCCTTGAGGCGGCGCGCCACATTCATGCCCAACGGTTCATCCCAGGCATTCTCGGTCACGTCCAGATAGGCTTCGTCGAGCGACAACGGCTCGACCAGCGGCGTGACCGATCGAAAAAGCGCGAACACCTGCTGAGACACAGCGCGGTACTTGTTGAAGTCGGGATGGACGATGACGAGCGAGGGGCAGAGGCGGACAGCCCTCGACATCGGGATGGCTGAGCGGACGCCGAAGGTGCGCGCTTCGTAACTTGCCGCCGCCACGACGCCGCGCTTGTCGGGCTCGCCTCCCACCGCGACCGGCAAACCCCGGAGCGCCGGGTTGTCGCGCTGCTCGACTGACGCGTAGAACGCATCCATGTCGAGATGGAGGATGCGGCGCACGCCAAACCCTGGACCGTTCATGGGCGTCTTACACGATAACTCCCAGGCGGCAGCGGGCAGCCGGCGGCGGGCAGCGAACGTTCTGCCGGCTGCCAGCTGTGCGCTGCCGGCTGTGAGTCATACACCAGTGGCGCCGAAGCCGCCGCGGGTGACCTCGCGGAGGTCAGTTACTTCCTGCCAGCTCACGCGAGGCGCGGGGAGCACAACGCCTTGGGCCAGGCGATCACCCCGCTTCACCTGCACTTCGGCGCCACTGATATTGAGCACCTGGATCATCACCTCGTCTTTAGGCCCGCAATAGTCGGGATCGAGGACGCCGACGCCGTTGGCGACGACAAGTCCGCGCTTGAGCGGCGTGCTGCTTCGGGCAAAAATGGCCAGGAAATGTCCGGTGGGCACTTCGATGACCAGGCCCGTCCGGACGAGCGCAATCTGCCCGGGCGCCAGCCTCATGTCCTGCGACGCGGCCAGGTCGAAACCGGCCGCTTCCTCGGTAGCGTACGTTGGGAGGGGAACTGTGGAATCGAGTCGTCTGATCTTCAGCCGCATCCGGAGAGCATATCAGTCGCGATGTTCGAGCTTCGCGCCACGTCCGCACTGTCGCACGGCGGCCGTCACACCATCGCTTCGTCGCACCATCGCACTTCTACTGCTTGTCGTCCTGTCCGCGCCGCCCGCATTTTCACAGGCGCTCTCCGCGAAGCTGCCCCTCGATCCAGCCATCCACGTCGGGAAGCTGCCCAACGGGATCACGTACTACGTCCGGCGCAACGCGCGGCCTGAAAAGCGCGTGTCGCTGCGTCTCGCCGTCAAGGCGGGCTCTATCGACGAGGCTGACGATCAGCGTGGCCTCGCGCACGTGCTCGAGCACATGGCGTTCAATGGCACGACGCATTTCAAGCCGGGCGAGCTGGTGGCCTACTTCGAATCGGTTGGCGTGGCATTCGGTCCGCACGTCAACGCGTACACGAGCTACGACGAGACGGTGTACATGCTCGACGTTCCAACCGATCGCCCCGGCGCGCTCGATCGCGGGCTCCAGGCGCTCAGCGATTTCGCGGGTGGTATGAGCCTCGAGGACAAGGAGATCGACAAGGAGCGCGGCGTTGTCCTCGAGGAATGGCGTCAGCGTCTTGGCGTCGCCTCACGCCTTCAGGGAGTGACCGATCGCGCGGTGTACGGCCAGTCGAAATACGCGGAGCGGCTGCCGATCGGCCTGCCCGACACGATCCAGAAGTTTCCGTATCAGCGCGTTCGCGATTTCTACCGTCAGAACTACACGCCCGATCGTATCGCCGTCGCTATCGTTGGCGATCTCGACGCGGCTGCGGCCGAGCAGCTCGTTCGCCAGTACTTCGGGGTCATCCCCGCGCGCAAATCCGCGAAGCGGCCGACGTATCCCGTCCCTCCGCACAAGGACACTCGCGTTGCCGTTGCCACCGACCCGGAGGCGCAGGCCTCCTCGGTATCGGTGATTCACACGCGACCGCTGCAGAAGACCGAGACCCTGGGCGATTATCGCCGTGGTCTCGTTCGCGGCCTGTTCGAGGGGATGCTCAATGCTCGCCTCGGCGAGATCGCCCGCCGTCCTGATGCGCCATTTCTCGGCGCGTCCGCCGGCGACGACACGCTCGGGCGGACCGTTGAAGCGTTCGGCGTCTCGGCGCGCGTGAGTGAGGGCGGGATCGTGAAGGGTGTCGACGCACTGGAGCAGGAGCTGGCGCGTGTCCGTCAGTTCGGATTCGGCGACGCGGAGCTCGATCGCCAGAAAAAGTCGACGCTCGCGGCATATGACCGTGCCTACAACGAGCGTGACAAGTCCGAGAACCCGGGATTCGCATCCGAGCTTGTCAGCCTCTTTCTCAGCGGCGTCGCCGCCCCTGGGATCGAGAGCGAATACGCGCTCGCGAAGCGGTTCGTTCCAACCATCACGACGACAGAGACCGCGGCGCTCGCCCGTGAGCTGGTGACCGAAGCGAATCGCGTCGTCATCGCGGTGGCACCGGACAAGAAGGGCGTTACGCCTCCGACCGAGGCCGCGCTGCGGGACGCGCTGCGCGTTGGCGCTGCCGCGATCCTCACGGCGTGGCGCGATGACTCGACCGGCAAGGTGCTGATGAGCACGCGCCCGGCGGCCGGTTCGATTACGGGCAGGCGGCAGATCGCCGAGATCGGCGTAACGGTCCTGACCCTTTCGAATGGCGTCGAGGTATGGCTGAAGCCGACGACGTTCAAGAACGACCAGGTGATCTTCACGGCGTACGCAAAGGGCGGCACTATGAACGTGCCCGAGGAGAATTACCGAAACGCATCGTTGATGACGGGACTCGTGGGCACCTCGGGCGTTGGCGGTCTGTCGCCCGTCGACCTGGGAAAAGTCCTGGCAGGGCAGCTGGCCAACGCGTCCCTCAACATGGGTGCGTACACACACGGCGTCTCGGGATCGAGCACGCCGAAGGATCTCGAGACAGCGCTGCAGTTGCTCTATCTCGACTTCACGTCGGCGAATCACGATCCTGAGGCCTTCGAGCTGATGAAGCGCCGTCTGCGCGCAAACCTGGCCAACCAGGCGCAAAGCCCCGGTGCCGTCTATGGCGAGCGTGTGAGGCTCGTGAACACGGTGAACAGCTACACGGCGCGGTCGATGAAGCCTGAAGACGTGGACACACTGGACCAGGCGAAGATGGAAGCGTTTTACAAGTCTCAGTACGCCAACGCGGCCGACTTCACCTTTTTCTTCGTCGGCGCCTTCGATGTCGACACGATCTCGCCGCTGCTGGCGACGTACGTCGCATCGCTGCCCTCGCAGGGCAGGCCCTCGTCTACTGTCGGCAACATGCGTATGCAGTTTCCGACCGAGGTGAAGAAGGAGGTTGTGAACAAGGGGCAGGAGCCGAAGAGTCAGACGCTGATCACCTTCTTTGCCGACACCCGCCTGGACGAGCTCGAGATGCACCGGTTGCGGGCCGCGACGGCCATCCTCGAGCGTCATCTCCGCGATCAACTGCGCGAGGAGCTTGGCGGCACCTACAGCGTGGGCGTCGATTACTCGAACACCCTTCCGCAGACCGGGTACGGGACGACGTCCGTGCAATTCGGCAGCGCGCCGGATCGCGCCGAGAGCCTCGTGTCGACCGTGATGACCGAGATCGAGCGGATGCGCCGCGAAGGGCCTTCTGCGGACGACGTGCAGAAGGTCAAGGAGACCGAGAAAGAAGGCCTCGAGACGTCGTTTCAGCAGAACGGCTTCTGGCTGGGCGCCCTCCAGACCGCGCATCTGCTCGGCTGGAATCCGGTGAGCATCGCGCATCGCGCGGAGCGGACCGACGGCCTCACTACGGAGAGCATCCACGACTCGTTCCGCAAGTATTTCCCTGCGGATCGTTACACGGTGATGACGCTGATGCCAGAGAAGGCTGGCGCGACACAGTAACTCGAGTCATTTGCCACCACGGGCCACGGAGTCACGGAGGCACGGAGGAAAAAACCACTCGGTAACCTCCGCGATATACTGTGCGCTTTGCGGGTGGCTCGTCCGGGCTCGGATCCCGGATCCCCGATCCCCGATCCCTACACATTCGCAGGGCATGCAATACATCTACACAATGAAAGGCCTCGGGAAGGTTCATCCTCCCGACGCCGTTGTACTCAAAGACATCTGGCTGTCGTTTCTGCCGGGAGCGAAGATCGGCGTGCTGGGGTTGAACGGCGCAGGCAAGAGTTCGCTGCTCCGCATCATGGCGGGGGAGGACACCGAGTTCATCGGCGAAGCGTTCGCCGCCGACGGCATCACTGTCGGCTTTCTCCCGCAGGAGCCGCGGCTCGACGCATCGAAAACCGTGCGCGGCAACGTCGAGGAAGGCGTGTCGGAAATCAAGGCGCTCCTCGATCGGTACGACGAGCTGAACATGAAGCTCGGGGAAGAGATGACCCCCGAGGCGATGGACAAGCTCCTCGAGGAACAGGGGCGCCTCCAGGATCGCATCGACGCGGTCAACGCGTGGGAGATCGACTCGAGGCTCGAGCTCGCGATGGACGCGCTGCGATGTCCGCCCCCCGATTCGGAGGTCACCAAGCTGTCCGGCGGTGAGCGGCGCCGCGTGGCCTTGTGCCGTCTCCTCCTCAAGTCGCCGGACCTGCTGCTGCTCGACGAGCCTACCAACCATCTCGACGCCGAATCGGTTGCGTGGCTCGAGCGGTTCCTGAAGGAATACAAGGGAACCGTCGTCGCCGTGACCCACGATCGCTACTTTCTCGACAACGTCGCCGAATGGATCCTCGAGCTCGATCGTGGCTCAGGCATCCCGTGGAAGGGCAACTACTCGTCCTGGCTGGATCAGAAGCAGCAGCGTCTCTCGCAGGAGGAGAAGTCCGAGTCGAAGCGGCAGAAGACGCTCGCGCGCGAGCTGGAATGGATCCGGATGTCGCCGCGCGCCCGCCAGGCGAAGGGCAAGGCGCGTCTCAACGCCTACGAGCAGTTGTTCAACGAAGACACGGCGCAGAAGATCGAGCAGGTCGAGATCTACATCCCGCCAGGCCCGCGTCTCGGCGACATCGTGGTCGAAGCTCGCGGCCTCAGGAAGGCGTACGGCGATCTGCTCCTCATCGACGATCTCAACTTTACGCTTCCGCGCGGCGGCATCGTCGGCGTGATCGGTCCAAACGGAGCAGGCAAGACCACGCTGTTCCGCATGATCACCGGTCAGGAGAAGCCCGACGATGGGACGCTGCGGATCGGGGAGACGGTCCAGGCCGGGTACGTCGATCAGAGCCGCGATGCGCTTGCGCCCAACAAGAGCGTCTGGGAGGAGATTACCGGCGGCGAGGACGAGTTGACAGTCGGCAAGCGCCCCATGTCGTCGCGCGCGTACGTCTCGTGGTTCAACTTCAAGGGAGCGCAACAGCAGCGCAAGGTCGGCACGTTATCGGGGGGTGAGCGCAATCGCGTGCACCTGGCGAAGCTGCTGCAGCGCGGATCCAATCTGCTGCTGCTCGACGAGCCGACCAACGACCTCGACGTCGACACCCTGCGCGCGCTCGAAGAGGCGCTGCTCAATTACGCCGGCTGCGCGGTGGTCATCAGCCACGATCGCTGGTTTCTCGATCGCATCGCCACGCACATGATCGCGTTCGAGGGCGACAGCCGGGTCGTGTGGTTCGAAGGAAACTATCAGGACTACGAAGCGGACCGGCATCGCCGCCTCGGCGCCGAGGCGGATACGCCGCATCGGATCAAGTACCGGAAACTGACGCGTTGACGGAGCGGGTCCTTTCGGACCCGCCGCAGAGGAGGCAAATCATGAACGCTGAACAGGCAAGGATTCTCGTCGAGCAATTCGCCGGTCTGATGGAAAGCGAAGTGCCGACCACGTGCAAAGTGCTGGCGGCGGTGCAGGCGGGCAATGGCGACTACAAGCCGGACGCGAAGTCGAGAAGTGCACGGGAGTTGGCAGCGCATATGGCGGTCGCCGATAACTGGTTTCTCCAGTCGATCATCGACGGTAAGTTCGAGTTCGACCCCGTCGCGGGTGAAAAAGCGGAGTCGCAGTTCAAGAGCGCCGACGAGATCGTCGCCTTCTACCAGAAGACAGTGCCCGACAAGCTCAAACAGCTGCGCGCGCTGTCGTCAGACAAGCTGGCGCGCGAGGTCGATTTCTTTGGCATGATGAAACTGCCGGCCGTCTCGTTCCTCGGCCTTGCCAACAATCACAGCGTCCATCATCGTGGACAGCTCGCGGCGTACCTGCGCCCGATGGGATCGAAGGTACCGTCCATCTACGGTGGCAGCGCCGACGAGCCGATGCAGGCGACCGCATAATCGCGGTTCACGCTTCCGAGAAGGGGTCGGGAGTCATTACGAGAATCGAAATCGAAGTGCCTTGTAGGTACATTTCGATTCTCGTAATGACTCCCGACCCCCTCGCCTGATCCCTGCATGTTTCCAGATCTCAGATCGTTCATTGACCGCCTCCACCGTGACCGCGACATCGTCACGGTGGACGCGCCGGTCGATCGGCATCTCGAAGTCGCCGAAATCCATCGACGCGTCATCGCGGCCGGCGGCCCGGCGCTGCTCTTCACCAACGTCACCGGATCCAGTTTCCGTCTCGTCACGAACCTTTTCGGCACCGCGCGACGCGCGGAGCTGGCGTTCGGCGAGCGGCCACTCCGGCTGATTCGCCGAGTCGTCCAATTGGCCGAGACGCTGCTCCCCCCCACACCGGCCAAGCTGTGGGGCGCGCGCGACGTCGGCCTCGAGCTGTTGAAGGTCGGCACGAAGCGCGTGGCGACGGGACCGGTGGCGGAACATGTCACGTCCGACGTGCACCTGGATCGCCTTCCTGCGATTACCTGCTGGCCGGAAGATGGCGGGCCGTTCATCACGCTGCCGCTCGTCTACACGACCCATCCCGATCGCGGCGGATCCAACCTCGGCATGTATCGCATGCAGGTGTACGATGCGCGGACGGCCGGCATGCACTGGCAGATCGGCAAGGGCGGCGGATACCACTACGCGGTTGCCGACGCGAGGAGTGAATCGCTCCCCGCCACGGTCTTTCTGGGCGGCCCCCCCGCGCTGATCCTGTCCGCGATTGCGCCTCTGCCCGAGAACGTGCCGGAGCTGATGCTGGCGTCGCTGATTGCGGGCGAGCGTCTACCGCAGGTGCATGGCCAAGGACCGCATCCCCTCATCGCGAACGCGGAATTCGCGCTCATCGGCGAAGTGCCGCCGGGCGTGCGGCGTCCCGAAGGTCCCTTTGGCGATCACTATGGTTACTACTCGCTGCAGCACGAC
>Ga0209726_10008524_pt1 | contig 10993 bp, 15 predicted proteins | sample Subgrocontami54m_FD_187453 | JGI IMG/M metagenome (GOLD analysis project Ga0209726, IMG submission 187453) | Subsurface groundwater microbial communities from S. Glens Falls, New York, USA - GMW46 contaminated, 5.4 m (SPAdes) (version 3) | ecosystem: Environmental > Aquatic > Deep subsurface >... | reverse complement strand
CGCCAAAAAGCTCGCTCAGGAGTACAAGCCGCTGTGTCTGTCCTGCCACCCGGCGCGCGAGGCCAGCCTCAAGAAGCCGGTCCTCCACCAGCCCTTCGTCGACGGCGACTGCTCGACCTGCCACGAATCTGCGGCCGCGCCGGCCCGAGTGGCATCACGCGAATCTTGGCCCTGCGACTTCTGCACGGAGGGCTTCTCGTAGGACGAGCCCATCGCCCAGCTGCTTCCCGGCCGCCCGACCAGCGCGATGGCGACCGCTGCCACTCCCAGCCCTACCCCGAGACTGCGCGTCATCTATCCTCCTCTGTTCCTGTTGGCGTTCACGCTCCCTGTGCGCGCTCCACACGCTCAGGCCGATGCCGGAACGGCCTCCCGAGAGGACGCGTCCGCGTCGAGCACCTCGTCAGCTGCCTCCTCAGGCGTGTCGCCCGATGGGAAGAACCACTGCTCCTGTACTTCCATCTGCTGCTCCAAGTCATCGATCACGGTATAGAGGGCGGTATCGACATCCTTCGGCATGACGGCTCGATTGGAGGCCAGATGGTGCGCGATGGTTCGAAGCCGCCGAGCCGGGGCCGCATGGGTGGGGGCTGGCCGGTCGGCGATCCGCACCGGACGCAGCACCGCACGCAGGTGAACCTGGAGCGGCCGTTCGCGAGCCACATGCTGCTGCAGCTGCCCAAAGAGCGCCCGGCAGGCGGCCTGCAGAATGGGCCGGGCGGGGGCTCCCAGATGCAAGCTGCTCTCAACCAAGGTCAGGGCTCGCCGCAGGCGGGTATGATCGTGCTGCAGCTGCCCGGCTGCATCCGGTCCAGGGGCTCCCGCAAGATGGTGCGGATGTTGTTTACTGCCCATAGATAACCCTCTCTGTGTGGGCCGCCGATCGGCCGGCGGCTCGCTGCACCGGGGTCAGAGTAGCGGTGGGGGGCTAACGGCAAGGTAACTTTGCCGTTACAAGGTTGTTATGGAACGGCAGGGCTGTCAGAACCAGGAGGGCCAGAAAGGCAAAACCCGCTACCCTCAAGGGGAGGGCTTACGTGTCTTTCTGAGTGGCGGGGGCCTTGGAGAAGGGACCGGAAACGAGCCCTAGGCCCATGGGGGTGGAGAGCCTGTGGTTTAGAGCGCCTCAGTGGGCACGATGGTCAACTCCAGCCGCTCGATGCCCCGTACGATGGTCAGCGTGGCAGGATGCGCGACCGGCCACTCCGCCAAGAACCGGTGCAAATCATCGATGCTGGTCACCGCGCGCCCCTGCACCGCCACAATGAGATCGCCTTCCGCCACGCCGGCCCGAGCCGCCGGGGTGCCCGATTCCACCACCAGGACTTCCACGGCGCGCTCGCTGGCCATCTGGAGGAACTGTGCGAGCCGCCGATCGATCCGCCGGGGCCGGCCGGCGATGCCCAAATACGCCCGTCGGACCCGGCCGTGTTGCAGCAGCTGCGAGACCACCCACGTGACCGTATCGGCGGGAATCGCAAAGCTGATGCCCTGCGCGCCGAGAATCATCGCCGTGTTGATGCCGACCACGCGGCCCTGGGAATCCACCAGCGGCCCGCCGGAATTCCCCGGGTTCAGCGGAGCCGTGTGCTGGATGATATTGTCGATCAACCGCCCTTCCTCCGTGCGCCAGAAGCGCCCGGTGGAGCTGACCACCCCCGTGGAGACCGTCGACTGGAAGCCGAGAGGATTTCCCATCGCGATCACGAGCTGGCCCGCTCGCAAGGATGCCGAGTCGCCCAACCGCGCATAGGGCAGGCGCGCCGTCTCCTGGACCCGAATGACCGCCAAGTCCACCGCGGGATCCTCGCCCACCAGGGTTGCCTCGAGATCTCGGCCATCGGTCAGCGTGGTTTCCACATGGTTGGCCTCGTGGACGACATGGCTGTTCGTGAGAATGTAGCCATCGGGGGCGATGATGACACCCGAACCGGCCCCGCCCCGGTGGACGCCGCGGCCTCGCAGCCGCCATCCCGCCTGAATGCTGACGACGGCCGGGCCGACTCGCTCCACGACCCCGATCACTGCCCGCGAGTAGGCATCGAGCAGCTCGGTATCAGGATGCTGCGACGGCTGGCCCTGAGACGGGCTGGCCTGTCCGCTCGCGTGGCTGGCATCGGCCAGCAACGCGAGATGTACGTCATCACGCTTCATCGATCCTCCCCTCGAACATACGCTGGGCTGCCCGAATCCCTGCAGAGTGTCCGCTTCGATTCGAACAACTCCCCCAGCACCTGAATCGCCCGGTCGGCATCCTCACCGCGGGCCGTCAGAACAAGCGGAGCCCCGTGGCTCGCGCCAAGACGCAAGACGCCTAGCATCGACTTCGCATCCACGTGCTGTGACCCGGAGTCGAAAGAGATCACCGAGCGGAACTGCTGAGCCATGGTGACGATCACCGCAGCCACCCGCAGGTGCAATCCATGCTGGCAGGGCACAGTGACCTGCCGGGGGACCGTCAACGCCGTCTCCTGCGGTGGCATCGTGTTCATGGTCCAGGTGTCCTCGGTATGACCGATAAAGGAGAGCGGGAGACCCAAGCGCGCGCCGGGTCTCCCACTCCCCGTCATCGAGATGGTTCCAGACAACTTACTTTTGACCCTCCCGCCAGATCGCCTGCAACTTCGCCTGCAAATCCCCTTGGGCTTTGGCCTCCGCCTGCATGGATTGCCACTTCACCCCCATGGCCTCAAGGACGGCGTCGGCTGCTTTCTCCATCTTCGACCCCCACGCCTTTTGAATCTTGGTCTTGAGGATCTCCACGTGGGCCGCCTTCATCGCATGGAAGAACGCTTGGGTCCACATTGCCGTAGCACACGCCATGGGGTCCCCTCCACAGGAGGTCCCACACGCCTTGCAACAGCGGCTCGAAGACTCACAGCTGTCGGTGCTGCACCCACCAGATTCCGTCTCACACGACCCGCTCGTCGAACACGAAGCTGACATCACGCGACTCCTCTCAGTTGTGTCGTGCCAATCATGACCACATACCCTACTTCCCACCTGCCAACGAGGCTCCGATCACGTCTCCCCCCATGCCGCTCACCTCCTTGCTGACTGCCACCTACGCTGCACAAGTAAACCAACCAGTTGGTATCTAACTGGTACAAAAATAAGGGACTTACGCTGCTTCGAACAGGCTCTTCACGTAGGCCTTAAAATGCGCGAGGTTCTGCCCGATGATTGACATGTCGTGCCGAGCCTTCCCCAGAATCATCGATCCCTCCATCACCGCAATGAGATGCTCCGCAAGCTCCTTCGGATCGAACGACGCGCGAGGCGCGTGGGCGGCCTTGGCTTGTGCCACCTCTTCCCCGAAGGTTTTGGCCCAGTCGTCAAAGCCCTTCTTGCAGGCGGCGCGAATCTGCGGGTTGGTATCGCCCAACTCCTGCGAGAACAGCCCCAGCAAACAGCCCTGGCGCATGGCCGGGTCTTTGGACAGTTTGATCAAGTTGTCGATGTAGGTGTAGACGCGCTTGAGCGGATCCGCTTCATGGCTGCAGCAGGCCCCGTGCATCTTTTGCCCGGACGCACAGAAGCGCTCCAGGACCTCCCGGCCGAGCTGGTCTTTGCTCTCGAAGTAGTGGAAGAAGCTCCCCTTGGTCACCTCGGCGGCTTCGCAGATGTCATCGACGGTGGTGGCGGCAAACCCTTTAGCCAGCATCAGCCCCTCGGCGGCGTCGAGGAGCTTCTCCTTCGTTGGCGAGTGTTCTAGGGCTGTTCGAGACATATACCTACCAGTTGGTATGACTATACGCCACCCGACCGCCGTTTGTCAAGTCTGCATCTCTTCCCAACAGCCAACCGTGGTGGAAAAAACCGGGCTGCGGGTGTGGGGTTCATCCACCTGCGGCTGGTGAGGCGGCGAGCTGTTCGCGCAGGAAGCGTATCGCGCGCTCCACGGCCCAGGACGTGCCTCCGCCCGGCCAGCGGCCGCTGATAAAGCCCATATGCCCTCCGGCCTTGGGAAACTCCGCAGTGAGGTAGGCATTCCGCGCGATGGCCTCCCGGGGCAAGGCCTCACTCGGCAAGAAGGGGTCGTCCTGGGCGTTGATGAGGAGTGTGGGCCGCCGGATGCGGGAGAGCCACGTCCCGGAACTGGAGGCGGCCCAATACGCTGCCGCACTCGGAAAGCCATGGACCGGGGCCGTGATCAGCTCGTCGAATTCCGCCACCGTCCGGAGGGCCTGGAGGGCGCGTCGATCCGTCAGATCGGGAAACTGCTTGAGCTTCGCCAGGGTCTTTCGCCTCAGCCCGCGCAGCAAACCCCACATGTAGACGCGGCTGAACCCCTGCTCAATGGCCCGCACCGAGACCGCCAGAGCAAAGGGGGTGGAGATGGCCACGGCCGCGCGCAGCGGCGTGGGTGCCTGGTCCGCCTGCTCTCCTAAATACTTCAGCAGCACGTTGCCGCCGAGAGAGAAACCCGCGCAACAGACCGAAGCGCCCGGGTGCTCAGCTATCACCCGCTGTATGATCCAAGCAAGATCGGCGGTTTCCCCCGCATGGTAGGAACGCCGCAATCGGTTGAGGGCGCCGCTGCAGGAGCGGAAATTCACCCCAACGCCGCGCCATCCGCATCGATGCGCGGCCCGCAGCAACCGCACCACCTGGCTCGATCGCGAGGAGCTTTCCAGGCCGTGCAGGACAACCAGGATGGGTGCGCCGGACGCAGCCGGGTGCTCGTCCACATCAAGAAAATCGCCGTCTGGCAGCTCCCACCGCCTCCGCTGAGGGAGCAGCCGACTCCCCAGGGGGCCGATGGCCCCCCACACCGTCTGCGCATGCCGCCCGCGGCACCACCACGCTGGACGAAACAGGTCCGTGGCCTCCGAGTTGTGGGACGACCCCGCGTGCACCAGCGTCAAGACCTTGACGCGCCCGCCGAGCAGCCCTAAGCTAACACCTTCCGATGCCCGCAATCTTACAGCTGAAAGCGATTCATAAAAGCTACGGCCCGCGCGTGATTTTCGACGACGCCAACGCCACGCTCAACACCGACCAAAAAGCCGGCTTCATCGGCCGCAACGGGGCGGGCAAATCCACGCTGTGCAAAATCATCACCGGCCAGGAGCCCCTCGATACCGGCGAGGTCGTGCAAAGCGCTGATCTGCGCGTCAGCTACCTGGAACAACACGACCCGTTCACCCCGGAGGAGGGGGTGCTCGAGTTTCTCACCCGGTACACCGGCCAGGAACCGTGGCGGTGCGGCAAGGTCGCCGGCCGGTTTCAGCTCAAGCACGACCTGCTGACCACCACGATCAAGAGCCTCTCGGGCGGCTACCAGACCCGCGTGAAGCTCACCGCCATGCTCCTGCGCGATCCAAACTTCCTGATCCTGGATGAACCCTCCAACTACCTGGACCTAAAGACGCTCATCCTGCTCGAAGAGTTCCTGCAGGACTTCGACGGCGGCTTTCTGATTGTCTCACACGACCGCGAATTCTTGAAGAAAACGTGCGACCACACGCTGGAAGCCGAGAACGGCGCGCTCACCCTCTACCCGGGCACCGTGGAGGAGTACCTGCTCTTCAAGCAGGAGCAGGAACAGCAGGCCATCAGCTACAACCGGACGATCGAGAGCAAGCGCAAGCAGCTGCAAGCGTTCGTGGACCGGTTCCACGCCAAGGCGTCCAAAGCCAGCCAGGCGCGGTCGAAGATGAAGCAGATTGAGAAGCTCAAGACGATCGACCTGGCCGACGCGCAAAGCCACGTCCAGATCAAAATCCCGGCCATCCAGCGACGCCAAGGGCCGGCCCTCCGCTGCGACGCCCTGACCATCGGCTACCCCGAGAAGCTGGTTGCCAAAGACATCCGAGTCGAGGTGGACCATGGCACGCACGTCGCGGTCCTCGGCGACAATGGCCAAGGCAAGACCACGTTCCTGCGCACGCTCGCCGGCGACCTGACCCCAAAGAGCGGGACGTTCAAGTGGGGCTTTGGCTGCGAGATCGCCTACTATGCCCAGCACGTCGTGCAAGCGCTCAATCCCAAGCACGATGTCTTCACCCACCTGGAGCGCCACGCGGCGAGCGCCGTCACCCGGCAGGAGCTGCTGGCCATGGCCGGCTCGTTCCTCTTCAAGGGCAACGACGTGAAGAAGCCGGTCTCAGTGCTGAGCGGCGGCGAATGCGCCCGGCTGTGCCTGGCCGGTTTGCTGCTCATGAAGCGCTCCGTCCTGCTGCTGGATGAGCCCACCAACCACCTGGACTTTGAGACGGTGGAGGCCCTGGGGGCAGCGCTCCAGCAGTTTCCAGGCACGGTGTTCTTCATCAGCCATGACCGGACGTTCGTGAACATGGTCGCGACCCAGATCGTCGAAGTGAAGAACGGGACCGTGATCCACTACGCTGGCAGCTATGCGGAGTACGTGTACCGGCTGGAGAACCAGGTGCGGCAGGAACTGGAGACTGAGAACGGGGTAGCGGCCGTGGCACCACCCAAGGCGAAGGCGCCATCTGACTACCATGCGCGCAAGCAGCGCGAATCGGCCAAGCGAAAGCTGGCCGGCCAGATCAAGCGGTCAGAGGAAGCCCAAGCGGCGTACAAGAAGGAAAAAGACACCCTCGAAAGCGAGATGGCCGCCAATCCGACCATGTGGAACCGTGAATTGACCGACCGGTGCACCCAGCTGGCTGCCCTACTCCAAGAAGAGGAGCGCCGCTGGATCCAGCTCAACGAACAGCTGGAACAATGAGGGGATCGAGCGCGTTAGAGCCGCCGAGCGTGGTGGGACTCATCGCCAACAGCGCTCAGGCACTTGGAGGGGGGACGACCGGCGGCTCGGTGCTCTGCTGTTTCTTCCGCTCCGCTTTGCGCTGCCGTTTCTCTTCCTGCTTTCGTTTCTTTTCCAAATCCCGCTTGCGCCGTTCAAACTGATAGTTCACAAACGCCATGCGGTGTCCTTTCTGTGATCATTCATCCTCGCTGCGTACGTCAATGCTCGGTGTCCCGTCAGCGCTCACGCGAATCCGGAACTGAATGGGCTTGCAGCACACCTGGCAATCTTCGATGTAGTCCTGCTGGCCCACCGAAGGGTCGATGCTGATCTCAAGCGACTCCCCGCAGTACGGGCAGTCAATGTGCGCGGATTCCGAAGGGCTCATACTGCGCTGATCTCTTATTTTACCCTGAAACACGAACGCCAGCTACGGAATACCGTCCCTGGGTCTCGAGAGTTCGGTAAGAATACGAACGGGGGCGACAGGGCTTGAATCAGGAAAAAGGGCGGCAATCGGTGTGCAGGATCCGGCCCTGATACGGGTCCAGTTCCACCAACCCGCAAGGAGTCTGCGTGCGTCGGGGCTGCGCCCCCACATTGACGAGGGCCACGGCCTGCTCAAAACGCCGCTGCCAAAGCGAGCCGTCCACGGTTGCCGGACCAAGCGGGCGCCCCACCTGTACAGACTGCGCCGCAGGTGCGACGGTCGGCTCTGACTCACGGGCGGGGCGATACGACCAGTACACCCGTGGGCCGGCCCCGACCAAATAGGCGGCCAGGCTCGATTCCATCCGCTTCACATCATCCCAGTCGCCATACGTAAAACACAGCATCCACTTGCCGAGACGCTCGGCGCTTCGCATAGCCGCAAGCTGCCGGGTGGCGACATCGGGCCCCCAGGTCCAGCCCGTCCCTGCGAAGTGCTCTTCCATCAGCCCATCGGTCACCTGCAACCATCGTTCCCACAGGCCCGGATAGTCAGAAGTATTCGACGCGTTCGCGATCACGACCTTGCCGGCCGCATGGAACGCCGCGGTGATGCGCGACAAAAACTGGGTGACGGCTTCCTGGAGCGCGGCATCGTCTGCGTAGCCGGCCAAGGGCGGCAACTGATGGGCGTGCACATTCGTCAGCGCGTCGTCGACGAAGACGCCGTCCCATCCGCCGTCGGCGACATCCGCCAGCGTCTGTTCGATCCAGAACGCCTGCCAATCGGGATGGCCGAGATTCATCATCCACCGTCCGGGGTAGTCCGGCACCTCCACGCGCCTGCCCTGCAAATCCCGTTGGAACCAATCGGGGTGGTGGCGCTCAATCCACGCCGCGTGGCCAACCGATTCTTCCATCGGCGTTTCCTCTTGCAGGATGCAGAACAATTCGCGGTACATCAGGCCGGTGAGATGCGGGCTGCGCTGCTTCAGGTTCACGAGGGCCTGCTGCAGCGTCGGGTGATTGTGCCAGATGATGACATCGTAGCGGCTGGCCGTCTCCTCCGGTCGGGCGGGGTTGGCTTGAAAACAGCAGAACAGCCGTGGCAGATTTGCCAATGGCGCAGGGGCCGCGGCCAGTGTACAACAACAGCCCACGGCCGCAATCAACAGCCGGCGGCGCAGAGTGCGCTTAGCGCTGGGGCGTAAGCTCATACCGTCCCTTCGTCTCGGACCAGAACACATCGCGAAACGAGCCGAAGCGAAAGTCTACGAGCAAGCGCCGCAGTTTCTCCTCCGCGTGTTCCAACTGATGGTAGTGGCGGAACCGCGCAAGCCAAGAGGCCTGGGAGACCCGAGGCTGGTCTGGGTCGAACTCCCACGGATGAAAATAGGTAATGATTCGCTGGTGTTGCGCGTTGAGCCCCTTCATCGCCCAGCGGAGGAAGCAATACGGCAGCAATCGAAAGTAGCCGCCGCCGGCGATCGGGACATTGGTGCCCGCGACACGCCACGTGGACAGCGGATACTCCACCAGCGCCCCGGAACCGTGATTGTAGATCAGACAGGGCGTGCGCGAGTCGCACAGTTCGGGGTCCTGCCGAGTACCGAAGGGAAAGACGCTCGAATCATACTGCAATCCCGCCTTCAGCATGATCTCAATCGCCCAGTCCGTGCTTTTGCGCAAGGAATAGGTGGGGGCCCGGTGCCCATACACGCGCTGGCCCGAGAGCTGCTCAATCGTGCCAATGGAACGCCGCAACTGTTCCTGGAATTCCCCGGGGCTCAGGCCGGTGACCCGACGGTGCTCGTCGCCGTGCGTGGCCAGCTCATGCCCCGTATCGGCGATACGCCGAATCAGCGCCGGGAACCGCTCCGCGACCCATCCCAGCGCAAAGAATGTGGCGTGCGTGCGGTGCTCCGCCAGCAGATCAAGCAGCCGGGGCACCGTCTCCTGGAGCCGCGTCTGACACGCCGGCCAGTCTTCGCGCCGGATGACCCCTTCGAAATTTGATACGTGAAACCAGTCTTCCAGATCAATGCTTAACACATTCATCAAACGACTCATGCCACATACCTCACCAGTGCCGGACCCAACGCACGGGTCACCGCAACGGGAAGCCGCTGCCAGGTGCGGATCATCCATGCATACTTCGCATTGGAAGGGTTGCGCTGCGGAATCTCATCACCCTTCGGCAAGTAGTACTGATACCCGAGCGGCTCTTCTTCCATGCGAAGCTGCCGCTTGAATTTGACGTTCCCTGATCCTGCGCGGCTGCGGCAATAATCCAACGTCCGCATCCCGCGTTTGCAGCCGGTTTCGATCAAATGCCAGACCAACAACTTATTCGGGTACAGCTTGAAGTAGGCGTCGAGCGATCCGTTGAACTGACAGACGATGTCCTGCTTAAACATCAGCACCAGGTCATACGCGATCCCCCGCCCCTGAAACTCGACAAGGAACACCTCGGCTACGCCCTTGAATGTTTCTAGAATAAGATCGAAGTAGCGCTTCGGAAAACACGGGGTGCCCAAGCGTCGCGTGGTATGGCTGTGGATGGGATAGAGCTCATCCGCGGAATACCGACTCGTCACCGTCAACCCCTGTTTGACGGCGCGGCGCACCTTGTTGCGGTTGCTGCTGCCAAGTTGCTGCGCGTGCTTGTCAATGTCTCCGTGCAGGGTGAAGAAGAAACGAGAGTAGAGTGACTGCGGACGGAGCGTGCTGTCCCGCAAAAGCTGGCGGCTGCGAAGCTCAAGATACGCTGCACGAGTGCTGACGAGCAGCCGCTTGGCTTCATCCAGCAAACGCTCCGCGGCCTCTTCAGAATCCGAGCAGACCCCTCCATAATTGCCGAACGGAATCGAGCAGAGCGCCCATTTCCCGAATCCTCTCGGGATCCGAAATAACGGCAAGATGCCGACTATCTCCTGCCCCTGCATGGCCGCCAGGTAGTACGGTTCGAAACCGAACGCGCCCTGCAGCACGCGCCGCCAGCCCCACAAGTGATCGCTGGTGGCGCGGTCATGCCTGGCGACGAAGGCTTCCCAAGCCGCTTCGTGCTCTGGCGTGTCAGAAAGCAACCGGACGTCCATCGATCTCCTTCCAGTGGTCCGCGGACACGCGCGCCAATTCCGCATTTAACGCTCGGTGCCAGCCGATGGCATACTGGCTGGCTTGATAGCGTTCCGCCAGGGTCTCCAGCACCTGCTGTCGCGCGGCATACCCGAGCGCGACACAGCGTTCGGTCTGTTGAATGAGTTCCATGACCGCCGGCTCCTCATCAAGCTCCATCACGGCTGTTGCGGATGCCATCGCTTCGAGCTTCACCAGCGAGGTTTCGGCGTCCCGCGCAGGATCGATAAAAATATCCATCGCATGCAGGAGATCCCGCCGGTCGAAATCCCTTCGGACAAACCGGATGCGGGATGCGAGTCCAAACTCTTCCGCCTGCTTTCGTAGCACGAGGAACAACGGGCCGTCGCCGGCCATGATAAAGTGACAGGCCGGCAACAACGCGCCGATGCGCTGGCAGAACGCCAGGAACCGCCAGGGATTGCTCTCGTGGACCAGCGGCATAATGGTCCCGATGACCGGCGCATGCGCATTCATGCCGAGCTGCTTCCTCGCACGGGCGGTGTCCGCCCGCTCTTGTGCTTGCGTGTCGCCCAGCGGCAGCTGCTCTTCAACCAGGAACGCCTGATCCGGTTTCCACCACCCCCGCGTCAAATAATCAGCCCGCTGCTCGCTGGAGTGGAAAAAGACCGCCTGCGCCTGTTTGGCCATGAGCCGCAGCCACACGCCGCTTCTGCGCGCCGTGCGTGCGCCAGCGCCTGAGGCGTC
>Ga0209726_10008523_pt1 | contig 10995 bp, 8 predicted proteins | sample Subgrocontami54m_FD_187453 | JGI IMG/M metagenome (GOLD analysis project Ga0209726, IMG submission 187453) | Subsurface groundwater microbial communities from S. Glens Falls, New York, USA - GMW46 contaminated, 5.4 m (SPAdes) (version 3) | ecosystem: Environmental > Aquatic > Deep subsurface >... | reverse complement strand
TACGATGAGGGAGTCAGAGAATGCCTTGCCAAGCTTCATACAAAACGAGTGCGCTCCATGTATAGAGTACCGCAGCGATTACCTGAACGACTGTATGATTTTTGCTTACGACTCTCGCCCAGCCCATGAGTGGAACCAGGAGAAGTACCGGCCACCAGTTCCAACCATACCAATGGATGAAGAGCCCGGTTGCCATCGTCATGCCACCTGCGTGGCCCGAGATTTTCCAGAACATTGAGATTATGAGATACCCTGCCATCCATACTTCATAAAACATAAAAAGACTTGTGATACTTGGATTGCCCCAAAGGGCTGCAATTGCCCAGTTGATAAGTCCCAATACAAGAAGTACCATTATTGCTTTGGGCCGATCAGCTCTTGTTGAAATATCCCAATTCCGCCCGCGCGTATAAAGCAATCTTAGGATAAGCGGGATTATTAGCATAAAAATCATTACGACAAAGGTAAATACAAACCCCTGTTTGTATGCTTGAAGAAGCGTCACTGCGGGGATGACCCACAAGGGGTCTAGGATGTGGGAGACGATCAGTGCAAATTTCATACTTTTCTCGCTGCCACCTTAACTTTCCGTAGTAATGTTTCATCTGTCAGTAATTTGCCGCATCCCCGTACGACAGCAGTTTGGGGATCATCGGTTATCCATACGGGCATTTTAAGTTCATTGGCGATTAAACGGTCGATACCGAGAAGCTGCGCTCCCCCGCCGGCCAGGATGATGCCGTGTTCGATGATATCTCCCACTAGCTCGGGGGGCGTCTCTTCAATAGTTTCACTGATCGCTTCAATGATTTGATGGACAACCGTGGCGAGCGCTTCACGAATCTCCGACTCGTTTAAGCGTACGGATTTAGGTAATCCCGTTTCGATATCCCGGCCGCGTACCACCGTTACACGATCGTTTTTTTCCGTTGGGTAGGCGCTGCCGATCGTGATTTTTATCTCTTCCGCGGACTGTTCGCCGATGAGGAGCGAGTGTTTCAGCCGTACAAAGCTTGCAATCGCCTCGTCCATTTCATCTCCTGCAACTCTGATACTTCGGTTGACGACGATACCGCCTAAGGAGAGTACTGCAATTTCGCTTGTCCCTCCGCCGATGTCACAGATGAAGGTCCCCTGGCTCTCCTGGATGGGAAGCCCCGCGCCGATTGCTGCTGCCATCGGTTCCTCGATGAGGAATGCCTGGCGTGCGCCTGCTCCCAGCGTAGCCTCCTGTACCGCACGGCGTTCGACTTCGGTCACTCCGGATGGGATGCCGACGACAACTTTTGGCCTGGGGATTTTTGGGAGGAAAGGGTTACTGGGATGTTCGTGGACAGCGCGGATGTAATGGGTGAGGAGCGAGACCGCTGCGTCAAAGTCGCTGATGACGCCGTCTCGAAGCGGCCGGATTGCTTCAATAGTCCCGGGCGTTTTTCCGAGCATCCGTTTTGCCTCGCGGCCAATTGCTACGATAGCTTTGGTTTTCTTATGCCGGGCTACGACGGACGGTTCGCGGATAACAATGCCTTTATCTTTGACAAATACGAGGACGGATGAGGTTCCAAGATCTATTCCTAAGTCGTGGGATAAGAGTCCAAAGAGGAAATCAAACATAGCTAGTGCCCATTCTATCATAAACATTTGCCTCAAGTTGATATAATATGAGCATGCTGGAATTATGTTTATGGAAGAACGCACGCCTCTACCCTTAAGGGTTATTAGGGAGGACTTCTGTGATCCTGGAAGTCCTGAAGCGATCGTCTCTAGCAGTTGGGATACAATCGGACTTTGTCCTCTCGATCAAATAGACGATCCTCCTGTTATTGCTCAAGCATTTGGCCAGGGTTATATATTCCGTGTTAGGTTACCTATATTTCTTGCGTCTACAGCTACTCTTGTTTATGGAAGCATAGACTTTGCAGATAGCGTTTCTGCTGGCGTTTTTCAAACCAGAGAAGTAGCAGTGGTTGTAGGTTTTGGCGGACCGGATGCAAGTAATAGGTATATGCGAGCCGTTGCTTCTCGTGTCCCACTACAAGACCTCCTAAGAATTTCTATTGCAAGCTTGCAACCCCTTTATGACATAGCATTTAATAGCAGAATGTCACTTGAAACACTTCTTAGCCACGGTTCATCAATCCGACGAGTGAATGTCGATGATTTAGTGCGCATGCGTGGTGGCGATCCTGATTTCCAGCTTGACCGTTCTGGAGCAAGAGGACTTCGTGAAACTAATCATAGATTGGTTAAATCAGGCGGGTGGGCATTAAAAAGAAAATAGAATAGTTTGTTTCTGATGATAGTATGTGGTTCTACCGGTCACGCCTTCGATAAAACGTCAGATTGAGGCTGAAGCTGTGTTGGTGCGGTACTTAATTTTTTAAAATGCTCTGCTTGCTCTAATCGTAATTCTATCTCCGTGAACAGCACATAAAGTATACACGCGATATCAAAAAAACTTGCCTTGGGGAGAAAAAATAACGATCGTGAACCGATCAGAACCAGTCTGGTGCTAATATTCCACGAAAAAATCCCCGCGTACAGGGATGATTCATGAATTATGTATTAGCGCGCCAGGATGCCACAGGAATATATTTTGGGCAGTTAAACGATTGTATCCTATAGGTTTTGTATTTGTCAATATTCCATACCAAGTTCATCCATCCGATATGTTTTAAGTTCATGCAATACATGCTTCCAGGCTTTCATCAAGGCTACCACTTCTCCCTCAACAGCATCTTCTATCGACATGCCTGCTTCCTGTGCATCATCCAGACTCACGACCCGTCCGTAAGCGATATACGAATGGTCATCTGTCTGATATGCAAGTGTGTTTAGGAAAAACCCGAATCGACCACGTTGTACATCTACGGCGTCGTTAAGGGCTTGGAGTTGGGTGTCATCTATTTGTCCCAATCCAAAATTACCCAGTTGCCGCATTTCGATCCAGGCCTCTCTATTAGTGTCATCCCAATAAATCAGTATGTCTTCATTCGCAGTCGTCTCTCCAGCTACCTCATCGTGGTCATAGTAGTAAATAGGAACACGTACGCTACAGATTAATAGCCTGGGATCATCTCGTTCCTCAAATACCGGATCTGCTAAACGCGCTGACTGGAGCGTACCGATTTTCAATTTTTCCAATGCCCATTGGCCGATCCAGTACGGACTTGCTGCGAGGCGTTCTTTTGCCAGACGATGGTAGTACCGTGAATTTTCTACCATTCTTCCGTGAGTTATTTCCATCGCCTCATCAAATACGTTACTGTGATCACCCCGTATCGGCAGACCACGTACCATATGTTCATACGCAGCCCGATCCTCCCCTTCGTCGTACCAATAGTACATATACCGGTAAAGCGTAGGGTATATAGCACGTATACTGTCTACTGCTGCGGTTAGCGTCATTGTCACGAAAAAATCCCACCGCTCCTGATCACTCGCATGTGCGTTTAAATTGGCAAATAACGGGCTTTGTTTCGGTATAATTTCAAAAACATCTTCAAGTTCCGCGATAGTCGCGGAAAATCCATAGCTTAAAGATTTTTTTCCATCTGTACGGAAGTTACCGCTTGCTATATGGGTAAGGTGTCGAATGCGTTCATACGCCGGGGTCGCCGGATCAAAACCTAATTGACTTTCTAGATCGCCCAGTAGCCGTAGATCAGTCGTTTGTTCGACAAAATCATCAAATCCTTGCTGGTAATATCGGAAATGCAGATCATCAGCGTCAAAAAATTGACTTTCGACACGTACTTCGACCGAAATGCTTTGATTAGCTTCGTCATAGGTACATACCACCGGCTCGCTCTCTTCGTATTCTACAAACTGTCCATCGATATACTCCGTTCCAGCAGCCAGTCGAATGACAGTCATAGGAACCAAGAGGGTACAACGATGGATCGTATCGGGCAAAGGCAAATCAAACTCGTAGGGTTCGTGGAAGCGTATATCGAGTCCTTCCTGTGCGGAAAGCATCTGATACCCTTCAGCCCAATGGGAAAGGAATGTGCCTTGTTCTTTGTCCATACATGAGTGTTAGGAAGTAGCTTCTAATTGCGGAAGATTATGTTCAAGGAAATAGGCTGCGAAATATTCAGCGTCCGGAAATACACTCTTCAAAGCAGCAAGAGCTTGAGTGGCAATATCAGCCCTATTACCATCTCTCAGACTGATTGCGACACCAAGCGTGAGATCCATTACACCGTCTGCCCGCTGTACTATACGAGGAAAGATTTCTAAATTCAATGATAAATCATCATTGTCCGGTCCTGTAAGCATGTATTCTTTAAACTGTTTCTGAAACTGTCCCATGTGCTTGCTCAATCGTTGTACCACTCCAACATTATTCGCTCCACCGGGAAATAGCACGATATCCAAGGTGAGCGTCTGTTTATCTGGATGCCAAACAAATCGGATTTCTTCCTGTTGTACGACTGGCTTGCCAATAGATTTCTCTACTTTCGTCGATTCTTGTGTGGAATAGTGTGTGCACGGCACCCAACCGACCACTGATTGCGGATATTCAAGAGGATTCTGTGTGGGATCGTTTGGATCAAAACCTACAAATCGGTATGCCGCATCAACTATCCCCGAAGCGCCCATAACCCAACGAAGGTACCAGTCTGGCGTATCACCAGAAAGTTCTACCGGCAGACCATTGGGAGTAATCTCTAATGAATCGACGCCACGATCACCAAATATGCTCCGGTACCAATCGGTTTTCTCTATGTTCGACCCTTGGCCAAGTAAACCACTCTCGGCGTTCGGCTCGCCGAGCATCATGAGCCGAAGCGTAAGATCAGCTCGCCGTTCATCGGCAAACCATCGGGAGTAATCATGGACGAGCGGATATTGATTTTGTAATGCACGTGTAGCGCGAGAAAGCACATGCGTCACAAACCACGACCATCGGCGATCCTCATCGTTTTGTTGGATTTCTTCCGGAAACAACGGATCGTTAGGCGAATGTGCGGCAAACACTCTTTCTAAATCTTCCATACGGGCTATCCAACCAAAACGAATTCCGTATTCTGAATTAGGAAGTATAAGTGGTTTCACAACGCCTGCGGCATCAAAGCCGGGGAGAATATGTGCATCAACGGCTTGGGTGGTGAGCGCCCAAAATTCGTATTCACTACGGAAAAAGTCTGCTAATTCAAGTGTTTTTGAGCGTGGGTTATACCCCCGGTGGGGTACAGGCATATTGAAGAAACGCCCCCAATCACTATCACGGTTCTCTGTTATTGTTTTTAGCGTCTCAGCATGAAGCGGCATGGAGCCGGTAAGTTCGGAGGGGAGATCCGGAAAAATTTGGATCTCTGCAGCCAATACACCATGTGCACTATCGTAAGAAATGATTAGCTCTTTTTTCTCCGTTACTGGTTTTAATTGGCCATCAGGGTTAGTTTCATAACGAATCAAAGGGATTTGAGCTACGACTTGGTGTAATCCATTTGTTTCTTCATATTCGACTGAACTGGCATCAACCAATGGTCCGTCTGTACTTATTGCACCATTCCCCCAATGTTGAAACCACGTATGGTCTTGTTCGATAGGTGCGGTCATATTGATTCATGCTATGTCATGCGATTCAGACGCTCATACAACCCTTCAATACTCATTTGGAAAACCGTCGAAACTACAGTACGAAAACGAGCATCAAAATCTGTTACCTTACTATGTGCTTCTCTCAATACCCATAATTCTTCATCTTTGCATGCAAGTTCCAAGACTAGTTGTTGCTGCGTCGGATCAAAAACGATTGCAGGTTTAAATCCCAATGAAGATAGGGATAAAAAAGGGACCTTGCCGGCAATCGCATCAACTTTCTTCTTTAGTGAAGCATGAAAACCTGCATCTGAAGTTAGTGCACCAAATTCTTTTGTAATTTGAACAAGATCATCAGCTGTTATTCTACTTTCCTGATATAGAGCGAGTTCTCCTCCTGTTTCGGCTCCGGGAATTGGCAATATAAAGATGTGCCTTCTTATTCCGATTGCGGGACCAGTATAATAGTATGCTTTGGCATCCATTTTTTGACCGGCGATAACGAACTGCACCTCAACAGGTTTTTCCACCTTCATTCCTGCAATATCTATTACCGGCGCAAGACGCAAAAGTTGATCTATGGGTGTTTCAGATCCATCACTGTCCCCTTCACCACTATTAGGCGATAATGTAATAAATTGATAAATATGGTCACTATCACTTAGTTGAATTATCTTACATGTTTGAAAATATTTGATTGCATGAGTCATGTCCGGTGCTGATACACGAACCCCGTCTGAATAGGTATCACGGAGAAGTTCAACACTTTTTTCTCCAATGGTGAGGATTACTGTGTGAGTTTCATCTCCTGCTTCCCCGTTTATTTCTCCATCTAGTTTGATTTCTTGTCCGTTTTGTCGGGCGAGGCGGAGTGTGTCCTGCAGGCGCCATACCTTTTGGATTGCATCGGTGCGAGTCAATGGGCTGCCTTCTTCATCTTGAAGCATTGGGCTTACATATTGCATCGTTGGTGAAGGAATTTGTAGTGCGGCCTTGCTTTCCTCATATGCGCCGAAGTGAGTGTCGAAAAGTGCAGCTTCTTCGTTTGTGATAACACCATGCAGCAACAGTACGACTTTTGTTGCCTGTAATTCATCATCTGTCAAAGCTAATCGTTTTGGATCTAGCGGACTTAACCGCGCAACTGCGTATGTCACGTCACCTTGGGTAAGCCCCTGATTCCAACGGATATTCACACCTAAGGTGTTGCCATGTTCTTCATCTGCCACAATACGGGCTTCTGAAGTATAGATAGGATTTGTTCGGTATGAACCGATTTCCGTCAGTAATTGCTCAACTGCATCAGGGTTTAATACGACTTCCGGTGTTAGCCCATAGCCTACGGTGGAAAAATCCAAGGGGAATGCGTACTTCGCGACAAGGTCGTCAGGAGAGGGCGCTTCATGAACCGCAGCGGGTTCCCCAGTATGGAAGAAACGTGGAATAAATCGTTGCGCAGTTTCTAGTACATCTTCTGCAAAAGCCATAATGTTATATTTGGCAGACTTATAGTCTGCGATTATATCACAAACTGTCAATACCTTCCATATATGCAATTCGATCCGTCGGCGCTATCTGCCATACTTGGCAGGCATGCGAAACTTCTTTCCATGTTAACGTTGCTAAATAAAATTCAATTGGTGCAAGAGGCGCATCATTATTTGGATCATCAGCTTCACGGGCATATACATCCTCTAGTTCGTTAGGATAAATGATAACCATAAATGAGTTTAATTCCTCTATATAATAGAATCTGACCGGATTTTGCGTTTCCTCACTCTCTATTTCGTCTAGAGAATCTAGCCGGTCTGCAATTACAAAATGAATTGGCATTTCGTATAGTGAAATATTCATCTGATCCCGAACTAAATTAGCTTCGAAAAGTAATGTGTCGAGAGTATCTTCAGTAAGCCATTCTGGTTGATCGAATACATAGACAAAGTCGCCACGTTCCGTATCGAACACTTCCGGCCACCGATCGCGGGTGTCAACTCCGAGTAATGCGAATATAGATGATTGTTCAGGTGGTAACATAAAATGTTAAAGGAAAGCTGGCCGTGCGTGTATAGAGGTTTTTTCTCGCTGATGCGAGGAAAACATATACGACGCACGGTCAGTAATCCTGGTTGTCTTGCTCGAGACTCAGCCCATTCGAGCCTCGAAATTTGTTGTATCGCCATATTACTATGGGCGGCGACTTGTTTGATCCGGCGGCCATCGCTAGATCGTCCCGAACATCAAGATGAGAAGGATCCCCATCATAATTTCCAGGCTGATCACGTCCCACGGTGTCCGGACCGTCAGGAATCCGAGACGAACGTCTGTGTAGCTGTGTGACATTGCGACGGTATCGCCAGTAAGCACCTGGTTCGCTAACGCCGCACCGATCCAGTTGCCAATGAGCGTCATCAGCAGGGCCATGGCGTAGTACAACCATGCCCAATCGGGATCAGTGATGAAGCCCGCTCGGATCATGCCACGGCTGGCAGCATAGTACACCACCAAACCGAGCACCGCCAAGACCGGCCCTCCCCACGAAGGCTTGCTGCCTTCTTGGTTCGGCTTTACGGATTCCCATCCGTAAAATCCGATGGCCAGCATGCACAGCGCGTAGATCAGAACGCTGAACTGAACCGATGTCCACGCTTTTTGTTGCACCAGGGCGAACGTCTGTCCCATGCTCACCACTGGTGCGTTCGGAATCCCGAAGGCAACTTGCATGAGTCCCAGGCTGCCAATGGTTACGCCAGCCACGACGAGTAACCCACTGTACAGCCCAGACGCAGTGTAGTCCGGCGTCGGAAGCCGTGACACAGCGAAGACCGCCACGAGTGACGCAACAATCACCAACCAGCCAATAGTGCGCTGATCAGTAAATGTGAATGGCGGTGCCGCGAGGAAGGCCCGGATCGGCGCCCAGCCAAGGACATAAAGCGCCAGCACGCAGATGAGTGGAACCGTGATGTCGTGTAGTTGCTTCACGAGCCACCGATCCATCAGCCCTAGTCCAATCAGCAGGACGCCCAGAAAGAGCAACATCCCTTGCACTGGACCAATCCACGCCGCGTTGGCCAAGTCCAACGGCTTAATCTCGGGCATCGCAGGAGGCTGAATCGCGATTACCAATGGTGCGCTCGTGGGGGAGATGAACATGCCCACTCCGATCGGAATCAGGGCTAGTATGGCGATGACTCCGAGCACCAAGCCCATTCCGACTTTCGACCGTGTCCGGAGCACAATCGTTTCTGTGACGCTCATGCGCTCGGGTCGGAAGGTCCGCGTCGTGCCGATGTAACCGGAGTGGCTGACTCGGACGGAGATCGGTTTTCCTTCGGTTGCGATATTCGGCAACGTAACCGACCCGCGTTCGCCGGACTTGACGGGTTCCCTGTCATTTACAGTAACTTCAGCGTCCTTTACAGGGGTCCGGTGATCTTCCGGCCCGGTCTGGACTGTCACTGTCAGCGTCACCGTCGCTGGGATGGCGGCGGGGCCTGCCGGTCGGGCGGCGGGTTGGCCAGGGCGCTGGGGGGGCGCTTGGCGAGCGAGTGGATTCCTGAACCAGCCGTGCTGGGGTTCAGCCTGCGGGGTGGCCGAAGTGCCACCGAGAGTAATCCGCCGTGGCGGGGTCGCCGCGGGGGTGTGTTCGTCGGTCGTCGGTGTCGTCGACCGGGTGGGCGGCGTGAGCCGCGTTGACCTTGGTACCATTACAATCCTCCTTCCCCTCTTGGGGAACTATTAAGGTCCAACACTGGACCTACAGAAAAGAAAGTAAGGAGTATACTTTCTTCCTCATCCGTAGGCCCAGTTTAAAACAACCAGGATGTTAAAGAGCTGCACCAACTGGTTCGCGTAATTGAACCATAGGTACGTTGTTTTTCTATATAAGTATGTCTCTTTCATTATGCAAAAACTTAGGTAAAGAGACATTCAAGTATAGAAATTCATTCTTCTGTTTCAATCCACTACAATACACCTCAACAAAGAGGCATTATAGTTTTTTTCTATCATATGCCGGATAAGGCATAGTTTTGTGCAGATTTCAGCAGGAGAAGCTGATTCTATTTTAATCCTATAGGATTGTCAAATAATACGGATGGTGCGTATGGTATACTCTGATTATGCAAATTAGTAACTTTTGTGATCGGATTATTCGCTGGGGGTTTTATCTGCTGTTTGGCCTCGTGCCTCTCCTTTTTACCCCGTGGAACTATGAACTGTTTGAATTTAACAAGATGATCGGGGTATATATGCTCACCATCGTTATCACCGGTGCATGGATCGTGAAAAGCATTACACAGAGAGAACTTCGTATTGCCCGGACGCCCTTGGATATCCCCATTCTGTTATTCGTGAGTTCGCAATTGGTTAGCTCGATATTCTCTATGGATCCCCACGTTTCGTGGTTTGGGTATTACAGCAGGTTCAATGGCGGGATGTTTTCCATTGTGAGCTACGTTCTTTTATACTATGCATTTGTCTCCAATGTACAAAATTTGCAAAAGTTGCTAAAGGTCGCTCTTGCGACCGGTTCCGTCGTTGCCCTCTACGGCGTCGCTGAACGCCTAGGCATCGACAAACATCTCTGGGTGCAGGATGTGCAAAGCCGTGTGTTTAGCTCTCTCGGACAGCCCAACTGGCTGGCAGCATACATCGTCGCACTCATACCACTGACGTGGTACTTCGCGCTGAAATCCCAAATCCCAAGCACCAAATCACAAACAAATCCCAAATCCCAAGCACCAAATCACAAACAAAACGTTTTGAATTTTGGAAATTGGAATTTGAATATTGTTTGGAATTTGGAATTTGTCATTTGGTGCTTACTTTCTGCTTTATTTTTCGTGGTGCTGCTGTTTACCCGTTCGCGATCGGGTCTTTTGGGGTTTGCAGTAGCAGATGTTGTTTTTTGGGGATTTGTTTTTTTGAAAAATAGGGATTTTTCCCATATTCGTCTTCCATTTATCATTTTGCATTTAGCATTTGGCATTATTATCTTTCTCAACGGTACTTCTGTTGCCTCCATTGACCGCTATATGACTATTGACGGATGGAAGACAAATAAAGCAACGAATAACGAAGCAACAGCTTCTGCAGCATACACCGCTCCACTTCTGGAAACCGGGGGAACGGAATCCGGTACGATCAGAAAATACGTCTGGCAGGGGGCTACCCGCGCATGGCAAAGTTCCCTTAAGACGTTTCTATTTGGTACCGGAACGGAGACCTTTGCATTTGCGTTTTATCAGTACCGGCCAAAGGAGCATAACCTCACCAGTGAATGGGACTTTCTCTACAACAAAGCGCATAATGAATATCTCAATTATCTGGCTACAACAGGAATTTTTGGACTGGGTAGTTACTTGTTATTTATTGGCGCTTTTATTTATTGGTTTTTTAAATTTTTAAAGAAAGAAATTATCCATATTGCGTTATTTGCAGGGT
>Ga0209726_10008517_pt1 | contig 10999 bp, 8 predicted proteins | sample Subgrocontami54m_FD_187453 | JGI IMG/M metagenome (GOLD analysis project Ga0209726, IMG submission 187453) | Subsurface groundwater microbial communities from S. Glens Falls, New York, USA - GMW46 contaminated, 5.4 m (SPAdes) (version 3) | ecosystem: Environmental > Aquatic > Deep subsurface >... | reverse complement strand
AGATGGCCGACGGTCTCGAGGCCCCGATCACCCAGGGCGGCTCGAACGTGTCCGGTGGCCAGCGCCAGCGGCTGGCGATCGCCCGGGCGCTGGTCAAGAAGGCCGACATCTACATCTTCGACGACAGCTTCTCGGCGCTCGACTTCAGCACCGACGCCCGACTCCGGGCGGCGCTCAAGGCGGAGCTCGGGCGGGCCACGTTGATCATCGTGGCCCAGCGGGTCGGCACGATCATGAGCGCCGATCGGATCGTGGTCATGGAGGCCGGCCGGATCGTCGGCAGCGGGACCCACACCGAGCTGATGGCCTCGAACGAGACCTATCGCGAGATCGTCTACTCGCAGCTGACCGAAGCGGAGGCCGTGGCGTGAGCGCCTCGCGGGGAGCAGGGCCCGGCGGCACGGCCCCCAGCGGCGGCACTCCCCCGGGCGGAATGGCCCCCGGCCGACCCCCGATGCGCCGAGGGTTCGGCGGCGGCCCGGGCGGGATGATGGGCATGCCGGCCGAGAAGTCCAAGGATTTCCGCGGCGCGTTCGGCCGTCTTCTCCGTCGTCTGCGGCCGGAGACGCCGCTGATCGCGATCGTGTTCGTGCTGGCGATCGTCAGCGTGACCTTTGCCGTCCTCGGGCCGAGGATCCTGGGCAACGCAACCAACCTGATCTTCCAGGGTGTGATCAGCCGCCAGCTCCCGGCGGGCGTGACCCAGGCCCAGGTCATCGCCGGAGCCCGGGCCCAGGGCCAGAACCAGCTCGCCGACATGCTGTCCGGACTCCACCTGACGCCGGGCTTCGGGGTCGACTTCGGCGCCCTCGGCGGGATCCTCGGCGTGCTCATCGGCGTGTACGTCGTCAGCTCGGCGTTCAGCTGGGCGCAGGCCTACATCATGGCCGGGGTCACCCAGCGGACCGTGTATCGGATGCGCCAGGACGTCGACGAGAAGCTCGGCCGGCTGCCCCTCAAGTATTTCGACAGCCATCCCCGGGGCGACGTCCTGAGCCGGGTCACCAACGACATCGACAACATCGGCCAGACCCTCAACCAGAGCCTGACCCAGCTGATCACGGCCCTGCTGACCGTCGTCGGCGTGCTGGTGATGATGGTCCTGATCAGTCCCCTGCTGGCGTTCGTGTCGATCCTCGCCGTGCCCCTGGCGATCGTGGTCACCGTCCTCATCGCCGGCCGTTCGCAGAAGCAGTTCGCGGCCCAGTGGGCCTCGACCGGTGCGCTCAACGGCCAGGTCGAGGAGATGCACACCGGCCACGCGATCGTCAAGGTCTTCGGTCGCCAGGACGAGGCTGTGGCCCGCTTCCAGACCGAGAACGAGAAGCTGTACGAGGCCAGCTACCGGGCCCAGTTCATCTCCGGGATCATCCAGCCCTCGATGAACTTCGTGGCCAACATCAACTACGTGGCGATCGCCGTCATCGGCGGGCTCCGGGTGGCGGCCGGTCAGCTCTCGCTGGGCGACGTCATCGCGTTCATCCAGTACTCGCGCCAGTTCACCTTCCCGATCATCCAGACCGCCAGCATCGCCAACGTCCTCCAGTCCGCGGCGGCCTCGGCCGAACGGATCTTCGAGCTGCTCGACGAGCCCGAGGAGATCCCCGATCCGGTCTCGCCGCGAGACCTGGGCAAGGCCGTCGGCGCGGTGGCATTCGAGGACGTGTCGTTCCGGTATGAGCCGGACACGCCGCTGATCGACGATCTCGACCTGGTCGTCGAGGCCGGCCAGACCGTGGCCATCGTCGGTCCGACCGGGGCCGGCAAGACGACCCTGGTCAACCTGCTGATGCGCTTCTACGAGATCGACGGCGGGCGGATCCTGGTCGACGGGATCGACACCCGCGAGCTGACCCGGGACGACCTGCGGAGCACGTTCGGGATGGTCCTCCAGGACACCTGGCTGTTCCACGGGACCATCCGCGAGAACATCGGCTACGGGCGCGAGGACGCGACCGAGGACGAGGTCGTGGCCGCCGCCGAGGCCGCCCACGTGGATCACTTCGTGCGCACCCTGACCGACGGCTACGACACCGTCATCGACGACGACGCGACCAACGTGTCGGCCGGCGAGAAGCAGCTCCTGACGATCGCCCGGGCCTTCCTGGCCGATCCGCCAATCCTCATCCTCGACGAGGCAACGAGCTCGGTCGACACCCGGACGGAGGTCCTGATCCAACGGGCGATGGCCCGGCTGATGGTCGGTCGGACCACCTTCGTGATCGCCCACCGCCTGTCCACCATCCGCGACGCCGACACGATCCTGGTCATGGACCGCGGCCGGATCGTCGAGCACGGAACCCACGAAGAGCTCCTCGCGGCGAAGGGCTTCTACTTCGATCTGTACAACAGCCAGTTCGTGGAGCCGCTCCCGGCGGCGTCGTAGGGGGCCGCGGAGGAGAGGTATGTGTCCGCGATGCGCGTCGCTGCATCAGCGCGAATGCGTGAACCACCGCATTTCCAAGGGCGCTGGGTCAAGGCTTGGATACGGGGTCGAGATCGAATACTGGCGGGTTCTTATGCCAATGGAAGCGAGGGACATACAGCTTGAAGAAGTCGGCCCGACCAAGGAGGACGCAATCTGGACCCTTGGTTGGTTCGGCGACGATGAACTCGGTCAGGAGCACGGCTTTGCCCCAGCGGATAACACCCTGGCATGGCCTGGTGTCGAGCCCGCCGCCAGGCCCGTGACCTCCGGGACCAAGGGGCAGCTTCTTGAAGTCGACGCCAAGCGGTTCGACTGCCTCAAATGGGACAAGCGTGCCATCCGCCCCGGAGTCCACGAGTCCTGGATACTCCAATCCCCGGCCGCCGATCTCGAGCGTGAGCCGGATGATGGGGCGATAGATTGGCTTACCGTCGGGTCCGTCTCCGATGTACTCGGCCGGAAGCCGCGGCAACCCCCCGCCCTCTCTAGTAGTAGGAGTAGCCGGAACGGCTATCCGGGATCGGGTAAATTCTCGGCGTCTCGATGCCCGCCTCGCGGGCTGCCTGGTAGGCAGCGGTGGACGTGTCGCGGATCGCAATGATCTTCGATGGAGTCAGGGCGGCCCACTTTCCGGGGTGCTTGCGAAGCTCTTCCTGGATGGCCGGCTCGATCTCAAAGACCAAGTCCTCGACTCTCGTGAAGTCTTCAACGACCATTATTGCCTCCGTTCGGCGCCGCGACGACGCGCCTGTTCGCGAGGCTAGTGCCTCCCCCTTCTCACGTCCCTGAGAAGATGGTCACTCGACACTAGCACACGACCGTTTCACTGACGCTTATCAGCCATCGCTACCGTCGCACTCGCGCAGCGTCGCGACGCTGCGCACCCTTCGGACGATCAGGAGTGACACGCCCGTCGCGGCGGTCATGTCCTCCAAGGGACGACTGCCGGCGAGGCGGTTCGCTTGACCGAAAAGGGGCGCGGCCCCACCGTGGAGCTCAGCCAACGGCGCCGGGTCACGATCCACTTGCTCGCAGCGCTCGGCAGATCGGATGGCCCGTCGTGGCCCGTAAGCCCTTCCACACCCCTGATGCCTTGATCGTCGTGAGCACCGACGGCTACTTCGACGTGTTCGCCCCTGTGGCTCGCCGGGAGAACGACAAGCCCGCCTATCGCGGGGTCATGGCCGAGCTTGGCTCAGCCGTTCGCGGCGCCGACGGGAAGTTGTCGGTCCGGCCTGATTCCGCGGCCCTCGACGAGGCCGTGATGGCCTGGTCCGCGGTCCACGGCGCGGCCGCCGTTCGCGGCGAGATGGGCCGCAACCGAGATGTCGAGGCCGTCGTCCCGGGCTGACGCGATGGCTCGGCGAGAGCTTCGTGCCAGGGTCCTGCGGGTAGGATGAGCCGGGCGTAGCGGGCCAATCCAGCGGAGGCCAAACGTGACGGTTCAACGGTAGCGGCGGACGATCGGGATCGCGGTGGGCGTGCTGGCCATCGGCGTCGCGACGGTCCTCGGGGCGGGCTTCATTCTTCAGTCGTCCCCGACGACGGCCACACCGTCCCCGCAGGCGTCGTCCGCGTCTCCGAGCGCGTCGCAGGTGGCCCAAGCGTCGCCGTCGCAGGAAGCGTCGCCTTCGGCGTCAGCCTCGTCGAGCCCGACGGCCTCACCGACAGCCACCCCCTCCCCCACCCCGCCGGTCGTGGCTGGCTGGTCCAAGCCCAAGCTGGTGGCTTCCTCGACCGATTGTTTTGAGCTCGTCGCGGGCATCGACGCGAGCTCCGGCGATCACCTGGCGGCCTCGTGCCGGGGCAAGATCCGCTACTTCAGCTCGAAGAGCGACGGCTCGTGGGTGGTGACCAACCTTCCCCCGCCGGCCCACCGGTTGGAGCAGACCCCGCAGATCGGGTTCCAGGGCAACACCGTCTACCTCGCCTATAGCCGGGTCCTGCCCGATGAGGGCTGTGGCGGGGGCGCCCCCGATGTCGGCGTGTACTACCGCTATCGGCGGCTGCCCGATGGCGTCTGGTCCAACCCGATCCGGCTCGGCCTGGTCGGCGACCGGCTGCAATCCTTCCGGGTCAACGGCACCACGCTCCACGCGACGGTCCGCAACGACGCCACCGCCCGGGTGTACTACGAGACCCGCGAGGCGACCGGCGAGTACCACCGATATTGGGTCAAGGGTGCGATCGGCGGGACGTCGCTCCGGATCGCCAGCGACGGCGAGGCGCGGATCGCGTTCGAGGCGGCCAACTCGATCCGGTTCGGCATTTTCACCGGGGCCGGCTTCGACACGACCAAGGTCGGTGGCAGCAAGCCCGACGACTGGTCCCCGAACCTCGTCCTCGACGGCAACGACGACCCCCACATCACCTGGTCCCGCAACCCCCACGGCGGCTGTGCGGTCCGTGAAGCCCTCCCGGACGACGGGACGTACTACGCCACGAACGCCTCGGGCCCCTGGACGTACGGCCGGATTGCCAAGAACGTCGGCCAGAGCTCGATCCAGATCGACGGGACGACCGGCCTCGTCCACGTCGTCATCAGCGGCAACACCGGCCTGGGCTACTACACGAAGACCCCAACCGCCGGCTGGCGAGCCACCCTGCTGCGAGGCGAGGGCGCCGAGTGGCCCCTCATCCGGCTCGATCCGGCCACCGGCAGGCTGCTGGTCGCCTATTTCGCCGCGACCCCCGACGCGAGCGCCTTTGGCGGGATCTACGTCCTGACCAAGCCCTGACGGCGGCCCGGCGGCCGACGCGACCTCAGCGCGAAGTGATGACAGAGCGGCGCCGCCGGGTCAGCCGCCCCTTCCCGCCACCGAACCCCTCTACGGCCGGGGCGAGCTCATGACCCGGGCCAGGACGTTGGCAAAGCTGGCGGTGGCCATCGAGATCACCGAGTCGGCGGCGCCGTAGTAGAGGGTCAGCTGGTCCGACGGTTCGTCGAGGGTCCAGCCGCACGGGAAGACGACCTTGCCGACGTCGCCGGTGATCTCGTACGGCTCTTGCGGGCCAAAGACCCACTCATCGGTCCGGTGAAGGACGATCCGGGGGTCCTCGAGGTCGAGCAGGGCCAGGCCGACCCGGTAGATCGGGCCGTCGCCGGTGGCGTGGACGCCGTGGTACATGACCAGCCAGCCCTCGACGGTCTCGATCGGCGGCGGGCCGAGACCGATCTTGTTGGCATCCCACCAGGCGCCGTCGCGGGCCTCGAGCAGCAGCGTGTGGTCGCCCCAGTGGCGGAGGTCGGGCGAGAACGAGATCCAGATGTGGGCATTGCCGCGCAACGGCGAGGGGCGGTGGATCATCGCCCAGCGACCGTCGAAGTGGCGCGGGAAGAGCGCGGCGTCCTTGTCCTCGGGCGGCATCGCCGGGCCAAGGCGCTTGACGGTCCGGAAGTCGCGGGTCATCGCCAGCGACACGAGCGGGCCGCGCCGACTGTAGGCGGTGTAGGCGATCGCCCAGGCCTTGCGTTCGGGTAGCCAGGTCAGGCGCGGATCCTCGCAGCCCCAGATCTCCTCGGGATACTGCTCGTCGCCGTCCGAGCGGAGGAGCACCTCGGGGTCGAACCGCCAGTCGGTCACCCCATCCGGGCTGCGGGCGACGTGTAGCTGCGAGATACCCCGCAGATCTTCGACTCGGACGAGCAGGATCGTCTCGTTCTCGAGCCGCGCCGCCCCCGGGTTGAAGACCGAATTGGCAGGATATGGCAGGTCGGCCGCGGTCAGGATGGGGTTCAGTTCGGAGCGCCGGAAGAGCATCGCCTCCCGGACCGCGGTCACAGGGCCGCGCCGGCGACGGGGATCTCCACGGCAGCCCCGACGCGCTGGCCGGCTCGGCGGATCGCCCGGAGATGCTCGAGCGCAGTCAGCCACATCAGGGTGGATTCGGCGCCCTGGTTGAGATTGACGCCGCGCGGGGTCAGGCCGTCGTAGCTCGCGCCGCGGGCCGGATCTGCGACCCGGATACCCAGGTCGTTCCGGCCGAGGAACCAGCCATAGGCCCGATCCATCATCGTCCGGTAGCGCGGGTCGCCCGTTGCTCCGTAGGCCGCCTCGGCCGCGAGCATCAGCGAGGTCGCCTCGATCGGCTGCTGGTCGAACCGGGACTTCGTGCCACCGGGCGCCCACCAGCCGTTGCCGATCGGCGAGAAGTGGCCATCGGGCGCGGTCTGGTTCGAGACGAGCCAGCCTAGGACGCTCAGCCCGAGGTCGGTCATCGCCGGATCGGCACGATGCTGACCGGCCACGATCAGGGCGCGGACGGGGAGGGCGTTCTCGTACGTGAGCAGCGGCTCCGGCCACGGCCAACCCGTCCCGCGGCGGATCTCAAAGGCGCTTGCCAATCGGTCCGACAGGATGCCCAGCGTCAGGACGGCCTGACCGCGCTGTCCGCCCCGGATCGCCGCGTCGCAGCCCAGTGCGACCGAGGCGATCGCCCGCAGCGCCCCGAGGTTGTCGGCGGCCGGCAGCCCACGCTCGAAGAGGGCCGATGCCGCGTCGACGAAGGCCGTCTCTGGCGCCGCCGCGATCGAATCTCCGAGCGCGTGCATCGCCCGTCCGTGAGCGTCCTCCGAGCCGATCCCATCGACCCAGTCGCCGCCGATCAGCCGGAAGTTGCGAAACCGCTGGGTGTGCGGGTCAAAGGCCGCGATCAGGAAGCGCAGACCGCGCCAGGCGCTGTCGGCAACGACCGGCCAACCGAGCTCGTGCCGATGGAGCAGGTCGACCTGGAGGGCCCGAGCCACGTCGTCCGTGCAATACCCGTGGTTCGGGTCCGAGGTGGACCCGAACGAGTGCTGCATGATCGCGACGTCGTCGCTGATCGCCTCGAGATGACCCCGGTTGACGGGGTAGAGGCGCAGCGGCTCAGGCATTGACCGCGGCCAGACGGGCGCCGGCGACGACCGGGACCCGAGCGTCCGCGACGACCCGTTCGAGCAGGTGCCGGTACTGGGTCCCGACCTCGGGCCAGATCATCTTCCGGGTGTGCTCGTAGGCACGCCGTCCGATGGCCGCCCGAAGGGCTGGATCCGCCAGCAGGCTGTTGAGCGCGGCCGCGAACGCATCGGGCGAGGCCGGCGGGACGAGAACCCCGCGGCCGTCGGCGAGCAGCTCGGCCGCATAGGCGTACGGGGTGGACACGATGGCCCGACCGGCGCCCATCGCATAGGACATCGTGCCCGACACGATCTGGTCCAGGTTCGGGTACGGCGTGACGAAGACATCGGCCGACTCGAGCCAGCGGGTCAGTTCGACCCGACCGACGAACCGATCGACGAGCTGGACGTGGTTCGTCAACCGGAGCTTCTTGACCTTGTCGGCGAGCGCGGTCCGGTAGGCCTCCCCTTCACGACGGATGAGGTCCGGATGGGTCGCGCCGACGATGACGTACTGGACGTTCGGGTGCTCGGCGACGACCGCCGGGAGGGCGTCCAGGACGAGCTCGTAGCCCTTGCCCGGGCCGAGCAGTCCGAAGCTGAGGATCACATCGCGACCGGCCAGCCCGAGACCCGGCTTGATCGTGTCCGAACCGATCATCGGCAGGTCGAGCACACCGTGCGGGATGATGTCCACCTTGCTCGGATGGACACCATACGCGGTGGTCAGGAGCTTCGCGGCGGCGCGGGACATGACGGCCGTGGCGCTGACCATCTTGATCAGCTCGACGAGGATCCCGCGCTGGCGAGCGGTCGGCTCCCGGAGGACCGTGTGGAGGGTCGCGACCGCGGGCAGGTCGAGCGCACCGACGAAGTCGAGGACGGATTCACCGTCTTCGCCGCCCCAGATCCCGTATTCGTGCTGGATCGAGACGATGTCGACGCAGGCTCGCAGCGAGCGGGCGACGCGGAGGTAGTCGGAGGGCTCGTCGCGTCGGACCCGGTGATGGACCTCGATCGGGTAGGGCGCGGCCTGCTCCGGCACGTGGAGGGCGACGATCTCGCGGTCCTTGGTGACCCGGCTGAGATCGCTGGTGAACGTGGCAATCCCGCATCGGCGGGGGGGATAGGTCGAGACGAATGCGGTGCGTACGATGGCAAGCTCCGATCGCGCGATGGCCGGTGGTCAGGGTGACCGCCGAGCGCTTCCCGAACAACGGATGGCAGAACGCACGGTCCGTTCGAGACGGGAGTCGACCACGCGGAGCATCGCCACGGATCGCGACGAACTCCTAGGGTAGCACAAATGTTCGAACCCAGCCCCCGGAGCGTGACCGGGCTCAGGTGACGGCGAGGTTGCCCGCGGTCAGCGGCTCCGCCACGTTGCGGCCGGCCGAGACCGGGACGTCGGGCTCGGGCGCGCTGGCGGCGCCGGACATTCGGGCGGCCATCTCCGCCGCGATTAGGGGCACGAGGGCGGCCGCGCCGGCGGCGATCCGGTCCGCGAAGGCCGATTCGTGCGACCTGACGATCGCGAGGTCCCTGGCCGTGCGCGGTCGGGCGATGAGCGCGGTCACCCGGGTACCCTCGGGCGTCGCCTCGAGCGCCTGGGTCAGGGTCAGCTTCGGCACGCCCGGGATCGGCATCTGGATCCGGAAGGTCAGGTAGTCCACCGGCCGCCAATCGATGATCTCCTCGACGATCGCGTCCTTGCCATGGATGCAGTGGTTCGTGGTCCCGACGCCTCGCCGACCGGTCGCGCTTTCTTCGTCGATCTTCAGGACGCCAAGCTGCCATTGCGGGCGTCGGACCGGTGAGGTGAGCCAGTCCCAGGCGACCTCGGGCGGACCGGGCAGGGTGTACTCGTAGGTCATGAATGCGTTCTCGACCGACACGATCTCCCGAGCGCGATCCTGTTCGGTCTGCCAGGCATCGGCCAGGTCGCGCACCCAGCCGGTCACCTCGCCGATGCCCTCGAAGGTCTCCACGTGACGGCGCAGGCCGATCGTCGTCGGGTCGGCCAGGCCCATCGCGGCGACGCAGGCTTCGGTGTACATCGCGTAGGCGTGGCCGTCGATCTCGTCCTCGACTTGGTTCTTGAGCAGCCGATGGACGACCACGACATCCGAGCCGACGAGCTCCTCGCGACCGGCGATCCGCTGCCGACCGATCAGCCCGTGATGGCCCAGCACCTTGAGGTCCAGGTCCGGGATCCGGATGCAGGCATTGCACTCACAGGTCGACGCCTGCCGGATGTCGCGCAGCCGGCGCTGAAACGTGAAGTAGCACCGTTCGATCACGTCCTGGAGCTGCGAGCCGTCGATCGCGTCGGTGACGACGTAGACAAACGCGGCATCGCCCTCGAGCTTGGCCAGCCGGAACGTCGGCCGGAGCGACGTCACGACCGTGGTCATCAGGTCGGCCAGGATGTCCTGGGCATGGTCGAGCTCGGTGCCGGCGAGATAGACGGTGTAGCCGCTGATGTCGGCGATGACGAGACAGGCTGGCTCGGGCCGGTTGAGCATCTGGATCGGCGCCCCTCGCGAGCCGACATCATAGGCCGGAGCCGCGCCGCGGCCCGTGCCAGAGCCTGTGGCCCGGTCGAACCTCAGGTCACGGCGGTCAGGAACTCGGCGAAGACGGCCAGGTAGCGGTCGACGTCCGGGGCGGTGTGGGCGATCGTCACGGTCGGGCCGAGCCACCAACCCGATTCCATGACCCCGCGGTTGGCCATGAAGACCCGCAGCAGGGCGCGCAGGGCGATGTCGTCCGCGGCCCGCGATTCAGCGGCGTTCCGGGGCGGGACCGGGACGAAGAAGTAGCACGCGTGGGCGCCCTCCTGGACGACGCTCCAGGGCAGCCCGGCGGCGGCAATCGCCGTCCACAGGCCGGCCCCCAGCCGGTCCCCCAGCGCCCCGGCGTGGGCGAACGCCTGGTGGGTCAGGACCTCGGTCAGGGCGGCCCGCCCGGCAGCCATCGCCAGGGCGTTCCCAAACAGCGTGCCTCCGGTCGGGACCTCGTCGATGACGGCGCCGGACACGTCGTACTCGATCGGGAGGTCGTGGAAGATCGACGCGATCTCGTTGCTCATTCCGTAGGTCCCCAGAGGCCCCCCGGCGGCGATCGACTTGCCCAGGATCAGGAAGTCCGACTCGAGGTCCCATTTCCGGGCCAGGCCGGCGTAGGCACACACCAGACTGTGGGTCTCATCGATCGCCAGGAGCGTCCCGGCGTCCCGGGTCAACCGACGAACCGCCGCGTGGAAGCCGGGCTCGGGGAGGAGGAACCCGGCGTTGGTCATCGCCGGTTCGGTCAGCACGAGAGCCACGTCGCCCGGCGCCAGCGCTCGCTCGAGCTCGTCGACGTCGTTGAAACTGACGACCCGGGCCTGGCCGGAGATCGACTTCGGCAGGCCCTGGTACTCGGCGACCACGGTTCCCTCGTCGATGGCGACCAGTGTCGCGTCCCCGTGGCCGTGGTATTTCCCGTCGAACACGAGGACGACCTCGCGCCCGGTCGCCCGGCGGGCCAGTCGGATGACCTCCGTGTTGGCCTGGGTGGCGGAGTGGGTGAACTGCCATTTGGGCTGCCCGTAGCGCGTCGCGAGGTGTTCGGCGACCTCGATCGCGTCGTCGTTGGGGAGCAGGAAGTGGTTGCCCAGCGCCATCCGGTGCGAAACCGCCCGGATTACA
>Ga0209726_10008516_pt1 | contig 11000 bp, 7 predicted proteins | sample Subgrocontami54m_FD_187453 | JGI IMG/M metagenome (GOLD analysis project Ga0209726, IMG submission 187453) | Subsurface groundwater microbial communities from S. Glens Falls, New York, USA - GMW46 contaminated, 5.4 m (SPAdes) (version 3) | ecosystem: Environmental > Aquatic > Deep subsurface >... | reverse complement strand
GAAGCTGAAGAAGCCGACGAAGAGATCCAGCAGCAGCAGCAGCAGCTTGGTGAGCCACAGCGTCGAATGCGTGGCGCCCGACACGTTGAGCTGGTGCCAGGTCTCGCCGAGCTTCTCGCCCTGCGCCGTCAGGGTCAGAACGCCCATGATGAGCAGCACCGCGGTGGAGGCGAGGAAGGTCGCGGCCATGGTGGAATTGCGCAGGGTCTGCACCGCGAGGATATCCTTGCGCTCGCGCATGACCGTCTGCACCCAGGCCGCGCGCGCGATCGCGTTGACCGCCTGGATCGTATAGGTGGGGTGGCCGCGCAGCTTCAGGCGCAGGAAAAGTTGGTATCCTGCGAGCAGTGCGGCGCTCGCGACGAAGGCGATGAGGTCGTTGTGGACCCCTGCGAATCGGGAAAGCCAGGCCATAGGCGAGGTGTCATGCATCCGGGACAATCTGAATGATAGCCTCAGCCACGCGAAAGCGCCCGGGCCTCGTCTCGGCTGGCCTCGCGTTGCTCCTCGCGGCCTGCATGCTGGCCGCGTGTTCGAAGCGCACCGCGCAGCTTCCGGTGCTCGGCCCCGAAGACGTCGTGATCGCCTTCGGGGACAGCATCACCTTCGGCAGCGGAGCGGGCGAGGCGCAGAGCTACCCGGCGGTGCTCGAGGGCCTCATCGGGCGCAAGGTGGTGCGCTCGGGCGTCCCCGGCGAGGTGAGCGCGGCGGGGCTCGCCCGCCTGCCCTCGGTGCTGGAAGAGCACCGGCCGCAGCTCCTGATCCTATGCCATGGCGGGAACGATCTCCTGCGCAATATCGGAAAGAAGCAGGCCGCGGATAACATCCGCGCGATGGTTCGCCTCGCGATGGACAAGGGACTGGGAGTGCTGCTCGTCGCGGTTCCCGAGCCGGGACTGTTTCCGTCGCCGCCGGACTTCTACAAGGAAATCGCGGCCGAATTCGGCCTTCCCTACGAAGGCGAGGCGCTGAAGGAAATCCTGGGCGACAAGTCGCTCAAGTCCGATCTCATCCACCCGAACGCGCAGGGCTACGCGCGGCTCGCCGAGGCGCTGGCCGGAGTACTGAAGAAGAGCGGAGCGATTTGAACCGCTCCGCTCATTGCCTTTCCGCGGGCAGGCTGCGGTCGCCCTCGCCCAGGGCGCGCTGCATCAGCACGCTGTCGACCCAGCGCCCGAGCTTGAACCCCGCGGAGGGCAGCAGGCCGGCGAGAGCGAACCCGCAGCGCTCGTGCAGCTTGATCGAAGCGTGGTTGGCGCTGTCGCCGATGACCGCGATCATCTGCCTGCACCCGGCGCGCTCGCAGGCCGCGATCAGCACCGCGAGCAGCGTGGCCCCGACGCCATGGCCGACATGATCGCGGTGCACATAGACGGAGTCCTCGACCGTGAACCGGTAGGCGGGCCGCGTCCGGTAGGGCGCGGCATAGGCGAATCCGACGACCTCGCCGCCGCGTTCGGCCACGAAGTACGGCAAGCCGCGCGCGAGGACGTCCGAGCGCCGCCTGCGCATTTCGGCCTCGTCCGGCGGCTCGATCTCGAAGGACGCGAGGCCGGTGAGGACATGGTGGGCGTAGATCGCGGTGAGCGACGGCAGGTCGGCCTCGCGCGAGGCGCGCACCTGCAGTCCGGCCGACTCAGCGCGCACCGACCGCGCGGGCCGCGCGGGCCACGTCCTTGGGCTTGACCCAGAAGATCGCGCCGTAGCGCCCCTTGCCGGCGCAGACCGCGTCCATCGCGGTCATATTGATGCGCGCGGCGGCGAGCTTCTCGAGCACCGAGGCGAGCGCACCGACGCGGTCTTCGCCCTGCATCAGGAACACCGTCTTCTTCTTGCCCAGGCCGAGCTTCATCGCCTTCGCCGCGCGCTTGAGCGCCGCGGTGTTCTCGGGGATGAAATCGACCTGCGCCTTGCGGCCGTTCGGAAACCCCGTAAACGCGATCAGGTTGACGCCGTTTGCGCGCAGCGCCTTCATCACGCGCGCGCCCTCGCCCGCGCGGTTGGAAACCTGGACTGAAAAGTAATCGGCCTTGCGGATACGGTCTGCCATGGCTTGCGCCTCCCTTCGGAAAGGATCCGATACGGACCCGACCCGGAATGGATAGCACCGCGAGCCGACACTTGCAAGCGTTTGCCGCGCGCTCGCAGCTTGCCGCGCTACCTGACCTCGCATTCGCCGCCGCCGGAGGGGGTGCTCGCTCTCGGAGCGGGTGTGCCCGGCTGCTGCGGCGGCGGCGCATCCTGGCGCTGCTGGAAGCTGGGCGGCGGCGTGAAGATGCGGCCTACGCCCGGGTCGCTCGGCAGTTGCAGCGGCGGCCCGAACGGCGGGACGAAACCCACCTGCCCTGCGGACAGCACAACCGGAGCCGCCGGCGGCGCGGGCGCGGGCGGTGCGGCTGGCGGCGCGCCGGGCGCTGCGACGGGCGGCACGGGCGCCGGCACGAAGGGAACCAGCGGCAACGCCGGCGCGATCGCCACGCTCCCGTCGAACACGTTCACGTAGGTTCCGGGGGCGAGGCTTCCGCACGTGCCCGGCAGGCACACCGTGACGCCGAACGCCGTGCCCCGGATGCCGATCGTCGCCGTTTCCGTGCTCATCCGATACGCCTCCACGGAACCGCGCTTCCCGATCAGTCCGGTCACCGTACGCAGCGCCCCCTTGAGGAGGCGAAAGGCGACGCCGTCCTTGTCGGGCGCCTGTTCCTCGAAGTGATAGGTCTCGACCCGGAATTGCGTCTTGGGTCTGAGCGTCACTTCGCTCGTATCGGTGAACCGAACGCGCGCATAGGTCTTGTCTTCGGTGATCAGAGTGTCTCCGGGTTCAACCACCGATTGGACCGACAGGATGCGCCGCGTGCCGTCGGCCTTCACCGCGAACAGCGGGCCGGAAAGATTCGCGACATAGCCCGCGCCGCGTTGCTGCGCGAGCGACGATGCCGCGAACAGCGCGAGGACGATCGCGAGCAGGGCGCTAATTGCAGTAGTTGCGCGGCGCGTCATTGCGTCTCGCTCCCGGTTGGGGCGGCTGGGCCTGGATGTCCTGCTTCTTCTTGTCGTCGTCCTCCTTCTGCTCGTCCGTTCCCTGCTTGTTGTCCGCGGCAGCGACCTGCGTAGGCGCTGTGCCAGCCTCGCCCGGGGGCGCCGTCACGGCGCTCGTGGAGAGCGTCGACGTCGGCTGCGTCGCCGCCTGTGTCGCCGCCTGTGCCGTCAAGGCGTCGCGCTCGGCCTGCTCCGCGGCTTCCGCGGCTGCCTTCGCCGCGGCCGCCTTCTCCTCGGCCTCCTGCTTCGCTTTCGCCTCGGCCTCCTGGCGCGCTTTTTCCTCGGCTTCCTGCTTTGCCTTCGCCTCGGCTTCCTGCTTCGCCTTCTCCTCTGCCTCCTGTTTCGCCTTCGCCTCGGCCTCCTGTTTCGCCTTCGCCTCGGCTTCCTGCTTCGCCTTCTCCTCTGCCTCCTGTTTCGCCTTCGCCTCGGCTTCCTGCTTTGCCTTCTCCTCTGCCTCCTGTTTCGCCTTCTCCTCTGCCTCCTGTTTCGCCTTCTCCTCTGCCTCCTGTTTCGCCTTCGCCTCGGCTTCCTGCTTCGCCTTCTCCTCTGCCTCCTGCTTCGCCTTGTCCTCGGCCTCTTTCTTCGCCTTGTCCTCCGCCTCCTTCTTCGCCTTGTCCTCCGCCTCCTTCTTCGCCTTGTCCTCGGCCTCTTTCTTCGCCTTGTCCTCCGCCTCCTTCTTCGCCCTGTCCTCCGCCGCCCCGTCCTCCGCCTCCTTCTCGGCGAGCGACACTTTGGTCACGGACCCGCCCGTTGCGGTCAATGTCGCGGTCGAAGCCACCGAGACGGTGTTTCCCGCGGTCAGGTTGATATTGCCGTTGCCGGTCGTGACCTCGGCGCCGTCGTGCAGCGTGAGGTTGCTGGTGCTGTCGGCCGAGTCTCCCGCACTCAGGTTGATATTGCCGTCCGATGTGGAAACGGTCCCGTAGACGTCGAGCGGACTGTACGCCTTGAGCGTGATCTCGCCCCCGGCGTTTACGCCCTCGCCATCTTCGCCCCCGGGCACCGTCAACGCGCCGTAGTTCTCGATCTTGATCTCGGCGGGCCCGTATGCCTTGAGTATGGACAGCGAAGCCGGCGCGCCGGAATTGTTCACCACGGCGATCTCGCCGCTGTCACCGTGGTTCCAGAGGTACAGCTCGCCCGTCCGCGTGTTGAGCGGAATCGCCAGCGTGCCGATGTGGCCCGTCGCCTCGATCTTGACCGATGCGCCTGTGATCAGGCCGGAGCCGGATACCGAAGCGTACTCGCCGGTCGTCCCGAGCACGGTGCCATGGTCGACGTAGGCACCGAGGTACACCTCCCCCGTGCCGGCGTCGATCGGCCCATTGACCGTGAGGCTTCCCCTGTCGACGATCGTTACGGGCGCTGAGAGGGGCGGGGTCGCGCCCCCGCGCGTGATGCCCGAATAGGTGGTCCCGTCGATGCTGACCGATCCGATGGTCAGGTTTGCTTCGGGTTCGAAGTTGTAGATGGACAGCGGGCTGGGACCCGCGCCGATCATCTGCGCCACCAGCGTCTGCACCGAAGTGTTCAACGGATCGTCCGCACTGCCATCGTCGCCGAAACTTCCCGCCGCGCCCTCGGCGCGGATGGCAAGCGTCTCGGCGGTGATCCTGCCCTCGCCCCGCACCTTCCCGAGAGTGTCGAACGCGATCACCCCGTTCGGGCGGGAGACGTCGTCGTTGATCCAGATGCCGGAACTCTTCGGATCGCTCGCGGATCCGGACAGGCCGCTGTTGCCGATGATGAGCTGCGCAGTCTGGATACTCGCTTCGCCGAGATCGTCCACGCCGAGCTCGAGATCCAGACAGCCTTCGCAACTGGGGGCGGACGATACAATCGAGATGGCCCGGCCGTCCGTCTGCGGCGCGATTTGCACCAAGCCGGCCGAGTCGGTGACTTTGATGAACTTGGGGGCTCCCGTCAACGTGGTGAACGTCAGCCGGTTGGCGAAGATCCTCGCCGATGTGTCGGCCGTGATCACCGCGGGGACCAGACCGCCCGAGGACAAGCCCAGTTCAAGCGCGCGCACCGTGACCGAACCGCCCTCGACGCTGCCGTCTTGACCGTCGCCGCCGTTCCTCACCCGCACTCTGTCGTCCGCCGTCAGCGCCACAGCGCCGCTGGTCTTTACCAGGGCATCGACATCGATGTTGTACCCGGTCAGCGCGATCGCGCCGGAGCCGGCATCGATGGGCGCGGACACGGTGAGCGTTCCCTCGTCGGTGATGGTGACCGGCGCGGCGGCGGTCGCGCCCCCGCGCGTGATTCCCGAATCGGTGGTCCCGTCGATGGTGACCGAGCCGATCGTCAGCGTATCGTCGGGCTCGTCGTTGAAGACGGACAACGGGCTCGAACCCGCACCGATCATGACGGCGACCAGCTTATGCACCGCGGTGATCAGCGGCTCGTCAGCGTTCCCCGCGGAGTCGAAGCTCCCGGCCGCGCCCTCGGCCCGTATGGCAAGCGTATCGGCGCTGATCCTGCCCGTGCCCTGCAGCCTTCCGAGGGTGTCGAACGCGATCAGGTTACCGCCGCGGCTAATGTCGTCGTCGACCTGAATGCCCGAACTCGTCGGATCGCTCTCCGTGCCCGAGGACAGGCCGCTGTTGCCGATGATCAATTGCGGGGCAACGATCCGCTGCGAAAGCTCGCTTCCCGAAAGCAGCAGGCAGGCGGTGCCGCCCCCTGCGCAGGTCGGATCCGCCGTGTCCTGTGTGTCGAGGCTGATTTCGACGGGCCGGCCGTCGGTGTAGGGCAGGATGCGAACGAAGCCCGTCGTGGCGTTGGTCGCCTCGATCCGTCCGCGGAGACCCGTCGAACTCGCATCGAAATTGATGGCGTCCGCCACGATCTTGACCGAACTGGCGGCGACGATTTCGGCCATGACTTCGCCGTTCGAGGAAAAATTGAGCGCAGGCGCGCGCACCGAGACCCAGTCGCCCTGGACGCGGCCGGTATCTACCCCGGTGCGCGACACGTTGACCGCCGTGGCCGCATCGAGCGCGACGGCGTCGCTCGCAATCACGCTGCCGCCAACGGTCAGGCTGCCCTCGAGCGCCGAGGCCGTGATCGCGCCGGCGCTCATTGCACGCAGAGTCAGGTTTCCGCTCGCCTGCGTGATCGACACCTCGCCAGTCATGTTCACGCTGCCGCCCGACTGCGTGAACGAACTCGATACCGTCAGATCGCCGCTGCCGGAGAATGTCCCGCCGCTCACCGTCATGCTCTCGATGCTCGCGGCGGCGCCGATGCTCGCCGTGCCACCGGAAAGACTGAAGTCCGGCACGCTCAAGCCGCCATTGAAGTTCGCCGTACCGCCGCTCACGTTGACGACATTGGCGGCAAGCGGGCCGCCCAGGGTCACCTCCGCCGTGCTGCTGAAGTTGACGATGCCCGAACCGGCGGTTGCGGTGATGGTCCCGCCGTTCGTCGCCAGATTCGCGGCGACGTTGGTCGCTCCGTCGGCATCGAAGACGAGATTGAGCTTCTGGGAGGTCGAACTGATGGCGGCGTTGACGTTGATGTCGTTGTGGGCCGTCAGGCTGAGCGTCGCGTCGCCGCCCGCCGTCTTCGCGATGGGACTGGCGACCGTGATGTTTCCCGATTGAGTATTGGTCCCTGCCGTCCCCCCGGTGGTGATCGTGACGTTGGTGCCGGAATTGAGCGCCGTCTGGATGCTGCCGGTGGTGACGATGGCGTTGTTTTCTGTAGTCGTGAAATTCGGATTGCCGCTGACGTTCGTATCGGAGCCGCCCGCCTGGATCGTGATGTCGTTGGGATCGAGCAGCCACTGCCCGTTCGCCCCTTTCGGCGCCGAGGTGTTGATCCGGGCGCCGCTCGCGTCGAGCGATCGGCCCGAGGTCTCGACGAAACCGCCGTCGCCGCCGCGCGCTCCGCCCCTGGCGCTCGCCGTACCGTAGAAGCGCGTGGCCTGGTCGGACCAGACGATCACCTTGCCGCCATCGCCGTTGCCGCCCGCGTCGGCGGCGATCCTTGCCTCGGGCGACACGTAGGTCGCGCCTGCGTTCTGAATCGCGGCGTTCGCGCCCTGGTAGTCGCCGCCGACGAGCACCGAGCCGCCGCCGCCCGCGCCGGAGGCATCCACGCTTGCGCGCCCGGCGAGGCCCACGCGCTCGCCGAGCAATCGAATGTCGCCGCCCTTGCCCTCGGCGCCCTTCGCCGAGACCTCGCCCGAGACGAGATTGGTACCTGCTCGGGCCTGAACCGTGATGCTGCCGCCGGCTGCGCCGTCGGCGCGGGTGACGCTCCCCGCCTCGAGCGCCACGTCCTTCGCCGCCCGGAGCACGATTCGGCCGGCCGCGTCGGTCCCGGCGCTGCTCGCGCTCACGATGCCGCGCTGCGCGAGGGTTGCCCCGAACAGGCTCGCGCGCCCGCTCTCGACGATGATCCGGCCGAGGTTCACCGCCTTGTCCGCAGGGGCGGAGACCATCATTTCGATATCGGGGTGAGCGGCCTCGACCAGCGATACGCTGCGCCCGGCAGCGAGCAGCACTTCGCCCGCAGGCGAGTGAACGATGCCGGCATTCTCGATGTCCGGGGCGACCAGGTAGACGCTCCCGCCCCTTGGCGTGCGGATCGAACCCTGGTTCTGGATGCCGCCCGCCACCGCGCCGGTCTGGAAGGCGAGCTTGCCGGCGAGAAAATCCCTATCCGAGATCGCGAGGGTCGAGGCCACCAGGCCCTGCACGTCGACCCGGGAGGAGGGCCCGAACAGGATCCCGTTGGGGTTGACCAGCCAGACGCGGCCGTTCGACTGCAGCGCGCCCAGGATCGCCGAGGCCTCCGGCCCCAGCACACGATTCAGCACGCTGCTCTGCGGCCCCTGCTGGACGAAGCGGGCGGCTTCGTTCGCGCCGATCGAGAAGCGCTGCCAGTTGATGATCGTGCCGGGCGTGTTGGTGACCGTGAGCGCCCCGGTCTGCTGCGAAAACGCTGCGCTGCCCACGACGACCTGGGGTCCGGTCGGCAACGCCCATGCCGGGGGCGCGGCGAGACAACCGCCCATCGCCATAGCGATCAGTCCCGGCCTCAAGGACTTCATCCAGCCGGTAACCGCTTGACCGCTCATCCCGTACTCCCTCTACCCCCCTGCGCCGTAGATCCTAGTCTACAACCGCAGCCAATACCGTGAAACAAGTCGCATTCCCGTAAGATCTAGAACGAAAGCCCGATGCGGGCGTGCAGCTTCCATGCGCCCCGGTCGACGTTCCCGCCGGGATCGACGACCCGGGCGTAGTCCGCCTGGAGCGTCATGCGCTTGCCGAGAACGTAGCGGACGCCCACGCCGACGCTCGCCAGGTGTTCGCTCGCAGGCTCCTCCGGCAGCGGCTGATTTCGCTTCAAGGCGCCGAAATCGTAGAAGGCCAGCGCGCGGCAGTTCGCGCCCACGGGCAGGCACAGCTCGGGTGTGTAGACCTCCAGGTTGCCCTGGAAGCCCGTGTCGTTCGAGAACTCGCGCTCTTCGAACCCCCGCACCGAGGCCATTCCGCCCAGGCCGAACTGCTCGCCCGGAACGAGCGGCGAGTGCGTCCACTGTGCGTTCACCCCCAGGCGCCATTGCCAGTCGCGCGCAAATTCGCGCGACAGACTCCCGCCGCCTCGCAGCACCTGAAAATCGGCAGGCGCGCCGGTCCGCGCCCGGCTGATGGCGTCCTGATCGCCATGGCTGCCGCCGGGCAGATTGCGGATGAGCGACAGGAAGAACCCGGTCTCGCTTCCGGGCATCGCCCAGCGCCCGTTGTAGGTGATGCTCAGCGGACGCAACGTGACGTCGTTGCCCAGCTGCTGTCCGGAGGCGAGGACGCTGTTCTGGAAGACCTTCTGGTCCAGGCCGAACACGATCTGGTGCTCGTAATCCTCCTGACGCTTCAGGTTCAGGTTGTAGCGCGCACCCAGTACCGAACCGCGCCCGGTCACGTCGAGGGCCAAGGCCCCCGCCGAGATCGTGCCCACGTTGACGTCGGAATAGGTGGCAATGAGATCGATGCTGTCGCCTCTCGCGTACAGCGGGATGCGATACGACGCGGCGTAGATGGACACGTCGCTCAGCTTCTCCGGCGAGGTCTGGTACTGCAGGGCGAGCTGATGGTCGAGCTTGAGCATGTTGCCGTGCTGCCACGTGACGCCGATCCGGTGCCTGCCGGTCTGCGCGGTGCCCGTATTGTCGAGCGTGGTTCCGACGCGCCAAGGCTTCTCGTCGGTGACGCCGATGCTGGCGTCGAGCTCGTCATCCTTCAGCGCGGGAGCGAGCCGAAGGCGCAGCTTCTTCATCGGATGCTCGTTCGCCACGCGCAGGCTGGCCGACAGGTCATCCATGAGCGGGACCTCGCCCTCCTTGAGCGCGGGGAGGCTGGCCCGGATGTTCGCTTCGTCGAAATGCTTCTCGCCTTCGACCTTGACCGTCCGAATGCGGCCTTCGATGACCCGGAGCAGCACCTCGCCCTGCTCCAGCGCCTGCTCGGGAAGCAGCACCGAGACCGTGCCATAGCCGCGGTCCCTGTACGCCTGCTCGAGCGCCTCCAGGGCGCCCTGCACGTCGCCGAAGTCCTTTTGGACGCCGGTGAACGGTCTTACCAGCGCCTCCACCGTCTCCCGCGAAAGGAGCGTGTTGCCATCGACGCGGAAGGCGCGGATGTCGAATCGAGGGGTTTCCTGGGACGAGGCGGAAGCGGCCAGACACAAGCACGCCAGGCACAGCAGCACCGCCCCGATGCGGGCCACGGGCTTCGATGTCAGCCCTGCGCTCACGCGAGCGACCTCCCTTGGAGTTGGCCTGTCTTCTTCTGAGGCGCAGCCTCGCACCGCGCCATCCAACCGACGCCTACCTTACCTCGCACTCGTTGCTCGTCGCGACCCCGGTCGATTTCTGGGCGAGTTGCGTCGGTTGCTGCCCTGGTGGCGGCGCGTCCGGGCGCTGCACGAATCCCGGCGGCGGAACGTAGAGCCGGCCGACGCCAGGATCGCTCGGCAGTACGGCAGGCGGCCCGAACGGCGGCACATATCCGAATTGTCCTGCCGACAGCACCACCGGCGCAGCAGGCGGGGCCGCGGCTGGCGGTGGCGCGGCAGGCGGCGCGGCAGGCGGCGCGGCGGGCGGCACGGCGGGCGCCACGGGCGCCGGTATGAATGGAACGATCGGCAGCGCCGGCCCAACCGCGACGCGCCCTTCGATCACGTTGACGTACGTCCCGGGCGCGAGATCGCCGCAGGTTCCGGGCAAGCAAACGGTGACGCCGAAGATGGTGCCGCGAATGCCGATCGTCGCGGTGGATGTGCTCATCCGGTAGGCATCCTCGGAGCCGCGCTTGCCGATCAGCCCTGTCACCGCGCGCAGCGCGCCCTTGACCAGCCGATAGGCGACGTTGTCCTTCTCGGGCGCTTTCGCGTCGAAATGGTAGGTCTCGACCTGGAACTGCGATTTCGGCCGCAGCGTCACTTCTCCGGAATCGCTGAACTTGATCCGCGCGTAGGTCTTGTCCTCGGTCACGAGCGTATCGCCCGCTTCGACGATCGACTGCGTCGAAAGTATCCGCCGCGAGCCGTCGGCCTTGATCGCGAAGAGCGGCCCGGAGAGATTCGCGACGTAACCCACGCCCTGCTGCTGGGCGAGCACCTGCCCCGCGAGGAGCGCGGCGACGATCGCGAGCAGGGCGCTAATTACAGAAATTCCGCGGCTTGTCATCTCTTCTCGCCCTGGGGTTCGGGGGCTGGGTCTGAATGTCCTTCTTCTTGCCGTCGCTCGCCTGCTCGTCGGACTTCTTGTCGCCGCCCGATGCACTTGCGGCGTTGCCCTGCGCGTTCTCAGCCGACGCGATCTGCGCCGGCTGCGGGCCGGAGGCGGACGGCGACCCGGCGGTCGCGGCAGGCGCTTGTGACGCTTGCGGTGCGGCAGGGGCCGGAGTGTCCGCGACCACGGGGGCCGAAATCGCCGGCTTGGC
>Ga0209726_10008511_pt1 | contig 11007 bp, 9 predicted proteins | sample Subgrocontami54m_FD_187453 | JGI IMG/M metagenome (GOLD analysis project Ga0209726, IMG submission 187453) | Subsurface groundwater microbial communities from S. Glens Falls, New York, USA - GMW46 contaminated, 5.4 m (SPAdes) (version 3) | ecosystem: Environmental > Aquatic > Deep subsurface >... | reverse complement strand
GGAATATTCAATTTCGGATTTCGGAATGCGGAATACTCGATTGCGGATTTCGGATAGCGGAATCTGGAGCTGCGGTTTTCAATCCGCATTCCGCAATCCGCACTCCGCAATCCGCACTCCGCAATCATGATGTGTCATTTGGTGAAAACGAACCCTTTCTCCCTGATGATGCGCAAACAGGCGTCCACCGCCACGGCATCGAGCTGGATGCCGCGAGCCCGTGTTATTTCGTCGAGCGCCGCATCCATGCCGAAGCCGGGGCGATATGGACGGTTGGCCGACATCGCCTCCACCACGTCGGCCACTGCCAGGATGCGCGCCTCCAGCGCGATCTGCTCGCCCTTGAGTCCCTGCGGATAACCGGAACCGTCCAGGCGCTCGTGGTGCTGGCGCACCATGTCGGCCACCGGCCAGGGAAAGGCGATCTCCTTCACGATCTGGTAACCGGCCTCGGCATGGGTCTTGATCAGGCCGAACTCGATGACGGTGAGGTGCCCCGGCTTGCCCAGGATTTCCGCCGGCACTGAGATCTTGCCGATGTCGTGGATCATGCCGCCAAAATGGATGCCTTCGAGCGCCTCGCGGGCAACCCCCATCTCCTCCCCGATGGCCGTCGCCAGTTCCGCCACGCGGCGCTGGTGGCCGGCGGTATAGGGGTCGCGCTGTTCCAGCGTGGCGGCAATGGCGCCGACCATGTCCTCCAGCGCCGCGCTCAGCTGTTTCTGGCTTTGCCGCTGAAGTTCTTCCGCCCGCTTGCGCTCGGTGGCATCGTCAAAGACGGCGACAATTTCGCCGGAGGGCAATTTGTACACATAGTTCTCCGCCCACATGGAGAAGCGGCTATCCCGATAGAGCGAGGCAGGATGATGTTGGGGTTCGCCGCTCCTCCATACCTGCTGCAACACCTCGAACAGCCCCATCTCTTTTACTCCGGGGAACAATTTCAGCACGCTCTTGCCGACGGCCTGCTCGCGGCTTGTCTGGCAGATGCGCTCGCCCGCCCGGTTCATTTCCTTCACGATGAAGTCCTCGCCGCCATTCTGCACGGTATAGACAGTCACGCCGCTGCTCATGCTGCCGAACAGCTGCCGGTATCTCTCCATGTTTTCCCGCTGCACCTCCTCCGCCCGCCTGCGCTCGGTGATATCGCGTATCACGGCAATGATGTAATCTTGATTGGCGACGGTGATATAGCGCAGGCTGGCTTCGACGGGAAATTGGCTACCGTCCTTGCGCATGGCGCCGAATTCCAGAAGGGCGCTGCCCTGGGTGCGGAGCACCTCTATGTGTGCCTGCCATGCGGCAGCATCACGAATGTTGGTTTGAATATCCAGCACGACGCGCTGCAACAGTTCATCACGCCCATAACCCAGGTTGTGGCCAGCCGCCTCGTTCACGTCCAGGAAGCGGCTGGTGGCAGGTTCCACGATGAAGATGCTGTCGCTGGATTGATCGATCAGATTGCGGAAGAGCCGAAGCTGGGCATCAGTTCGACGTTGCTCGGTGATATCTTCGAAGATATGCACGGAGTAGAGATAAACACCCTGCTCGTTGCGGACGGCGAAGCTGCGCGAACGGTAAATGACTGCGCCGACCGCCACTTCTTCTTTTTCTTCTTCTTCTTCTTCTTCTTCCATCGCCCGCAAACATGAGGGCAGCGGCTTGTCGCTTTTCGGAAAGCTTGCGTAATAGGGCTGGCCGATGATCTCCTTGAACGGTTTTCCGGCTTGTGCGGCATAGGCGCGATTGGCGCGGATCACGCGGAACTCTCCATCATGGAGGAAAATCGGATGACTGATGCTGTCGAATACCGCCTCCCAATCCAGCCGCGCGCGCGCTATTTCGGCATGTTGGGCGCTGACCAGTTCTTCCGCCCGCTTGCGCTCGGTGATGTCATGGATGATCCCGATGGCATGCCAGTGCCCTTGCAGCCTGACCGCCGAGATGGAGAGCTCAATGGGGAATTCGCTGCCGTCCTTGCGCAGCGCAGAAATCTCGGTGACCTTGCCGACTACCGGGCCTTCTCCGGTCTGCTCGAAGCGGGCGAAGCCGCGCTGCGCGTCATCACGGTAGCGGTGCGGAGGAAGCAGTTGGTGCATTTGCTGCCCCATCGCCTCCTCTTTGCTGTACCCGAACATCTTCTGCGCGGCACTGTTCCAATCGGTAATCCGGCCCTCTCCGTCAACGAGGACAATCGCATTCGGGGCGATGGCAAGGGTTTGCCGGAAGCGCTCCTCACGCTCTTGTATGTTCCGGAACACCAGGAAATAGAGCACCGGAGAAAGGACTGCGGTAAGCGTGGTGGCATCTATGACATCCCAGGCATTATCCGAAAGTTTGAATGGCAGCAGGGAAATAAGGTGTTCATGGAGTAATGCCATGAACAGATACTCAACCACCAGCACAACCGCACCCACCACGATTATTATCGCCAGCGGTGTGCTCATCAGCCCTGATAATTTTCCGTTTTTCATCTTGTGATCACCCTATCGATTGCAGAGTAATACGATTGCGGATTTCGGATTGCAGATTTCGGAATTTGGAGCGGTGGTTTTTCAATCCGCATTCCGAAATCCGCATTCGAGTGTTTCACAATCGCCACCCCCTTGCGCATGGCGCGTGGGTTGGATTATGCAGACGCCAGAAGGCTTTCGTAAGGGATATGCAATCCGTCATGCAAGCGCTTCACCATTTGCAGGCTTAGACGGTGCTTGCGGTTCAGCACTTCGGAAACCCGGCCACTTGAGCCTATAAATGGCTCAAGGTCTTTTTGGGTGAGTCCCTGTTGCTCCATTCTGAATTTAATGGCTTCGATCGGGTCCACATCGCCTATCGGGAAATGCTTGTGCTCGTATGCTTCGATTAGCGTTACGAGGATTTCCATTTCGTCGGCCTCGGGCGTCCACGCTTGCGCCTGATACACGAGTTTAAGACGATTGAATGCAGCGCGCATGTCATCGTCATTCCGGATTGGCCTAATATTCATTAATGTTCCCCACGTAGATTTGATCATACTGCGCATGGGTTCCAACAAACTTCACCCACACAATCCCGGCTCGATATTGCATTTCCACAACCAGGCGAAACTTGTTGCCCGCAATGTTGAAAACCACACGGTTGTTGCCGCAAAGGAAGTCGTGCGGAGTGCAGAATAAAACGATTGCGGATTTCGGATTGAAAACCGCATTCCGCATTTACGCCATCTTGGCAGAATGCATCTCATCGAAGTTGATGGAAATCTTCTTGCCGATCGCTGTAGCGGCCTTGGCGATCGTAATTAACGTAACGGACGGGTACGCTGGATCAAGGAGGCGGTCAAGCTGCGTGCGGCTGGTGCCCATCCGGCGAGCCATTTCGCTCTTTGTGATGTGGGTTTCGGCCATTGCCTGTTCGATCATGCAGGCCACCACTTTTTTGATTGCAGCGGCTTCCACTTCTTCGAGAATGCCCTCCTCCTGGAGGAAATCGTCGAAGTCAGATCCAATGTGCGGGTTACTCATTTCGTGCCTCTCGTTCGTTTCAATCTGTTTATTGCCAGCTCCAAGTCCTGCCTTGGCGTCTTCCTGTCCTTCTTGATGAAGCCATGTAGAAGGATCATTACAGCGCCATCGACTGCGAACAACACGCGCGCGATGCGGCTCTCCAGCCTGGTGCGTACCTCCCAGATATCTCCATCGAGATGATCCACCAGCGGCAGCCCAAGTGGCCAGCCGAATTGTACGGCCTTGATGTCTGCGCCGATAGACTTTCTCTCCTCCGGCGGCAGTGCCTTTAACCAGTTGCGGACGGGTTCAGAGCCTGATACATCCTGACGGAAAAACCTGACCGCCAACTTTGGAACGTCCTTTTCTGCCTCTATGACTGTTGATTGTACCATTTTAGGTGCATCTCTCAAGGCTTAATTCAGTGAGGTAAATCTCTGTCTCTGCCGGAGACTCGCAAAGGTTACACGCATTTCAGAATGCGGAATGTGGATTGAAAACCGCCGCTCCAAATTCCGCAATCCGCAATCGTTTCATTCCATGTTTTTCTTCATAACATACAGGCACGCGTCCACCACGGCTGGGTCGAACCGGGCGCCGCGCCCTTCTGTTATCTCATTGAGCGCCACATCCTTCTCCAACGCGGCGCGGTAGGGGCGGTATGCCATCATCGCTTCCAGCACATCGGCGACTGCCAGAATGCGTGCCTCCAGAATAATCTGCTCGCCCTTGAGCCCCTGCGGGTAGCCGGAGCCGTCAAGCCTCTCGTGATGTTGCAGCACCATTTGCGCCACCGGCCAGGGAAAGGGAATGTCTTTCACGATTTCGAATCCGGTCTGGGTGTGTTGCTTGATCAAGGAAAACTGCAAGTCGCTCAGCTTGTCCGGGCGGTTGATGATTTCAGCAGGCACGGCCACCGTGCCGATGTTATGCAGCAGCGCGCCGAAGCGGATGCCTTCCACCTGCTGCGGCGTGCAACCCATTTCGGCGGCGGAGCGGTCGCGCTCGGCGCGCGTACGTAAGGTGACAATGCCGTAAGCGATATCGCCGGCCAGCTCTTCCATCAGCTTGAGTTCGGCGGTATCGAACGCTTCCACATTCGATGAGAACACCGCCAGTACGCCATAGAGATGATCATTATTGATGAGTGGCAGGGACACCAAGGATTTGATACCCAGGTCGGCCAGTTTTTCCAAGCCGCATTCTCCGGTATGGTTGGTCTTGTTACACACTTGGGTTTGGCGCGTGCGCTGGGTAATAAGGATCGGGCAGCGGCGGACATACTCCGCGTCGCGCTGCAATAATTCGACGAGGCGCTGGCGGGTGGCGTCGCCGCCAAAGCAGGAAACCAGGGAAGGGTTGCTTTCCGCTTCTGCGCCGGGAAAAAACACTCCGGCAAAGAAATATTCGCCGATCTCGACGATGTGGCGGCAAACAGTCTGGAACAGCTCTTCCTCGGTGCTGGCGCGCACCAGGGCGACGTTGCCAGCGCTCAGGGTGCGCAGCGCGCGGTTGGTGCGTTCCAGGTTCTGCCTCTCCGCGAGCAGCTCGGCAGTGCGCAGGCGCACCTGCTCATCCAGGTTGTCGTTGAGCAGATTGAACTGGTTCTGGATGCGCATCAATTCGTGGTTCAGGATCAGGCTGTTTTCATACACCGAGAACAGCATGTTTGCCATCAGCTGGCCGCCGGCGGCGATGTTGTATATCTCACCGCCGTATTCCACCTGGACTTTGCGCCGCTCTTCCGCCAGCTTCCTGGGAAGCGGCTCGGCCAGCAAGAGGCTGATGCGGCCCAGCAGAATGGCCTCGACATAGGGCTTGGTAATGTAGCTGTCGGCGCCGACATCGAGCGCTTTGATGATGTCTTTCGGCTCGGACAGCATCGTGACCAGAATCACCGGGATGCTCCACAGTTTCTCGTCGAGCTTGATTGCGCGGCACATCTCATAACCATTCATTAATGGCATCTGGATGTCGCTGATTACCAGCGCGCATGGGTGCTCGCGCAAGGCTTGCAACCCTTCTTCACCGTTCCTCGTCACGGTCACCCGGTAATTTGCCCGAACCAGGATGCGGCGCAGCATCTCCGCTTCCACCGGGCTGTCTTCGACGATCAGGATTCCAGGTAACGCGCCGGAAGAAATGGTTTGCTCAGTCATTTTTTGCTCCTTTATTGTTATTTTTTTCAAATTTGCCTGCTATTGCATCAACTGCTGCTCCCACCCCAATCCTGAATCGCCCCAGGTTCCTGATCAGTTTTGCAGGCTGATTAACAGTGCTATCAATCACCTTCCTGAATGAGTGTCGGGTATCACTCCAGTGCCTTTTTGTTGCGCAGGAATTCCTCGATCTGCTCTGCAGGAACACCGGGGCTGAACAGGAAGCCCTGAATCTCGTCGCACTTAAGCAGCCGCAGCAGCTTCGCCTGCTCATTGGTCTCCACGCCTTCCGCGATGACCCGCAAATTCAGGGAATGCGCCAGCGAGATGATGGCAGAGACGATGCTCAGATCGTCGGCATTGCTGGTCATGTTGATAATGAATGCACGGTCGATCTTTAATGAATTGATCGGCAGCTTGGCGATATAGCTGAGCGAAGAATAGCCAGTGCCGAAGTCGTCAATCGCCACCTCAATCCCCATCTCGCGGATGGCATGAAGTTTTTTGATATTGACCTCGGCGTTCTGCATGATCAGGCTCTCGGTAATCTCGATCTCCAACCCGCTGGTCACCCCTCCTAAACTGCTCACTACGCGTTCTATTGTGTTGACGAAATCACTTCTCTGTAGCTGAACCTGCGAGACATTGACGGCAATGCGAGGCGAGGCCAGGCCTTTTGCCTGCCATGCACAGTAATCCGCCATCGCCTGCGCCAGTGCCCAGGCGCCCGCCTCGATGATCATCCCGGTTTCTTCGAGCACGGGAATGAACTTTACTGGCGACACCATGCCGTTTTCGGGATCGTTCCAGCGCAGCAGCGCCTCCAGCCCAATGATCTGGTTGCTCTTGAGATCGACCTTGGGCTGGTAATGCAGCACCAGCTGCTTCTGCTCCAGCGCTATTCTCAATTTGTTTTCGAGCTTCAGCCTATCGGCGATCCGGGCATTGAACTCGGGGGTATAGAACAAATACTTGTCGCCGGAGAGCTTGGTCTTTATCAGGGCGGCTTCGGCGTTGCGGAACAATGTATCGGCATCTTTCCCGTCGGCGGGGAAAAGGGCGATGCCCGCCTTGATTGATATGTGCAGCCCCTGGCCTTCCAGCTGGAATGGTTTGCTCAGGACTGCGGTGATCTGATTCTCCAGGAAGTGCATCACGTCCGCTTCCTCCCTGACATTGGGCAAAACCACTGCAAAGCAGTCAGAGCTGATATGCGCCAGGTGATTCACTCCCACCCCGGTGCCCATCAGGCGTTCGGCCACCTGTTTCAGCAGCACATCGCCGAGGTGCCGCCCGAACGTCTCGTTGATGGCCCTGAAGCGTTCCAGGTCGATTGCCAGCACCGCCGTCGTCTTACCGTTTTGTGCAGCATCATGCAGATGCTGATCAAGACGGTCGTAAAACAGCGTGCGGTTCGGCAGGCTGGTGATCACATCATAGTAAGCGAGATAATTAAGCTTTTTCTTCTTATTGATATTATCTATGGCGAACGAAATATCGCCCGACATCTCGACCAGCAATTTCATCTCCTCGTCATCGAACACGCCCGGTTCCGAGGCGTAGAGTGCGAATATGCCGACTGGTCGCTCTTCCACAACCAGCGGGAACACTGTCACGGAACGATAGCCACGGCCCAATGCTTCGCTGCGCCATGCTGCCATGCGCTCGTCGCTGGCGATGTCGTTGCACACCGCCGGTTTCGCCTCGGTCAGCGCCTGTGTGGTCAATGCACAGCTTCCTTTGGTACCCTCGCGTGTGGTCAAATTGATCTGTGCCAGATATCCGTCGTCGCGGCCTGCCCGGGCGACCGGCCTCAGCTGCTGCTTGTCTGCATCAAACTTGCCGATCCATACGAAGGTGAAATGGCCATGCTCCACCGCGATGCGACAGGCTTCACTGAATAGTTCATCCTCATCGTGGACACGCACGATCGTGGTGTTGATGCCGCTGAGCACACTGTAAATCCGGTTGAGACGCGCGATCCGTACCTCATTTATCTTGCGCTGGGTGATGTCGCGCACGATACCAATGGCGTGCCACTGGCCGCCGATTTGTGTCGCAGAAACGGACAGCTCGACCGGAAACTCCTCGCCGCCTTTGCGCAATGCGGTCAATTCGGTCATTTTGCCGATAATTGCTCCCTTACCGCTTGCCTGGAAATGCGGAAAAGCCTGTACAAATTTGGAGCGTGCCAGTGCTGGCACGATCAGGGCATGCAGTTCATGCCCCACCGCTTCGGCAGCGTTATAGCCAAAAATATGCTCTGCGGCAGTGTTCCAGAACGAGATGCGCTGATCATTACCCATCATGATAATGGCATCCTGCGCCGATTCGGTGATCTTGCGGAACTTCTCCTCGCTCTTTTGCAATGCCGCTGTGCGCTCCAGCACCTGTTCATCCAGGCTATTATTAAGAAGGTTGAGTTGATTCTGGATGCGCAACAATTCGTGGTTCAGGAACATGCTGTTCTCATACACCGAGAACAGCATGTTCGCCACCAGCTGACCGCTGGCGGCGATGTTGTAGCTCTCACCGCCGTACTCCACTTGTATTTTCCGCCGTTCTTCCGCAAACTTCCTGCGGAACGGATTGGCCAGCAGGGAGCTGATGCGGCCCAGCAGAATGACATCGATATAGGGCTTGGTAATGTAGCTGTCGGCGCCGGCTTCGAGTGCCTTGATGATGTCTTTCGGTTCTGACAGCATCGTTACCAGAATCACCGGGGTGTCCCACAGTTTTTCGTCGAGCTTGATTGCGCGGCACAGCTCATAGCCGTTCATCAGCGGCATCTGAATGTCACTTATCACCAGCACATAGGGATGCTCGCGCAAGGCCTGCAATCCCTCCTCGCCGTTCTTCACCCATGTTGCCTGGTAACCTGAATGAGCCAGGACACGGCGCAGCAGCTCGGCTTCTACCGGGCCGTCTTCGACGATCAGGATATCTGATTGCGGATTGCGGATTGCGGATTGCGGAGTAGATTCTGCGCTCCGGATTTCGGGTTCAGTATTCAATTCGTTTTTATTTTCCATTTCATACCTCCCATTTGATTGCGGATTTCGGAATGCGGATTGCGGAATAAAAAAACAGCGGTTCACTCAACATTCCGCGCTCCCCACTCCGCAATCCGCAATCCGAATTCCGCACTCGATTCATTCCGCATTCGTTTTATTCCGCACTCCGAATTCCGAATTCAGCATTGCTTCTAATGCGGGTGCGATCTGCTCCAGCGGCAATATATGCTGCGCCGCACCTAGCTCCACCGCCTGCTTGGGCATGCCGTACACCGTGCTGCTGGCCTCGTCCTGGGCGATGGTGATGCCACCTGCGGCGACGATGCTTGCCATGCCATCGGCGCCGTCGCGCCCCATCCCGGTCAGCAGCACGCCCACGGTGCCGGCGCCGAAACAGCGCGCCGCGGCGCGCATGGTGACGGTCACCGAAGGGCAATGACCATCGACGGGTGCTGCCAGGGAAAGTGCAAAGCGCCTGCCGCCATCGTCCAGTTCCAGGTGAACATCCTCGGGCGCGAAATAAACCGTCCCCGCTTGCGGCGTTTCGCCGTGCGTTGCCTTGCGCACCGGCAGTGGACAGATTTCGGCCAGCCACATCACCATCTCGGACAGAAAGCTGCTGCCGATATGCTGGACGCACACCACCGGCAGCGGGAAATTGGCGGGCAGGCTTCCCAATATTTCGCGCAGGGCCTGCGGTCCGCCGGTAGAGGCGCCGATCACCACCATGCGCAGCGCGGCTTTCGGGCGAGGCACCGCGGTGGGCCTGGGAGCATGCCTGGCGGCGGGCGCGTCATTGTGGCGGCGGAACACCCGCACACCGGACAGGATGCGTATCTTGCTGGCCAGCTCATTGGCCAGCTTGTCCAGGTCGGCGCCGAGAATGTCGCGCGGCTTGGGCAGAATATCCACCGCTCCCGCTTCGAGCAGCCGGAAGATGTTGGGGGAGTCCGGCTCCACCGACACGCTCACCACCAGGATCGGGCGCGGGTAGCTGTCCATCGCCTCGCGGGTGAATTCCAGCCCGTCCATCACCGGCATATGCAGGTCAACGCAGATCACGTCCGGATTCAAGGCCGGCAGCAGGTCGAGCGCCTCCCTGCCATTCGCGGCGGTGCCCACCACCTGGATTTCCGGAAAGCGCGACAGCATGCGCTGCAGGATATGCAGCACCAAGGGTGAATCGTCTATCAGTAGGACTCTGATTGCGGGTTGCGGAGTACTCGATTGCGGATTGCGGATTGCGGATTGCGGATTGGGGGAGATCATTTTTTGTTTTCCCTTGCCGTTTTGATAGATGAGACCGTGATGGCTACGAGTTCGTCAGATTCCGCTATGAGCGGTTGCAGCCTGGCCAACGGCAGAATCTTTGCCTCGGACAGAAGCTCCATCCAGTACATACACTCGTCCGCCTCTTCCTCCACGATGCCCATCTTGGCGATAAAATCCGCCACAGATTTCGCGCGACACGCCGCGCGATAATTCGCACCAACCGATGTCCCGGAGCGGAGCAATTGCCTGCCGATTACCTCGGCTGTTCTTCCTACCGGCAAGCTATCAATCAGCCCCATGATCCGCAGCGCGAAACTCTTGGTTCGTTGCTTCAATTCATTTTCATTCCGCATTCCGTACTCCCCGTTCCACATTCGAATGCGGAGTGCTGATTTCGGAATTTGGAGTGGGGTCAGCACTCCACATTCCTAGTTCACTACTCAGCTTCTTCCGCACTCCGAATTCTGCATTCCGCATTTAGATTAGCCTTTTTAGGGTTTCCAGCAGCACGCGCTGATCAAACGAGGGTTTGGGGATATAGGCGCTGGCGCCGGCCTCCAGCCCCCGCCGCTTGTCCTCATCGGAAGAAAGCGTGGTCACCAGTATCACCGGCAGCTCCTTGTAGCGCGGCTCCTGGCGGATGCGGGTGGTGAGCGTCAGCCCGTCCATGTTGGGCATGACGATGTCCGACACCACTGCGGCAAAGGAGCGGCGGCCAAGCGCGCTGAGGCCATCCACACCGTCCACTGCGGCAACCACTTCGTATCCGGCGTCTTCGAGGATGCGTTTTTCCATCGCGCGCACCAGCGCCGAATCTTCCACCAATAAAATGCAGATTGCGGATTGCGGATTGCGGATTGGCAAACCATTCGAATGCGGAATGGGGGCTTCATTCTGCAATCCGAAATCCGCATTCCGCACTCCCTTATGTGCTGTGCGCACCAGATCGGCGGGATTCAGCACGGCACAAATCTCACCGCTGCCCAATATGGTCAGGCCGGAAACGTTGCGCACCCGCACGAGCGGCGCACCCAGCGGCTTGGCGACCACCTCTTCTTCATCCAGCAGCTCGTCCACGCG
>Ga0209726_10008504_pt1 | contig 11012 bp, 8 predicted proteins | sample Subgrocontami54m_FD_187453 | JGI IMG/M metagenome (GOLD analysis project Ga0209726, IMG submission 187453) | Subsurface groundwater microbial communities from S. Glens Falls, New York, USA - GMW46 contaminated, 5.4 m (SPAdes) (version 3) | ecosystem: Environmental > Aquatic > Deep subsurface >... | reverse complement strand
AATCCGCGACAGCAGTCGGCTGTTGAGGCCGGCCGCGGCGAACTCGAGTTCACGCCGCAAGGCAAGGTGCAGCACCTCGTGCTCGAAGGCAAGGACACGAACGGACAGAAGGATGGACGTGCGGCGGTCGCGTCCAACGGCAATGCGCTTTGGGCTACGGCTACAGCGCAGTCGGTCAGAACGGGTCGCGCCGAGCGGATTGAAATGTTCTTCGACCCATCGAGCGGCGCGCTCAGCCGCGTCAACACACAGGGGGACGTTCGGGTCGTGCTGAGCCCGGCTGTCAATTCTTCGATGCGAGCGGCGCAACGTCCTATCGAAGCTCTTCTGCGCGAAGAGCCGGCGACGGCCGACGGCGCTCGAGTTCTCCGGGCGAAGCAGGCGGAGATGTATCTGGCGCCAGACGGGGAGACTTTGCGCCAGGCCCGCATGAGGTCCTCCGCCACCATCCAATTGTTTCCCGCCAAACCGGGCGAGGACAAACGTACCATCGAGGGGGAGACCATCACGATGGAGTTTTCTCCCGAGGGAGAGCTATCCGAGTTCACGGCGGACCAGAACGTCCATCTATCGGCCGAGGGCGGGAAAGCGGCGGGCAGACGCGCTTCGTCGAGCGAACATCTTTGGGCCTCGCTCGACCGACGCACGCATGCGGTCAGCCGGATGCGCCAGTGGGGCAACTTTAATTACCAGGACCCCGAGCGGCAAGCCCGCTCGAAGCAGGCCGACTACACGGCGGAGGGAGACGTGATCGATCTCGAAGGAGAACCGCTGGTTTGGAACGCGAGCGGGAAGCTATCGGCCGAAAAGATTTCTCTGGTGAATTCCAGCGGAGAAGTGAGAGCGGAGAAGCAGGTTTCGACGACGTATTATCCCTCGCCGTCGCCCGGCGCTCCGGCGCCTCTGCCCGTCCACGTGGTCGCGGACCGGCTGGATTACCAAACGAAAAACCAGAAAGCGCTCTACCAGGGCCATGCCCGCCTGTGGCAGGGAAGCGACCTTATCGAGGCCGGATGGCTCGAGCTCGACCGGCAGCACGAGACGCTCGCGGCACGCAACGACGTGTTCAGCGTTTTCCCTGGGCCCGGCGAATCGGGAGGCAAAAAACCGGCTTCGACGGGCCGGAGGGCCGCTCCCGAAAAAGAAATCTCGGGTCCGGTTGAGATCCGATCCAGCAGTCTTTCTTATTCGGAGGCCGAGCACAAGGCCCGTTATCAAGGTGAGGTGCGGATGCGGAATCCCTCCACCACCATGAAGAGCAACGAGCTGGAAATAGTCCTGACGCCTGCCGCCGCGGCGACCCCGAAGGTGGCGCCGTCCGCCACGCCAACAGCGGGCCGCGAGATCGAGCGGGCCATCGCGAGCGGGTATGTCCAGATCGTTCAGCCGGGACGAGAGGCTACCGGGGACCGGGCGGAATATACTCCCGCTGACGGCAAAATAGTGCTGCTAGGCAATTTAGCTGCCATTTCCGACGCCGAGAAGGGAATCACGCAAGGTGCTCGATTGACATACTTTATACGCGATGATACGATTTCCGTCCAGGGGGGGCCGGGCTCGCCGACCGACACTCGGCGGCTGATTCAGCGAGGAGCGCGGCGATAAAAACCCGGTATTCGACTGCATCCGGCCCGTCGTCGGGCTTAAAACGTCCGCCCAAGGTTCACAACAGCGCTTTCTGCGACGACGGCTCAAGATGGCGGCTCAAGGGGAAGCAGCCAGGAATCTGTTATCAAATTGGAACGGACCGACCCGGAAGAGTTCCAGAATGCTCCAAACGGAAGACCTAACCAAATCATATCGGGGCCGCAAGGTGGTGGACGATGTGTGCTTGGAGGTAGACCGCAGCGAAGTGGTGGGGCTGCTGGGTCCCAACGGGGCTGGCAAGACGACCACATTCTTTATTATGGTCGGTCTGACTCAACCGGATGCCGGAAGGGTTTTGCTGGATGGGCTCGATCTCACGCACATGCCCATGTACCAGCGGGCGCGGCAGGGCATCAGCTATCTGCCCCAGGAACCCTCCATCTTCAAGAAGCTGACGGTGGAACAGAACATCCTGGCGGTGCTTGAAACGCTGCCGCTGCACTGGCGGGAGCGCCGCGAACGGCTGGAAACGCTGCTCGACCAACTGGGTCTGGGCGCCGTCCGCTACAGCCGGGGTTACATGCTTTCGGGGGGAGAAAGAAGACGCGTGGAGATTGCGCGCTCCCTGGTCATCTCGCCCCATTTCATTCTGCTGGACGAGCCCTTCTCGGGCATCGACCCGATTGCGGTGATCGACATCCAGCATATCGTGGCGCATTTACGGGACTCCGGCATCGGAGTGCTCATCACCGACCATAACGTCCGCGAAACGCTGATGGTCACGGATCGCGCCTACATCATCAACAACGGGCGGATCTTCCGCAGCGGCTCCCCGCGCGATCTGGGCAACGATTCCGAGGTGAAGCGGGTGTACCTCGGGGAAAGTTTCTCGCTGAGCTTTTAACGTTATGAGCGGTCACGAACTGAGGCTCGGCCTCAAATTAGCTCAAAAACAGATCCTCACTCCGGGCTTGGTGCAGATGGTCACCGTCCTGGCGCTGAACAAGCTGGAGCTGAAGGAGATGATTACCCGGGAGATCACCGAGAACCCCATCCTCGAGGAGGTCGGCGAAGAGGGTACGGTTTCCGTTGAAGAACAGGCCGAAACGGAGGACGCCCCGGCTCCTCCCGCCGATCAGGCGGTGCGCGAGGCCCAAGACGAGAAAGACCCCTTTGCGGAGATCGACTTCGGCTCGTTTTTCGACGACTACCTCGATCCGGGCTACCGCAGCCCGCAGGCCGAGACGGTCGAGCTTCCCTCGTTTGAGAATTTCCTCTCCAGTCCCACCTCGCTCAACGAACACCTGACCTGGCAGCTCACCATGAGCCACCACTCTCCGGATCTTGAGAATGCGATTGAAATCATTCTTGGGAACCTGAACGAAGACGGGTATTTGCCGGCTTCGCTGGAGGAACTCGCACAAAATGGCGAAGTGGAGCTGAAGCAACTCGAAGAGGCGCTGCAAAAGGTGCAGGAATGCGACCCGCCGGGCGTGGGCGCGAGAAATCTCCAAGAGTGCCTGCTGATCCAGCTCCGCGCCGTGGGAGGGGAGGACTCGGTCGCGGCACACATCGTTCGCGATCACCTTCACCTGTTGCAGAACAAGCAATTCAAGGAGATTGCTCGGGCCCTGGGTAAGCCGCTCGCGGAGATCGAAGCCGCCGTCGAGACGATCAAGCATCTCGATCCCTTTCCCGGACAGCGCTACAACGCCAACCAGCCGCGTCTGATCGAGCCGGACGTTTATATCGTAAAATCCGGCGACGAGTTCCAGATCGTCGTGAGCGACGACGACCTGCCGCAACTGCGGCTCAACCCGGCCTATCGGCGTCTGCTCGATCACGGCAACGCCACCAAGGAAGTCCGCACCTACGTAAAAGAACGCTACACTTCCGCGATGATTCTTCTGAAGAACATCGAGCAGCGCAAGCAGACCATCGTGAAAGTCTGCCAGGCGATCATCCGCCGCCAGGGAGAATTTTTGGAGTTCGGCGTGGACTTTCTGAAGCCAATGATGATCAAGGACGTGGCGGAGGAAGTGGGCGTCCATCCCTCCACCGTCAGCCGCGCCGTATCCAACAAATACACGCACACTCCGCAAGGAGTCTTCGAACTGCGCTATTTCTTTTCCGAAGCTGTCAACGGTCCCTCGGGCGGCTCCGTCCCCCTCCTGATCCTGAAACGAAAAGTGAAGAAGATGATCGAGGACGAGGACAAGAACGATCCGCTCACCGACGACCAGATCGCACACATCCTCTGCGACCAGGGCATCAACGTCAACCGCCGCACCGTCGCCAAATACCGCGCCGACATGAAAATCCCCAGCACCCACCAGCGGCGGGAGAAGCACTGATTGTCGGTTGCCGGTGGTGAACTACGAGGAGAGATGGAAGAATTGGTGTTCGAAGTGACCCAGGAAGCGGACGGCGGTTATTGCGCCGAATGTCTGACTGAAAGCATCTTCACCGAAGGCGATTCATGGGAACAATTGCGGGCAAACGTTAAAGAGGCGGTCGACGCCTATTATTTCGACGGTCCGAAACCCAACCACATTCGTCTCCATCTCGTCCGCGACGAAATGCTGACGTCGGGATGAAAATTCCTCGCGACCTCAGCGGCCAAGAACTTGTCACCGCCCTTTGCAGCCATTGGGGATATGACAAAGTCAATCAGGTCGGCAGCCATATCATTCTCCAAACGCAGGAACCGAGTCCGCATCGCATTGCCATCCCTGCCCATCGGCCGTTGCGAGTCGGAACCCTTAATTCAATTCTGCGGGCAGTAGCGCGGCATAAGAGCGTCGAAAAGCAGAAGATTCTTGATTCAATTTAGTTGGTGTCAGATCTGGTTGTTGACTCATTTACAGATACAAAACCGCGCCGACATGAAAATCCCCAGCGCCCACCAGCGGCGCGAGAAGCACTGAGTTAAGCGTGACGCTGGCGCGCCAGCCAGTCATTGTGCCGTGAATCTTTCGGATTTGAGAGAAAGATGCAACGCTCGCGGAAATACAACGTATTGGTATTCGACTTCGACGGCACCTTGGCGGACACTTTCTCCGACATTGCCTGGTGCATGGAGAGAACGTTTGCGCACTTCGCCGAACCCGCCCCGGACGAATCGGCGGTCCGCGCGGTGATGAGCAGACCGCTTGAGGTCTCCATCCCGAAATTGCGCGGCAAGCAATCGCCGCCGGAAGAAGTCGCCCGGTGGGTGTGCTTTTATCGATCGATTTACAACGGAGAGCGGGAGCGGCGGACGAGCCTGTTTCCAGGAGCGAAAGAGTTGCTGGAACGGGTGACCGGGGACGGCGTCCCGGCACTCGTCGTCAGCAACAAGGGAAGCGTGGCCGTCGCCTCTGAACTCGACCGGCTCGGAGTCCGGGAACACATCCAGACGATCTTCGCTGCCGACGCCGTCCTATACCAGAAGCCCGATCCCAGACTCTACCACGCCGAGATCAAAGCCCACTTTCCCCAGTTTGCAGACCGCGAGGTGCTCGTGATCGGCGATACGGAGGCCGATATCCGGTTCGCTCAGAACGCGGGTCTTGCGTGTTGCTGGGCGGCTTACGGCTACGGCAACCGCGACGAGTGTCTCCGCCTAAAGCCCGACTGGATTATTCAGAGCCTCGGCGAGCTGAATTCGCTCGTTATTTCGTGAAACGCGCCCCGGCAGGCTCAGTGGAACGATCGCCTGACCTCTTTTTTACAGCTGGCCTTGCCGCGGGTCGCGGCCTTGATTGGCGTTGATTCTGCCTTCTAACTCCTGACTTCGGACTCTTGCAGTTTACGCCAACACTTCCATCTGCTTGATCGCCCGGATGCGGTCGCGGAGGCGGGCGGCCTTTTCGAACTCAAATACCTTGGCGGCCTCGCGCATGTCCACCTCGAGTCGTTTAATCAGCTCATCGCGTTCCTCGGCGGTTGCAAATTCTTCCGGCGCGGCTTCGATCGAGGGCGCGGAGTAGTCGGCCCCGACCACGGCGATCAGGCTCATATCGACTGGTTTGATGATCGATTCCGGAGTGATGTGGTTCGCTTCGTTGTACTGGAGCTGCAACGCCCGCCGCCGGTCGGTCTCGGAAAGCGCCTTCTTCATGGAGTCCGTCATCGCGTCCGCATAGAGGATGGCCTTGCCCTTTATGTGCCGCGCCGCGCGTCCGATGGTCTGAATGAGCGATCCCGCCGAGCGCAGGAAGCCTTCTTTATCGGCATCGAGAATCGCGACGAGCGAGACCTCCGGCAAGTCCAGTCCCTCGCGCAGCAGGTTGATGCCGATCAGCACGTCGAACTCGCCCAGGCGCAGGCCGCGCAGCAGCTTGATGCGCTCCAGCGTTTCGATCTCGGAATGGAGATAGCGGCAGCGCACGCCGACCTCGGAGTAATATTCGGCGAGGTCCTCCGACATGCGTTTTGTCAGTGTCGTCACCAGAACCCGCTCGCCGCGCGACACGCGTTCGCGAATCTCTCCGAGCAGGTTGTCGATCTGCCCGCGCGTCGGGCGCACCTCGGTTTCGGGATCGACGAGGCCGGTGGGACGGATGATCTGCTCCACTACCACGCCCGCCGACTTCGTCAGCTCGTAGGGGCCGGGCGTCGCCGACACGTAGACCGCCTGGTTCACGCGCTTCTCGAATTCCTCAAACATAAGAGGCCGGTTGTCGAGCGCGCTCGGCAGGCGAAAGCCGTAATTCACCAGGTTCTGCTTGCGGGTGCGGTCGCCATGATACATGCCGCGCAGTTGCGGCATCGTCTGGTGACTTTCGTCGATGAAGATCATGGAGTCGCGGGGCAGGTAGTCGAGCAGCGTCGGAGGCGGCTCGCCGGCCTTTCGCCCGGTGAAGTGCCGCGAGTAGTTCTCGATGCCGTGGCAGTAACCCATCTCGCGCATCAGTTCGATGTCGAACATGGTTCGCTGCGAAAGGCGCTGTGCCTCGAGCGGCTTCCCCTGTTTCTGTAGCTCGCCCGTCCACCAATCCAGCTCTTCGAGAATCTTTACGATGGCCTCGTCGCGCGTCGCCGCCGGCATCACGTAATGCGTCTTCGGGTAGATGGGGAGCCGCTGGTAAGTCTGCTTCACTTGTCCAAAAAGTGGATCGATGCGCGAGAGTTTTTCCACCTGATCGCCCCACAGCTCGATGCGGTAAGCGAAATCGTCGTAAGCGGGAAGGAGTTCGATGACGTCGCCGCGCACGCGGAACGTGCCGCGCTTGAACTCGCGGTCGTTGCGCTCATACTGAATCTCGACCAGCCTTTTGAGAATCTCCTGCCGCGAAATCTTCTGTCCCTTTTCCAGAAACAGCAGCATCCCGTAATAGGCTTCCGGCGACCCCAGGCCGTAGATGCAGGAGACGCTCGCGACAATCACGCAATCACGGCGCTCGAACAGCGACCGCGTCGCCGAGAGCCGCAACTTGTCTAGCTCGTCGTTGACGGTGGCTTCTTTCTCGATGTACGTATCGGTCGCCGCGATGTACGCCTCCGGTTGGTAGTAATCGTAGTAGCTGACGAAATACTCGACGGCGTTCGTGGGGAAGAAAGACTGGAACTCGTGATAGAGCTGCGCCGCGAGAGTCTTGTTGTGCGCGATAATGAGCGCCGGCCGCTCGACCGCCTCGATGATCTTCGCCATCGTGAAGGTCTTACCGGACCCCGTCACGCCCAGCAACACTTGATGCTCGTCGCCCTGGCGCACACCACGCACCAATTGCTCGATCGCCGTGACTTGGTCGCCGCACGGCTGATAGCTGCTCGCGATCTGAAAGCCCATAGTAGTCTCTGGAAAGGGGAGGTGATAAGCCCCCAGAATGAATTATAGCAGAGCGCCGACAGCAGCCCGCGATGTTTGGAAATTGCGGAAAGACCAAATGGGTTTATCATGAGTGTCCAGAGAAACAGCACTGCTGCCGGAAATCTTGATCGCCTTTCCGGTACGAAACTATGATATTTTTGTGCGAGCAGTGGCGGGCTATTACGTAGTGATGGATGCGCCGCTGAGCGGGAAGCCGGCGGAATGGGGATCCGGTCGGAGGTTGGAATCGGAATTTTTCGTCAAAGGAGGAACAGCGAAATGCGAAGATTTGCGTATCCCACTTGGGGTGTCTACGCAGTGGGAATGTTTTTTGTTTTGCTGGGAGGAACGGCTCTCTTCGGACAGTCTTCCCCGGCCCGCAAAGAGACCGTGCAGTTGAAGTCCCTGCCGGTGAAATTCGACAAGGATTATGGCGCCGCCATCGCCCGCCTGGGAGAAGGGAAATATGGCGAAGGACGTCTCCACCAGATGGATGCGACCCTGGTGGAGATTCCGCCGGGGGGCAAACTTGCGCCTCATAAGCATCTGGCCGAGGAGATGATCTACATCGTTTCCGGTCAGGGCTATACCAACATGTGGAAACCGGGGACATCAGCCAAGGACGGCAAGCGATACGACTGGAAGACCTCCGATGTTCTGTCTCCTTCTTTGAACGTATGGCACGAGCATGTCAACACTTCTGCGACCGAGCCGGCCCGCTTTCTTTCGATGACGTCCACACCCTCGATGGTGCGTCTCGTTGGCGATCCGAAGTTCCTTGCCTCCAGCGACTATGTCTTCGAAGACCGCTGGCAGAAGGGCCTGCAGGAACCGAAATTCCTGGAGATCACGGGGAAACGAGGAGGGGGCAAGATGGTTACCGATCGATCCAACATGGCCATCGGGCACATCATCCGGGACATGATGAACATCAAAATGCCGATCTCTTTCGGAGACCCGAACTATCCGGAAGAGGGAATCAACGTGGTCCCCGCCGAAGGGCTCGTCGTGACTCCCACCGCGGAGACCGCCAAAGCGGCCTCGCAGGCCGGCATGGCCGGGAACCTTTTGTTCGAGTGGCAAAACCGGGAAGTGATCAAGACCGATGCCGGCGGCATCCACGACGCCGGGGACCATCATCACGCTTGGGAGGTTGTCTATTTTTGTCCCAGAGGGGAATTGGTCACCTACATCACCCGTCAGGGTAAGGGTCAGCCCCAAAGAAAAATCACCTGGAAGGAAGGCGACCTCATCATCATCGAAGCCGATGAAATACACCAGCATGAGTTGGTCCAAAAAGGCACGCGCTTCCTTCAATTCAAGGTCTCCGGATACTTCCGCGGCTCAGGGATAATTGGTGGCGGGATGGCTGGGAGCAATTAGTTCGATGTGCATGAAGTGGACGGAGGAGGCTGGGATCAGCGGAGGGGTGTCCGGTCGAGAGTCGCCATTTTCTACGGATGAACGGGCATTCTCCCTTTCTGCGGTGAACAAATCATTTGGGACTTCCATTCTATAACAGCGCAAAAAGCAAAGCGGGCTGGATCACTCCAGCCCGCTTGTTTATAATCCCGGCAGCGACCTTAAGCAAACTCGTAGAGAGGAGCTGCCTTGGCAGGCCGGGGAGGCTTTCGCAACAGTTTCTCGATGCGCCGAACTGTCTCCGGCGTGAGTAACACATCCCCACAGATGGAGCAAACCTCAGCCGGGACGTGGTCAATCACCACGACTTTGCCGCGCATCCTTACTGTATGGGCGACGGTCTTTTTTTCGTATCGTCCTGGGCATCCTTGAATCGTGCATTTCATGCGTTGTAGATCAAATGGGAAAAATCTCGGCAACCTTGAGGCGGAATCCCGGCAGTACGTCGCCGCCATCGAGTTCCTGATCGGGGGTGAGGAGTTTGACGTCCTGGAGAGAGCGATACGCTGTGACTCGCTGCGTGCCGGGGTCAATCACCCATACGAGTCGCACACCCGCACTCAGGTAAGTCTCAACCTTTCGCGTCATTTCGGTTACAGTATCCCAAGGAGAGAGAACCTCGACGGCCAGGTCTGGAGCAAAATCAACGAATTTCTCGGCAGCGCTTCCTTGCGGCAGTCGGCTCTGCGAAATGAAGGCAATATCGGGCGCCCAGGTTGTGTCCGGTTTTTCAAATAGATGAAATCCAACTTCGGTGCAAACAGCGCCGAGACCGTTCTTTCGGACGTATGAATCCAGCAAACCTGCGAATCGCACGACAATTCTTCCGTGCTCTAATCCCACAGGCGTCATCGGCACCAACTCTCCCTGGTACAGCTCATACCGGCTGCCATCGGCAACGATCCTCCAAAGGTCTTCATTTGTCAGCACCGTCTTCGTGCTCATTGGTAAATGGTATCACATCGGGGGATTGCCGCTTCAGTTCTTCCTTGCAACCGACCTGTGAGTCCTTTCTAAACCAAGTTAAAGCAGGAGAAGCGCGAGCTCATTCTTTCATCCACCGGAATGAGACAAACTGAACCGGTCGCTCGCCCTTATCGTAGAATGCACCGCTATCGTTTATGAAGAAGCGCCCACCCGCCGGTACTACCCAGAGATACTGATCAGCAACTAGATCTAAAATTCTAGACCTCGAACTTGTTCTCTCTCTTCCTCATCAGTAGGGCCATATGTTACGAACGGCCATATCTCGCGGTTGCAGTTGGTGCTGAACACCGCCGGCCAATCCCAGCGATTCCGAAGCTGAGTTCGCTTTAGCTCCTCAAATTCCTCTGGGGAAATCTCCATCGTGTCATCGGCCAATGGTTTCGGTCCGCGAAGCTCTTCGAAAAGCTTTTTTAAATCCAGCATGAACAAATCTCCAGGGTTGTCCGTCACACCGACAGTATAAAACAAAATGGTGGACGAGAAACAGAAAAGCCCAACGCGCTCGCGCGGATTGGGCTTAGCTCAAAAAGCAAAGCGGGCTGGATTGCTCCAGCCCGCTTGTTTATAATCCCGGCAACGACCGACTCTCCCACATCGTTACCAATGCAGTACCATAGGCGCAGAGGAGCTTAACTTCCGTGTTCGGGATGGGAACGGGTGTGACCCCCTCGCTATAGTCACCGAGAAACTTCTAGAAAAATCGAAATCGAATAGTAGAGCGTTATCTAGTAACGCGCTCGGTAAATTTTATGGTCAAGCCGAACGGGCAATTAGTACTGGTAAGCTAAACCCATCACTGGGCTTACACGTCCAGCCTATCAAACAAGTAGTCTTCTTGTGCCCTTCTTACCCCTTATGGGATTGGGAGATCTTATCTTGGGGCGGGCTTCACGCTTATATGCCTTCAGCGTTTATCCCTTCCGAACTTCGCTACCCAGCCGTGCCACTGGCGTGACAGCTGGAACACAATAGGTTCGTCCATCCCGGTCCTCTCGTACTAAGGACAGACCCCCTCAAATCTCCTGCGCCCACATCAGATAGGGACCGAACTGTCTCGCGACGTTCTGAACCCAGCTCACGTACCGCTTTAATAGGCGAACAGCCTAACCCTTGGAACCTTCTTCAGCTCCAGGATGCGATGAGCCGACATCGAGGTGCCAAACCGGAGCGTCGATATGAACTCTTGGCTCCGATCAGCCTGTTATCCCCGGCGTACCTTTTA
>Ga0209726_10008501_pt1 | contig 11016 bp, 10 predicted proteins | sample Subgrocontami54m_FD_187453 | JGI IMG/M metagenome (GOLD analysis project Ga0209726, IMG submission 187453) | Subsurface groundwater microbial communities from S. Glens Falls, New York, USA - GMW46 contaminated, 5.4 m (SPAdes) (version 3) | ecosystem: Environmental > Aquatic > Deep subsurface >... | reverse complement strand
CGGAACATGCGGCGGTTCAAAACCGGCTGCGCCGCCCGGCCCCGCCCCACCCGCGCCCGCCGCACTCACGGAGCCCGCAGCTCAGTCCCTCTCTCGACGCTGCCCCTGCCACCCGGCGGCGCCCCCCCGGCCCCGCCGCCGCACCCCTCGGCCCGCTTCGTGGTCGCGAGCCCGCGGCGGCGCAGGATGGCCCGGGTCAGAGGGCGATCGCGGTGCGGACGCTCGCCTTCGCCCCGGTGACGCGAGCACTGCCGGGTGTCAGGCTGGGGCCCGCAGGGGAGGCCGCATGTCGCCCACCCGCATCGCGCGGCGCGGGAGCCGAGGGGAACAGCGTGTGTGTCGGTCTATACATCTATGCGCGTCGGCGCCGACCGCCTCGATGGTGGTGACCTTGCTGTTCGCCACCGCCGAGATCGGCGTCATGCAGGAGCGAACCGGCTGCCCGTCGACGTGCACGGTGCAGGCGCCGCACAGCGCCATGCCGCAGCCGTACTTGGTGCCGGTGAGGCCCAGCTCATCGCGGAGCGCCCACAACAGCGGGGTGTCGTCGGGGAGGTTGACGTTGTGACGACAGCCGTTGACGGTGACTGAGGTCATCGCGATTTCCCTCTCGTCGGTGAGACGGGCCCGTTCGCGTGTGCCGGTGTCACTGGGCCGAATAACACGGGGCTTGAAGGCGTGTCAACCTCGTCCGCTTAGGTCGACCTTAAGCGCACGTTGTCTCTCCCGCGTCGTTAGGCTAGACTACGCCGGTGCAGAACTGGATCCGTCCCCGAGGTCACGACCTCGCGGTCCTGTTCAGTCGACGAAGCCGCGACGCCTACGCGGCCGAAGCGGCCGCTCGCGGCGAGACCTACCCCTTCACCGACGCTTGGGCGCGCCCGCGCACCTGGCTCAAGGGCGAATACGCCTATCTCGCGCCCGCGGCCGCGAGCGTCCTCCTGGCCCGCTGCAACCTCAAGCATGACGTCGTGGAGGAAGCCGACCTCACCGACGATCGGCTGGCCGGATATCGCGCGATACTCGTTCCGAACGCGGCGCACCTGGCCGGCCTCACCCTCGAGCGGATCGAGCGCTGGCTGCCCGGCGCCGACCGCCGCCTGATCGTCACGGGCAAGACGAACTTCCCCCCGCGTCTGCTCGGGCTCACCGCCTCCTCGCCGATACCGGTCACCGGCTATACCGGCTGGCGATGGCGGCCAGAATCTCCTTTCGGGAGCGCGGCCTGGGAGAGCTGCTACGTGAGCGGCTTTGCGGGCCACCCGGCCCATCGGGTCGAGCCCGCGCCGGGCAGCCGCGTGCTCGCCGACCTGGTGGAGCTGACCGGCGACCTGACCAGCGCCGACACGGCCACCGCGGCCACGCTGGGACCCGCCATCGTGCTCACCGACCGGACCGCCTATGTCGCCAACCAGGTCCTCGAGCTCGTGGGCGGGATGCTCCAGGCGCACCTGAACGTGGAGGCGATCCGTCACTGGGCGAACCCAACCCACTGGGGCGACACCTTGCTCTTCTTCCTCCGCCGCCTGCTGTGGGACGTCGGGCTCGAGCCCCGATGGCAGACCCGGCTGCGGTCGTTCGGGGCCTATGATGGCGTGCTCTCCTTCCGCCACGACGTGCACGGGATGCTCGACTTCACCTTTCTCGACTATCAGGTGCAGAACCTCATTCCCGCCAGCTACGACATCGAGGACCCGTCCTTCTCGACCAATATCAGCGAGGCGATGGCCGCCGAATGGGTGGCCCGCACGAGCCGCCACCGCTTCATCGAGCCGGCCCTGCACAACGACAGCTCCATCGGCGACCCGCCGACCGGCATCCACGGCACGGGGCTCTACGAGCACGTGCGCAACGCCACGAAGAACCTGGGGTTCGCCGTCTACACGTGCGGCCGGCATGCCGGGGGGCACATGCACCCCGAGACGATCGACGCCATGGATTATCTGTACGCCCACGACGACCGGATCCTCGGCACGTGCACGTTCTGTTACTACCACATGATCGAGTACGGCGTGCGCAACCCGGCGGTGATGGTCGGCGGGCAGATCGGCGGCAAGCCCCTCACCTACGTGACCGACGTGCGCCGCACCATCGCCACCCCGGGCATCTGGTTCCCCTTCCACCCGGTCGTCACCACCGACGCGGAGTGGCGCCCCCTGCGGGGCTGGGACCGCACCCACGAGTTCGACGCCGCCTACGAGCTGGTCGAGACGATCTTCGGTGGCCACAGCGCCCGCCTCCCCGGCGTCGACGATCACCTGGAGAATGGCGTCTACAGCTTCCAGTACCACCCGGAGCTGGCCCGGGATCCTTCCGTGAACGACGGCAAGGGCACGCTGGATTACCTCAGGCACACGATCAACCTGGCTGAGAGACGCAACTTCTGGATCGCGACGCAGCGCGAGCTGTACCAGCGCATGGCCGACTACGAGGAGCTCGTCTTCCAGGTGCGGGACGGTGGTCGAGAGGTCACGGTGACCAACCCGACCGCCCGCCGCATCGCCGGGATGGTGGTCGAGCAGCGGCGCCCGTTCGGCAGCGTCTTGGATGGAGCCGAGGAGCTGGTCCACGTCGTGCGGGGCGCCTTCGTCACGGTGCCTCCCTTGGAGCCGAACGCCGCCGTGACCCTCCGCTTCCGCACGGAAGGCACCGAGGCCCCGCTGGTCCGGCAGCCGAGCAACAAGGGGCTGACCATCCTCGACGCCCGCCACGATCCTCGGAGCGGGGAGACTCGCATCGTCGTCAGCGTGTGTCGCGCCCAGCCGCTGAGCGTCGAGGGCGTGGACCCGGAGGGCGTCTACCGGGTGCAGGTGGACGACGAGCCGGCCCGCCTCGTGGTTCCGCGCGTCACCCGCACCATCCAGGCCCTGCTTAGCAAGCAAGCCGCGAGCGCCGCCGCCCTCGGCCTGCGCGCGCAGACCCCCGGCACGCTGAGGTTCCTCGACCTGCTGGTCGTGGGCGACGAGGATCGGTTCGTGGAGCGGACCGTCTGCATCCTCCGGCTCGCCGGGCAGGAGGCGGATGCGGCGAGGGCGGAGATCCGGGCCGCGATCCCGGCGCGCACCGGGCGCGTCACCTAGCCCGACCGCGGCGCTCAGCCGCCCAGGTAGTGCGCCCGCACGTCGGGGTTTTCCAGGAGCGCCTGGCCGGTGCCCTCGAAGCGGTTCCGGCCCAGCTCGAGCACGAAGCCGCGGTGCGAGATGGCGAGGGCCTGCTTGGCGTTCTGCTCCACCATGAGCACCGCGGTGCCGGTTTGGTTGATCGCCACGATGGTCGAGAAGACCATCTCGACCAGGCGCGGGTCGAGACCCAGCGAGGGCTCGTCGACGAGCAGGAGCCGGGGATGCAGCAGGAGCGCGATGGCGATCTCGAGGATCTGCTGCTGGCCGCCCGAGAGGGTGCCGGCCGGAGCTCGGCGCTTGGCCCCCAGCACGGGGAAGCGCTCCAGCAGCTCCTCGATGTCGTGGCGCACCCGGCCATCGGTGCGCGTGTACGCGCCCATCTCAAGATTTTCCTCCACGCTCATCGCCGGAAAGTTGCAGCGGCCCTGCGGCACGTATGAGCAGCCGCGCCGGAGCACGGCCACCGGATTCTCTCCGCCGATCTCCTCGCCGCCGAGCCGGATGCTGCCCCGCGAGGGCTTGACCATGCCGAACACGGTGCGGAGCAGCGTCGACTTCCCCGCCCCGTTGGCCCCGATGATCGACACGATCTCGTCGGCCCGGACGTCCGCGGAGACCCCGCGGAGCACCTCGATCTCGCCATAGCCGGCGTGCACGTCCTCGATATGGAGCAGCGCCTCGGCGCCGCGCTTATCGCCCAAAGTAGGCCTCGATGACCTTGGGATCACGGCGGACCGCCTCGGGCGGACCCTCGGCGATCTTCTGGCCGTGGTCGAGGACGATCACGCGCTGGGAGATGTCCATGACCACGTCCATGTTGTGCTCGACGAGCAGCACGGTCTTGCCCTGGCGGTGCAGCCCCCGGATCTGCTCCTTCATCTGGTTGATCATCGTGGGGTTCACCGCGGCGGCAGGCTCGTCGAGCAGCACGAGCTCCGGATCGGGCATGAGCGCGGCCGCGAAGGCGAGGAGCTTGCGCTGGCCGTAGGAGAGGTTGCCGGCCGGGGTGTCCGCCCGGGCGCCCAGCCCCACCGAATCGAGAAGCATCATGGCCCGCTCGACGGCGGCCGCTTCGTAGCGCCGCACCCGGGGCGCGCGGACCAGCCGGGCGAGCACGTTCTCCTCCTGGTGCTGCTGCAGGAACGTGAGCAGGTTCTCCAGCGCGCTCAGCCGCGGGAACACGCTCACGAGCTGGAAGGTGCGCCCCACTCCGAGCCGCGCGATGCGGTGGGCCGCCACGCCCGTCACATCACGACCGTGGAAGAGCACGCGCCCGCCGTCGGGCGCCAGATAGCCGGTGACACAGTTGAAGAGCGTCGTCTTCCCCGAGCCGTTCGGACCAATCAGGCTCACCAGCTCGCCGGCCTCGATGCTCACGTCGACCGCGTCGACCGCGGTAACCCCCAGGAACCGCTTGGTGAGCCCGCGCACCTCGAAGAGCGCCATGGGCTATGCGCCGGACGACGACGGTCGGCGCCAGAGCGCGGACCGGCGCCGGATGACGCCCTCCAGCCCGTCCGGGGCGCGAATGACGATGATGAGCAGCAGGAGCCCGTAGATCACCATGCGCCAGGTCGGGGCCATCCGGAGGATCTCGGGCAGCGCGGTGAAGGCGGCGGCGCCGACCAGGACGCCGCGCAGGCTCCCCAGGCCGCCGAGAAAGAGCATCACCAGCAGGTTGACGCTGAGGCTCACCGCCAGCTCGCTCGGGCACAGCACGCCCACATAGGAGACGTAGAGCGTGCCCACACCGCCGGCCACCGCCCCGCCAATGACAAAGGCGATCATGCGGTATTTCAGCGGATCGATGGACGCGGCGGAGGCCAGCATCTCGTTGTCGCGCACCGCGTGGAAAGCGCGACCCAGACGAAAGGTGGTGAGCCCGTGATAGAGCAGCCCGACCAGGCCCACCGTGGCGAGCCCCATCCAGTAGAACGCGGGCAGCGTGGCGATCCGAAACGAGCCGAGCTGGGGCTTGGGGATGCCCGTCACGCAGAGCGGCCCGCGCGTGAAGTCGACCCAGTTGGTGGCGACGATCTGGGTCACGAGGGCGAAGCCGAGGGTACCCATGGCGAAGCTGTGCTCGGTCAGCCGGAACATGGGCACCCCCATGGCGAGGGCGACCAGGCCCGCCATCGCGATGCCGGCCGCCAGCGCGGCGGCGAAGGGCCAGCGGGCCTCGGTGGCAAGCAGGGCCGCGGTGTAAGCGCCGATGCCGAAGAAGGCCGGGTGAGCCAGGGAGAGGCTGCCGACGTGACCGACGACCAGGTCGTAGCTGAGGGCGAGCGCCCCGTAGAGGACGGTGAAGATCAGCACGTGCAGGACATAACGCTGCTGGCCGGGCACGGCCGCGGCAACGATCCAGGGGACCGCGATGAGGAGGGCCGCTGCGATGGCCCAGCGGAGGGCGCGCATGGTCAGATCCCGATCCGCCGGCCGAAGAGCCCCTGCGGCCGCACGAGCAGGACCAGCACCATCACCACGAAGGCGATGGCGTCCTTGTAGGCGTAGGAGATATACCCGGCGGCGAGCGACTCGGCCAGGCCGATGAGGAAGGCGGCCGCGATGGCGCCCTTGACATAGCCGAAGCCGCCGACGATGACGGCCGCGAACGCCTTCAGGGTGAGCAAGGCGCCCACGTCGGGGAAGATGTTGAAGAGCGGCGAGACGAGGGCGGCGGCCCCGCCGGCGAGCGCCGCCGAGATCCCGAACGTGGCCAGGGCTACGTGCTGCACGTCGACGCCCACCACCGCGCACGCTTCGCGGTTCTGGGACATGGCCCGCATCGCCTTCCCGAGCTTCGCGCGGGTCACGAACCACTCGAGTCCGGCGAAGATGATCACGGCCGCGGCGAGCACGAGCGGCCGCTGCCACGCCATCCGCACCCCGCCGATGTCGGCGATGGCGGACGACAGCGTCGTCGGCACCTCCTTGGGCTGGGCGCCGAAGACGAGGATGGCCAGGTTGGTCAGGGTGATCGAGGTAGCGAGCGTGGCGATGAGCTGGACGTGCCACGTCCGCGCCAGGATGGTCCGGATCACCGCGCGCTCGTACGCGAGCCCGAACACGCCCATGGCCGCGGCCGCGGCGAGGCCGGCCACCGGATACGGCAGCCCCAGCTCGGTGTAGGCGTACCAGAACGCGTAGCCGCCCAGCATGTAGAACTCGCCGTGGGCGAAGTTGACGAGGCGCACCACCCCGAACATGAGGGCCAGTCCCGTGGCCACCATGGCATAGAGCGAGCCCAGGGTGAGGCCGTGGACCAGCTGCTCGAGGAGATCGTTCAAGCGCCGGCTACGGCTGGATCGCGATCGTCTCCAAGAGTTTGAGCTGCCCGCCGCGGATCTCGACGAGGAGCATGTTGATGAATGCCTGGTGCGTGTCGTCGAACCGGATCCGCCCCACCGGCGTGTTCGGCACGTCGATGTCCGCCAGCGCGTCCCGGATCGCCTTGCGGTCGGTCCTTCCGGTCTTCTTGATCGCCTGCTCGATGGCCGGCACCAGCGCGTACCGGAACGCGATGGCGGCGAGGCTGCCGTGCACGCGCACCGGCACCTTCCAGCGCTCGAGCCACTGCTTCTCCCACGCCGGATCGAGAGCCGGCGTCCAGTAGGTAGCCTCCACGAGACCGTCGGCGATCGTGGGGCTGTCGCGCACCTGGTGCAGGAACTCGACGGTGGCCATGCTGCCCCGCGCGTAGAGCTTCTGGGTCAGCCCGATCTCGCGGAACTGGCGCATGAAGACGCTGCCCTCGCTGGCCAGCATGACGAGCAGCACCGCCTCCGGGTTGGCCCGCTTCACCCGGGTGAGCACCGGCCGGTAGTCCGCCTGGCCCCGATCGAAGAACTCGGTGCTGACCAGCTTGATGCCGTACTTCTTGAACGCGACGTCGTAGGCGGCGGCGGCCCCGCGCCCGAAGTCGTCGTTCTGGGCGAAGATCGACATCGTCTTCGTCGACTGGCTCATGTACTTGGCGAACTGGCTCGCGAGCATGACGTCGTCGGGATTGACGCGGAACGCCCACTCGTTGACGGTCTTGCCGATGAGCTCGCGGATCTTCGGGTTGCTGCACGACTCGATGACCATCGGCACCTGGAGCTCCTTGATCACCGGCAGGGCGCCCAGGCATGCGCCGCTGTGGGTCTGGCCGACGATCACGTCGACTCGGTCGACGTCGGCGAGCCTGCGCACCGCGCTCACCGCCTCGCCCGGCGTGCCCGCGTTGTCGCCGAAGTAGATCTCGATCTTCCGGCCCATGATGCCGCCCTTGGCGTTGTACTCGTCGGCGAGCATCTGCGCCGCCCACTTCACGCCCTCGCCGGTGATCGCCGAGGGCCCGGTCATGGCCGAGGAGAACCCCACCTTGATGGGCGGCGCGCTCTGCGCCTCCCCCCGCGACTGCTCCCCGCCGAGCACGAGGGCCACTACGACTGCCACTCCGATCACGCTTCGTCGCATCAGTGTCATCGCTCTCTCCTTGCTCGGCCCTCAGCCGAGGATCGCCAGCTCCTGGCTGGATTGGGTGAGCCGGCGAACGCCGGTGGTGGTGATCTCGACCGCGTCCTCGACCTGGACGCCCCCCCAGCCGTGCTCGTAGTACGGCGTCTCCACGCAGAATACCATCCCGGGCTCCAGCGCGGTGTGGGTCGCCGCGTTGATGGTGGGCGGATCGTAGGGCTCGAGCCCGATGCCGTGCCCGACATGATGCCGCTCGTAGTGCGGCATGCCGTGCTCGCGCGTCACCCGCATGGCGGTCTCGAAGATCTGGCTGACCGCCACTCCGGGCTTCATGGCCGCGATGGCTGCCAGCTCCCCGTCGCGCGCCGCGTTGTAATAGCGCCGCTGCTTCTCGCTCGGCGTGCCGAGCACCGCGGTCCGGGAGATGTCCGAGCGGTAGCCCTGGTACACGCAGCCCAGGTCAAAGCGGATGAGGTCGCCCGGCGCGAGCGCGCGCTCCGAGGCGTACACGTCGGCCAGCGCCGCCCGCTCCCCCATGGTGACGACGGTGAAGAACGGCTGCGCGCCCTTGCGCAGCACCTCCTGCTCGAACACGACCGCGGCCTCGCGCTCTGTGACGCCGGGCTTGAGCATGCCGAGGATGGCGGCCACCCCGTCCTCGGCGATCAGGGCGGCCCGCTCGAGCCGCCGTACCTCTTCCGTACTCTTAATCATTCGAGCAGTCCGGAAATGCGCGTAGCCGGGCCCGAGCGCGGTCCCGGCGAGCTGCTCGGTGAGCCGCTGCCACGTGGCCGGGAACACGCCGGCCTCGTCGAGGCCGATCCGCTTGCCGAGGGCGCCGAAGCCGCCGAGCACCTCCCGGAGCGCCTCGCCGGGGCCCGCGGCGGGCGCGCTCGTGATCTCGCGCACGCGGGCGCCGACCGGCCCGGGCTGGTCCGCGTAGTTGAAGAAGAACTTGCCGTAGCAGGCGAGCCGGTCAACGGCGATGCCGTCGGCGGAGACGCCGGTCGCGTCGATGAACGGGATGACGAGGCCGACCCCCTGGCGCGTGAACACCCCGTACAGCTCGAGACCGCGGAAGAGGGCGTGGGCGATGGAGCGGAAGCCGGTGACGTACTGGAGGTTCTCGGGCGTGCTCGCCACGAGGGCGTCCAGACCCTCGGCGTCCAGCACCTTCGTGAGCCGTGACTTCACGTGCGGATCCATGGCTACCTCCTGAAATTGGGCAGGACTTCCTGGCCGAACAGCTCGATGGCCTCCTGCATCTCGGTGACGGAGCTCGCCACGAACAGCATGCCGGACAGCGTGGTGACGCCGGCCCGCTCGTACACGCGGATGCGCTCGGAGATCTCCCCCGGGCTGCCGATGAGGTTGCGCTCGTCGAAGCCTCCCGTCTGCTCGCGCAGGGTCGACCGCTTCAGCGACTCCAGATGCTTGAAGAGCTGCGAGGCCCGGAAGCGCCGGACGGCCTCGTCGTGTGTGCGCCCGATCGACACCGCGAACTGCGGGGCGATGTCGATCTTCGAGCCGTCCCGGCCCGCCGCCGCCGCCGCGCGATGGATCTCGGCGACGCCCCGCTCGATCTCCTCCGGCGACAGGACCGCGGGCATCCAGCCCTGGGCGTACTGTCCGGCGCGGCGCCGGACCTCGGAATGGTTACCCCCGGCATAGATGGGCATGGGGTTTTGCACCGGCTTCGGGAAACACTCGACCTCCTCGAAATGCACCGCGCTCCCCCGGAACGTCGCCCGGCGCTCGGTGAAGAGCAGGCGCAGCGCCTGCATGCCCTCGTCCACGATGGTGCCGCGGCGCACGTCCCGGGCGTCGGGGAAGAGCGCCTCGTACTCCTCCCGGTAGGCGCCCGTCCCCACGCCCAAGATGACCCGGCCTCCCGAGAGCTGATCGAGCGTCGCCACCTGCTTGGCGAGCACCGGCATGTTGCGCATCGGCAGCACGATGATCCCGGTCGCGAATCGGAGCCGGCTCGTGCGGGACGCGCAATAGGCGAAGGTCATCAGCGGCTCGAAGAAGTTCGGCGGATCCGGAAACTCCTTCTGCACATAGCGCTGGGTCGTCATGTGGTCGTTGCCCCACACCGAGTCGAACCCGAGCCGCTCGCACAGCAGCGCCGTGGGCAGGATATCGGACGGCTTGGCGAAGGGGATCGGATACATCATTCCCTCGATGCAGGTCGGGATGTGGACACCGAATCGCATGCCGGCTACCTCAGCTCCCGCCACGCGGGCACCAGCATCTCCGCAACCCGCGTGAGCTGCTCCATCATGTCGGCGTCGCGGGGCAAGACGGCGATGGGCGCGTCGAGGCCCGCCTCGGCCCAGCGCGCGAGCTGGCGCCGGCAGTGCTCCGGCGTGCCCGCCACCGCCAGGGCGTCGATCAGCTCGTCGTCCACGAGATGCACGGCGGGCGTCCCCCGGCCGAAGGCCTCGCGGAACGGCAAGGTACGATCGGGCCCGAGGCCCGCATCCAGCAGGATCGACTGGCCGTGGAGCACGCCGAGATAGCGCGCGATGAGCGGCCTCACCGCGGCGCGCGCCGCCCGCCCGTCGGGACTCGCCGCCACGATCACATACGCGAGCACGGTGAAGCCCGAACGGCCGGCCCCGGCGGTCTGCCGCACGCGGCGCACGTGGCCGGGCGAGGCGAGCACCGAGCAGTGCACGCCGTCGGCGATCTCGCCGGCCAGCCGGAGCGCCTTCGGCCCCTTCACGCCGAGCAGCACGGGCACGGCCTCGGGGGGCCTCCACTCGAGCTCGACATCGTCGAGGGTGAAGACTTCACCCCGAAAGGTGACCCGCTCCCCCGCGAGCAGGCGCCGCACGATCTCGACGCATTCGCGCAACCCGCCCAGCGGCGCCTTGAACGGGATGCCCATCTGCGCTTCGATCCAGCGCCGATTGCTCGAGCCGAGGCCGAGGACGACGCGGCCGGGCGCGATGCCCGCGAGCGCGGCCGTCTCCATGGCCAGCAGCGCCGGGTGCCGCGTGTAGGGATTGACGACGCCCAGGCCGATGGCAAGCCGCTCGGTGACCGCGGCGGCCGCGGCGGCCAGCGCGTAGGCGCCCGGGTGGAAGTAGTCCTCGATGATCCACACGCTCCCCAGTCCGGCGCCCTCGGCCGCCCGCGCCCACGCGGTGACGCGCGAGGGCACGTCGGCCCCCATGAGAGCGATCCCCGGGCTGGTCGCCCAGCGAGTGTCCATCACAGCTCGCGCAGGCCGTACTGCTCGCGCAGGACGCGCAGGACCCCGTCGAAGTCGGCCGGCGCGTCGGGCACCGGGGGCAGCCACGTCCGGCTCGCGCCGGGGTCCTTGAGCCCGCCGGAGGTCAGGACCACCACGATGGTCTGCTCGGGATCGAGCGCCTTCCGCGCGGCGAGCTGCACGACCGCGGCGAGCGAGGTGGCCGACGAGGGCTCG
>Ga0209726_10008499_pt1 | contig 11018 bp, 8 predicted proteins | sample Subgrocontami54m_FD_187453 | JGI IMG/M metagenome (GOLD analysis project Ga0209726, IMG submission 187453) | Subsurface groundwater microbial communities from S. Glens Falls, New York, USA - GMW46 contaminated, 5.4 m (SPAdes) (version 3) | ecosystem: Environmental > Aquatic > Deep subsurface >... | reverse complement strand
CAATCCCGATGAGGAAACCACCGACTGGAGAGCCGTGTGCGGGAGAACCGCACGCACGGTTCGGAGGGCGGGGACGGCGAAAGCCGTTTCCGACCCCTATCGACTAAGCCGTCTTGCGTAAAGTACAAACAGCGCGAGACACTACACTAGAGCTTCAACAGCCGCTTTGCGTTCCCTTCGAGCATCAGCTCTTTTTCCGAATCCGGACAATCCAGCGCCTCGATCTTCTCGACGGCTTTCCAGTCGCCGAGCAAGAAGGGATAATCGGTGCCGACCATGATATGGTCTGCGCCGGCCAAGTTGCGCAGGTAGTTCAGCGTATCGAGGCGATAGATCATGTCATCGTAGTAGATATTTTTGAGATAGCCGCTGGGCGGGTTTTTCGCCTGCACCGCGCGCGGGCCGCTGCGCACGGCCCAGCCTTGATCGAGCCGTCCGAGGTTGTAAGGGAAGAAGCCGCCGCCATGCAGCACGCAGAGTTTCAAATTCGGAAATCGGTCGAACACCCCGCTGTAGAGCATGAAGCCCATCGACAGGGCGCTGTCGGCGGGGTTGCCGCAGATAAGTCTCAATCCATAGGGCCCCATTTTGTCGGAGCCTGCAACGTCTTCGGGATGCATGACGATCAGCGCGTCGAGTTCCTGCGCCTTCGCCCAGAACGGATCGAAATCGGTGCTGTTATAGTAATTGCCGTTGACGTTGGTGCCGATGTAGCCGCCACGGAATTTAAGATCGCGAATCGCGTGCTCCAAGACCTTGGCGGCGCGAGCGGGATCTTGCAGCGGTACCGACGCCATGCCGACGAAGCGGTCGGGATAGCGTTTGATCAGGTCGTTGATCCCTTCGTTGTAGACGCGGCACCAATCCTCGCCTTGCTCACCGGTCAGCCGGTAGCCCAGCGTGGCCGTGTGCGCTTCAAGCGCGGCCATGGCGAGCTTCGAATCCTGCATCATCTTGAGCCGTTCGTCGACGGCCGAAAGGTCGGCCTGAAACACGAACGGCGGGCCTCCCGCAAAGCAGAGAGACTTTTGCCCGTCTTTCTCGATCAGTTCCACGCCAAGTTGCTTGCCGCGTTTCTTGCATTCCTCCAAGAGGCCGCTCGGCACGTAGTGATGATGAATATCGATGGCACAAGTTCCCATGATGTGAAAAATCCTTCCTCGTTAAGTCAGTAGCTTCCGGATTTTGGGTCGATTACCAGGCACTATCCACTTCTTTTTTTCACCACGAAGGTCACGAAGGACGCGAAGTGTTCGGATATTTATACTCCCAAACTTCGTGCTCTTCGTGTCCTTCGTGGTAAATCTTCCTCCAGATCAATCCTGGAGCGTCCCTAAGTTACTGCACACGACAGAGTTGCTGTCGCCGTACCTTGCCGGGAAAAACATCGTTGCAATGACCGTCTTCGACCACCGTGGCGCCGTTAACCACGACCGCTTTCATCCCCGGCGGATGGCGCCGGACTTCCTGGGCATCGATGATGTCGGGCAACTTCTTGCTAACCAGATCATCGATCTTGTCGGCGTCGAACACCGTCACGTCGGCCGGCATTCCTTCTTTCAAAAGCCCGCGGTTGAGGCGGAGCTTTTCCGCCGGAAACCCGGTTAGCTTGCGCACCGCTTCTTCGAGACTGAAGAGCCTCTTCTCACGGCGCCAGTAGCCGAGCACCTTGGTCGGCGCGCCGTGCCAGAAGAATCGATCCAGGTGCGCGCCCACGTCGGTGCCGATGAGGGTCGTGTCGGATTTGATCATCTCGGCGAGCAGCTCCTGGTGCGCGTTGGCCAAGCCATGGTAAACGCACTGTGACTTGAGATCGTCTTCCAGCCAGGTGTCGAAGAATGCATCCACCGGCGGCTTTTCGGCGAGCCGGGCGATTTCTTCGACGTTCTTGCCCTCGAGTTTTTTCAGCTCGGGTTTCTCGATATGTTCGAACACCACCCGGCCCCAGCCGTGCCATTCGGGGAATTCCGGTTTGCCGGCGGCGGCGATGCGCTCTTTCTCGAGATTCCTTCTGGCTTCTTTGTCCCGCAGGGGGCTCTTCAGGTCTCCCGAATTCTTGATCGCCTCCCAGGTCGGCAGACCGTTTAAAAAGAAGCAATCATCGATGGTGAAGCGACGGATATGGGTATAAGGAATGACGACCCCGTAGACATCTTGACCGCGCTTCTGCGCTTCCTGCATGAACCCAATGGCCCGGGTTGCATCGGCTTTTTGTCCGGGGCGCTGGCGGAATTCATTGCCGATCTGCAAGCAGCGGATTTTTTCCAGCATCGCCGGAACGCCGGTGTCGGGCTGGAGCATCATCTGAAAACCGTTGAACTGAAAGCAGCCGTTACAATCGGCGGCGACGTTGGCCAGCTCGACGATTTCATCATGGGTAGCGAAGGTGCTCGGGGTGCCCGCGTGAATGGCGGGGCCGCCGCGCGGACTGGTGGAAAAACCGATGGCGCCCACCTCCATGCCCTCGCGCACCATTTTTTTCATGGCGGCCAATTCCTCGGCGTTCGCCTCGCGCTGATAGGCGGCTTCGCCCATGACCGTCAAACGAACCGGTGAGTGGGGCATCAGCGGCAGCACGTTAACGGCGATTTTGCCTTCGATGTAGTTAAGATACTCGGGGAAGGTGTTCCACTTCCAATCCTTGTCATCCACATACTTGTCGAGGACGCGGCGGAGATATTGAACCAAAACCTGGCGCGGCTCCGGCTTCGGCGGCACCGGCGCGCAGGAGGCGCCGCAATCGCCGATGACGATGCTGGTCACGCCGTAGTTCACCACCGGGTTGCCGTTGGGATATTGGACGACGAAGGCGTCCATGTGCGTATGCGCGTCGATGAAACCAGGGGCCACTACGTGCCCCTTGGCGTCGATTTCCTTTTTTCCCGTTCCCAAGTTTTTGCCGATGGCCGCAATCGTCTCGCCGTCGATCGCGACATCCGCATCGTAGCCGGGGCTGCCCGTACCGTCGAACACCATTCCGTTTCGGATCACCAAGTCATGCGTCATAGGGAGTTCTCCTTTGGAATACTCCTTTGCTTATCCCATCGAACCTTATTCACTGTCAACTGCTCGGAAAAGGTTTCGAGTCTCGGGTTCCGAGTCCAATGGAAACGCGCTGACAGACGCTATCGCAAAAATGATTCATCCTAAATCCGGCAGTTGAGAGCACCAGTTTCCTGATCTCGTGATATATTCTAACTACTTGTAGTGTAAATCATTTCCACCAATTTGGTTAACTGCGGAGCAGTTGAAATTCGTAGGAATTCAGTCGGTTACAGCGAGCGACCAGAAGCGTCTCCCGGATTTAGGTTCATCTAACCGAACGGAGAGAACGAATCTCATTGGGAGAGGTGGCAAACAGAGTTCCGGGTCTCGCATTGACGCGAAACCCGGAACTCGAAACCGCGCGACGCGCGCCTATATCGCGTCTTCGGGCCGCTCGTATTTCGCCTTGCCCATGCGCTCTTTGATCGTCGGATAGGCGATCGTAAAGATTGTCACCGCAATGAGTCCCAGAACCGTAGGGAAGAGCAACCATTTGGCGCCGTAGGCGGCGGTGGATATCCACAGATAATTTTCCGCGATTTTGCCAAGAATTAATCCAAGGATAAGCGGCGGGCGAGGCCAGCCGTATTTCACCATGAAATAGCCGATCACGCCGAAGGTAAGAGTGGCGACTAGATCTAAGAGGTCGTTGTTGGCGGTAAAGGAACCGATAAACACCAGGAACATAAGGAACGGGATCAGGATGGTTCCTCGGATGAACGTCAAAGCCGCAAGTTGATTGATGATTAGAAAGCAAACTCCCGCAACGATGATGTTGGAGATAATCAGCACCCATACCATCGAAAAGGTGATATCGAGGCGTGATTTGAGCATTTCCGGGCCGGGGTTGAGTCCGACGATCAGCATAGCGCCAAGCAACAGGGCCATGCTGGCGCTGCCGGGAATGCCGAACGCAAGGGTCGGAATGAGGTCGCCGCCGCGGGTAGAGTTGTTCGCGGCGCCAGGACCAAGGACCCCTTCGACCGCGCCTTTGCCGGCTCTCGACTTGTCCTTGAGGTTAGCCACTGAGTGAGCGTAGGAAATCCATTGAGCAACGTTGGCGCCCAAAACCGGCAATACACCGAAATAGACGCCGATGAGGCTGCAACGAATCACCAGCCAGAAGTGTCGGAAGGTGTCTTTAACGCCTTCCATTACACCGGTTAGCTTCTCGCCCCGTTTGCGGTCGCCCGCTATGCTCGTGCCGCGGACCGCCAGATCGACGATCTCAGGTATAGCGAACAAGCCTACGACGACCGGAATGATGTCGAGACGGTCCCATAGATAGAGGCTACCGAAAGTATAGCGGAGCGATCCAGTCTGGGGATCGACGCCGATGGCGGCTAACATCAAACCGATGCCGCCAGCCAATAGTCCTTTGATCAGCGACGCCCCGGCCAGTGTGCCGATAAATGTGATGCCCATGATGGCAATGATGAACATTTCCGGCGATCCGAAGAGCAGGACGAGTGGACGCATGATCGGGATCGAAAGTGCAAGAGACAGCGCGCCAATGATCGCGCCGAAAACTGAACTCGTAATGGCGGCCCCCAAGGCCCTGCCCGCCTCGCCTTTCTTCGACATGGGATAGCCGTCGAGTATCAAGGCGGCTGAGGACCCCTCCCCTGGGATGCCGAAAAGTATGGAGGTTAGATCGCCGGTGGTGCCGGTGACCGCGAGCATGCCGAGAAGGAAGGCAAACGCTGATATCGGATCTTTGATGTTATAGGAAAACGGCAGCATCAACGCGAGTGTCGCCAAACCGCCGATGCCGGGGAGGAGGCCGACCCAGAAACCGATGAAGATGCCCACCAACATGTAGCCGAAAGCCGGCCACGCCATCACTTGCCAAAAGCCGGATATTGCCGCCTCAAGCATTTTTTTCTCCTTCAGGAATCACGGTTGGACTCGACGCATGCTCATTATCGCATCTTGCGAGCAGAATCAACTTGTTTCTTCGTTAATTCCACAGAAGCGCGCCGCAGCCGAAGGCCGTATTCGGATCGGAATTACTTGCTGAGAATTCGTATCAAAGCTGCGGCGACCTCGGGCAGGCGGTCGACGGCGATGACGCGCATCGGTTTTCCTTCTGCGCCTTCCGCCGATCATTTAGACAAAAGCTTTTTCAACCATTCGATAACTTCGGGAGGCTGGTCGATGACTTCTTTGGCCAACGCTTGCAGCTCTTCGCCGCTCACGGGCCTGAGATCCCAGCCTCTTTTTTTGGCCTCGTCCATAAAGTCCGGGTCCTTGAGCGTCTTGGCATATGCCTCGCGCAGGATCGAGGCGCGATCGGCCGGCAGACCCGGCGAAGAGACTATTGGCCAGGAGCCAAAACCGCCGGCGCCCAAGTATACGAGCGCCTGGCGCCGCTTGGCATCAGGTGTCTTGTATTGGTCCATTAGCTCGAACAGGGTCGGCACATCGGGAATCTTGGGGTTGCGCTGGCGCGGGGTCTGGACCATGACGCGGACGAAACCTGACTTGTGCCAGGTGATGAACGGCTCCCTGCTAAAGTATGCGGCGATGGTGATCGCGCGGCAGTGCACCTCGCCTCGTTCGATGGCGAGATCCTGTTCGGCGCCACCCGGATAGCCCGTGATGACGCGAAACTTGAGTCCCAGCGTCTCCTCAAAAAGAACCGGCACGTCGTGGCCGCTGGTGCCAACCCCAGTCGCCGAACAGCGCGGTGGTTCCTTCGCGTTGCGGATATCCTGCAAGGTTTTGTACGGCGTGTCTGAACGCATGAAGAGCAAACTTCCATTCTTTTCCGGAGAGCCAATCCAAGTGAACTTGGCCCAGTCGAACTGGACTTCTTTGCGGCCGGTAAGCTGGGTGTAATACAACCCTGGAGCGATGGAACCGAGGCTCAAACCGTCGGGCTTGGTAAGATTGTAGACATGATTGGCGGCGATCATACTGCCGGCGCCAGGCATATTCTGGACGATGATCTCGGGATTGCCGGGCAGGTACTTTCCCATGTTGCGCGCATAGGCGCGGGCAACGAGATCATGGCTGTCACCGGCCAAATAGCCGACGAAAATTCGAACCGTTTTGCCTTGGTAAAAAGGTGCCTGGGCAAAGAGTGGTTCAAGGTTCAAAGGGTTCAAGAGTTCAAAAGTTATCAGAGAAACTAGCAGAACGACCTTGAACGTTTGAACCTGTGAACTTTTGAACCGATGTGTCAGGTTGTCTGAACTGCGGGTCATGAAGCAGATCCCTTTCTCTAAGAGCGACAGCGAGAACGCCTACTTTCCCAACACCCATTTCATTCTTTCGATCACCTCGGCGGGTTGAGCGATGACTTCTTTGGCGCGTGCTTCGAGTTCTTCGCCGGTCACCGGGGCGACGTCCCAGCCTCGTTTTTCCGCTTCCGCCAGCAGCTCGGGATCCCTGATCGCCTTGGCATAGGCGTCACGCAGAATCTTTATGCGATCCGCCGGCGTGCCCGGCGGGGCCGTGATGGGCCGCCCCAGTGTGGCGGCCGTCAGTATGACTCTGGCCAGCCGCCTGCCCGCTTCAGGAGTTTTATATTGCTGCATGAGCTCGGGGAGGGTTGGGACATCTTTCATGCGCGGATCGCGCTTATCGCCGGTCTGGAGCACGACCCGGGTGAAGCCGGATTTGTGCCATCGCTTATACGGCTCCCTGCCGAAATAGGTCGCTACCAGCGGAGACCAACAGACCACTTCGTTCCGTTCGACGGCGACATCGATCTCCGCGCCGCCTTGATAGCCGCCGACAATATGAGTCTTGATGCCCAGGACTTCTTCAAGCAGGCGAGGAACGTAGTGGCCGCTGGTTCCCGTTCCCGAGCTGCCGCAGCGCGGCGGCTCCTTGGCGTTGCGCAGGTCGTCGATCGTCTTGAAAGGGGCATCGGTGCGGATGTAGTGAAGTAGCTCATTTTGCTCGGGCGAACCGATCCAGGCGAACTTCGACCAGTCGAATTTGACTTCATCGCGCTTGATCAATTGATCGAAATACAGAGCGGGATTGAAGGCGCCGATGGTCAGGCCGTCCGGCTTGGCGATACCGTAAACGTAATTGGCGCCGACGATGCCGCCAGCGCCGGGCATGTTCTGCGGGACGATATCGGGGTTGCCGGGGATATGCCGGGTGAGGTAGCGCACCATCACGCGCGGCCACAGATCGTAGCCGCCGCCCGCGGTGGAGCCGATGACGAGCTTGATTTGCTTGCCCTGGTAGAAAGGAGTCTGGGCCTGAAGATCGAAACTCCACAGTAACAGGAACAGGAAAGCAAACAGGTTTCGGTGCATGGTCAATCTCCCTTACGTCCTGGTTAGCAGTAGGGGCGACCCGGCGGTCAGCCCTACAATCAGGATGAACCGCTGGGATTCATGGACGTCGCGTCAATCGCCCAAAAGCTTACGCATGCGCGCGATGACGTCCGGCGGTGACGCCATGACGTCCTTTGCGAGAGATTCCATCTCGTCCCAGCGCGTCGGATCGATCTCCAGCCTTCTTTTTTCCGCTTCGGCCAACAGCGCCGGATCGTTGATCGTCTTGTCGAAGGTGTCGCGCAGAATTTTGACTCGGTCCGCCGGGACCCCCGGAGGGGCAACGATCGGACGGCCGAAATCGCCCGCAGCCAAGATCACTTTGGCCAGGCTCCTGCCGGCGTTGTTGGTTTTATAGTTATCCATCAGCTCATAAATCGTCGGGGAGTCCTTCAGTCGCGCGTCGCGCTTGCTTCCCGTTTGGAACAAAACGTTGACGAAGTTCCGTTTGCGCCAGGAAATGAAAGGCTCGCGGGCAAAAAACGCGGTGATGGTGAACGCCCGGCACTGAAGTTCGCCACGCTCGACCGCCAAGTCGATATCTTGACCGGCCTGGTAGCCCGACACGATATCGAATTTTGTCCCGACCACTTCCTCCACGAGCTTGGGCATGTAGTAACCCGTGGAAGTGACGCCGGTGGCGCCGCACTTCGGGGCGGTCGTTGCCTTGCGCACTTCGTCGATGGTCTTGTAGACAGTATCGGCGCGCATGTAGAGGAGATGGTTCGAGGTGACGGGGCTGCCGATCCAGTTCCATTTCATCCAGTCGTGCTTCACTTCCGGCCTTTTCACGAGTTGATCGAAGTAAAGGGCCGGATAGATAGCAGCCAGCGTAAGGCCGTCGGGCTTGGCGGTATTATAGACCTGGTTGGCCGCGATCAGCGAGGCCGCGCCGGGCACGTTCTGGATGATGATATTGGGATTGCCGGGAATATGCCTCGGCATGAATTCCGAAAGCAGTCGCGGATAGAGATCATAAACGTCGCCGGCCTTGGTGCCGACGACGATCGTGATGGTTTTACCTTGATAGAAAGGAGCCTGAGCGAAGAGCAGGTTGGTCCATCCTAAGGTGAGTAGGAAGACGAGGATCGAAATCATAGTGTTTCTCCCTCCCGCAATGAATGTGCCGCAAACATACCCCTTAAGGCGGGCAGGACGCAACCTTGGGGTATGCCGCCAAGAGCGCCCTAGTTGCTCAACAGTTTCTTTAATCGTTCGATGACTTCCGGCGGTTGCGCGACAATCTCTTTTGCCAAGGCTTCCAGATCTTCGCCAGAGACCGGATCTAGTTCCAATTTTTTCTTTTTGGCATCGTCCAAAAGCTCCGGATCGTTCACGGTCTTCATGAAAGCCTCGCGGAGAATCTTCACCCGCTCCGCCGGAATGGCCGGAGTGCCGATGATGGGTCGACCGATCTCGTTGGCAGCTAAGATCACCGCGGCCAGGCGCCGGGCCGAGTCGGAAGTTTTATGTTGATCCATGAGTTCGTGGAGAGTTGGAACCTCGGGCAGATTCGCACTCCGTTTTTTGCCGGTTTGAACGATCACGTGGACAAATCCCTTTTTGCGCCAGGTATGGAAAGGCTCGCGGGCAAAGAAGGCGGCGATGGTGAATGCGCGGCAGTGGACTTCGCCTCGCTCCACCGCGAGGTCGACATCCGTGCCGGAGTTGTAACCGGTGACGATGTTGAATTTCGCCCCGATGGTCTCTTCCAAGAGTTTTGGCAGGTAGTAGGCCGACGAGGCGGTCCCTTCGGCGCCGCATTTGGGCGGCGTGGAAGCCTTGCGGATATCCTCGATGGTTTTGTAAGGAGTATCGCTGCGCATATAGAGCAGATGATGCGACACGGTGGTGTTGCCGATCCAGGTAAACTTCTGCCACTCGAACTGGACCTCCTTGCGTCCGACCAGCTGATCGAAATAGAGCGCGGGTTGGATCGAGCCGAGGGTGAGGCCGTCAGGTTTGGTTACACTATAAATGTAATTGGCTGCAACCATGGAAGCTACGCCCGGCATGTTTTGGACGATGACATTAGGAGCGCCGGGAATATGTTTAGGGATAAACTGGGCGACCATACGCGCGTAGAGATCATAGACACTTCCCGCGGGGGTACCGGCCACGAGTCGGATAGTCTTGCCCTGGTAAAAGGCCGTTTGGGCCTGGGTGTCAAAGGTCCAGAGGAGAACGAAGAGGAGAGCGAACACGGTTGGAGGCATAAAATGACTCCCTTTTATCGAGCGCGATACCGGAGCAGGTTAACTACAATAATTCAGTTTTGCTCTCGCGAGGACAATTCTTTGCTGATTCATCGCCTGCTTGTCAGTCGCCTAGCAGCTTACGCATGCGCGCGACGACGTCCGGCGGTGTGGCGATGACCTCTTTCGCCAGTGTCTCCAGCTCTTGAGCCGTCGTCGGATCGATCTCTAGCCTGCGCTTTTCCGCTTCGGCCAACAGCGCCGGGTCGGTGATCGTCTTGTCGAAGGCGTCGCGCAGAATTTTGACTCGGTCCGCCGGGACCCCCGGCGGCGCGACCAGCGGACGGCCGAAATCACCGGCGGCCAAAACGACCTTGGCCAGGCTCCTGCCGGCGGTATTGGTCTTGTATTTGTCCATTAACTCATAAATCGTCGGGGAGTCCTTCAGCCGCGCGTCGCGATTGCTTCCGGTTTGGAACAAAACGTTGACGAAGTTCCGTTTGCGCCAGGAGATGAAAGGCTCGCGGGCAAAAAACGCGGTGATGGTGAACGCCCGGCACTGAAGCTCGCCGCGCTCGACCGCCAAGTCGATATCTTGACCGGCCTGGTAGCCCAACACGATATCGAATTTTGTCCCGACCACTTCCTCCATGAGCTTTAGCAGGTAGTAGGCCGTGGAACTGACGCCGGTAGCGCCGCATTTCGGCGCGGCCGCCGCCTTACGCACGTCGTCGATGGTTTTATAGGGAGTATCGGCCCGCATATAGAGGAGACTGTTGGACGTCACCGTGCTGCCGATCCAGTTCCATCTTGCCCAGTCGTACTTCACTTCCGGCTTTTTCACGAGTTGTTCGAGATAAAGGGCCGGAAAGATGGCAGCCACCGTCAGCCCGTCGGGCTTGGCGTTATTGTAGACTTGGTTGGCCGCAATCAGCGAGCCCGCACCGGCCACGTTTTGCACGATGAAGTTGGGATTTCCCGGGATATGCTTGGTCCAAAACTCCGTCAGCATTCTCGGATAGAGATCGTAGACATCGCCGGCCTTGGTGCCGACGATGATGGTGATCGTTTTGCCTTGATAGAAAGGAGCCTGAGCGAAGAGCAGGTTGGTCCACCCCAGGGTGAGCACGAAGACGAGAATTGCAATCACAGCGTTTCTCCTTCCCGCCGAAAATGTGCTGCGAACATACCCCTCAAGGCCGGCGCGATGCAACCTTGGGGGTATGCCGCCGAGCGGTCTAGTTGCCCAACAGTTTCTTCATTCGTTCGACAACATCCGGGGTGGCCGCGAGGACCTCCTTGGCCGACGCTTCCAATTCGGCGCCCGTTTCGAAATCGATTTCGAGCTTGCGCTTTTCCGCGTCCGCCAGGTAACCCGGGTCCTTGCTGATCTTTTCAAAGGCGTCGCGCAGGAGTTTTAAACGGTCCGCGGGGATCGCCGGCGGCGCGACGATCGGCCGGCCGAAATCACCGGCGGCGA
>Ga0209726_10008492_pt1 | contig 11023 bp, 9 predicted proteins | sample Subgrocontami54m_FD_187453 | JGI IMG/M metagenome (GOLD analysis project Ga0209726, IMG submission 187453) | Subsurface groundwater microbial communities from S. Glens Falls, New York, USA - GMW46 contaminated, 5.4 m (SPAdes) (version 3) | ecosystem: Environmental > Aquatic > Deep subsurface >... | reverse complement strand
CTGTAGTCCGATTTTTTCTTTTACTTCCAAAAGGGTGGCGGAGGCAACTTTGCCGGCTTTTTCCGCGCCTTCTCTTAAAATTTTTGCCAATTTTGCCGGTTCTGCAAGCAGGGCTTTTTTCTTTTCCCTAAATTCAGCAAAATATTCGGAAATATTTTTTGCTAAAGCTTCTTTAAGTTCACTGTATTTTAAATTCCCGCTTGATTGCTGGTCGGCAAAATAAGCAATTTCTTCTTTTTGGCCAAAGTGGGCGAGTAGGAGCATTAAGTTTTCCTCGCCCGGAGATTTTTTGCCGGATTCCGAAGCTGTGACAGCTTTTTTTAATTTGCGGTGGACTTCTTTTGGGTCGTCATCCAGCATTAGTGCCTCATCGCCGGTTTTGCTCATTTTTTTTGTGGGGTCGGTGAGCGACATTATGCGCAAAGGTTTGAGCGAGTAATTTTTAGGTTCCGGAAAAGTTTGGCCGAATTTTTTGTTGAATTTTCTGGCTAAGCCTCTAGTCAATTCCAAATGCTGGGTTTGGTCTTCGCCTACAGGGACAAAATGGGGTTTGTATAGCAAAATATCGCTGGCCATTAATGTAGGGTAGCAGAGTAGCCCGGCATTAATATTGGTTTCATTTTTTGCAGATTTGTCCTTAAATTCCGTCATCCTTTTTAATTCACCCAACGGAGTAAGGCAGTTAAAAATCCAGGCTAAGGTTGAATGTTCCAGCACCTGGCTTTGAACAAAGAAAGTAGATTTATTTGGGTCAATTCCAGCGGCTAAATATTCCGCGGCCACTTCCAAGGTATTTTGTTTTAGTTCTTTTGGGGTAAAAGGGGTGGTAAGGGCGTGCAGGTCCGCAATAAAGAAAAAGCAATTTTTTGTGGAGTCGTCCCGCAGTTCTACAAACTGCTTTAAGGCGCCTAAATAATTGCCAATATGGAGCCTGCCTGAAGCCCTAATGCCGGAAAGGATGTTTTGCTGTTTGATCATGTGTGTATTATAATAAAAAAATGCGTTGTTGACCATACACCAAGGAGGAGCCTGATGAAAAGACCGAAACCACAAAAACCCAACGTTCGTTTGGTATTCTGTAAAACAGATTCTTCGCAGTCCTGTCATTGTTCGCCCGCGCCTGGAGTTGAAAGAGATAACGTTCAGTTTTTAGTGCTTTTGGGAGGCTAAAAGTGTTAAACAAAATTGTTTCAAATTAGGAATATCCAATGAATACACATGAATTGAAATTCAATTTCAAGCTATGTGCGTTTATTGAGAGTAAATCAACTAGTCGGACCACGATTTTAAATGGTTTTCTTGCGAAAAACAGCGGTTCTGAAGCACTAATAACCGAACGGTAGGTGCTTGTGCCACGGTTCATTTCGTGCTGACCAACGGTGTCGGTCAGCATTCGACGGCAGCTGCGGTCAACAAGTAGCGCACTGCGATCGCCGCTTAAGTAGGATCCCTCCCTGCTGACCCGGCTAGCTTTACCAGGGGATTTAGTTTTTAGTACAAGCAGTTTGTTTTTTGTACGAGAGACTCTGTCCCCTGGTCTCTCTTTCTAAGTTCAAAAAATAATTTTTGCAATTACATCATTCCTAAACCCTCTCGCCCTCAACCTTTGGGCGTTTTTTTATTTTCCCCATATTTTCTCATATAAAATTTTACTACCAAACTTCTACAAATGTAGAAAAATGGTAGTAAAAAATCTAGGGATTTTAATTTGAATTTTTATTAGCGACGTAGGTGAGTCTGTCCTTGCTAACAAAGACAAACGAGCCGAGGAGCTAATACAGGTTCAATACTTCGCGGCTCTGCTCCGAGGAACCTTTATTTAAAATACTAACTTTGCTATTACGTCGCTTCTAAAACCCCGGCTCGCCAATTGGCGGAATATTTTTTGGCGCGCTTTATTATCAATACCACTCCCAACTTCGCCAAGGCTTCGTCGGGCAAGCCGTCCGCTTCGCGGCCACCCCTCCTTTGCCCCGACGCTGCGGTCGGGATCTTTAACAGGCGGGGATTTCTGCATAAACCTCTTCGCAATCTTCAACTCCTCCTCAACGGGCAAACCATCTGCCAACACGCGGGTGATGATTTCCGAGGGCAAGCGCTTTTCCATTAGCTTTTTCTTTATGCCGTAGAAGCCAAAATTTTTATACTTTTTTAAATTGTCCACGTAAATTTCCGCGTATCGCGCATCGTCTATATAGCGGTGATCTTTAAGTTGCTTAATGACTTCCTCTATAATTTTTAATTTATAACTTTTAATTTTTAATTTGTTTATCAGTTCCCCTTCTGTCCGCAAATGCAAACCTAAAAGATACACCGCATAATCATAGGCTTTTTTTGTTTGATTGATTTCTTCCATAGTCTGTTTATCACTTGCTTGACTAGAGTGATAATCTAGGTTTATACTAATATAAGTGGTATAATAATTGTAGCATAGTCAGCGCAATCAGCATTAATCTGCCCCGACGCTTTGGTCGGGGCTCCGACTTTACGTCGGAGTGATCTATGAACAGCAACAACTTTTCCTACATTTTAGAACGCCTTTCCAGCCGGGCGAAGAACGCGCTCATTATGGCCCAGCTGGTGAGCGAAGAATTAAAGCACGACCATATTGGTACGGAGCATCTTTTGTATGGCGTAATTTCCGAAAAATCCAGTTTTGCCGCGGAGATTTTAACCAAAACCAAACTCACTCCGGAAATTATTAAGTCGGAGTTGATATTGGTTAATTCCAACAACAAAATTACCAGCTGGAAGCCCGTGCTTTCGGAAAACTTAAAGTCGGTAATAGAAAAGTCCGCCATTGTGGCCAGCCAGTTCGGCTACCAGTTTATTGGCACCGAACATTTTCTTTATGGGCTGCTCACGCTCCCCCAAAATAAAGCCAAAGTAATTTTGTCTAAATTGGGCGTGGACATTTCTGAGCTGGAACAAAATTTAACCGGCGTGTTTGAAAACATTTCCAAATTTCCGGAAATGCCTCAAGAAGCAGAAAACCCCCTCGACCAAGGCGCGCACGGCCCGCGGATACAGCAAAAAAAAGAAGGGCTTTTGGAATACTTTACAACAGATGTTACCAAAAAAGCCAAAAACGGCCTTATTGATCCGGTTATCGGCCGTAAAACAGAGATTGAGAGGCTGATTAGCATTCTTAACCGCCGCACTAAAAATAATCCAATTTTAATTGGCGAAGCCGGCGTAGGCAAGACGGCCATTGTAGAAGGACTGGCTCTGGCAATTATAAACCGCGAAGTGCCCGACACACTACTCGACAAAAAAATCTTATCTTTAGATTTAGCCTTAATTGTCGCCGGCAGTATGTTCCGCGGCGAATTTGAAAACCGCTTAAAGCAAATTATTGAGGAAGTTAAAAATAATCAGAGCATCATTCTATTCATAGACGAACTTCACACTATGGTCGGCGCCGGCGCTACCACTGGGAGCTTGGACGCGGCCAATATTCTTAAGCCTGCCCTGGCGAGGGGGGAACTTAGGGCCATTGGCGCGACAACTCTTTCCGAATACAAACAGCACATTGAAAAAGACGCGGCCCTGGAACGCCGCTTCCAGCCAATTTTAGTGGAAGAGCCAAGCAAAGAGGAAACAATAGAAATTTTAAGAGGGCTAAAACCCAACTACGAAAAGCACCATAACGTAATTATTACCGAAGAAGCCATTAAGGCCTCTGCCGAACTTTCCGCGCGCTACATTCAGGACCGCTTCCTGCCGGACAAAGCGGTGGACTTGCTGGACGAAACTGCGGCTTTTTTGCGCAGCATCACCTCTTCTTCCAAACTCCTAAGAACCACAAAAAAAATTGAAAGCGATTTGGAGGCTTTGGAACAGGAAAAAACTAAAGCGGTCTTGGCGCAGGACTTTACCACGGCGCTGCATTTAAGAACGCAGGAAGAGAAGCTCTTAAAGCAAAAGGCGGAGTTAAACAAAGGACTTTTAGCGGAAAGCAAAACTCCGACTCACACCATTACGGCCGAAGACATTGCCCACACCGTGTCTATGATTACTAAAATCCCTTTGCATAAGCTAACTAAGAGCGACGTCGGAAAACTGGCGAATTTGGACAAAATTTTGCAAACTAAAATTATTGGCCAGGACGAAGCCGTGGAAGAGGTGGCAAAATCCATCCGCCGCTCACGCGCCGGCATTGCCAACCCAAACCGTCCCCTTGGTTCTTTCATTTTTTTGGGCCCCACTGGCGTGGGCAAAACTGAGACGGCCAAAATTTTGGCTTCGGAAATTTTTGAAGACGAGGACGCGCTGATTCGCGTGGATATGTCAGAATTTATGGAACGCCACAACGTGTCCCGGCTAATTGGCGCGCCAGCCGGCTACGTAGGCTACGGCGAAGGCGGGCACTTAACCGAGTCTGTGAGGAGAAAACCTTACGCCGTAGTGTTGTTTGACGAAATTGAAAAAGCCAACCCCGACGTCTTTAACATCCTTCTGCAAATTTTGGAAGACGGCCAATTAACAGACGCCTCGGGGAAAAAAGTTTCTTTTAGAAATACGATTATAATCATGACTTCCAATTTGGGGATGCAGGAGCTTTCTAACCAGGCGGCTAAAATTGGCTTTGCGGACAAGGAAGCCAAAATTGACGAACAAGCCAGACTGACCAAAGAATACGAACACATTAAAGAAAATGTTTTAGACAGTTTAAAGCACGAATTCAAACCGGAATTTTTAAACCGCGTGGATAAAATTATTGTCTTTAAGCCTTTGGGCTTTTTGGAACTCAAGAAAATTACTTTGCTCCAGATCTCCTTGCTTCAGACCCGGATATTGGAACAAAATGTGCAAATGAAAATTTCGCCCGCGGTAATTAAATTCATTGCGGAAAAAAGTTTCGACCCTGCCCAAGGCGCGCGCTTTGTGCGCAAAAATATTCAGGATCTTTTGGAAGACCCCCTGGCCGAGCAAATTATTGGCGGCAACACCAAAGAAGGCGCACGCATTCTAGCAGACGTCAAAAAAGGCAAAATTGCTTTTTCTGAAATGAAGCCGGAAAAAATTGCTATTCTTGCTTAAGATTTCCCTGTAGCGTGCTACGTCGCTCGCGAACGACATAGGGTGCCAATTCATCGGCTATCCTACAAACTTTTAGATGATACTTGATGTACAAAGACTTTTTCAAACCCCTTTTTCTAGACATCAAAAATTTTATTTTAGATATCCTCTTTCCTGTTTATTGCTTAGTATGCGAAAAGCAGGGGGAGGATTTTATTTGCCCTGCCTGCCAATTAAAACTAAAAAAACTGGAACATCAATTTTGCATAATTTGCAAAAAACCAAGCATTGGCGGGCTCACGCACCAACACTGCAAAACCCCTTACGCGCCGGAAGGGCTAATTTCCATGCTGGATTATAAAGACGAAGCGGTTGCTGATGTTTTAATCAAGGGCAAGTACAAATTTGTAGAGGACGTTTACAAAACTTTAGGTGAAATGCTGTTTGAATTTTTGAAAACCGACTGCCTCGAACTTTTAGCAAGTGTTGACGCGCTCGCTCCCCTGCCATTGCACAAACGGCGTTTGCGATGGAGGGGTTTTAACCAGGCGGAAAGTTTATGCCAATCTCTTTCGGAAAAACTTGGCCTTCCCGTAATTCACGCTTTGCAAAGAACCAAAGCCACCAAAACCCAAAAAGACTTAAAAAAAGAACAACGCATCACCAATGTTGAAAATGCCTTTGCCCTCTCATCAAATTTTCAAAAAGACGATCTAATTGGCGCTTGCATCATTTTAATAGACGACGTCACCACCACCGGCTCCACCCTCCTTGAAGCCGCCAAAGTCTTAAAACAAAGCGGCGCCAAAGCAGTCTACTGCCTGACGGTTGCTAGGGACTAATATTTTTGGTAAAATATTAAAGATTTCCGGTTATTTAGATCTGGAATCTTAGTGCAACGAGGAGAGGTCGCATAGAGGCCTAGTGCGCTGGTTTGCTAAACCGGTAAAGGTGTCAAAACCTTTCGGGGGTTCGAATCCCCCCCTCTCCGCCAGATTACCAAATTAGTACAGAAACAATCTCTAAAACTCTTGAGTTCGGCAAACAACTGCTGTTACTTTTTGTATTCCAAAATATCACCGGGCTGACATTCCAAAGCTTTGCAAATAGCCTCTAATGTTGATAATCGGATTGCTTTCGCCTTTCCGTTTTTCAATATAGAGACGTTGGCCATTGTGATCCCAACTTTCTCTGCAAGCTTGGTGACGCTCATCTTTTTTTTTGCCAGCATCACGTCTATGTTTATGATAATTGCCATAGCGTTAAACGGTTAAGTCGTTCTCGGATTTTATATCCACGGCGTTTTGTAAAATCCGTTCAAACATCGCCGCTGCGGCAGCAATCACGATCGAACCGAAGGTAATGAGAATGCCCATGAAAACCCCGCCTGCAGGATCATCACTACCATGGTTCAACATAATAAAGATCTCTTCTACCACAACAAAACCAATAATTGCTACCGCGCAATCTTTTATAGTCCACAAAGCTTTCACGGCCGGTTGCGAGAAAATCTTATTTTCTCCGGCATACCCCAATACCTTGAACGCCTGATAGAGTGCAACGAAAAACGCAATTGACCCTGTATACACAAGCGCCAGAAATGGATCTTTGAAGTACACCTCAAAGAGGGTGGCGTGCGCGTTCCTGCCTTCGATGTGGGGTTCCCAAAGCAAGAGGGCAAGAGTGCCGATGCCGATGAGTACAATAACTATTTGAAGAAATATTGTCGAGCTTCTTTTCATAGGTTGTTCTTATAAATTTTTATATTTTCATCTTAATTTATTACTTATCGTTTGTCAATATATTTTTATTGTTCCTACTACTACCTAGGGTAAATTTTGAAGCTGGATAAACTTTTCTAAAAACCTATATATTGTGGTAAAATGATATCGTCCCTAAATTTGGGGGCGATTTTTTACTTGAAATATCAAGGTATTTATTGCCTAATTAAGAACAGTTGTAACAAATGGAAAGCTCTAACGTCTATAGTATCAGCGCGAGGAGCCTAGGGGAAACTTCGGATTTCCTGAAAAATTTGCAAGTGCGGGCAAAAGCCGGCGAGCAGGCCGCTTTTGGTCAGATTTACGACCATTTCTTTAAAAAAATCTACACCTTTATTTATTACCGCGTCGGCCACAAAGAAGTTGCGGAAGATTTGGCCGAGGACGTTTTTTTAAAAGCCTTCGGCAAAATTGCCGGAATGAATAAAGACGGCTCTCTTGAAGCTTGGCTCTACCAGATTGCCAGAAACAGAGTAATAGATTATTACCGCGAAAAAAAGCTTACAGTACCTTTGGAAGAAGTGGAAAACACTTTGGAATACGAAACCAATGTCATAGACATTGTGAATTTGGAACATCAGCAAATAATTTTTTTAAAACTCTTAAAAGAACTGGGCGCGGAGCAGCAAGCGGTCCTCAAGATGAAATTTCTGGAAGACTTGAGCAACAGCGAAATAGCCGAACTGCTAAATAAAAACGAAGGCGCAATTAGAGTAATTCAACACAGAGCAATTACCAAACTTCAGGAATTAATTAAAAAAAATCGGGAAGAGCAAAATCCATGAGGCCTATTGAAGAAATTTTAAATGACGCAATAATAGAACTCCGAAAGGGCGCGCCCAAGCAGGAGATTCTTTCCAAGTATCCGGAAACAATGATGGAGTTAGAACCGCTGCTTGAACTAGCGGAAGTTTTTTGGCATATGCCAAAAAACCAGCCGCCAAAGCCCGCTATGCAAAGAAAATACGCGCTTGCGACGGTTGCCGTAAAGTTCGCCTGGTTTGCGTGGCTAAAAACATCTAAATTGGCAGCGGTTACTATGAGTTTAGTTTTGCTTTTAACCACCGGAGTGGGCGCAGCGTTGGCGGCCCATGAGGCCCTGCCGGGAAGCCCTTTCTTTTCTTTAAAAAAGGTTGAGGAACGCATACGCTTAGCACTTGCCACTTCCGCAACCACTCAGGCAAAGCTCCAAGTACAGTTTGCGAATAATCGCCTAAGCGAAGCGCAGGTAATTTTTAACAATCCAAAAAGCGGACCGGAAGCGCAACAGGCCGCATTAAGTGCATTAGTTAACGAAACCCAAAACACTGTTAACGCGGTGAGCGCTGCGTCCAAAGACAGCAAGTTTGACCAAAATGGACACCCAATCGTCAATAGCCTGGAAGCCTTTGCCAAAAAGCAGACGGCTCTTTTAAACCAAATTAAAGCAGAAAGCAAAGACACCTCGGATGCCGCCAAGTCCGCGATTTTAGCCACCAAAGAAAGCACGGCTAAAATTACCGAAATTAAAAATTTTATTATTGCCGCCAGCAACGAGCAAACCTTGGCCAATCTGGAACTGGGGCCCAATTCCGTGACAATTTCCGGCTTTATTTCCAAGCTTGCCAAAGACAATGTTACAGTGGAAAAAACCAGCTTCATAATTTCCGACCAAACTTCAATTAAAAACGCGGACAATAATATCAGCGACGTCAATTCCTTAAGGGTGAATGGCAAAATAAAGCTAGTGGGGCACAAGACAGACAACAAATTATTCGCGGACCAAATTTTTATAATCAAAGCCGATGTCCAAAATACTGAAAAAGAAAATTCTGATCCCGTTATTATAGACCCGGTTAAAGAAGACAAAAACCCGAACATCACCTCAACCCCCAAGTCAATATTAAATTTGCCAGCGGCCCCTGTGAAAACTGAGCCTCCTGTAAATCCAAATACCGCAACCGGCGGGTTGATTATTGAAGACCCTTCCCCGCAAATGCCCGCCAAATAAGATAATTGTTCTGCTGATCACAAGCCGGAAACACTTTCCGGCCTAAAATCAGGATGACAAATCAAAATCCTGAAACAGAAAATAAATCCCGATTATATCGGGAAATAAAAAACGGCCCCTTTCTAGAGCGGGGGTCGTTTTTGTATTTTTATGCAAAAATTGTTATAATTAATAAGCATCTGGAGAGACATCGGCACCAGCCAAACATCCACAGGTGATCAAAGCTGGAGAGGTCGCATAGTGGTTTAGTGCACCAGTCTTGAAAACTGGAGTACCTTCACTGGTACCGAGGGTTCGAATCCCTCCCTCTCCGCCAAAGATATTTATTAGTCCTAATTGAATGAAAAAATATCTGACCCTGAATCTTTTTATGCAAATTGGCTTGGTCGGGTTTACTATGCTTGGATTCCTACTGACTTCATTTAAACTTCCACAGTATGGCCTAATTAGTAACCTGATTTCAGAAATTTTCTGGCTATACAGCGCGTACAAAGCCTGGAAACAGGCATCACAAATTGGAATATTTATTACTACCATTTTTATTACTTTAATTATTATTGGAGGAATTGTTAATTATTGGATTCTTTCCCCAAGGTAAACAAATTAAAAACAAACCTATGCCAAATGACAACAAAATTTCCTGGGAAGCCCAAGAATTCCGGCATTATGAAAAAAACATAGGCTGGTATGTAACCCTGCTCGCCGTGGCGGTTTTGGTTGTAGCTTTCTTTATTATCCAAAAAGATATTTTCGCGGCCGTTACTATGGCAATTTTGTCCGTTTTGATTATTCTTTTTTCGCGCCACAAACCGGAAAGAGTCAATATTGAATTGACGAATAAAGGAATTCATGTAGCGAACCTTTTTTACCCTTACAAACAAATAAAACACTTCTGGGTTGTCCATAATCAGCATCATAAATCTGTTAATTTGGAAACCACCGCTTACCTGAACAACATAATTATTTTGGAACTGGAAGACCAGGACCCGGAAACAGTTAAAACTTTTTTAAACCAATTTTTGCCCGAGCACGAGAACACCAGGGAGACTTTTGCCCAAAGAACTATGCACAGGCTAAAATTTTGATTATCCACGAATACACTAAATTACACGAACGGCGCGAATCGGAATTTGAATATTAGCTTTATTCGTGAATCAGTGAATCATTCGGCCTCGTAGCCCAGTGGATAGAGCGTTCCCCTCCGAAGGGAAAGGCCGCAGGTTCGATTCCTGCCGAGGTCACCATAACACCCATGCTTACCCTCACTTCTCCAATTGAAGAGTTTCCTAAAATCCAAAAGCCGCTGATTGCGGCTTTAAAAAAGCTTAAAATTTTTTCGGCTCGGGATTTGCTTTTGTATTTCCCTTACCGCTACCTGGATTTTAGCAAAGTAGTTGAAGTAAAAAATATCCGCGCCGAAAAAAATATTAGCTTAAAAGTTACAATCAAAAGCATTTCCAGCCGGTTTTCTTTTCGGAGCAGAATGTCTTTAGCCGAAGCCGTGGTTTCCGACGAGACCGGCTCTTTAAAAGTTATTTGGTTTAACCAACCTTACCTTGCTAAAAGCTTGCAAAAAGGCGATGAAATTTTCCTCGCCGGAATGCCGGAATATTATAACGCGGGACTGCAGCTTACTAATCCGATTTACGAGAAAGTTTCTTCATTCCCTGTTCACACCGCGCGCTTGGTGCCCATGTACCATTTAACCCAGAAAATTTATCCTAAAACTTTTAGAAATTTAGTTGCCGCTATTTTAGCGCTCAAAGACGATATTATTGACGCCTTGCCGGAAAATGTACTGCGCGATCAAAATCTTTTGAAACTAAAAACAACCATCCAATATTCCCACTTTCCTGAAAGCCTTGAGCAAGTTGAGATGGCAAAAAAGCGCCTGGCTTTTGAGGAAATTTTTTACAACCAACTGGCCGCCCAAAGCTACAAATTAAAGCTTGCTCAAAAACAGGCTTTCCCCATAAACTTCCGGCAGGAATTGATTAAAAACTTTGTCCAATCCCTTCCTTTTAAGCTGACGCCGGACCAAAAAAAAGCAGCCTGGGAAATTTTGCAAGATTTGGAAAAGCCCGCGCCTATGAACCGCTTGCTTGAAGGCGACGTGGGCAGCGGAAAAACCTTAGTGGCTTTGATTGCGGCATTACAAACGATGCAACTAGGCTTGCAAGTCGTGTTTTTAGCGCCTACGGAAATTTTGGCCAAGCAGCATTTTGAAACA
>Ga0209726_10008491_pt1 | contig 11026 bp, 7 predicted proteins | sample Subgrocontami54m_FD_187453 | JGI IMG/M metagenome (GOLD analysis project Ga0209726, IMG submission 187453) | Subsurface groundwater microbial communities from S. Glens Falls, New York, USA - GMW46 contaminated, 5.4 m (SPAdes) (version 3) | ecosystem: Environmental > Aquatic > Deep subsurface >... | reverse complement strand
TGACTTTGAGATAAGTCGTAAGGGAGACGGCATTGAGAACGGCCCTAATGAACACGCTAGCCGGCGAGATGCCGAGGGTTCCCTCGACTTATGGAGAAGTCATGCGCCATAAATTTGAGAAACAAACTAAGCCTAATTTTCAAAATACTTGTTGCAATAGAAATGGGGTATTGTTATAATTTGCTATCGATTTTCTTAGAGAATTTTTATCTATTAAGCGATATACTACTTGTTGATAACATGTTGATAAGTTTAGGTTTTGTAATACAAAAATTGTTGATATCTTTAATACTATAAGTACTTATTATTAAATATCTTACAGTATTTTATAAAAACTAATTAACTTGATTATGTACAAAATCTGTGGATAAATTCAAAGAATTAACAGCCCCTGAGGCTTGGTTAAAAGTAGTAGAGTCTCTCCAAAGTGAACTAAGCCCCCATGTTTATGAGCGTTGGTTAAGACCCATCCAGCCTCTAAACATAACCGAAACCGAACTTTCGTTAGGCATCCCTGATGAGTTTTTTAAAAATTGGATCCTTGATCATTATGGGAGTATGATCACCATCGCGTTAAGAGAAGTAACCGATGATCCGGATTTTAAATTCTCGTTTCAAATTTTAAAACCTGAAGCGTCAACCACTCAAAACCTCGCTCCAAAAACCACGGCTTTTTTCGATTCACCTTCGTCCACAATTCAAGCGGTAAGCGGCAACTTATCAGAACCCGCACTGAATCCAAAATACACGTTTGAAAGTTTCGTCGTTGGTCCTTCTAATCGTTTCGCCCACGCCGCCTCTATGGCAATCGCTGAAACTCCAGCAAAAGCCTATAACCCGCTTTTCATCTATGGGCCCGTGGGTCTTGGGAAAACCCACTTGATGCAAGCTATTGGGCAAGAGACACTTAGAAGAAATCCAAACATGAAAGTGCTCTATATTACCAGCGAAAAATTCACGAACCAGCTGATCAACGCCATTAAAACTGGCACTACCCTTAAGTTCAGAGAAAGATATAGAAGTGTCGATTGTTTACTCATTGACGATATTCATTTCATCGCGGGTAAAGAAGCGACGATGGAGGAATTTTTTCATACATTTAACACCCTTTATGATTATCATAAGCAGATCGTCGTTTCAAGCGACAAGCCACCAAAAGATATTTCGAACCTTGAAGAAAGGTTGGTCTCCCGTTTTGAGTGGGGCCTTGTGACAGATATCCAACCCCCTGACTATGAAACCCGGACAGCCATCCTTAGAAAAAAGGCAGAACGGGAGAATCTCCATATTCCGGATTCCGTCACCTCATTCATTGCGGACCGCATCAAATCCAACATCCGTGAGCTTGAGGGCGCGCTGATCCGCGTCGTTGCCTATTCCAAGCTAGTGGGTAAAGAGGTTGATGAAGCAGTGGCTTATGATGTGTTAAAAGACCTGATTGTGGAAAACCAAAAAAAGATCACTGTTGACCTGATCCAAAGGAAAGTGGCAGAATATTTTGAGGTACGCCTCTCAGATATGACGGCGAAACGCCGTTCCCGGAATGTGGTATATCCCCGGCATGTCGCTATGTTTTTATCAAGAGAGATGACAAACCTATCCCTACCGGAAATTGGGGAGCAGTTTGGGGGCCGTGATCATACAACTGTTTTACACGCTTACCAGAAAATTAAGAAAGACACTAAGAGGGACCCAAAAGCAAAATCACTTGTGGATAAGCTGTCTCTTGAGATAAAGAAATGATTGGGTTGTGGATAACTTAGGTGTTATACACAGGTTGTTGTTTTTGTAAGGTTCTGTTTTTAAAAAGCTTATAAACTAATCCCGTTATTCAAGATACTACGGCTATTACTGTTTTATTCTTTATAAAAACTAATAATAAAAGCGAGGTGGATAATCATGAAAATTAAAGTCCTAAAGGATGATTTACTAAAAGGGATTCAGGTAGTTCAAAATGCCGTGAGCAGTAAAAGCACACTACCCATCCTATCACATATTTTAATAGAAGCTAAAAAACAAGAAATTAAACTCACCGCTACTGATCTAGAAATTGGGGTGTCCATCATTATAAAAGGTGAAGCTTTAGAAGAAGGAGCTATCACGGTACCAGCCAGAAAATTCAGTGAAATCATAAAAGAACTTTCCAGTCAAAACGAGATCACCATTTCTATAAAAAAAGGTCAGTCTATTAGTATTGAAGTTGAAAAAAGTTATTTTCGCTTAATGGGACTCTTAAAAGAAGATTTCCCGCAACTCCCTAATTTTCCATCAACACTCACTAAAAATTTAGATTTAGTTAAGATCCCACAAGCGCTTTTAAAAAACATGATCCAACTAACCTCCTTCGCTATGAGCCATGATGAGTCGCGTTATGTGTTGAATGGGATCTTGTTTAGTTTTAAAGATAAAACGTTAAAACTTGTGGCGACCGATGGCCGGCGGCTCGCTATTATAGAAAAAGAGATTAGTGAAATTGGGAATATAAAAAAAGATGTGATCGTGCCAATGAAAACCATTCAAGAATTAAATCGAAACCTCACTGAGGAGGGGGATGTTCTTTTTTACTTTAAAGAAAACCAACTCCAAATAAATTTAGGCCAGATCACGATCATGTCACGGCTGATTGAGGGAGAATACCCTAATTATGAGCAGGTAATCCCCAAAAAAACAAAAGAGGGATTAAAGATCAATACACAAAATTTTCTCCAAGCCACCCGGCGGGCAAATGTTTTAACCAACCAGGATTCGCAATCGGTCAAGATCAACATTATTAAAGACCGTATGATCATCACCAAAAATACACCCGACCTTGGCGAAGTGCGTGAAGAGCTGGAGGTAGATTATAAGGGCGGGGAGCTCGCGATCGGTTTTAACCCAAATTTTCTAATCGACGTTTTAAAAAATATCGTCGACGAAAACGTTCAGTTTAGTTTTATCGATCCAGAAAAACCGGCTGTGATCAAAAGCGGGGATGACTATACCTATATCGTTTTGCCGATGCAGATCAGTTAACAATGGCCGCGAAGTCAAAAATTTCGCCGATCGGCGAGATCATCCAAAATGTTTTTACGAAACTTGAAGGTACGGCCAACCCATTCCAGGAAGACATCGAGTCGCTTTGGAAGGAGTTGGTCGGCCAAGACGGATTCAGGCATTCGAGGCCCGTGGCGATACGGAAAAAAACCTTAAACGTCCTCGTCGACAACTCTGGTTGGATGCAAGAACTCTCGATGCGTAAAAGGGGCATCTTAAAAGGATTGAAAAGAAAGCTTGGAAGGGATAGAATCTCTGAAATTAATTTTAAGATAGGGGAATTTTGATGCCGAAGGCCACCTCCAAAAAAACACCCAAGTCTAAAGATAAACAGAACGGTCTTTCCGCTGATTCCAAACCCACTAGCGGCACGGAAAAACCAGCGGACAACACCTCCTACGACGCCAAAAACATCCAAGTCTTAGAGGGGATGGAGGCGGTCCGTAAACGCCCCGCGATGTACATTGGTGATATATCCGTGCGAGGGCTGCACCACCTGGTTTATGAGGTGGTGGACAATTCCGTTGACGAAGTGTTGGCGGGTCACGCCAAGAGAATAGACGTTGTGGTCCACAACAATAACAGCGTCTCAGTCACGGATGACGGCCGCGGTATCCCGGTGGATATCCACAAAGGCGAGAAAAAACCCGCCGTTGAAGTGGTCTTGACGATGCTGCACGCGGGAGGAAAATTCGACAAAAAGACATACAAGGTATCCGGAGGCCTTCACGGTGTCGGCGTGAGTGTTGTGAACGCTCTCTCCGAGTGGCTTGAAGTCGAGATCAAGCGAGACGGAAAAGTCCACCACCAGCGCTACCAGCGCGGGAAAGCCGCGACCAAACTCACCGTGATCGGCAAATCCAAATCCACCGGCACCAAGGTGACCTTCAAGGCCGACAAAGAAATTTTCAATATTCCGATCGATTATACCTACGATATTCTTGCCAACCGCCTGAGAGAGCTCGCGTTCCTGAACAAGGGCCTGATGATTACCCTGAAAGACGAGCGCGGCGCGAAAGAAAAAGAGGCAGAATTTTGTTTCACGGGTGGCATTGTTTCGTTTGTACAGGAGCTCAATAAAAATAAAAATCCGCTTCATCCAAAAGTGATTTACTTCGACGGTGAGAAAGACCATACGCAAGTCGAGATAGCGATGCAGTACAACGATGGCTACGCGGAGAATATTTATAGCTTTGTGAACAATATAAACACGACCGAAGGCGGCACTCACGTGAGCGGTTACAAGGCCTCACTGACCCGATGCGTGAACCAATACTGTAAGGGCAAAAATATATTAAAGGACGACATCTCGGTCCAAGGTGATGATATTCGCGAGGGTCTCACCGTCGTTATTAGCTGTAAGGTCCCCAATCCTCAGTTTGAGGGGCAAACGAAGACGAAGCTTGGCAACAGCGACGTTGAAGGTTTTGTGGAGTCGATCGTCAATGAGGGCCTTGGAAAATTTTTCGAGGAAAATTCCAGCGTCGCCAATAAGATCATTGAAAAAGCGGTGCTCGCGGCCAAAGCCCGCGAGGCGGCCAGAAAAGCCAGAGAGCTCACGCGTCGCAAAGGCGCGTTGGAAAGCGGTTCACTGCCCGGAAAGCTAGCCGACTGCCAGGAAAGCGACGCGAGCCTCTGCGAGATATATCTTGTCGAAGGAGACTCGGCCGGCGGCTCCGCCAAGCAGGGCAGGGACAGGCGCTTTCAGGCGATCCTGCCGCTCAAAGGAAAGATCCTGAACGTTGAAAAGGCGCGCCTGCACAAGGTTCTCTCAAACGAGGAGATATGTACGGTTATTAATGCCTTGGGGACCGGTATCGGCGAGGAATTCAATCTAGAAAAGCTTCGTTATCACAAGATCCTCATCATGTGCGACGCCGACGTGGACGGGAGTCATATCCGCACTCTGCTTCTCACGTTCTTTTTTAGACAGATGCACCAATTGGTCGAGAAGGGGCACATTTATATTGCCCAACCCCCACTTTATAAGATCAAGCGTGGCAAGAGGGAAGAATATATTGAAACCGAAGAGAAGATGAGCGAACTTCTTTTAGAGCTAGGAAGCGAAAACTCAGTACTTGTACGATTAAAAGACAAGGAAAAAATTGCTGATAAGAAGCTAGTAGAACTCCTTAAGTCATTGGTATCATTTGACAAGATAGCCATAGGGCTTAATAAGCGTGGGGTAGAACTATCAAAATACCTAGGTTCTAGAGATAAAAAGACCAAGAGCTTGCCTATTTATAGGGTAAAAGTAGAGGGTGAAGACCAGTTTTTATACGATGATGATGAGTTAGCGGACGTTATTAAGAAGTTTGAGAAGAAAAAAGGCAAGGAAATTGACCTCGGAGAGACGGAAAAGGGTGGAGATAGAAAAAGCGCCATAGCCAAGGAAATTGACCTGATTGAGTTCTTTGAGGCCGACGAGCTTTACGACACGATCAAGACGATTGAAAAACTTGGGTTGGATATTGAGGATTATTCTTCCGCAAATACCGATAAAAAAGAGTCTAAAACAGCAAAACCCTCTAAACGTAAAGAGGTTTTCAAGAAAGACATGAAGTATAAGCTCGAGCAAAAAGAAGAAGAGAGTGTTTACCTTGAGAATCTGGCCGAGGTTTTGAAGTTTGTCCAGGCCCAGGGCAAAAAAGGCCTGACCATCCAGCGCTACAAAGGTCTCGGAGAAATGAACCCCGCGCAGCTTTGGGAGACCACGATGGATCCTGAGAGGCGTACAGTTCTCAAGGTCACGCTGGAAGATACGGTGGAAGCCGATAAGACGTTTACGACGCTGATGGGCGATGAGGTCGAACCGCGCCGTGAGTTTATTCACAAGTATGCCCGTGAGGTACGGAATTTGGATATTTAAATGAGCGCGCGGCTTACGCGACTGTGAAGAAGCGTCAAGCCGTCCGCGCGAATTTATCCTGAGGAAGCTCCCCAGAGCTGACGAAGGATCTGAAGGGTTAAGCAATGGCAGAAAAAGCCGCGAATTTATATACACGCAACGAAAAGGTAACTCCTGTTTTCATCGAACAGGAAATGAAGACTTCCTATCTCAACTACGCGATGAGCGTGATCGTCGGCCGTGCTTTGCCCGATGTGAGAGATGGTCTGAAGCCGGTGCATCGAAGAATTTTATTCGCGATGAGGGAACTGGGCCTCGACCACTCGAGGTCCTATAAGAAATGCGCGCGTATCGTTGGGGAGGTGCTTGGGAAATACCACCCGCACGGCGATGTGGCGGTCTACGACACGCTGGTCCGTATGGTGCAGGATTTTTCGCTTCGTTATCCGCTGGTTGACGGCCAAGGAAATTTCGGCTCGGTCGACGGAGACTCAGCGGCCGCGATGCGTTATACCGAGGCGCGCCTAGCCGGGATTACTGACGAGATCTTGCGCGATATTGAAAAGAACACAGTTAACTTCGCGCCCAATTTTGACGAAACTTTAGAAGAACCGACGCTTCTGCCCGCGACGCTGCCCAATCTTTTATGCAACGGTTCAAGCGGCATCGCCGTTGGGATGGCGACAAATATCCCGCCGCACAATTTAAATGAGGTCGCGGACGCGATCGCCGCGCAACTGGAAGACCCCGAGATCCAGACCAAGGATCTGATGAAATTTATTAAGGGTCCTGATTTTCCTACCGGAGCGATGATCTGCGGGACCGAGGGGCTCAAGTCCGCTTATGAAACAGGCCGAGGCCTTCTCAAAGTCCGAGCGAAAGCGGGCGTTGAGGAATTAAAAGGCGGCAAGCAGGCCATCGTTATCAGCGAGATCCCCTACCAGGTGAACAAGGCCAACCTGATAGAAAATATCGCGGATCTGGTCAATGAAAAGAAAATAGAGGGCATTTCCGACGTGCGCGATGAGTCAGACAAAGACGGCATGCGGCTTGTGATCGACCTGAAGCGCGACGCGAACGCGCAGGTGATCTTGAACCAGCTTTACAAGCATACGCAGATGCAGACGACATTCGGAATTATTTTCCTGGCGCTTGTCGACGGCTCGCCGAAGGTCCTCAAATTAAAAGAGATCATCCACGAATACATCCGCCACCGCAAAGAGATCATCACCCGCCGCACGGTTTTTGATCTGGAAAAAGCCAAGGACCGCGCGCATATCGTCGAAGGCTTGAAAAAGGCCGTCGATATTCTTGACAAGATCATCAAGACGATCCGCAAATCGAAAAATCCGCCCGAGGCGAAAGTAGCGCTGATCGAGACTTATGAATTTTCGGATAAACAGGCGCAGGCGATCCTTGAGATGCAGCTGCAGAAGCTGACCGGCCTTGAGATCCACAAGCTCGAGGAAGAGTTCAAGGAGCTTTTGAAGAAGATAGAGTTTTTTGAGTCGGTGCTAAAATCCGAAAAGAAGGTGCTGGAAATTATTAAAGAAGAACTTTTGAAATTAAAAGAAAAATACGGCGACGACCGCAGAACCGAGATCTCGAGAAGCATCGACACCGAGCTTGAAGTGGAGGACCTGATCGCCGAAGAGGATGTGGTCGTCACGATCAGCCATCTGGGGTACATGAAGCGTCTGCCGGTCACGACCTACCGCAAACAAAAGCGCGGCGGCGTGGGCGTCGGCTCCGGCGGCGTGGAAGAGGATTTTGTCGAGCATCTTTTTATCGCGTCGACGCATGACAACCTGCTTTTATTTACCACCAAGGGCAAGGCGTTCGTGATTAAAGTCCATGAGATCCCGCAGGCAAGCCGTATCTCGAAAGGAAAGTTCATCGCGAATTTTGTGTCGCTGGCCCAAGGAGAAAAAATAACCTCTTATATTCCGGTCAGGAAGTTCGAGGAGGGCAAGTACCTCGCGATGGCCACGCGCCTCGGGCAGATCAAAAAATGCGATTTGACGGATTTTGAGAACACGCGGCGCAGCGGTATTGTGGCGATCGGCCTGGACCCGAAAGACGAGCTGATCGAAGCCGAGCTCACCGACGGAAACCAGGAAATATTTTTGGCGACGCACAACGGAAAAGCGATCCGGTTCCCTGAAAATCTGGTCCGCAGCATGGGCCGGACCGCGGGGGGCGTGCGCGGCATTAACCTCGAGGACAAAGATTATTTGATCGGCATGGAAGTGGTGAATAAGGACGCGACACTGCTTTCCGTGACGGAAAAAGGTTTTGGCAAGCGTTCCGAAGTCAGCGAATACCGTGTGACTTCCCGCGGCGGCAAAGGCGTCACCAACATCAAGGTCACCGAGAAAAACGGCCGTGTTGTCGGCTTAAGATGCGTCACCGACAAGGATGACCTGATGATCATCACCCAGACCGGCATGGTTGTTCGCTGTTCCGTCAAAGATATCCGCGAGACCGGCCGTGTCGCGCAGGGTGTGCGCCTGATCAACCTTAAGAAAGCCAACGACAAAGTCACGACAATCGCCAAGGTCGAGCCCGAAGAAGAACCCACTGACCCCATCGTCTAGCCTGGCTTAGGACATCACCCTTTCACGGTGATGACACGGGTTCGAATCCCGTTGGGGTCGCCATACTTCAATATCGAACTAGTGCTACAAGCGGGGGCGTCGGGGTTCACGGCGCCCTCGCGTGTTTCCGCGGTCAACTTCCCAGAGCCACTATTCAGGAAATTCTTAGCTTCAAAACCTCTTGTATCCTCAAGAAATATAAGTACTTCCAAGAAATCTCTTGAAAATTTTATCCCCTGAATTGTTCTTCTGAAGATTAAACATTTCTCGACCTGTGTTGCTTTTTGGATCTTGTTTTTGAATTCCATCAGTACCTGTGAGATCCTTGTAGCGAGGTTTTTTGAGGACTCCTTCGGGAGTTCGAATCCCGTAGGGGCGGGCGATTCGTGGGTGATTTTGAAGGCTAAATTCTCAACATATTGTTTGTCCTGAGCAATTCGGCAGAGATTTTCGATTAGGAAGTTTTCAAGTTTTTCAGCATTCACTTCTTTTATAGAACAGGCGGCGCGGCCGTTTCTCACAACCTGATAACATTTGTAATAGTAGTAACGCCGTTTCTTTTTGTTGGTAAAAGAAGGTGTCATTGTGGATCCACACTCGCCGCATTTAATTAAACCCCGGACGAAGAATTCCTTGTATAGAAGTTTTTTTATTTTCTTTTCCTTTGTCAGGCTTTGGGCGTGTTCAAAAAGTTCCTTTGAAATAATAGGCTCGTGGCTTCCTTGGTAGACTTTTCCAGACCAAACCATCTGGCCAATGTAAGCCGGGTTTCTCAAGATATGGAAAACGCCATTCATTGATAACTGTTTTCCTGTTTTTGGATTTTTTACTTCTTTTTTAATCACAAAATCCGTGGTTTGCTTGAGGGAGCCTGTGGTTACAAATCCCTCGAAGATTTCTCGCACGATTTTTGCTCTCCCCTTATCAACTAAAAGTTTTCCGCCCTCCTTTATATATCCAAAAGGCATGTAGCCGCCGTTCCACATACCTCTTTCAGCGCGAGCAAGCATTTTGTCTCTCGTCCTTTCTGAGATCATTTCTCTTTCAAACTGGGCGAAGGAAAGAAGAATATTTAGAGTCAACCGGCCCATGGAAGTGTTCGTGTTAAAGTGCTGAGTCACCGAGACAAAAGTCACGCCTCGCTTATCAAAGAATTCAAGAAGCTTGCAGAAATCAAAAAGCGATCTTGAAAGCCTATCGACCTTATAAACAACAACACAATCAATGCGGCCTTTTTGTATGTCCGATAATAACTTTTCAAGATTTGGTCTTTCCATATTGGCCCCCGTGAAGCCACCGTCGTCATAAAGATCGGCTGACACGACCCATCCTTCACTTTTCTGGCTTGCGATGTAATTAAGACAAGCATCCCGCTGAGCATCCAAGGAGGTAAACTCGTCATTTAATCCTTTGCTAGATGATTTACGAGTATAAATGGCGCATTTTTTCATAGGTAAAAGTTCCTTTCAAGAGTTTCTAAACGATTGGTTATTTTTGTTAGGATGCAAGCGCACAGGCGTAGCAACCCAATAATAAGCAGCAACACGAATCTAGCCGTACGGAATGCTAATAACATGCCCATATGATACACCATGCTATATAATGGTGTCCATAATTAAAACCATGTCATATTATGGTGCTGCCATGGATAAGATAATACGTTTAAAATTTGCGGGTAATCTTAAAAAGTTCAGAGCAAAAAAGAAACTAACTCAACAGAAACTGGCTGAGTTGGCGGACATGGAATACAAATATATTCAAAGAATAGAAGGAAAAACCCCACCCGCAGTTCGAATAGATACGATATCTAAACTTGCAAAAGCACTTCAAGTCCATCCATCACAGCTATTGGTTTAAAAATTAAGTAAACGCAGGTCGAGAAATGTTTAATCTTCAGAAGAACAATTCAGGGGATAAAATTTTCAAGAGATTTCTTGGAAGTACTTATATTTCTTGAGGATACAAGAGGTTTTGAAGCTAAGAATTTCCTGAATAGTGGCTCTGGGAAGTTGACCGCGGAAACACGCGAGGGCGCCGTGAACCCCGACGCCCCCGCTTGTAGCACTAGTTCGATATTGAAGTATGGCGAGTCCGTGGGTAGTCCCTCGAACTCTAAATTAATCTTACCACATCATCTTACAGATAGAACGAGATTTACTTGCTAGGTGATTCGTACCTCTTAAGCACAGTATGCAATTAATTCCAGCTCACACGGGCCTACACAATTTCGCGATTGGGATTTTCCTGGAGCTCTAAAACCCAAAACTCCAGCAAAGAAAGAGCCAAACAGCCAACGCTCTTGAAGGAATCCAAAGCCAAACCGCTAACACTTTAAGCCAAACAAAATTCTTCTCCCGATCAACGGCTAATTAAAATCCGATAGCGAACCCAAATCAAATACTCATAACTACCCCATAAATGCATGATTATGCCTTTAGGACAGGTAACGTCACCGGCTTTGCATTAAGACAAGCGTAGAGCAGTCTGTCAAAAGCCTGATATGGCCAGTAGCGGCGATTGAACCTGTAGGCAAATTCCGCCAGATAGG
>Ga0209726_10008487_pt1 | contig 11030 bp, 9 predicted proteins | sample Subgrocontami54m_FD_187453 | JGI IMG/M metagenome (GOLD analysis project Ga0209726, IMG submission 187453) | Subsurface groundwater microbial communities from S. Glens Falls, New York, USA - GMW46 contaminated, 5.4 m (SPAdes) (version 3) | ecosystem: Environmental > Aquatic > Deep subsurface >... | reverse complement strand
ACGGGAGGGCGGCGCTCGCGCTCGCCGACCCGACGTTCGCCCAGGAGCGCGCGGCCCTCGGGGCGCGGATCCTGGATGGCCTCGCGGGCGGGATGTACGACGCCACGCTCGGCGCCTCGGTCGCGATGCGGCTCGCGCTCCTGCTCGGCCGCCGCCCGGACGATCCTGCGTCGTGGACGATCGACCTCACGGCCGCGCTCACGCAGGCAATCGAGGGGCTCGTGCGTCCGATCGACGCGATCAAGCACCAGGCGAAGACCGTGACCGTCGGCACGAGCCGGCGCGACGAATGGCCGGAGGGTCCTTTGTTCGCCGCTGCGCGCGAGCTCGGCTGCGAGCGCGCGTGGCTGCACGGCTTCGACGTGGCGGAGCTCAAGCGCCTCGCGCCCGCGATCGCGCGGGTGGGAGGCGGGATCCGCTACGCGATCGAGGCCCTGCCGCCGTCGGGAGTTCCCGATGACCAGACCCAGATCCGGCCGGTGGCGCGAATGGGCCTTGCGACCCAGGTCCCGAGCCGGACCGAAGGCGGGCGGCCCATCCGCGGCACGAAGCGCACGATCGTGCGTACGCGCCGCATCCACGTCGGGATCGGCAGCTCGGACGGGCGCCGGATCCTGATCGCACCGATCTACGACGGCCTCGAACGCGTGAGCGGGCTGTTGCTGTTCCACCTCGAGTTCACCCGGGAGCTGGGTGTCCCCGAGAAGATCGGTCTCCTCGGTGTTGGCTACGAGGACCTCGTGAACGCCGTGTGCGAGGCGGACCTCGCGTGGGACGACGCGCTGCTGGCGACGGTTGCGCCCGAGGACTTGCTCATCCGCCGACCGGAGGAGCTCGCGGCGCGGCTCGTGGCCGAGGCGCGCCGGTGAACGCATCGTGAGGCCTCGCGGGCCGCTTGCGTTCACCGCCCATTCCTGCTATTGCATCGACCTACACGTTTCGTACCCCCGGCTCGCGGGTCGGGGTGGTCCCTTCGTGGTGGAGACTCCATGCGCACTCTGATCGCCCCGACGCTGTTGTGTACGCTCCTGCTGGTGGGCCTCGTGCCCGCCGCGCACGCCGGTGACCCGCAGATCGCCGGAGCGGCGGCAGCCCTCGGCAAGGCGATCGCGGCCAAGGACGTCAAGGCCGCGGAGGCCGCGGTCGAGCAGCTCGTCGCCACCAACTCGGGCGAGGCGGTCACGGCGCTCGAGCGTCAGCTCTCGGCGGCGCAGACGGCCGGCGACCGGTTTTATTGGTTCGTGATCAAGGGCCTGGCCGCGTTCACGTCCGGCGAGGCGATCGGCGAGGTCGGCGAGTTCGTGGTCAAGAACAAGACCAAGTCCGCCGGCAAGGACTGCCTGTACTGGCTGCAGTCCAACTTCTCGCCCTACGCGGCCTCGATGCTCTTGAACATCGTGCCGGACCTGACGCCCGCGCTGCAGGTCATGGCCCTCGAGCACGTGGCCACGCTCAAGTTCGAGGACTCGGTCGAGGGGCTGCTGAAGCTGCTCGAAAAGTACGGCAAGAACAAGGACACGGTCGTCGATCGCATCCTCCTCGCGCTCGAGGAGATCACGGGCCAGAACCTGGGTACCAATCCCGAGACGTGGCGCACGTGGATCCTCGCCAACCAGGGCAAGAAGAAGCCCGAGGGCGATGGCGGCTCCGTCACCAACTGGGGCAGCGGGCGCGGCAAGGGCCTCGAGCGCGTGAAGAAGGGTGAGCCCGGCAAGATCATCGTCATCACCGCGTCCAAGCCGGCGCTCAACTACGACTCGATCCAGTCGATGCTGCAGAGCATGAAGGTCCCGCACATCCAGGTCACGAAGGAGAAGTTCAACGCGGGCGAGCCAGTGAAGGACGCGAAGGGCAACCCCACGCTCGAGGGCGTGATGGCGATCTTCATCAACTGCACGAACTTCCGCGAGCGTTGCGTCTGCCCGGACTGCAAGCTCGGCGCGAAGGACGGCCGCATGTTCCAGTGCGTGGGCTGCACCAAGCACATCAAGGAGTCCGACCGGCTCACGCCCGAAGCGGTGGCGCGGCTCGTGGCGTTCGTGGAGAAGGGTGGCTATCTGTTCACCGAGGACATGTGCATGTACGAGGTCCTCGAGGTCGGGTTCGCCAAGTACCTCACGCCCGGCGAGGTGTTGCCGGACGCCACGGTCGCGATTACGCCCGCATCGGGCATGACGACGCATCCGTACCTCAAGCGCGTGTTCGCCGCGTCGGCCGAGCGCTGGGACTCCGAGCCGCGCGTGGCCGACAAGGGCGGCTCGATCGAGCCCCCCACGCCGACGTTCGAGAAGGTCGAGCACACCTGGAAGATCGACGACCAGTCCCCGTCGATTCGCATCAACGATGCGAACGCGGTGAAGGTACTGCTCGAGAGCGCGGAGATGGCCAAGGCGTACAACGTGAACAAGGCCGTCGCCGTGCTCGTGGGTGTGAACGCGGGCAGCGAGATCAACATCACGGGCACCACCCGCGAGACGATGCTCAAGGGCGGGCGGCTGATCCACGTGATGAGCCACTTCACCAAGCAGAACTCGTCGCGCGACGGGTACACGATGCAGAACCTGCTCGTGAACTACCTGCTCGAGGCCAACGAGCGCTGGGAAGCGAACGCGCCGAAGAAGGAAGAGTAGCGGACCCAAACGCGCGCGGGCTTGCTCAGCCGCGCGCGAGGCCCAGCTCGAGCTCGGCGTAGGGCACCGTGAGCACCGTGGGGTGGGCGATGCGGTGGCCGAAGCGGCCGTCCTCGCCGTAGGCCTCTCCGTGGTCGGCCATCCACAGGCACACCACCGGTCCGCGCGCGGTCATCGCGTCGACCAGGCGCGGGAGGTGGCGGTCGAGGTCGGCGAGCGCCAGGCGTTGCGTGGCGACCGAGTCCGTGGCGGCGGGGTCGTTTGCGTAGTGCGCGTGGGGGACGTGCGTCGCCGACAGGTTCAGGAACATCAGGACGCGCTGGTCGCGCGGAACGCGAGCGAGCCGCGCGACGGCCCAGTCGACCTGATGCCGGGCCGAGTCGCGGGCGCGGGTTCCGAACGCGGGCTCCCAGGTGCTCTCGGCGAACAGAGACGGCAGCACGTTGCCGAGCGGGTTCTGCTTGTCGAAGAACCCGACGCCCCCGACGCACACCGTGAGATAACCGCGCGCGGCGAGGCCGGCGATCACGTTGGCCTGGTCGGTGAACACGCACGTTCCCGGCCCGGTCGTGACGGAGTCCTCGCGGGCAATCGCGAATAGCCGCGGGGCGCCGGGCGCGTCGGGGTCGGTGGGCAAGAAGCCGTGGAAGAACGCCCAGTGCGCGGGGAGCGTGAACGTCCCCGGTGTCTCGCGTCGCTCCCAGCCGCGGGGGCCCAGCCAGCGCGCCAGGTTGGGGGTGAGGCCCAGCGCCAGCGCGGAGGCCGCGGTGTCGTAGCGCAGCGAGTCGAACGTGAGCCACAGGAGGTCGGACGCGCCGACGAGCCGCCGCATGTCGACGGGAAGGCGAGTCACCGCGGAATGCGCAGCACCAAGTACGGCCCGCCCAGCAGGATGACCGTTCCTGGGAGTCGCGAGACGTCGAGCACCAGCGCGCGATGCCGGCGAAGGCGCCGCGCCAGCCGGCTCACGCGCATGCGCAACGTCTCCGGGACCCGTCCGACGGGACCGGTCGTCGTCGTGAGCACGGGGTCCCAGGTCTTGAGCACGAGCACGCCGCCGGGCGCTGCGAACTCGACGAAGCGCGCGAGCTCGGCGTACGAGTAATCGGCGTCGAATCGCTCGTAGAACACCTCGGCGGTGTTGAGCTTGCCCGCGCGAGCCGCTTCCACGGCGCCGGCGTAGTCCTGGGGGACAGGCCAGCCGTGCACCGAGCTCACGACGTCGAACTGGCCTCGAGGGTAGTGATCGTCGTCCCACCAGCTTCCGTACCGCATCTCGAAGGGCGTCCGCGCCTGCAAGAGACGGGCGGCTCCCTCGTAGGCGTCGCGCACCAGCTCGAGGCCGCTGAGCGTCAGCGCTGGATAGCGCCGCGCCAGCGCGTGGAGGATCGTGCCGTCATTGCACCCGAGGTCCAACCACGACCGCACGTGTCCACGGACGATGTCGTCGTGCAACCCCGTTGCGCGCAGTGCCGGATCGAGGCGCGCGAGGCGCTCGGTACACAGGCGCGACAGGTCGCGGTCGAATTCGGGGCCCGATGCCCGGGACTCGAGCAGCTTCGTCGTGTTGGGGTCGCCCACGCTCGCGATTGTCCGAGCTCTCGCGAGCCAGTCAATGCCCCGGTGCAGCGTTGACATCCCATCGGGGTGGTCGAGAATGTCCGAGCGGGCTGTACTTGCGATCCTGGCACCAAAGTTGCTTGAGGGTGCATCATTGTCGGCGCGGATTCTGGGCGTATCGGCCTTCTATCACGATTCGGCGGCGGCCTTGGTGATCGACGGACGGCTCGTCGCGGCCGCTCAAGAGGAGCGCTTTACGCGGATCAAGCACGATCCGTCCTTTCCCCTGCACGCCGTCGACTACTGTCTGCGGGAAGGGGGGATCTCGCGCGGCGAGCTCGACTACGTCGCGTTCTACGACACGCCGCGCGCCAAGTTCGATCGCCTGGTCGAAACCCACGTCGCTCACGCGCCGTTCGGCCTCGGGACGTTTCGCCAGGCGATGCGGCGGTGGATGACGTCGAAGCTCCATCTGCCGCGCGAGCTCGATCGGGCGCTACGAGGGGAGTTCGGCGGCCAGTACGTGTTCGCCGACCACCACGAGTCGCACGCGGCCAGCGCGTTCTTCGCGTCGCCGTTCGAGGAAGCGGCGATTCTGACGCTCGACGGCGTGGGTGAATGGTCGACCACCACGATGGGCACCGGCCGTGGCCATCGGATCGCGCTCACGCACGAGCTGCGCTTTCCCCACTCGCTGGGGTTGCTCTATAGCGCGATGACGCAGTACACGGGATTCCGCGTCAACAGCGGCGAGTACAAGGTCATGGGCCTCGCCCCGTACGGCAGGCCGATCTATCGCGACCGGATCCTCGAGCACCTCATCGACCTCAAGGACGACGGCTCGTTCTGGATCGACCTGGCGTACTTCGACTTCGCCGTCGGGCGCCGGATGACCAACACGCGGTTCCACCGGTTGTTCGGCGGTCCACCGCGGTCCCCCGAGGCGCCGATCACCCAGCGGGAGATGGACCTCGCGGCGAGCGTGCAGGTCGTGTGCGAGGAGGTGATGCTCCGTTGCGCCCGGCACCTGCATGCGCGGACCGGCCTGCCCAAGCTCGTCATGGCCGGCGGTGTGGCGCTCAACTGCGTGGGCAACGGTCGGATCCTACGCGAGGGACCGTTCGACGACCTCTGGATCCAACCCGCGAGCGGCGATGCGGGGGGCGCCCTGGGCGCCGCCTGGCTCACGTGGCATCACGTGCTCGGACAGCCGCGAACCGTGAGTGCGCCCGACGGCCAGCACGGCTCGTTGCTCGGGCCACGCTACGGCGACGAGGAGATTCGCCGCTGCCTCGACCGCGCGAATGCCGTGTACCGCGCCTTCGACAGCGAGGACGAGCTCGTCGCGCACGTCGCGGAGCTCCTCGCGCAGGAGCTCGTGGTGGGCTGGTTCCAGGGCCGCATGGAGTTCGGCCCCCGGGCACTCGGGGCAAGATCGATCCTCGGCGACCCGCGATCGGCGCACATGCAGGCCACGATGAACTTGAAGATCAAGTTCCGCGAGAGCTTCAGGCCGTTCGCGCCCATCGTGCTGGCCGAGGAGGCTCACCGCTGGTTCGAGATGCCGCCGGGCCGCGACTCGCCGTACATGTTGCTCGTGGCGCCCGTGCTGGAAACCCATCGTGTGTCGGTGTCGCCGGAGCTGCGCGCCACCATGGAGCACGATCCCGACCTGCGGAATCGCGTCAACGTCGTACGCTCGACGATCCCGGCCGTGACGCACGTCGACCACAGTGCGCGCTTGCAGACGGTGGATCGCGCGCGCAACCCGCGCCTGCACCATCTCCTGAGCGCGTTCCACGCTCGTACCGGGTGCCCCGTCCTCGTCAACACGAGCTTCAACGTGCGCGGTGAGCCGATCGTGTGTACCCCTGACGACGCGTATCGGTGCTTTCTCGGTACGAACATGGACGTGCTCGTGCTCGAAAATGTGGTGCTGCGTCGGGTCGAGCAGGTCGCCGCGCCGGGCTTCGACGCAGAGTCGTACCGGTCCTCGTTCAGCTTGGATTGAGCCGATGGACTTGCTCCTCGAGATCGTCATCGTGCTGATGTACCCGCTCCTCGTGCCGGCGCGATGGCTGCTCCGCGTGCTGGGGCGAGATCCGCTGCGCATCCGGCGACAGGCGACCCGTGACAGCTACTGGCTGGTGCGCGCGAGCGCCGACGTGCCTGCTGCGCCCGGCGCCCCGCCGGCGTCACGGCCGGATCGCGGAGCGGCCGCGTGGCTTGCTCCGCCGCTGGTGTCGCTGGCTCGCCTGTTCGCGCCGCCGCCGATTCCGCGCGTCCCGACGCTGTCTCCGCTAGCGAACGCGGACGTGTTGGCGTTCTACAAGGAGCTGCCGTTCAACTACTATGGCTCGCTCGACGCGCAGCGTGCGAGCGTGGAGCGCGGGCGGGCTGCCGTCGAGGCCCAGGCGCCCCTACCGGCGTTGCTCGTCTCCGGTGCGCGCGTGCTCGACGTCGGATGTGGGGCGGGTTGGCTGGCCAACAGCATGGCGTATCACTATCCCGTGCGCGTCACCGGGATCGACTTCAACGCGGTCGCCATCACGCGTGCGCGCGATGTGGCGCGCGCGATGAAGCTCGACGCCGAGTTCCACGAGACCGATCTGTTTCGGTTCGCGCCGCCCGAACCCTTCGATGTGGCCGTGTCGCTCGGAGTCCTGCACCACACCAACGACTGCTTGGCCGCGCTGCGTCACGTGGCTGGGAGCATGGTCCGCGAGGGCGGCCACCTGTACGTCGGGCTCTACCATCTGCACGGCCGCGCGCCCTTCCTGGAGCACTTCGCCCGACTTCGTGCCGAGGGCGCTTCCGAGGAAGCGCTGTACGCCGAGTACCGGCGTCTGCACGTCGCGCTCACGGACGAGACGCACCTCCGGTCGTGGTTTCGCGATCAGGTGCTACATCCGCACGAGTCTCAGCACACGCTCGCCGAGGTCGCCCGCGAGTTGCTGGCACTCGGGTACAGGATCGTTGCGACCTCGGTCAACCGATTCGAGCCGATCGCCGACCTCGAGGCGCTCTACGCGGCAGAGCGGCAGATGGACGTCCAGGGGCGCGCGGCGTTGGCCGAGGGGCGTTACTACCCGGGGTTCTTCACCGTGCTCGCGCACCGCGAGCGGCCTCACCACATCGGGTAGATGTCCGGGGCATCCAGGCCGTCCTTCGGGCGACGCTTGCGCCGCGCGAGGAGGACGCCGACCGCCACCACGACGACGGCTGCGCCGCCGATCCACCACCACATCATCGCGGACTCTCCATGCGAGGGACGATACCTCGGTCGAGCAGTGCGCGCGCGACGAGCTCGCCCATCAAGGCGGCGCCCTTTTCGTTCACGTGCACTTTGTCGAGGAACAAGTCGCTCTTCCACGTGTCGCTGTCCGTGTAGGGCGGGTAGGGCAGCTCGGCGCGTAGATCATAGACCGCATGGCCATGGCGTGGCGCGATCTCCTCGATCGCCACGCGGTGCTCGTGGACGGCGCGCGCCCCGGGGTGGATCGTGGCCGGATCGTAGTCGCCGTCGAGGAATGCGTACGGAGGGTTGACGAACAGCATTCGCACGCGCCAGCCTGCCGCGAGGATCGCGAGGCTCTCCATGTTGTCTCGGAACACCCACGACGAGTTGCGCGTGAGGTGTTCGCGGCTCGTCTCCCCCCGGCGCGCATGGCGCCCGTAGGTCCGCACGCGATCTCCGATGTCGGTCGGCCACCCCACCCACGACAACAAGGAGCTCGGGAGGTAGTCCGCGAGCGAGGCTCGCCACGGTTTCGAGTACTCGGCGTAGTCGCGGCTGAGGGACGGGAGTCGGCGTGGATGGACGTCGTTGTGGGTGTAGTAGAAGACGACGACGTCGGGGGCCAGAGGCTGCACCTTGAACACGAACCGGAGCAGGTTCTCCGCCGAGGTGTAGCCGCCCACGCCCGCGTTGAGCACCTCGATGTCCGCCGTCGGGAGCATGGCGCGCAGGCTCGCCTCGAGGCGGGCGGGGTAGGTATCGACGTCACGCGGTATGCCCGTGCAATACGTGGTCGACTCCCCCATGCACACGACTCGCGTGCGCCCGCTCGGCTTCTCGATCGCGAACTCGGGGCCGCGGAATCCCCAGGAGTTGTGCTGGGTCAGACCGTCGGCGCTCCGGTAGCCGGGCGTCAGCTCGTAGAGCGTGTAGTGGTGGCGACGGTAGATGCTGCGGGACACGATGCCCCCGAGTCTACCGCGGCCCGTGAGCGCATCCGCGGTCTTTGTCGGCGCGACGGCGGTCTCAAGCCCGAGGGGCCACGAGGTCGCGGCACCACCTGCTCGCGCGCTCCGCCGCGCCACAGCCCCATACCGGATAGCCCGCCCGCAGGAGACGGAGCCACTCCGCCCACGAGGGCAGGGGGCGTCGGGTCGCCTCGGCCATCGCCTGTAGGTAACGCCCGACGACGGCCGAGGGCGCGAACATCGCTTCCGCGCGCGCCCGGGCGCGCGCGGCGAGCGTTCCGTGCCGAGCCTCCTCGGTCGCCGGTCCGACGACGTCCGCGATCGAGTCGGGGGTCACGACTCGGCCACAGTCGCCCACGAGCTCCGGGATTCCGCCGCTATCGAGGTGGAGCACTCCGAGCCCGCTGGCGAGGGCTTCGAGCACCACGTTCGGGCACGTATCGTTGCGGCTGAACGTGACGAGCAGATCGTGTGCGCGATAAGCGCACGCGAGCTCCTCGCCGCGCAGCTCTCCCACGACCTTCACGTGGGGCAGGGCCGGGAGCCCGTCGTAGCGGCCGACGAGGCTCCAGTCGCATCCGCCGGTGCGACGGGTGGCCTCGACGAGGTCCACGACGCCCTTCATCGCGTTCGTGCTGTGCGTGACGTGGAGGAGCTGGGGACGGGGTGACACCCGCGGCGGGCCCGGATGGAATCGCGAGAGGTCGACCGGGTTGTGGACGACGCATCCGTCCTGGTGAATGACCTTGAACTTGTGAGTCGTGGCGTGGCGCCCGTAGGCGCTCTGGAAGATCGTCGTATCGGCCAGCATGTTGAGGCGCGCCTGTCGCCGATCCGAGCCGTCCCGGCGGCCGTAGTCGCGCGCGGAGCCATCGATTCGGTGGACGACCCGCAAAATCGGGTTCGCTCGCTTCGCATCCCAGACCCACGTGTACGGAAGGGTCCACGCCGGGACCAGCAACGCATCACAGCCGGCGGGGGTGCGCAGGACCTCGACCTGGCGGCGGGCGAGCTCCGCCTCGAATAGCCCGAGGAACGTCGAGAGCCCGCCGCCCGCTCCGGGTGCGCGCGGCACGCACACGCGGCGGATCGTGTCGGCTGCGCTCACGGTTCCGTGCCGGTGAGGACGCGCGCATACCGCTCGGCGACTCGCTCCGCGGAGAACTCGGTGCAGGCCCGCTCGCGACCCAGGCGCGCGAGCGTGGGGCGACTGGTGAGCAGCCGGTCCACGTCGGCAGCGAGGTCGCCCGTGAGCGGAACGCCCGCGTCCCCGACGAGCTCGGGAGTGCCGCCACTGGGGTGGTAGAGCGCCGGTAGGCCACTGGCCATGGCCTCGAGGATCGTGTTGGGGCAGGGGTCGTCCTCGGACGGAAAGAACAGCGCGTCGACCGAGCGCATGAGGACCGCCATGGCGTCGGAGTCTTGGGGTCCGAGGTACGTGACGCGTGGGTCACCTGAGCGGGTCCCGGGCGCTTCGCGATGGCGCCCGGCGAGGTAGACGCGCGCGTCCGAGGGCAACACTCGCACGAGCTCGTCGAGTCGGTCGAGCCGCTTCGAGCTGCCGACGGACCACGACGCGTGGAGGATGCGCGGGGTGCCGTCGAGCATGCGTCGCGAGCCGGTGGGAGCGAAGCGCGACGTGTCGACGCCGTTGTGAATGACGATCGACCGTGGCGCCGTCGTTCGCGGGCCGACGTTGGTGGCGACGAACCGACTCTGGAACACCGACACGTCGGCGAGTGCGTTGAGCGCGAGCAGATGCGCGTGCTTCCGCGCCCGGGCCGCGTCTTCGTGCGGGTCGATGCGCTCATCCAGGCGGTGGACGATGCGCGTGCCTCGCCAGCGCCGGAAGCGCAGCATCGGGCGCGAGCCCACGTTGGCGAACACCAGGACGGCGTCGCACGGGCGCCACGGCGTGTGGGTGACCGTGACGCCAAAGGTGGGAAGGTGCCGGGCCATGAGGCGGGCGAAGCTGTAGCTGCCGCCGCCGGCCTCGCGACTGGGGTCCAGCGTGAAGGCGACCCTCACCGATCGGCCCGACACACGATCTCACCCTCACCGTTGAAGCCCATCTCGGTCACGCGGTACCCGGCACGTTCGAGCTCGTCGGCCAGCATGGCGCGCGTGTACTCGCGATGGTGTGTCGGATCGCGCAGCTCGGTGATTCCCAGGGCGCGGCGCAGGTCCTCGTACCACGACTCGACGCTCGGCACGCAGATGAGGACGCGGGGGGCGCCGACCCTGATGAGCAACGCGGGGACGTCGCCTACGTGCTCGAGGATGTGCGAAAAAATCGCGACGTCGTACGGGACCTCGGTGCGAAGCGCTGCGAAGTCCACGGCCGTAAAGTCGACGACCCGAAACTCGAGTGGTCCCGCCGAACACGCGGCGGCCCACTCTCGGGCGAAGCCAGGATCGACATCGATACCCACTCCGCGGCCGATCCGGTCCGCGATCCGCGACAGGATCGAGCCCGTGCCACAGGCGACGTCGAGGACGACGTCCGTCTTCTCGACGTGGCGAGCGAAGAACGGCCAGCGATGGTTGAACACGTTCTTCGGGTGTACGCCGTAGATCGCGCGTCCGAGGCGGAACACGAGGGTTCGGTGCAGGCGGTCGTGGATCAGGACGTAC
>Ga0209726_10008486_pt1 | contig 11031 bp, 7 predicted proteins | sample Subgrocontami54m_FD_187453 | JGI IMG/M metagenome (GOLD analysis project Ga0209726, IMG submission 187453) | Subsurface groundwater microbial communities from S. Glens Falls, New York, USA - GMW46 contaminated, 5.4 m (SPAdes) (version 3) | ecosystem: Environmental > Aquatic > Deep subsurface >... | reverse complement strand
GATGATACCTGGATTTTTGACGACTCACTGCTTGTCAATACCGTTATTTTATAAGAATTTTCTAACCAATATTTTACTTGACTTACTCTAATTTGTTCATAAAGTTCAAACCCTACTACTGCAGTTTCTTCGCCGAACCCTAAATTCTGTTCTAAAGGAACTGATAAAATATCAGAATAAACTTCATTTTTACTCTCTTTTTGATCTGCTAAATCACTTCCATTCAATATTTCTACGATGCTCAAATCTGTTCTATTCCTTAAAAATAAAAAAGAATCAGATTTTTCAAAAAATTCATGCTTCTTGAGTATTTCAATACACTCAAACGGATGAATAAATATAACTTGAGGTTTTCGAGGAAAATAATCGACCAGATAAAAGTCATCTTCATTCTCCACGGCACTGTTTGACATAGCGGCTATTTTATAACTGTTTATTTTTTCAATAGATAACTGATTATCAGTCGAGAAAATTCTCATTGACTCAATCTCATCATCAAAAAATTCAATTCTTACAGGTGCTTTTTCTACTGGAGAATATATATCTAACAAGCCTCCTCTATGAGAAAATTGACCAACATTCTCAACCTGATACTCGTGATCATATCCATATTCATCTAAAATTGTAACAATTTCTTTTATGGTTTTGATTTCACCTATTTTCAGTTCAAAACATCTCTGTACAAATGCGCTTGGCGATTCGAGTTTTTCGAAACATGAAGATACCGAAGCCAAGTATATATAATTATTACCAAGTGCAATTTCTCGTAAAATGCTCAATTTTTCACCTTCATTGGCAAGCAAATACCTATTTTTGCCTGAAGCAGTTTCTGGAAACTTAATAATCTTATGGTTAAGTTCTAAAAACTGAGTTAACGCTTTTAATATATCGTAAACTTCAGTTATCATGCTAATAGATGGAAAGAGAACAAGTGTTGGAGATGAACTTCTTAAAAGCTTTATTATTAATGGTGCTAACGAATAGTTATCGAATGATATAACTTTTTTACTATCAATTGAATTCAAAAAATAATCAGACAGATGTTTTTTTATTTTATCATTTTTCATAACCAATATTGATATTATCCAATTTTTGTTTATATTTAACACTTTATCTTTGTAATATATAGACAATGTTTTTAATATCCTATATAATGTTACTCCATTGTCTCGATTATTTTAAGGGATTAGAACTTAAAATTAAGGTAACTGATTAACTGATAGATAATTTAAACAATAAGAACTTAGTCGATTATTTATACAAACATTAAAGATTGGAGAAGTAGATTGCGTATGGATGAACACTCCATGATAGATTCAGATATGGATCTTCCAATAAAATCTAAACGCGGAAGAAAACCTGCAGGCAAACCGAAAGATACTGAAGAGATATATGACGGTGAAGATGATATCTATGAAGAAGAATTCGATGTTGCCGAAGAAGAAGAAGATGCTGCTCCAAAAAAGAAATATAAAAAAAAGCAAACTGAACAGGGGGTGATAGCACCGTTAAAAAAGGCTTCCGAGATAAGAAAAGAACAGCTGGCAGAGGATTCTGACTTACAGCTCTTGGGCAAAAATGACACTATGAAAGTCTACATGCAAGACATAGGCAAAATCTCTCTCATCACAAAAGAAGAAGAGATAGAACTTGCTGCAGACATACATGGAGACAATCCAATAGCAAAAGAAAGAGCTAGAGCAATTCTCATAAAAGCTAATTTACGACTTGTTGTAAAAATTGCTCACGACTTTAAAGGTCTTGGACTTCCTTTACTCGACCTTATTTCTGAAGGAAATATAGGGCTGATGAGAGCTGTTGAAAAATTTGATCCTCAAAAAGGAGCAAAATTCAGCTCATATGCAGCATGGTGGATTAAACAGTCTATGAGACGTGCATTGGCAAATCAAAGCAGAACGATTCGTATTCCTGTCCAATCCGCAGGAAAAATTAATAAAATTAAATCCATGCGTTTAAAATTGGCAGAAGAACTCGGAAGAGATCCTACAGATGCTGAAATCGCAGAAAGATTAGAGTTCAGTAAGAGAACTGTGTCTGGTCTTAGATTGGCTGATCTAAGAACATTTTCACTTCACGACCCTATTCAACAGGGTGAAGATGGTGAATTTCAGGACATAATTCCTGATAATGCGGCACAAACACCTGAAAGAATTCTGGGCGATCAAGAGTCTGTTGATAGATTGAAAGACCTCATAAAAGAACTAGACGAACGCGAAAAGAAAATATTGCAAATGAGGTTTGGCCTTGACGGAGAAAAACCAAAAACACTAGAGGAAGTAAGCCAAGAAATAGGCAGAACACGCGAACGCGTAAGGCAGATACAAAACCAGGCTCTGCATAAACTAAAGTCTATGCTGTTTGACGAGGCTGGATTTGCAAAAGATTAACAATTTTTGAGCATTTTTTTCTCATTTACATTTAAATGGATGACAAAAGTGCTAAATTAATTTCTTTCATTAACAAATTATTTATATAAATTAGGAGTAATAGCAAAAAAATGTCAACAGAAATCAAATTAAAAAAAGGCGAACCTATCGACAGAGCTTTAAGAAGATTAAAGAAAAAACTGGATAAAGAAGGAACTCTGAAAGATATCCGTAACAGACGCCATTACGAAAAACCTAGCGAAACTAAACGCAGACTAGCAAAAACTACCAAACGCAGATAATTAAACTGCTAAAGTTTTAAGAATACTTAAGGACTGTAATTTACAGTCCTTTTTTTATGAGCAATTACTTAATATTGATAATGTTTTTTTACTTGCCTTTACCACATTCCACCTTTACGATAAAAACGAATTGATCATTTTTCGCGTCAATTGAAAGAGTTTCGCCTTCAGGAATATCGCCAGCAATTATTTTTTTAGAAATTGGAGTTTCTATTTCCTTGGACAAAACTCTTTTTAAAGGTCTAGCTCCATATACAGGGTCGTATCCTTTGTCACCTAAAAGTTTTTTAGCAGAATCTGTGATTTTTAATCCGATGTTTATCCCTTTGAGGCGGTGTTCAAGACCTTTAATCTGTATATCAACTATTTTTAAAATATCGTTTTTTGAAAGAGTGTGAAAAATTACTGTTTCATCTACTCTATTCAAAAATTCAGGTCTAAAACTAGCCTTAAGTTCATTTAAAACAGCTTGTCTTGTTTTCTCGTCTTCTATTTTTCCATCCACTAAAAATCTGCTTCCGATATTTGAAGTCATTATCACAATTGTGTTTTTGAAATTAACGAGCCTTCCCTTAGAATCAGTCAATCTGCCATCATCTAAAAGTTGAAGCAAGGTATTAAATACGTCACCATGTGCTTTTTCTATTTCATCAAAAAGAAGGACGCAATACGGTTTGCGTCTAACAGCCTCAGTTAACTGCCCGCCTTCATCATGTCCAATATATCCTGGAGGAGCTCCGATCAATCTAGCGACACTATGTTTTTCCATATATTCCGACATATCAATTCTTATCATAGCTTTTTCATCATCAAATAAATTTTCAGCCAAAGCCCTGGCAAGTTCTGTTTTTCCAACACCTGTCGGGCCTAAAAATATAAATGAACCTATCGGACGATTTGGATCTTTCAAGCCTGCTCTAGCTCTGATTACAGCGTCCGCTACAGCTTCCACTGCTTCATTTTGACCGACTACTCTCATATGCAGATTTGAACCGAGAGAAAGTAGTTTTTCTTTTTCTCCCTGTACGAGTTTCGATACAGGAATATGCGTCCATCTTGATATAATTTCTGCAATATCCTCTTCGCCAACTTCTTCCTTCAAAAGTCTTGAATCTTTAGAGGCACTATTTAGTTTTTTTTCTTTATCTTCAAGCTGTTTCTGCAGTCCAGGTATTACGCCATGTTTAAATTCAGCAGCTTTATCAAGCTCGTAATCACGCTCAGCCTTATCCAATTTCTGCTTTGCTATCTCTATACTTTCACGCAAAGTTCTAATTTCAGCTATAGCTTTTTTTTCATTTTCCCACCGTGTTTTTAATTCTAATTCGGTAGATTTTACTTCAGAAAGCTCTTTTTCAAGTTTTTCTAACGTGCTCTTTGATTGTTCATCTTTCTCTTTTTTAAGCCCTGCAATCTCTATTTCTAAACGCATTTTTTTCCTAGTGACTTCATCAAGCTCAGATGGGCTGCTGTCTATTTCAGTCCTAAGCTTTGCGGATGCTTCATCAATCAAATCTATAGCCTTGTCAGGCAAAAACCTGTCTGAAATATATTTATCAGACAAAGTGGCTGCGGCAATAATTGCACCATCTTTAATCTTTACTCCGTGGTGAATTTCGTATTTTTCGCATATACCTCTCAATATTGATATAGTGTCTTCAACTGTCGGTTGATTTATCAATATTGACTGAAATCTTCTTTCAAAAGCTGGGTCTTTTTCTATATGCTTTCTGTACTCATCAAGAGTAGTAGCACCTATGCAGTGAAGCTCTCCACGTGCCAACATAGGTTTTAATAGATTACCTGCATCCATAGCTCCTTCTGCAGCCCCTGCCCCAACAACTGTATGCAATTCATCAATAAAGAGAATAATTTCGCCGTCGCTATCAACAACTTCTTTCAAAACGGCTTTTAAGCGTTCTTCAAATTCGCCTCTATATTTTGCGCCTGCAATTAAAGCCCCCATATCCAAAGCCATAAGCTTTTTGTTCTTCAATCCTTCAGGAACATCCCCTCTTACAATACGAATTGCCAGCCCTTCTACAATAGCGGTTTTGCCAACACCTGGTTCTCCTATAAGCACAGGATTATTTTTAGTTCTACGAGACAATATCTGCACGGCACGTCTTATCTCTTCATCTCTTCCAATAACAGGATCAAGTTTATCATCTTCAGCCATTGCAGTTAAATCACGAGAATATTTTTCTAACGCCTGAAAACTGTTTTCAGGATCTTGAGACACAACTTTCTGATTTCCTCTAAGTTCCTTCAATGCTTTTAATATTTTATCAGAAGAGACATTAAAAAAATCCAAAAGTTTTTTTAGCTCAGACGAAACATCAATTAACGCTATAAAAAGATGCTCTACACTGACATACTCATCTTTCATCTGCTCAGAGAACTCTTTAGCTTTAATCAGAACTTCACTAAATTCTCGTGATGAGTAAATTTGTCCCACTCCTCCACCAGTTACAGACGGGATTGCTCCTAATTTTCGATCTATTTCCCTTTCTAAATGCTCAAAATCCACATTAAGTTTTTTTAATAAAGAGGAAATAAAACCACCTTCCTGAGATACAAGTGCAGAAAAAAGATGAATAGGTTTTAACTCCTGATGCTTTCTTTTAACAGCTATTTCCTGAGCTCCTAAAAGAGCCTCTCTTGATTTATTTGTAAATTTATCCGTATTCATTTTGCCTCCTAATTGATAAAGTTCACTATTTACTTTAATCTGATCAAGAACAAAGCATTTTAAATGCCAAATATTGAAAGACTCAAATATTGGAATTATTAAAATATTTTTAGAAAAATGTAATAAAAGCCCAAATTTTAAGTTGAATTTAATTAAAATCTAGTAACTACTCAGGTACCTTTTTAGCCTCAAAGTTATTTATAAAATCAGTAAAAATAGCCATTTTTTGACTAAAACTAACAGCTTTTGAGATGAATTATTAAAATAAAACTTTTAATTTTGAGGCTAACTTAGGTTTCTCAAGGTACCTGAGTAGTTACAAAATCTACAATATTTTATATAGGCCGATAACTAATTCAAAAAGGGGAGAACGAATAATGTTTATCGAAAAGATCATTAAAAGGGCAATTTTGTTTGCCGCCACATCTACTATTTCATTACTGCTTGCATCATCTGTATTCGCATCCAATCATGGGCAACAATCATTTCAATTGCCAATCATCTCACAATATATGATGATGACTTATCCTGTACCAAGCAACGTGATGAACAATGCTCCTTACTCGGAGATAAATCGCTTATGTCTTTTCTCGGTACAATATAATAACGGGACAATAGAGTGGCAGCCGGCAACTTCTAGTGATACTCAAGCTGAATGCTGGAATAACTTTAATACTATATACACTGCCTGCACATCAACAAATTCAGCATGCCAAATATTCGTAGCAATGGATCCTAATGCAAATTACTCAGCAATGGCTCAAGACAAAAACTTAGGAACTGAAATTGTTGATTTTTTGACAAGCAATCAAGGTGAAAAGCAGCTTAGTGGTATAGATCTTGATTGGGAAAATGACTTTTCACAATCAGATATGGAATCGGTCGTAATTAATATAGCTGGCGCATTCAACACATATAATGAGTCTCATGCAAATCATCTCACATTAACTATGACATTATGGCTTGGTAAGACAGATTTTATTAATAACGATCCACCAATATACAACAACGTTTCTCAGTTCAATTGCATGTCATACACTAATAATTTTAGTAGTTATGAGTCTACTTATTATAATTTCACTAACAAACTTGTTGCTGGTGTTGAAGAAGAGGTTGGTTATAGTTCTCAAAATACACAAGATATTCAGAATGAATGCACATCTGCTAATGGTGGAGAAATTGCTGGAGTTTTTGGCTGGAGAATGGATAATGATTCATGCACAAGCCCATCTACCCATAATCCTGCATACACTTTCACCAATCTAATATACTCAGACTTTGGTTCACCAGTAATAAATTAAAAATATTTCAACAATCAAAAACACCTTTAACTATCGGCTAAGGTGTTTTTGATTTTAATGACAGATTGATTCTTTTTCGTTTTACGTCAATATCAATTACTTTCACCTTTACTTTCATATTAACAGAGACAATGTCTAAAGGGTTTGATACGAATTTATCAGCGAGTTGACTTATATGTATAAGCCCGTCTTGATGAACACCTACATCGACAAAAGCTCCAAAATTTGTTACATTTGTCACTATTCCATTTAATTCCATTCCTATTTTAATGTCATCTATTTTATTGACATCATCATTAAACGAAAACAATTCAAATTCTTTTCTTGGATCTCTGCCAGGCTTTTCCAACTCATCCAAAATATCATTCAATGTAGGAAGACCAACATTTTCGTTAGCATATTTAGGCAAATCTATAAGCTTGCGTAAATATGTATTGCATACAATTTCATTTATCCCTATTTTCAAATCCCTGCAAAATTGGTTAACAATATGATAATGTTCAGGATGTACAGATGTACGTTCCAAGATATTTAAAGAATCGTTCACACGTAAAAAACCTGCTGACTGCTGGAAAGCATGCTCACCAAAACGTTTAACTTTTTTAAGTTCATTTTTGCTTTTAAACGCACCATGTTCTTTCCTATAATCGATTATGTTTTTAGCTAGAACTGGTCCTATGCCCGAAACATATTGTAAAAGCTCCTTGCTTGCAGTATTAAGTTCAACTCCAACGCTATTAACACATGATTCAACAACGAAATCTAGCGCCTCTTTTAATGCTTTTTGCTCAACATCGTGCTGATACTGCCCCACACCTATAGCTTTAGGATCAACTTTCACTAATTCAGCAAGTGGATCTATCAAACGTCTGCCAATAGAAACAGTTCCCCTTACGGTAACGTCTAACTCTGGAAACTCATCTCTTGCGACATCTGAAACAGAGTAAACTGAAGCCCCTGACTCGTTAACCATTACAATTAGAATATCCTTTGAAAGATTTATGCTTTTTACAAAAAATTCTGTTTCTCTTCCAGCAGTGCCATTTCCTATTGCCACAGCACCAATTTGGTATTTTTCACACAATGTTTTAATCTTTAAAGAATCAGATTGATTATCAGCAGAAGTATGTGGGTATATTGTGTCATGAAAAAGGAATTCACCATCAGCACTTAAACATGCCATCTTTACTCCAGTTCTAAAACCTGGATCCATAGCCAAAATATTTTTATCATGAAGTGGCGGTTGCAATAAAAGTTCTCTAATATTAGTTGAAAAAACTTTAATAGATTCAGAATCTGCTCTTTTTTTCAAGTTGGAAATAGTTTCATTTTCAAGTGACGGATGAATTAGGCGTTTAAAAGAATCAGGGATGACAATATCCAAAATAAAAGAAGAACTTTCGTTTGAATTTTTAATGAAATATTTTGAAATAATAGTGCTGATTTTGTCAAAATCAACATCTATTTTTACAGTTAAAACTCCCTCTTCTTTTCCCCTTAAAACAGCCAAAATTCTATGAGCAGAAGCCTTTATTGAAAGTTCACTGTAGGAAAAATAATCGCGATACTTTTCGCCTTCATCGATTTTTGATTTAATTACAGAAGAAGATAAATTGGAATAAGAAGCGTAATATTCTCTTAACCTATTTTTTAACTGGATATTTTCAGATATTTCTTCTGCAATTATATCTCCTGCCCCTGCAATGACTTCATTTACGTTATTGACACCATTTGAAGCTAAAATGAATTTTAACGCTTCTTCCTTTAGATTAATATTCGATTGAGAAAAAATTAGTTTAGAAAAAGGCTCTAAACCTTTTTCACGCGCTACTGTGGCTCTAGTTCTCTTTTTTTGTTTATAGGGCAGATAAATATCTTCCAACTCTGTCAGTGTCAATACAGATTCTATTGCACTTTTCAAATCACATGACAATAAATTTCTTTCTGCCAAACTGTTTTTTATTGATTCTCTGCGTTTATCTAACTGAATATAACCATCGTTAAGAAATTTAATTTTATTGATGCATATTTCATCCATCGAACCTGTGGCTTCTTTTCTATACCTTGCAATAAAATGAACTGTGCATCCCTCAGCTAAAAGATTTAATACAGCATCAACATGCTTATTATCTTTTGCAAGAGCTTTAGAAATATACTGTGAATAAGTGTTTATCATTGTTACAAAATTTCTTATTGGTTTTTTAAAATACTGCCTAATGTCAAAGTATATTTTTTTACAAATGAATCTACTGACATAATAGAATCTCCTTCAATTTGACATTTTTTTATAATAAGTTCACCAGAAGAAGCAGCGATAGACAAAGGAGAAAGTGAAACAATCTGCCCATTAGAAAAATTTTCCGCCTTCTTTTCTTCAGTAAAAACAGCCTCCCATATGATAAACTTTTTGCCATTTAAATATGTGTATGCACCTGGAAATGGGTCTGCTACAGCTCTTATCAAATTATTAATTTCCCATGCCGTCTTATTCCAATCTATTTTGCCATCTTCTGCTTTACGTCCACCAAAATATGACGATTTTGAAACATCTTGTACTTTTAGCTGTTCTTTGCCATTAAGTATTAAAGGCAAGGCACGTTTAAGTAATATTTTAGCTGCCTCTGCCATTTTGGGTTGAACAGTCCCCGCATTATCTGTTTCAAGAATTGGAAAACTCTGCATATCGACAATATCTCCTGCATCAGCACTTTTTACCATCATATGCAGCGTAACTCCGTGCTCTGTTTCGCCATTGAGGATTGCCCAATTTATGGGACACCTTCCCCTATATTTAGGAAGCAGTGAGCCGTGTAAATTGTAAGCCTTCCCATTCACAATATCTAAAATTTTTTGAGATATCATCTGCCTATAATAAAAAGAGAAAATTGCATCTGGTTTGATTTCATTAAGAATTGAAATAATTTCAGGTGTATTTGGTGAGCTGGGGGTAAATACAGAAATCCCCTTATTTTTAGCAAATTCTCCTACAGAATCAAAATATATTTTTTCGTTAGGATCATCTTCATGCGTAACAAGTGCCGCTACTTCAAACCCAGCATCCAATAATGATTTTAATCCGATTAATCCCAAAATATTGTACGCAAAAACCACAACTTTCATAATAAACCTACTGTTCTGTTAAACTTAAAAATATTATCTAAATTTTTGTATTGCACATATTGCCATTAAATCTTATAAATATATTCTATATCTAATACATTTCATACTATACGTTTTTAAAACAAATAACTTCAACATCAAAATGAATATTAAATTTTATAAATATCACGGTGCAGGTAATGATTTCATTATTATCGATGCAGGCAAGCTAAAAAATAAATTAACTTCTATGCAAATTTCTGATATGTGTTCTAGAAGAACGGGCATTGGAGCAGATGGAATATTATTACTCGAAAAGATAAATAACAATTCATTATACAGCCTGACAATGAGATATTATAACAGCGATGGAACTCTTGCGGATATGTGTGGCAATGGACTGAGGTGTGCTGCAGCGTTTGCCAATAAAATATTCAAAATTGAAAAGCAGCTAAAAGTAAAAACAGATGCAGGAATACTTTCAGCTGAAATAATCGATAAAAATAACGTAAAAATTGAAATACCAATAATAAAATATCCAGCTGAAACAGTTATCGAAGGAAAAACAATCTATTACTGCAACACAGGCGTCCCACACGCTGTAATAATCAAAAATGAAATTCGGAATATTAATGTGAATAAAGAGGGTAATTTCTACAGAAATCACAGTTTTTTCCAACCGAGCGGAACTAATGTTAACTTTATATCGGAAATAGAGAAATCTATATACTCTATTAGGACTTACGAAAGAGGTGTTGAAGAAGAAACTCTGGCTTGCGGAACTGGAATATCAGCGTCAGCATTAACACTCAATTATAGTTTGAATATTCCGTTTCCTATTATTTTTAAAACGAAAAATGAAGATACATTAAAAGTAGACTCTAGCTATAAAGATAACTGCTTATCACTAACAGGCCCAATAAAGCAAGCTTTTAAAGGCGTTTATTCACTGGATGTTATACAAATTTAAAATAAAAAAAAGGAATTAATGTTATGCTGCAAGGGGTATATACAGCAATAGTAACTCCATTCAAAAATGGAGAAGTAGATTACGATGCATACAAAAAAATAATAGAGCTTCAACTCGACGCAGGGATTGATGGCATTGTCCCAATGGGAACTACTGGTGAATCACCGACAATGTCCACAGATGAACATCTTAAATTCATTGAAAAAACTATAGCATTTGTAGATAAAAGATGCAAAATCATGGCAGGAACAGGTGCAAATTCCACAAAATTTCCAATCAT
>Ga0209726_10008481_pt1 | contig 11038 bp, 8 predicted proteins | sample Subgrocontami54m_FD_187453 | JGI IMG/M metagenome (GOLD analysis project Ga0209726, IMG submission 187453) | Subsurface groundwater microbial communities from S. Glens Falls, New York, USA - GMW46 contaminated, 5.4 m (SPAdes) (version 3) | ecosystem: Environmental > Aquatic > Deep subsurface >... | reverse complement strand
CTGTTGGTAGCATGTGACATGTCCGCCTCCTGTAGCAACTGATCTGTCCGCTTTCCCAGGAGAGGGGGTAGGCTACGGTCTCTTCGAGAAGGGAGGAGGCCAGGAGGGAACCCCGAGCCTACCCCGCCTCCGCCGTGGAGCGGGCGATGAAGGTCCAAGAGGTGATCCTGCGAGCCATGGATGGACGACTCAAGTGGGACCCAGGCGGCGGAGATCCTTGGGATCTCGGATCGGCAGATGCGCCGGTGGAAACGCCGCTATGAGCGGGGAGGCTACGATGGCCTCTTCGATCGGCGCAGACAGCAGCCCTCGCCCAAGCGGGTGCCGCTGGAGGTCGTGCGGCAGGTCTTGACGCTCTACAGGGAGCGGTACTTCGATTGCCATGTCTTGCACGTCCACGAGAAGCTCCAGGCGGTGCATGGGGTTGGGCTCTCCTACACCTGGGTCAAGGCGGCCTTACAGGCGGCCGGCCTCGTCGCGAGGGAGACCCGCTGCGGGACGCACCGCAAGGCGAGACCCCGCCGGCCGCTCCCCGGCATGCTGCTGCATACCGATGCGAGCACGCACTCGTGGATCCCAGGGCTGGAGGGCAGGCAGGATCTGATCGCCGTGCTCGATGATGCCACCAGCGCGGTCGACTACGCCCGGTTCGTCCAGGAGAGCACCCGGACGATGCTCGCGGCCCTCAAGGCGGTGATCGAGCGGCAGGGGCTCTTCTGCGCCCTGTACACCGATCGCGGCAGCCACTTCCTCACGACCCGGACCGGGAGTCCCCACCGGCCCCAGGCTGCGACCGACCCCACGCAGATTCAGCGGGCCTTGGGGCAGCTCGGCATCACGCTGATCCCGGCCAACTCGCCTGAGGCCAGAGGGCGCATGGAGCGACTGTGGGAGACCTGGCAGGGGCGGCTGCCTCAGGAGCTGCGGCTCGCTGGGATCAGGACGATCGAGGGAGCCAATGCCTTCTTGCAGGAGACGTGGGTGCCGTTTCACAACCGGACGTGGACCGTCCCGGCCGAGGGCGAGGGCACCGCGTTCGTCCCCTACATCGGGGGCCAGCTCGACCGGATCTGTGCGGTACAGCATGACCGGGTCGTGGGCAACGAGCACTGCGTGCAGTTCGGCCGGCGCCGGTTCCAGATCCCGCAGGTCTCGTGTGCGCTACAGCTTCGCGAAGTGCCGGGTGAAGGTCTACGTGTCAGCGGGCATGCAATAATCCCTACTTGTGGGCATCGAAAATTCCCTACCCCATCGCCCTCCCGACAAGGAGGCAGCAGGATGATGAGCGCACTGGGGACCACCTGTAGTACCCTCCCGGCTACACCCTCTAGCCAGGAGGTCCCGATGATCCGAGCAGCACTGTGGGAGGAGATGCAGCGGTTGTTCACCGTGGAGCGACAATCGAAGACGGCGATCGCGCGGGTGCTGGACCTGGACGTGAAGACGGTCCGGCGCTGTCTGCAGCAGACCGCATGGCGCCCCTACCAGCGGGCCCCCGAGTCCGATACGCTGCTCACCCCGTACCGGGCCTTCCTGGAGACTCGAGCGCCGGCCATCGACTACTCGGCCCAGATCCTGTCTCAAGAGCTGACGCAGCAGCACGGCTACACGGGCAGCTACGATACGGTGAAGCGCGTCGTGCGACCACGCCGTGAGGGCCAGAGCCTGGCCGAGCGGGCGGCGCTCCGGTTCGAGACCCCGCCGGGCCTGCAGAGTCAGATCGACTGGGGGCAGGCGCTCGTCCCGTTTCGCAGTGGCCGAGTCGTTCGGCACTTCTTCGTCCTGACCCTGGGCTACTCGCGCCGGAGCTTCTACCTGACCTGTCGCGATGAGCAACTCCATACCTTTCTCGATGCCCACGAGCAGGCCTTCGACGCCTTCGAGGGCCACACGAAGGAGCACCTGTACGGATTGCCTCCGGACCGTCTGTCGCCCCACCGGGGAGGGCGGGGTGATCTGGAACGCCACGTTTCAGAGCTTCGCCCAGTACTGGGGCTTCGAGCCCCGGCTGTGCCGGGCATACCGGGCCCGCACGAAAGGGAAGGTCGAGAGCGGGGTGAAGTACCTGAAGCGGAACTTCCTCCCGGGCCGCGAGTTCGTCGATGACCTGCATCTCGGGGAGGAACTCGGCACCTGGATGTGTACGGTGGCCGATCAGCGACTCCACGGGACGACCCACGGGCGCCCGATGGACCGGTTTGCCGTTGAGCGCGCGCACCTCGTCGCGATCGCCCACCACCCTGCCTTCCGACTGGAGGCCACCTACCCTCGCGTCGTCGCCGACGACTTCCTCGTGAACCTGGACACCAACCGGTACTCGGTCCCCTTCCGGTTTATCGGTCGAACGGTGGAGGTCCAACGCTGCGAGGGGCGGCTCCTGATCCGCTGCCAGGGGCAGGTCATCGCCGAGCATGCGGAACTGCTGGGGCGGCATCAGGTGCGGCTGCTCCCCGAACACGGCCCAGGCGCCATCGCCCGGAACCCCCGGCAGCCGAGGCCGGCTCGTACGGAGCTCCCGAGGACCGCGTGGGGCGACGTCTCGGTCGAGGTGCGGGACCTCACCCTGTACGAGCGCCTCGCCCAGCTCCCCGGAGGTGCCGCATGCCCGCCCTGCAACTCGAACGGCTCCAGGAACAGTGCCAGCGACTGCGGCTCCTCAAGAGCCGGGAGCGGCTCGAGGCGCTTCTCCAGGAGGCCAGCACCACGGAGTGGAGTTATGCCGACTTCCTCGAGGCCGTCCTCAGCGAGGAGGTCGCCTCGAAGACCGAGAAGTACGTCGCGATGCGGACGAGCCTGGCCCGCTTCCCATTCATGAAGACCCTCGAGGCCTTCGACTTCGGCGCCCAGCCGGCGCTGGACCAGAAGCAGCTCCAGGCCCTCGCCACCTGCCGGTTCGTGGAGACCGGCGAGAACGTCATCCTGCTCGGCCCGCCCGGAGTGGGCAAGACCCACCTCGCAGTCGGGCTGGGGCTCAAGGCGATCCAGCAGGGGTACCGGGTCCTCTTCGCGACCGCGGCCGCACTAATCAGCACGCTGACGAAGGCGATGGGTGAGGGACGGCTGGAGGAGAAGCTCAAGCTGTACACCATCCCGCGTCTGCTCATTATCGACGAGATCGGCTACCTGCCGATCGACCGGCTGGGGGCCAACCTGTTCTTCCAACTCATCAGCCGGCGGTATGAACGGGGCCCGGTGATCCTCACCTCCAACCAGAGCTTCGCCAACTGGGGGGACGTCTTCGGGGATCGGGTGATTGCCACAGCGATCCTCGACCGCCTGTTGCACCATGGCATCACCGTCAGCATCCGGGGCGACAGCTACCGGCTCAAGGAAAAGATCAAGGCGGGCCTCCTCAAGGGGGCGGAGGCCATGGCGTAACGCATCACACCGGGAGAGGGGAGGGTAGGGAATTTTCAATGCCCATGACCAGGGAAAATTGGATGCCCCTTGACAGTCTACGAGCACCTCGACGGGCTGCTGAGCATCGGGCATGGCCCGCACACCTTGGGCACCTATGATGTCGAGGGTCGGCTCCTCACCCCAGCCTCCCAGTCGGTTGGCCAGGCGGCCTGAGGGGTGTGCTGCCTGGGCGGCGCGGAGCTCGTCGATCCTGGGGTACCTGGAGCGGTCATGTGTCCAGTGGGGAGCCTCGACGTTCCGGGTTTCCACTCGGGGGGACGCGCACCTCGGATGGGCTCAGTCCCACCCTGCTGGGAGAGGAGGCAGGGCCCCATCAACAACCGGACAGATCACTTGCTACAACAACTGGACATCTTGACTTGCTATGAACACGCGACCTCACGCGGCCTCACGGGCCGCGATAGCTCGCGCTGCGCTGCCTATGGCTTCAAAGATCGCCTGCTTATCAGTCGATAACTGCCTCAAGTAAAGGGCATGAGTGTAACGTATCGTAAATACAGTGATTTTCAACCAACAAATGATTATTTTCCCAAGCCCACAAATGACTTGACAGTCGTGCTGGGGTGGGCTAAAAGAGACATCTCCTCAGCAACTTAATGCCGGTAATTGCGCATGAGACACGGTTTTCCACAGCCACCTTATCTTTCGAACCCGTCAAGCGTCGGGGATGAGGGTCCCCTTCATGAGGCGGGACAAGCGTTTGCGCCTTATCCACACCTGTGGATAACTCTGTGGATAATAGAAACCACATCTGGCAAAGATTCCCTAAGACTCATCAAGAACTTTCTTCATAGATTCAACAGGTTAGATAAGGAGGCTTCCTGTGGATAACAATGGGCACGGTGCGCAGGTGAATCCGACCAATTCTCCCGTCAAAGCACATGAGATTTGGAAAGAGGCCCTCTCAACCATCCAGGGCAAGGTCACACGCCAAAGCTTCGACAATTGGTTTCGCCCCCTGGCCCTGGAGTCATTGGAAGACTCATGCGTCACGGTTCGGCTCCCGAATCAATTCTTTAAGGAGTGGTTCGAGGACCACTATCTAGGCGTCCTCAAATCGGTGCTCACGGATCTGACGTTCACCAGCGTCGAGGTGATCCTCCGCGTTGCTGAGCCAGGGGAGCATGGCGATCCCGATGTGAAGCCAGAACCTGCCGCTAAACGACCGGTCAAGCACCACCGGAACGAATCCGCAATCCTCAACCCGAAGTATGTCTTCGAGAACTTCGTCGTAGGGAGCTCCAACCAGTTCGCCCACGCCGGCTGTCTGGCCGTGGCAGAGCAGCTTTCGAAAGCGTACAACCCGCTCTTTATCTATGGGGGCGTTGGTTTAGGGAAGACTCACCTGCTCCATGCCATCGGCCACCTGGCCCTCAAGCGAAACAGTAGGCTCAGGCTTTCCTATGTCTCATCTGAGAAGTTTACGAACGACCTGATTAATGCCATCCGTTTCGATTCCACTGGTGAGTTCCGTAACCGCTACCGCAGCCTTGACCTGCTTCTCATCGACGACATTCAGTTTATCGCCGGCAAGGAGCGGACCCAGGAGGAGTTCTTCCATACCTTTAATGAGCTGTACGACTCCTCCAAGCAGATCGTGGTCACCTCTGACAGCCTCCCGCGCGAGATCCCTACGCTGGAGGAGCGGCTACGCTCCCGGTTCGAGTGGGGTCTGATCGCTGACATCCAGTTGCCAGACCTTGAGACCAAGGCTGCCATCCTTCGAAAAAAGGCGCAGGCGGATGGCGCGCGGATCCCTGATGATGTCTCACTCTTTATCGCCAAGAATGTGCAGTCAAGTATTCGGGAACTAGAAGGCTCGTTGGTCCGCCTCATCGCCTACGCCTCACTGACGGGCCGCGACATCACCTTGGAGCTCGCCCAGGAGACACTGAAGGAGCTGAACGCCGAGCGGGCCAAGGTCATCACGCTGACTGCCATCCAGCACACGGTGGCCGACTTCTATCGCGTCAAGGTCGAGGATCTCAAATCCAAGGAAAGAAACCAGGGCGTGGTCTTGCCGCGCCAGGTAGCCATGTACCTCAGTCGAACGCTCACCGCCTCCTCGCTGCCGGTTATCGGCGAGGCGTTCGGCGGAAAGGACCATACGACAGTGATCCACTCCTGCGAGAAGATCAAGCGGAGGCTCACTACTGATGAGGCATTCCGGCGACAACTCGAATCCCTCTCCCAATCGATAACCTCTTAGCACCCTTAGGGCAGCCACAAGGGACTGCCCCTACACACCCCGGGCCTGCACTTCGCGCTCCGCACCGCGCCCTTTTTATTATTGACCGTTGCCTAAACCGGACCGTTCACATATTATCCAGCCATGCTGACCCTTGTCACGGGTGGGACCGGCTTCGTTGGCACTGCTGTGGTCCGGCTGTTGCTTTCGGAAGGGCATGCCGTCCGGGCCTTGGTTCGGCGCGGAAGCGACCTCCAAAACCTCGACGGCCTCGACATTGAGCTGGCCTTTGGCGATCTCCTTGATAAGGAATCACTACGACAGGCTTTCAAGGGGTGTCAGCGGCTCTACCATGTCGGGGCTCACTACTCGCTCTGGGAGCCCTCACCGGAGGTCTTTTACCGGGTCAATGTGGACGGCACCAAAAAGCTACTGGAAGCCGCCGTGGAGGAAGGGGTTGAGCGGGTTGTTTACACCAGCACCGTCGGTACGCTCGGCTACCGGAAAGATGGCGGCCCAGCCGACGAGGAGACACCGGCCAGCCTTGACCAGATGACCGGCCACTACAAGCGGTCAAAGTTCCTGGCCGAAGAAGAGGCGCGAGAGGCTGCGCTTCGCGGACTGCCGGTAGTGATCGTCAACCCGAGCACGCCGGTCGGACCACGGGACATTAAACCAACGCCAACTGGTCAGATCATCGTCGATTTCTTAAACCGTCGAATGCCGGCGTATATCGATACTGGCCTGAATTTCATCGACGTAGCAGATGTGGCCCGAGGCCACTTGCTCGCCGCCGAACGTGGCCGGGTCGGAGAGCGGTACATCCTCGGCAGAATCAACCTGACCCTAAAGGAGCTCTTCGCCATCCTGGGACAGATCGCGAAGCTCCCGCCACCAAGAGTCCGTGTGCCATACCGACTGATTCTGCCGCTGGCCTATGGGAATCACTGGATTTCCTCCCTCATCACCAGGAAGCCGCCACGAATCCCATTAGAGGGGGTAAAGATGGCCAAGCGGCGGATGTTTTTTGACGCCTCTAAGGCTGTACGGGAACTAGGGCTACCGCAATCGCCGATCGAACAGGCACTTGAGGAGGCCGTCCGCTGGTTCACCGATAATGGGTATGTAAAGAGATAGAGGCGGAGTGCGGCGTGCGAGATGTAGGGGCAGCCCTTGTGGCTGCCCCTATGTACTTAGAGCCTCTGCCAAAGCCATTGCGGCGTCAGGCGAAGCGCGTACGCCGAGAGGAGCGTGAAATAGTTAGTGAGCAGCAGGCTGCCGACAAAGACCAGAAAGATCCCGCCAACGGCGCTTACAACCGGTATGAGCCGTTTGAACCGGTCAAAATAGTCAAGATAGCGATTGATGGCGAGGGCGCTCAAAAAGAACGGGATGGCGAGGCCGAGCGAGTAGGCGCCGAGCATCAGGATCCCCATGTAGGCCGTCTTGGCCGTGCTTGCGTACAGCAGGATGGAGCCCAGGATCGGGCCGACACACGGGGTCCAGCCGGCAGCAAAAGTCACCCCCACGATGAACGCGCCCAGATATCCGGCCGGCCGATCCTGCAGATCGAGCCGGAAGGTCCGCGCGAGAAAAGAGAGCTTGAGGAAACCGGCAATATACAGGCCGAACAGGATGACCAGCGCGCCCCCGACCTTCCTGAGAATCTGCTGGTAGTCAAACAGAAGCTGACCCAGCAGACTGAAGGAGGCGCCCAACGACATGAAGACCACGGAAAAGCCGAAGATGAAGCAGATAGCGTTCAGGATGATCGCCCGTCGTGTTCTGGCATTGTCCACTGAGCCCGACAGTTCACCGAACGAGAGGCCGGTCACGAAGGAGAGATAGGAGGGAAAGATTGGAAGTACGCAGGGTGAGAGGAAAGAAAGGATTCCAGCCCCCAGGGCCATCCAGATGGTCAATGCTTCGCCGGTCCCCAACATCAGCAGTCTCTCGTCTTAGCCCTGCCCTACTCGGAGAGCGCTGCCTTCGCCTGGTCGGCCACGACGACCAGGACGTAACCCTCCGGCCTGAGATAGGTGCGCGCTACTCGCAGGATATCCTCTTTGCTGATGCCCTCGATCAGCGTCCGGTAGCGATCCGCATAATCCAAACCTAGTTTATAATACTCCACCGCGGAGATCAACCCGGCGAGTTTCGCGTTGGTATCGAGCCGAAGGGGAAAGCTTCCGGTGAGGTAGGCCTTCGCATCAGCCAGTTCCTGATCGGTCACCCCCTGCTCCCGGATCCGCTGAAGCTCCCGCACCACCTCCTGTACCGCAGGGCCAGCGGTCTCATTCTTGGTCTGCAGCACCACCTGAAACGACCCTCGCTCCAGGCCGGGAGAGAATTGGGAGCTTACATCATAGGCCCAGCCCTTTTGCTCACGTATTCGCTCCACCAGGCGGGAGGAAAATCCGCCTCCGCCCAGGATGTAGTTCATGACCGTCAAGGCGTAGAAATCCGGGTTATCCCGCCGGATTCCTTGATGGCCGAGGACGATATTCGCCTGCGTCACGCTCCGGTCGACCTTTTTGACGACAATCTTTTCCTGAAGCGGCGCGGGCTCCGTCGCCCGCTTCACTGTCGCCTTGCCTTTCGGCCACGAGCCAAGCAGCGCGCGGATCTGGCCGATGATCTCGCTTCGATCGACGTCGCCCACCACGGTGATAAAGGCCCGTTCCGGAGTGTAGCGATCGCGATAGAACCCCACAATCTCATCCCTGGTGATCGCTGCGATAGTCGTCTCGTGCCCCTCCAGCGGGCGACCGTATGGGTGACTCCCAAAGACCAGATCGTCGAATACCTCCTGAGCCACCTCACCAGGATCCTCCTGCCGCTTCCGTAACGCCGCCCTGATCTCCTGCACCTTCCTGGCGATCTCCCCTTGCTCAAAGGCCGGGTGAAGCAGGACATCCACCAGCAGCTCCAGCCCCTTTGGTAAATCCTTCCTCAACACGGTCAGATCCAGTTCGCTCAGATCCCGACCAGCGGATGAAGAGAGGGAGGCGCCGATAAAGTCCACAGACTCATCGATCTGGGCGGCTGTGCGGGTCGCCGTGCCCCTCGTCAGCAGCAGGGCCGTCAGATTGGCTAGCCCCGCACGCCCCTCCTGCTCCCATAGAGAGCCCCCTTGCACTGTCACTTTGATGGTGACAATCGGTAGCGCCTGGCTGCTCCTGATCAGCAGCGTAAGACCGTTCTCCAGAACCTGCCGTTCGGCTAACGGGGCCGCCGCCACGAGCACAGGCTGCAGCAGGAGCAGGCTGAGGCTAAACGACAAAGCCCATCGATATCCGCGCCTCGCGCTGGTCATTACCATTCGCACCCTGCACCAAATCTTTCCGTTCCCCCCTTTGATAAAGGGGGGTGAGGGGGGTTTACTCCACACTGAGGAGCCACAAGGGACTGCCCCTACTTCTTAATTTTCTCCGGGATCAGCACCGCGACGGTGCGGTGATCCGGTGTCAGGTAGGCTCTCGCGACCCGTTGCAGATCCGCTGCCGTGACGGCACGGATACCTGGGAGGTACGCCTCCCATGCGCGCCAGCCGGCTACGATCTCATACTCGGCCAGTTGCCTGGCCAGATTGAACACCGAATCCTGCCCGAAGAGGAAGCCGGCTTCGATCTGATTCTTCGCCTTCTGCAGTTCCCGGTCCGGGATAGGGTCGTTCTTCACACGCTCGATCTCTGCCGTCAGAGCCTGTTCAACCTCTTCAGCCGTTTTGCCCGGCATCACGCTGGCGTAAAACGGGAAGAGGTTCGGATCGATACTTTCCCGGTCATACCCCCCGCCAGCAAACAGGGCAAGCTGTTTCTCGTAGACCAGGCTCTTGTAAATCCTGGCGCTCTTACCGCCGGACAGGATATAGGCCAGAATCTCGAGGGCAAAGTTATCGGGATGTTTCAGATTCGGGACATGATACCCCATAAACACAAACGGCAGTTCCGCCTCCTTCTTCAGGACAAGCCTCCGCTCTCCCCGTTGCTCCGGTTCTATAGCGCGGACTAAGGGCGGGTCAGCGGCTCGCGGAATCGCGCCGAAGTGATGCCGAATCTTTGGAAGCAACTCGTCGCTCTTGAAATCGCCGACCACGATCAGTACGGCGTTATTCGGAACATAGTAGGTGTTGTAGTGGCGTACCAGATCCTCCCGCGCCAGCTTCTCGATGTCAGACATCCAACCAATGACAGGCTGGCGGTACGGATGCACCTGAAAAGCAGCAGCCCCCATCACCTCCCTCAGGGCGGAGATAGGCTCGTCTTCTGTCCGCAACCGGCGCTCCTCCATGACTACATGCTTCTCCGCCTCCGCCTCCTTCCGATCAAGGAGGAGACCCCGCATCCGATCGGCCTCGAGCTCCAGGGCCAATTCGACTCGATCCGAAGCGAACGTCTCGAAGTAGCCAGTGTAATCCTCGCTGGTAAAAGCGTTATCGCGACCGCCGTTTCTCCTGATGACCCTCGAAAACTGGCCGGGACCAAGCTTCGAGGTCCCCTTGAACATCATGTGCTCCAACAGGTGAGACAGACCGGTGGTTCCTGGTTGTTCGTTGCGCGCGCCAACCCGATACCAGACGTGGACCGTTACCACAGGCGCCTTGTGCTCTTCAAGCAGCAGGATCTTCAGTCCGTTCTCGAGCGCCGACTCCTTCACCCTGGCCGTGACCTGCGCGTCCACGAGACCTGGGGCCAGGATGACGCAAAGAACCAACCAGGCCATCGCCATTCCCTGTCCTCGAAGGCGCTGTATCCGCTGTCTCATCGCCGCTGCCATGGCGCGCTAACGACTCGATCCTTCATATCTGACACGGACCGTCTGCCCTGCGCTGATGCCCATCTCTTGGGCGAAGCCCGCCGGGACCTCCAGCACCGTATCGGCCACCTGACTGACGACGGCGGGCGCCTCACGTGAGCGCGGCGGAGCAACGTTCGCATCAATTGCCATGATCTTACCCTCCCGGATCCAGAGAATATCGAGTGGGATCAGCATCCCCTTCATCCAGAATGTCCGGCGCTCTGCCGCGTCAAAGGGAAAGAGCATCCCTCCACCCTTTGGAAGCGATGATCGACCTCCTAGCCCCCTCGCCTGCTCCTGTGCGGTTCGCGCTACCTCAACGGTAATCGTTACCCGGCCGTCAATGACCACCCCGCCCCCTTGAAGGGCCGAGACATCAGAGACCAGGAGCAGGTATAGCAGAACAGGGAAGAAGAAAGGGAGCCCCTGGATGAAGAAATTCGGAACCGTCCTCATTTCTCAGGCAGCTCTCCCAGTCGAACCGATAGGGCGAGGGGCCGGCCATCCCTGAGAAACTCGATCTTCACCTGGTCTCCCACCTTTCGTTCCCCATCCAGAAAGGCCGTCAGGTCGTCTATCGATGTCACCTTTCGGCTCTCGACCGCAACGATGATGTCCCCTCCCACACTG
>Ga0209726_10008477_pt1 | contig 11044 bp, 13 predicted proteins | sample Subgrocontami54m_FD_187453 | JGI IMG/M metagenome (GOLD analysis project Ga0209726, IMG submission 187453) | Subsurface groundwater microbial communities from S. Glens Falls, New York, USA - GMW46 contaminated, 5.4 m (SPAdes) (version 3) | ecosystem: Environmental > Aquatic > Deep subsurface >... | reverse complement strand
GAGCAGAAGATTCAGACGATTCATAGTTGGTTTAACGAGTACCCGAGAGAGATTATTGGATTTAAGACATCGAAAGCATTAGAATTGGGAGAATTGGAGAATTCTTGTACTACTTAGGGGGTGGCGGGACGAATTTCATTACTTTTTCAATATATCCGATATAAGCGTATGTGTCAAATACTTGTCCACACATATATATTTCTATTGTTGCACAATATGTTACTATTACTTTGTGGGAAGAGAAAAGATATTCATAAAAAGGGAGGTTTTGAAGCGTCTATATTGGGAGAAGAATTTAACTCCTGTTGAAATCGGGCAGAAGCTTCACTGTAGTTTCAAGACGGTTCGTAACCGTCTAAAGGAATTTGATATTCCGTTTAAAAATCCGGCAATGGCTCGGATGCGATACGCAAAATCGGACTGTGTAAGTGACCCACTTGTTCGTGCCTATATGTTAGGATTCAGGTTGGGTGACCTCAATGTATACAAGAGAGGGGAAGGGTCGGAGACGATAGTGGTTCGATGTCATACGACACATGAGGCACAGGTATCAGTTATGAAATCTTTGTTTGGGGAGTTTGGTCGCGTTTCGATAACTCCTCGTGGGAATCACTTTACCGTCAACTGTTTTCTAAACCGTACGTTTGAGTTCTTGCTCCCCAAAAATAGTGCGGTGTGGCAATGGGTACGAGATGATGATAGTGTAGCTCCAAGTTTCGTTGCGGGATATGTTGATGCGGAAGGGAACTTCATCATCAATCAAGGAAGAGGTCGTTTCAAGATTGATTCTTACGATCGTTCCATATTAGAGTGGATATGTTTGTGGCTTTCTCAAAGAGGTATTGCTCATAAGTACCGTTGCATCCGAAAAAAAGGACCTTCCTGGAGAAATCAGCCTCCCTTACATGGTGACCTCTGGCGATTGAATATCAATGAAGCCAATTCTTTGGAGCAATTTATCGGAGAAATTTCCCCTTTTTTACGACACGCTCATCGGATACGAGATGCAAAGAAGTGTACAGCTAATGTTGCTCTACGAAGAAAAAATGGCTCAATTAAGTAACATACGAAATTTTGCAATACTGGCGCACATTGACCACGGAAAGTCCACTTTGGCTGACCGTTTGCTTGAGATAACCGGTACGATTGAAAAGCGAAAGATGCAGAACCAAGTGCTTGATTCAATGGAGCTTGAGCGAGAGCGCGGGATTACCATCAAGATGACACCAGTACGGATGAAGTACCATACAGGGAACACCGACTATATCTTTAACCTGATTGATACTCCAGGACATATTGATTTTGCCTATGAAGTATCGCGCGCGATGAAGGCCGTGGAAGGGGCTATTGTGCTCGTGGACGCGACGCAAGGCGTGCAGGCGCAGACTATCTCGGTGCTTGGAATGGCAAAGGAAGCAGGGCTTACCATTATTCCCGCGGTGAACAAAATTGACTCACCACTCGCGCGGGTTCCCGAAACGACAAAGCAAATTGCGGAATTGTGTGGACTTCCCGAAAGTGACGTGCTTCTCGTGTCCGGAAAAACCGGTGACGGGGTGGAGGATCTTTTGCAGGCCGTAATTAACCGTGTGCCCGAGCCGAAGGGAGTGGACGATGGGGAAGTCACCGATGGTTTTCGCGGACTGGTGTTTGATTTTAAATATTCCAATCACGCGGGGGTGATTGTGTTCCTCCGTTCGTTTGACGGTACGACAAAGCGAGGAGACAAATTGCGGTTTGCCGCATCGGAGCAAGTCTTTACGGTACTTGAGGTGGGCATCTTTGCTCCCGCGGAAACTCCAGTAGACACACTTTGCGCGGGTGAAATCGGCTATATCACGACCGGCATCAAAGAGCCGGGAGTCGCTTCGGTCGGTGATACCATTCTTCCTGCAAAAGGCGGAGGGAAACCACTTCCCGGCTACGACCGCCCCAAACCGGTGGTGTGGGCGTCCATCTACCCTGAAAGCCAAGACGACTTTAATCAGCTTCGTCTGGCGATAGATAGGCTCAGGCTTTCCGACTCCTCGTTCACCTACGAAGAAGAGTCGGGCGGACTTCTGGGGCGTGGATTTCGCTGTGGCTTCCTCGGCATGCTCCACCTTGAAATTATTTCCGAGAGACTGCACCGTGAATTTAATCTCTCACTTGTCGTAACTACACCCTCTATCACCTACGAAGTGGTTACCAAAAGAGGGAAGCCCACCCGACCGGACGAATCCGGTCGTTCGGGCGGGCGAGAGGTGGTCTACTCGGCGGCACGGTTCCCCGACTATGGCGACATTGCCGAAGTATTTGAGCCGTGGGTGGAGGCGCGCATCATCTCTCCTTCCGAGTACCTTCCGAAGCTCATGCCCATGCTCTTTGACCACGAAGCCTTCGCGAAAGTAACGGAGAATTTTGGCGAGCACAATCTGCTTGTCGTGGAAATGCCCCTTCGGGAACTTATGCGCGGATTCTTTGACGATGTCAAAAGTCTCTCGTCGGGGTTTGCGTCACTTTCCTACAAAATACTGGAATTGCGGAAGGCGGACGTGGTAAAGCTAGAACTACTTGTCGCGGAGGAAGTGGTTCCCGCGTTTTCGCGTATCGTTTCGCGCAAGCGAGTGGAGCTTGAGGCCGAATCGGCGGTGGAGAAACTCCACGACCTGCTTCCCGCACAACTGTTCGCGACCAAAATTCAAGGACAGGCGCTCGGTCGCATTATTTCCTCAAAAACGGTTCGGGCGACACAAAAAACACTCGGCGACTTTGGTAAGAATGGTGGTGACCGAACGCGCAAGATGAAGCTCTGGCAAAATCAAAAAGAGGGTAAGAAACGCCTGAAAGAACACGGCGTCGGTAAAGTGCGCATCCCTCAAGAGGTATTTTTGAAGATGGTGAGGAAGGACTAGTTCGTAGTAAGTAGAACGTAGTTTGTAGAGAAGAGAATCTAAGTCGTTTCTTAACTACTTACTACGAGCTACGTACTACTTTCTACCTATTGATACAAGGCGGGGACGTACAACAGTATCATACTGATGATGATGAGGGCGCAAAGAATACCCCAGGCAATGTTGAGTTTTCTGCGGTGGTTCGGGTCAAATAACATAAAAGGCTAGATATTAGGAAACGAGGCGCTAGGTCCGACTTCTTATAAAATAGTATCAATTGATGCTATCATTATTCTTACCTACTGCCTAGAGCCTACATCCTAGAGCCTATTTCAATGAAGGACTTCCAGCGAAAACGGAAAATACGAAAAACCCTCTACTCTCGCGGAGTGCTTTTCGGGTTGCTCCTGGTGCTTATTGTGGTGAGTAAGGCAACCCTTAGTCTGTACGCGAAGGAGCGAGAAAGTCAGAAGAATCTTAGCCTGGCAGAGGCAAATCTTTCTACACTTGCGCTTCGCGAGGAGCGACTTCGGAGTGACATCGCGCGTCTTAAAACCTCGGAAGGTATTGACGCCGAAATACGTTCGCAGTTTCAAGTAGCGAAGCCGGGGGAGAAAATGGTGGTGCTTGTGGATGACCGAAAAAAAGAAGCCGAGGCACCTCTTGAGCAGAAGTCTATTGTGACCAAGTTTTTTGACCTGTTTAGGTGATCATACGAACGTACGAACGAGATACCCGCCCGACTGAACATCCGCCTGAAGACGGGTCGGGCAGAACTCCAGTCGTTCGGGCGGGCGAAAGTACGAACAAACGGTGCGGGTAGCGGGAACCCCAAGCAGTAGAGCCTAAGAAGGCTCATTATGGGGCACCGCCCCATCCGCGTCTAATGCTTGCCCTTCAAAATTTGTTGCTCTCTATGCGGATAGGGAGAATCGAACTCCCACCCGATGCTTGGGAAGCACCTATTCTACCACTAAACTATATCCGCAAATCTTTTAAAGGCGAGGAAGCGTACGCATAGAGCCACTATACTTACCCCGCGTATGCGGGCTATACTAGCAGAAATTCGGTAGGGTTTAAAGCATACACATCCATTCGCATGCGCTACCCGCCCGAACGAATGACATCGCTCATTCGGGCAGGTTCGTTAAGCGTATCTACTATGATTTCGCACAAGGGTTTAAAGCATACACATCCATTCGCATGCGCTACCCGCCCGAACGAATGACATCGCTCATTCGGGCAGGTTCGTTAAGCGTATCTACTATGATTTCGCACATTCTTTACGACGTGGACGGAGTCCTTATCACCTCACGAAAACGATTATTTTCCATTGCGCTCGCGGAGCAGTACGGCGTTTCGCACGAAAGGGATATGCTCCCGTTTTTTAACGGAGTGTTTCAGCGGTGTATTGTAGGAAAGGCCGACCTCAAGCAGGAACTTATCCCTTTTCTTTCGCGGTGGAACTGGAACGAGGGAGTAGATGCATTACTCCGTTTTTGGTTTACCCACGAAAAGACACTTGATGAACGGTTGCTCGCGGACGTACTAGCACTTCGGAAGAGGGGAGTGAAGTGTTTTCTCGCAACGAATAACGAAAAATACCGCACGGACTATCTCTGGAATGAGCTTAATCTCACAGCGCATTTTGACGGCTGTTTCTCGTCGTCAAGCCTTGGTTTCAAAAAGGAGGAGGTAGGATTTTGGGAAAAAGTCTGTGCCGAACTCCGCGTTTCCGATAAAAAATTGGTGCTTTTCTGGGATGACGACCTTGCTAACGTAACTACGGCAAAGGCGTTTGGTCTCTCCGCGGAGTTTTATACCGGTTTTGAGGCGTATGAAAAAAAGATTGCGGAACGATTGAGTTGACTTATATTCAAGAAACCTCTATTCTCTCGGCAGAACAACTTTCTTTTTATGAAAAAAACTACTTTACGGGTCTCCGAAACTGTTTCTTTTCCCCATTTCCGTGTTGGTGTCGGTGCCGTTATTTTTGGCGCAAAAGGTAACATCCTCTCTTTTCAGCGAGCCGATACAACAGATTCGTGGCAGTCTGTTCAGGGGGGTGTTGACCGCGGTGAGGGGATTCTGCCGGCGCTGTTTCGGGAAATCCACGAAGAAATCGGATTACCCAAGAAAAGTCTCAAACTGGTCGCCGAGTATCCGGATTGGCTTGCCTATACGTTTCCTACGGACCGACAGAACGAGAAGAAGGGGGCGGGACAGGTACAGCGTTGGTTTTTGCTCAAACTTACAGGTTCCGAATCTGAAATCAAGCTTTCGGGGAATGGACACAAAACCGAGTTTCGAGCGTGGAAATGGACGACCCTGGAGAGGCACGCGCGAGAAGTTGTCGGTTTCAAACGCGGGGTGTACAAGACATTTGCCGAGTACTTCAGGAAGTATATGCGATAAGCCTAAACGGCACGAAAGAACTTCGTGCCAAATTTTTTAAATAACGTGCTAGAATCAATTTTATGAAATCAGTTGTTATCTGTGGGAGTCGGAGGTTTAAGGCCGAGGCGAAGAAGTTCGCAAATGGGCTTCTGAAGCTCGGTGTGGTTGTCTACGCGCCCTATCACCACTCGGGACAGAACGAGTGGGAGAAGTTTTCCAAAGAGTATCAAACCTTTATCGCCCTCGGACTTACGCATGACCATTTTTACAAAATTCGTATGGCGGATGTTGTTTTTGTCTTCAACAAAGATGGCTATTCGGGTCCCAGCACTACTCTGGAAATTGGTTTTGCGGTAGCGCTCGGGAAGCCCATCTACGCGCTTGCGCCCGACAAGGAACTCTGTCGCCACGCGCTTTTTCGTGAAGTCGTGTCCACGCCACAGGCACTCCTCAGGAAACTTTGTTAAAACTTCACATCCTACAGTTCTACTATACTACAGAGTATAGTAGAACGGGGAGTAGTATGCTGTACCACGTAGATATTTTTTCGCAAGGTTCATAGGAGGAAATATTTGCTATACTAGAGCGACTAGGCGATACCCATTAGTTATTAGTTTCAAGTTAAAAGTTTTAAGTTTATGGCAAACGTAACTATCTACTCCACGCCGACCTGCGTGTACTGCAACGCGGCAAAGGTGTTCTTCAAGGAAAAGAACGTCGCCTACACCGAACACAACGTCGGGGCGGACGCGGAGAGACGAAAAGAGATGATTGAGAAAAGCGGACAGATGGGCGTTCCGGTGATTGATATAGACGGACAGCTTGTCGTTGGCTTCAATCAGCCGAAGATTAAACAACTTTTAGGAATTTCCTAAAAGTTCACGGAACCGAAACTGAACAAGAACGCGGAACAGACACAGAACCCTAAGGTGTAGGCTTTAGGGTTTATCTGTTTTGTGGTAAGTTGTAGGTCAATAAGGCCCCCGTAGTTAAACGGATCATAACAGTCCCGTCCTAAGGGATAGTCGTCAGTTCGACTCTGGCCGGGGGCATATGTAGAAGCGGTTAGCTTCTAGTTTTGAGTTGTCAGGAGATAATGGAATATCAACATATCCGAAATTAGGTGCTTTCTGGGGATATGCTATTATTCAACAATGGATTTGAAAAAGAATCTTTCTGTTTCAAAATTTTTATTGCCGACCAGTGTCGCGATGATGGTCGTTGGCGCTTCATTGTTGCTTCTTGGTTTTTTCCCTGTTTTTGGGTTCGGAAAAGATTTCAGCGAGAGTGTTGGGTACCTATGTGTTTTTTTGTTTTTTTTTGGCTTTATCTTCTTCATCGTTAGTTTGGTTGACACCTCCATTGCACGTAAGCGTGAGGTTGCTGGTGGGATAGAACAACAAATCGTCGTTTCAAACAAGAAAAGTTCAACCTTGGTGCGTGTTGGCGTTATGCTTATTATTGTGGTCCTCTGTTTTATGGGTTTAATGTTTTTGGCTCTTAGTGGATTTCGTGACTAAGTATAAAATATTCAACCAAGTGACTCCGAAAAGTCCATCTGTATTGCCTATATATACTTTCTGCATTCAATATCCCCGTCTTCTCTCAAAGATAATACCTAGAAGCTAAAAGCTATCTTATTACCCCAGTGAAATAGGTGAAATGGGAAGTGCAATGCTAAGATGTCAGATTAAGTGAATTGTCGTTTAGTGTTTTTAACAGATAATGTATTTCACGGGGTGGCGATTTTTATAGTCGTTTCACTCCTTAAAAATCAGCCATGACTCCCGAAGAACGACAAATCCTACTCCAAACCCATCGGATGGTTGAGGAGAACAACAGATTGCTTCGCAAGATACATCGCTCGGCGCGCTTGGGACGGGTGTTTACTGTCCTGTACTGGGTCGTGATTATCGGTCTCTCGGTGGGCGCGTACTATTTCATTCAGCCCTACGTTGACCAGGTCAAGGGTATCTATACGGGAGTGCAAACTGATGTGAGTAATGTAAAACATGCGGCAAGCCAGCTCGGTAACATCGGGGACATCTTAAAGGGAATGGGGCAATAGCCAGGGCAAAAGGAAGGAGGCAAACACAAAGCCGCCCTTGAGGGCGGCTTTGTGTTTGTTGGTGTGTCTTTACGACTTCGCTCGAACTTACTTTATCAAAAATTCGTAATTGAAGCTAATGTGGCACGCTCCGAGAATGTGGTGATGTGAAATGTAATCTGTACGCTCCACGACGAATTCCGTCACGCCGTAGCGTCCACTTCGGAAAGCTGTCGGGGACGACAGCTTTCCTCCGTTCCCGCTCCGTCGCTCCGCCCTCGCCTCGCCACCACGCATTCTGTTTTGATTTGGCGGGGGTTTTCTCTTTTTTTATTTTGTATGGTGGTGGCGGGCGAGGTCGGGTTTCTCCAAAGGAGAAACTGACGGAATTCTAGTACCAATTCGGTGGACGAAGTTTTGCCAAAACTATTTTCTGGGGGAAAGGATTTGGCAAAACTTCGGCTAAATTTATTTTTGTATTTTGTCCGCCCGCAGAAAGGGGTCTGGGGAATGAATGCGGGCGGGCTTTTGGATTTTTGGCGGAGCGGTTTGGCTATACAAAAAGACCTGAAAAAGCTATGATTTGAGCCCTATTTCCCGATCGCCCAAAACTTGACAGAACTGGTCTAGTATGCTATACTTAACGCGTAAAGTCAGGTTAGATTTTACATAGTTCTTTGATAGCCGATCAGATGATTTTCTCCGAAAATCCAAGTTTTTGCGGCGGTATAGTGGGTATGAGATAATTTTCGTATCTAGTATACCGCTTGCGAAAGCAACGGAATCGAGAGAGCGTTCTAGCCGCTCGCAACCTAAACTCAAATCGCGAGTAAGCTAGAAAGCTCGCAAAACCAAACAGGAGAAAATCATGAAAAAGGTATTCAGCTTCGACGCAGAGACCAACGGACTTTGGGGCCAAGCGTTCGCAATCGGCGCGCTCGTCTACGACGAGCAAGGCGCCGAGATCGCGCGCTTCGTCGGCCGGTTGCCGGACACGGAAGTGACCGACAGCTGGGTTCGGGAAAATGTTCTGCCCAAAATTCAGGACATCCCCGTTACCCACGCCGACTACGACTCGCTCCTCGCCGAATTCGCCGCGTTCTACAAGGCGAACAAGGAAGGGGCCGATGTCGTGGTGCACATGGGCTTCATCGTGGAGGTCAAGATTCTTCGAGACCTTCACGAGCGCAAGCTCATCGGCGACTGGGACGCGCCCTATCCGCTCTACGACGTGAGCGGAAATCTGCAGGCCGCCGGTGCGGACCCCACTTCGGTGGACAAGTTCGTTTCGGAGCATGGCCTGTCGGTCGGCGAGTTCGCGGGCGGGACGCACAACCCGCTTTACGACTCGGCCGTCGCGGCGGTCGTCTACCGCCATCTGAACGGCAAGTAGGTCATCGGAGTTTGAGAGGACTCCATTATCAAAACCTCTCTCTGTTGGGAGATGTGTATCTTCCCTGATGAGTCCGAAAGGACGAAACAGATTTGCAACTTGAAAATCAAAACAACGTGTCCGGCGACTGCCGGAAAGGAGACAACATGTCACAAGCATGGCAGTTTTGGCCGGGCGTCGGTCGCAACTTCATCAACCCTGCGTACGAACACTACAAAAGGGTTGTTGAGAAAAACCAACAGGAGGAAGTACGGCTCGCCGCTCACGAGGAAGAAATGAAAGTCGTTGGGCGCGAGCTTGGAGCGAAGCATGGTCTGAAGTTCATCGGAACTTCGCGCCAGCATCCTCCAGGCACGAGCGTGCCGAAGGATCCACGACATCAGTGGATGGTTCCGCCCAAGAGCGTCATCAAGCTGGGGTTCGAGGTCGCTTCGGGCATCGCAGGCTGGCGAGTTCAGCAACAGCTTGCAGAAGGTGTGGTGCTCTCCGGAAAACTTTCCACTGGCTGGAGTGTCTGGCTGGAGGAGAGTGAGCTGGACAAGATCACGAAAATCTTCAAGCCAGCCGTTCTCCCGCCAGCCGAGGATCGTAACCGCGAGCAGTCAGACGGCACACTCGCCAACTTCGGCGGGCACTACCGTGTGATGGGGATGACGGGCAACGCCCAGTATTGGGTTGTTCGCTCGGACGGCTCGCTCCGCGAACCGGACGAGGATCGAGGGCGTGGCTACGCTCAGAAGTACAAGGGGTCGGAAGGCGACAAGCGGTGGGACATCGTCGCACCGGAGGAGCTGGCGATCTCGTGGTCGAAGTCGAACACGGCGGCGACTCATCAGTTCATCGTGAACAAGCTCCCGACCAACGGAGTAACTCCAGCGCAGATCGAAGTGGCGAAATCTTTGCAAGAGGAGATCGCCAAGCGGTTCGATGGCGCGACTGGTTGCTCTGGTCGCATGAGCCCCAGTATCGGCAAGGGCTGGGGACTGGTGGAAGAGGAAGTATCCGTGGAGGAACCATCCAAGCCAGTTTCAGAAGGTGGCGAACGCGCTTCAGTCGAGCAGATTCAGTCCTTGCTCGAAAGGTTCAAGAAATAGTTCTTTGCAACATCGTGGGGTTTGGGAGAAACCTCGTCAAAAAAATCTCCCTCCATCGCAGAATGTGTATTCTGCCCGATGAGTCCGAAAGGACGAAATGGATTCGCACTCTTGAAAATAGAATACAAAACGAAAGGAGATTCAGATGAGATTCAAAGCTCGTAGCTTGACCGCTTCGGATTCGCCGGTATGTGCGTCCGACGGTGTTCGACCCGCCATTCTCTTCGTCGAGAACATCGACGTTGGGCAGGTCGGGAAACGTCGGAGTCAGCCGATCTGCTCGGTGTGCATCAGTCGTCGCGGATTGTCCCTGTGTGGAGTTGAGCCGGACATGGTGCTCTCCGACGAGGACGGGGACATCGAGGCGGAGTTCGCACGACAGGCGACGCTCTGCCACACACCAACGAGAGATGGTCATCGGTGCCATCTACTCAAAAACCATTCCGGCGATCACGACTGCGGTTGCCGGTAACTAGAGATTCTCATGTTCTTCCAGATTCACGGCTCGCATGGTGGAAACACTGTGCGAGCCTTTATTTTTTCTAAGATTATTTCTTTACGTTTTGATCAAGATACTCTTTGAATTTTTTGTTCACTCCTTTTTCTGTAACTTTGATAAGTGGAGTATCCCATTTTGTACTCAACTTGCCATTTAGAAAATCAAAAACTTTTGCTTTATCTTTCTGCGACACAATAAAACGCAAAATAATAATGTTATCGGTATTTATGTTTGTGTGGCGTTCCTTGCCTTCGGCAAGTCCAGTGCCGTATTCATCCCAAAGATATGTCGCCGTTGCTTTGTAATAGTCTGGCGATTTAGTAAAACCCGTAACAAGTCCTTCACGCAAGGCTTCTTCCATTACGCCCTCCAAATATGCTTGGTCGTCAAACACTACTTCAAACTCGGCGACATCTTTTATACTCTCTCTATTTTTATCAATATATTCTCCAGTCTCCTGTACAAATTGATCTTGACTATACTCTGGTGATGAATACATTCCCACATAACCATTACCAAACCATGCACTTTTACCTTGCTTGCCCAAGTCTGCGCCTAATGGCGCAAGATAATAGGCACCAAAGGAACTCGCTTGCATTTCTCTGTCACCCTTGTCGTTAGGTTTTGAGGTTGTGATACCATCCCCAACTAACCTCTCCACAATACCTCTTTGTTGTGGTATGCTCTTTGCATATGGCAAAGCTCATAGTCGTTGCGCACGACACTGAAGCCGTACTCCGG
>Ga0209726_10008476_pt1 | contig 11044 bp, 7 predicted proteins | sample Subgrocontami54m_FD_187453 | JGI IMG/M metagenome (GOLD analysis project Ga0209726, IMG submission 187453) | Subsurface groundwater microbial communities from S. Glens Falls, New York, USA - GMW46 contaminated, 5.4 m (SPAdes) (version 3) | ecosystem: Environmental > Aquatic > Deep subsurface >... | reverse complement strand
CAACGTCTTCGACCAGGCGTTCGCCAAGGTCGGTCACATTGTCTGCTATTCGGTGAAGGCCAACTCCAATCTGGCGCTCTTGCAGGTTTTTGCCAAACTGGGCAGCGGCTTCGATATCGTTTCCGGCGGCGAATTGTTTCGCGCCCTCAAGGCGGGCGGCGATCCAAAGAAGATTGTTTTTTCCGGCGTCGGCAAAAAAAAGTCGGAAATCGAATCTGCGCTCGACGCGGGTATCCTGATGTTCAATGTCGAGTCCGAAGAGGAATTAACCACGCTCAATGAAGCGGCCGCCGCCGTCGGCAAGAAGGCGCCGATCAGTTTGCGCGTCAATCCCGACGTCGATCCGCAAACCCATCCGTATATTTCCACCGGCATGAAAAAGGCGAAGTTCGGCGTCGAGATAAAAAAATCGATCGAGACTTATAAAAAAGCGCTGTCGATGAAAAATCTCGAAGTGGTCGGCGTCGATTGCCACATCGGCTCACAGCTGACTTCGCTGACGCCGTTCGTCGATGCCTTGGCAAAGGTACGCGAGTACTTGGATCGCGTGCTGGTCGGCGAGATGAAAAAAGAAGGGGCGCGGATTCGCTATCTCGACCTCGGCGGCGGGCTGGGCATCCATTACCACGACGAGACCCCGCCGTTGCCGGCAGATTATGCCAAAGCGATCATCAATGGGTTGGAGGGGTTGGATATAACTTTGATTCTCGAACCCGGCCGAGTCATCGTCGGCAACGCCGGCATCCTGCTCACCGAAGTGCAGTACATCAAGGAAACCGACACGAAAAAATTCGTCATCGTCGACGGCGGCATGAACGATCTGATCCGCCCGGCGCTGTACGGCTCCTACCAGGCGATCCAGCCGGTGGTTGAGACCAAAGCGGAGACGATCAACGCGGACGTGGTCGGGCCGATCTGCGAGAGCGGCGATTTTTTCGCCAAGGACCGCGACATCGCCCGGCCCAAGCGCGGCGATTTGCTCGCCGTGATGAGCGCCGGCGCCTACGGCTTCACCATGGCGTCGAACTACAACTCGCACCCCAAGCCGCCGGAAATTTTGGTCGACGGCGATCGGTATTACGTCGTGCGCAAGCGCGAAAGCTTGGAAGACTTGATCCTCGGCGAGGCGATTCCGGCGGCGTTGCAGTAATTTCAATCATTCACGAGTTCACGGTTATGGAACTAGAGTTCACCAAGATGCATGGCGCGGGCAACGATTTCGTCTTTCTCGATTGTCTGAAACGCGACATCGATGATTTGGCAACCATCGCGAAGAAACTTTGCGACCGGCGCTTCGGCATCGGCGCGGATCAGTTGTTGACGGTTCATCCGTCGAAGGTCGCCGATTTCAAGATGGAGATCTATAACGCCGACGGCAGCCAAGTAGAGATGTGCGGCAACGGCATTCGCTGCTTCGCCAAGTATGTTTACGATCACGGCATCACGCAAAAAAAAGAGCTGGAAGTCGAAACCCTGGCCGGCATCATTCGCCCAAAAATCGTCGGCGCTCTGGTCGAAGTCGACATGGGCGAGCCGATTCTCGACGGGCGCAAGATTCCGGTCGATGCCGACGGCGAGATTAAAAATCGGCCGCTGACGGTGGACGGCCAGGTTTACGAAATCACCTGCGTGTCGATGGGCAACCCGCACTGTGTGCTCTATCTCGACGATATCGATTCGTTAGATCTGGAAAAGATCGGGCCCCATTTCGAACATCACAAGTTTTTTCCCAAGCGCGTCAACACCGAGTTCATCAAGGTCATCAGTCCGTCGGCAGTGAAAATGCGCGTGTGGGAGCGCGGCGCGGGCGAGACCTGGGCCTGCGGCACTGGCGCCAGCGCGGTCGGCGTCGCCGGCGTGTTGACCGGTCGCACGGCGCGCAAAGTCACGATTCACTTAAAGGGCGGCGATCTGGTCATCGAGTGGCGCGCCAACAACCGCGTCTATATGACCGGCGGCGCGACGGAAGTTTTTCATGGCAGGGTCACGGTTTAGTTGACCTTTCCTGGTCATCGCTAGTGGAACGGAGTAGATCGATGCGACCTAGCAAAAAGCGAGTCTTCTACTTTGTCTCCGGTATTTTTGGATGGGGTACGATACTAGTTGGGTGCACGACCGCTCCTCAGGTATTCACGATTTCGTCAACATCTGATGCCGTCGCTTCTCCGCCCTACGGAAGCAAAGATTACGCCCAGACTCTGGCCGCTATCGCATCCGTCATGTCTCGCGATTTTAAGTTGCCTGTCGTCGATGTGTCGGTGACTGTATACCAGTCGCAGGTTTCATATGAGACTGGTGTAGTCGCGGAGGCGGTACGGGACCGTGAACGACTGCAACAGCGACTTGGATCGGGAGTAAAGCTACCTTCGGAAGCGGAATTTGTCGATTCAGCGCGGATATTGGCGGTCAGTTCTGCCGCGGTTGGAAATTATCGGAAAGTACTTGTGAAAGATTCGCTTATGTCAAAGCTCACCTGGCCCGAATGGGTTAAACTCTTAGCTCACGAATTGACTCACAGCGCAGAAAGAGAGCTGATCGATGGCCGGTCCAGCAGCGCAGATCAGTGGCTTCGTGAAGGCTTTGCTGAGTGGGTTGGATACAAGGTTGCAGATAAATTTGGTGCGGAGGATTTTGCCAAGAGCCGGCAACGCAATTTGGATAACATTGCGACGGCGAGATCCTATCAGACTTTTCCTGGTTTAAATCAATTGGCGAGGAACTCCGACTGGGTTACATGGTTGCGGACTTTAGGGCTTGGAGGCACCTACGGACAGGCATTAATTGCGGTAGACGTTTTGATCGAGCAGAAAGGTATCGAAGCGATGGTCAATTACTTCCGCCTTTTTGCAAAGGTAAACAATCGCGAAAAGAATTTTTCGACCGCTTTCGGTGAGACTCTATTGAGCTTCGACGAGAGATTTAACAGACACCTTGGGGTTCTTATCGGGAGATAGTGAGTTGGGGCCATTCGGTAAAGGAGGAATATGATGTTTACTGGTTCCATGGTCGCGTTGGTGACGCCGTTCAAAGACGGCGCAGTGGATTGGCAAAGTCTCGAAGCACTGATCGAGTTTCACATGCAAAACGGCACCCACGGCGTCGTCCCCTGCGGCACCACCGGCGAGTCGGCGACGCTCAGCCATCAAGAACATGACGAGGTCATTCGCGCGGTGATTAAATTTGTCAACAAGCGCGTGCCGGTGATCGCCGGCACCGGTTCCAACTCCACCGATGAAGCGGTGCGGCTGACACGCGAAGCGGAGAAGTCGGGCGCCGATGGCGCGCTGATGATCTCGCCCTATTACAATCGGCCGACTCAAGAAGGCATCTACCAACACTATAAGAAGGTCGCTTCTGAAGTCGGCATCCCGATCATCATCTATAACATTCCCGGCCGCACCGGTTCGAAGATTGAGCCGGAAACTCTGGCGCGTCTCGCCGAGATTAAAAATATTGCCGGCGTGAAAGAAGCGACCGGCTCGGTGGATCAAGCCATCGATGTGATACGTTTGTGCGGTGAGCGCTTGGCGGTTTACTCCGGCGAAGATTCGCTGATTTATTCCCTGATGGCGCTCGGCGGCAAAGGCGTGATCTCCACGGTCGCCAACGTCGCGCCCCAGGAAACCGCGCAATTGACCGAAGCTTGTCTCAAGGGCGACTGGGAAAAAGGGCGCGAGATCCAGTTCAAACTCATTCCGCTGATCCGCAGTTTGTTCATCGAGACCAATCCAATTCCGGTCAAGACCGCGCTCTCGCTGATGGGCAAGTGTGGCGGCGATCTGCGCTTGCCGATGACGCCGATGGCCGACGGCAATGTCAAAAAGCTCAGACAAGCGCTGAGCGATTTCGGCCTGCTATAAATTCTCATGTCTCTTGGAATCATTGTTTGCGGCGTCGGCGGGCGCATGGGTGGCGCAGTGGTCCGGGCGATTGGGCAATCGAGGGACGTTCGGTTGGCCGCAGCCATCGATAAACCCGGCAGCCTAAGAATTGGCAAAGACGCCGGCGAAATAGCGGCGGCGGGCCATATAGGAATTTCCATTACCGACAAGCTTGATGCCGTTCTGAAGCCCGGCACGGTGATTATCGACTTTACCCATCCCGAAGCGTCTTTGAATTATCTGCGCGCGGCGGCCAAGAAAAAAATTCCCATTTTGATCGCCACCACTGGCTTCAATGCGGCGCAGCAAGCCGATATCAAGCGGCTGGCGCGGCGCACGCCGACGCTGCTTTCGGCGAACACCAGCTTGGGCGTCAACGTTCTTGTCTCGCTTTTAGGCAAAGCCGCGAAGATGCTGGGTGACGATTACGATGTCGAGATCGTCGAAGCGCATCACCGTTTCAAGAAGGACGCGCCGAGCGGCACGGCGCTCGCGTTGGGTCGTTCCGTAGCCAATGCATTAGGCCGCGATCTCGATAAAGTCGGCATCAACGGCCGCAAAGGCATGGTCGGCGAACGCGGAAAAAAAGAGATCGCGCTACTGTCGGTGCGCGCCGGCGATATCGTCGGCGAGCATACGGTCATTTTCGGCGGTATCGGCGAGCGGCTTGAGTTCATCCACCGCGCCCATAGCCGCGACACCTTCGCCCACGGCGCCTTGCGCGCCGCAAAATGGCTGGCGAAAAAAAAGCCAGGGCTATATGGGATGCAGGATGTTTTGGGGATCTAATGAGTGTGAATGTGTGTAGTGCTGGTATGCTGACCGATTCAAAACCAAGTCTAATTAATCAATGGGTACCGTCTGATCTAGTCTTACACACCCGCTAATCCGAGAACTCCAAGGACAGCGCCTCTTTCAGCTCCTATTCAATTCATTCAATCAATTGTTCGCTGTGTAAACGCAATCAAGTAAGCTTGGGATGTGGTCAAGACGACGTTCAAATCGCATCTTCGTGACCTATGAAACAACACTTCGTCGAGCCATTGATTCTTCTAGGTGGGCTTGATCTCCTCCTAGTTTGGATCTTAAGTCGGCTAGCCACAGTACGCCCAGCGACCGACGCGACTTCCAGCGAAAAGTCTGAATCGAAACTTTCTACGATTGCTTATTTGCTTGCGCTCCTCGCTGGTATCGCGGGGCTCGGCTTACGTCTTTACGGCTTCGATCGCAGTCTTTGGCTCGACGAATTCGGAACGTTGTGGACGATCGAGGGATCGTTCTCTCAAATGTGGGGCCGGGTTAATGCTTTCCAAGGACAGAGCCCATTTTACTACTCCTTGGTTTGGCTAATTGTACATTTACTGGGTGAGTCCGAAGTCGCGCTACGCCTGTTGTCTCTACTTTTGGGACTTGGCACCGCTTATGGAATGTACCTGATGGGAAGCTTTCTCTACGGGGAAAAAGCTGGTTTGGTATCGGCCTCGCTTGTCTGGCTTACCCCATCAATGGTGCAAACTAGCAGCGAGGCTCGGCCCTATTCGCTTGCTTTATTTATGACTGTAATCTTGTTTTACGGGTTTGCCCGCGCCGCTGGCGACGGCGATCGTCGCGGGCGACTGTTGTTTATTGTTGGTGGGGCTGGACTGTTTTGCGCTCAATACGTTCTTATCCTCGTGGCGGTTGGCATAGCTCTGGGATACACGCTGTTCCCTCCCCTGCGATCAAAGTACCCTGCGCGTCATTTCATTCTTGATGTTGGATTGCAGCTGCTGTTCGTTAGCTGGTGTCTGCCCCACTTGATCCAGTTCTGGAACCGCCGGGAAAGCCTATCGTGGCTGGGCTCATCTAAGAACTATTTAGTGTTCGTCGAACTCATCGGAGGTTTCATCGTCTGTGCTTTGGCGCCGTACCTGGTACGCGGCAGATCTACTCAATCAAATTTCCAGAGCGCAATCGATGGCGTCTGCGCTTTAGCTGCAGCCGTCGCTATTGGCTGCGTCGGCGTGCTTTCATACTTCGAAATTAATCTGCTTTACCCTCGTTACTTTGTGGTTATCGTCATTCCCATGGCTCTTCTCGCCTCAAGTGCTCTGATGCGACTACCGCGCACTTTGCTAGCTCTCCCCTTTGCCTTTTGGTTGCTTTTTGTCGTTGGGGCTCTTTTCATCGACTTCAAGGTCTATGGCTCTTTTAGCCAAGCTGGATTTCAGGATTGGCGGACAGCTGTCGCCCGGCTCAATCCAATGGTGCACAGCGAACCCAACACTCCTGTCTTATATCGTTCTGGTTTCGTCGAGGACGATCAACTTATCGATGGCCGAACAACGGTTGCGACGCGATCGCCATTGCGCAGTCCTGGCCAGCCGCCAGTTACCTGGACCTTGGTGCCATTAACGTATAACTGGCTCAAGCCGGGGCGGGAAGCCTATTTTAGGCAATCCGTTGAACCCGCGATTCAATCGGCGTCGGTCTTTTATTTCTTAAGTTGCAGCACCTGTTTTAACGCAGGATATTCTGACGCCGTGGTGACTTGGGTTGGGGACAAATTCCCGGGGAAATTCAAAACCGAACAGATCGAAGCGGGTCGAGGAATAGTCTTGATTCGGTTTGTCAGCCGTATGCCAGTTGCGGTCTTGCGGTCGATTGAAATTCCCAGGGGACAAAACATCGGAGTGCGTCGAAATTCGTAGCGGGAATGCGTTCGATCGTTGAAAATTATGCAGGTTCACTCTTAGGTCGTTCTCGGCTGGGTGGCAAGGAGTTACATACCGCCGATTTGAATCATGAGTAAAATAGAGGTCGATGGAGCGTAGCGCTGTCTCACTTTGACTCTGCTCCCCCTATCCATTACATTGTCGGAATTCCCCATTAGATAGGATGTGTTGATGGTTGAGATGGACAAGATCGTGTCGCTGTGTAAGCGGCGCGGGTTTATTTTTCAGTCGAGCGAGATTTACGGCGGCACGGGTTCCTGTTGGGACTACGGGCCGCTCGGCGTCGAGCTTAAGAACAACGTCAAGCGCGTTTGGTGGCGCGACTCGGTGCAGAACCGCGCCGACATGGTTGGGCTCGATTCGTCGATTCTCATGCATCCGCGGGTGTGGAAGGCGAGCGGCCATTTGGATCACTTCAGCGATCCGATGGTCGATTGCCGCGAGTGCAAAAAACGTTTTCGCTCGGATAAAATCGACGAAGATATCTGGCTGCACTTCTGCGCCGCGACCAAGGGCAACAAGTTTAATATTCCCGGCGGCGAGCCGTGCAAACATTGCGGCGCCAAGCGCACGCTCTGTCCAGCTTGCGGTAAGGGCGAGCTCACCGAGCCGCGCCAATTCAATCTGATGTTCAAGACTTTCATGGGGCCGGTGGAAGAAGACGCGTCGGTGGCCTATTTACGTCCGGAAACCGCCCAAGGGATCTTCGTCAATTTCGATAACGTCCTTCAGTCCATGCGCATGAAGCTGCCCTTTGGTATCGCCCAGATCGGCAAATCGTTTCGCAATGAAATCACGCCGGGCAACTTTACTTTTCGCACGCGCGAATTCGAGCAGATGGAAATCGAGTTCTTCGTTATGCCGGGAACGGACGAAGAGTGGCATCAGCGCTGGCTCGACGAACGCTTCGCTTGGTATCCGCGTTACGGTATTCGCAAGGAAAATTTGCGTCTGCGCGAGCATGAGCCGGACGAGCTGGCGCATTACGCCAAGCGCACGGCGGACATCGAGTATCTTTTTCCCATGGGCTGGAGCGAATTAGAGGGCGTCGCCAACCGCACCGACTTCGATTTGAAACAGCATGCCGAGTTCAGCGGCAAGGCGCTCGATTACTTCGACGAGGAGAGCAAACAAAAAATCGTCCCCTACGTCATCGAGCCGTCGGCCGGCGCCGACCGCGGCACGCTGGCGTTTCTGGTCGACGCCTACCGAGAGGAAGAAGTGAAGGGCGAGAAGCGCGTGGTGCTGAATTTTCATCCCGAGCTGGCGCCGATCAAAGTCGCGGTGCTGCCGCTGCTTAAAAAGAACCCGCGCATCGTCGAGACCGCGCACAAACTGTGCGCCGACCTGCGTAAGCGCTGGCATTCGGTCTACGACGACACGGCGTCCATCGGCCGGCTCTATCGCCGCCAGGACGAAGTCGGCACGCCGTTCTGCGTTACGGTGGATGTGCAGACCGTGGGCGACGACAATGCGGCGGCGGACGATAAGGTGACGATCCGCGACCGCGATCATATGCAGCAGGTGCGGGTGGCGCTGAGCGCGTTACCGACGGTGATGGAAAAACTCATGGCCGGCGAGTGGGCGGGGATTCATCGGCAGCATGGTGTGACGCGAGAGTGATGCGTGGTGTGGTAGAGCCTTAACCAAGTAAAAAATAAACTATTCACCACGAAGGACACGAAGTTCGGAATTCAAATTATCTTAACCCTTCGTGTTCTTCGTGGTGAGGTCGAATTTTTCATCGTTTGCCCCCGTAGACCGCGAACCAAAGGATAAAGAGATTCTTCGCTATTACGACCGCGTCAAGTTTCTCGTCGAGCGCTATCGCCGGTTTATCGTGCTCGGCATACTTTCGCTGGTCGCCACCGATCTCTCCGGCATCGCGTTGCCTTGGCTGATCAAAGGCGGCATCGACCATGCGCTCCATGCCAAGGACAGCGCGCTCTCCCATTTGCACTATCCCTTGCTGATTTTGGGCGCCGCGGCGCTGCAAGGCTTTTTTCGCTACTGCTGGCGGATTAATATTCACGGCTTCTCGCGCCGCTGCGAGGCCGATCTGCGCGACCGCGTATTTGTTCACTTGCAGCGGCTGCCGCTGAGCTACTTTCAGTACCATAAGACCGGCGATCTGATGTCGCGCTTAACCAACGACATTCACGCCGTGCGCGAGCTCATGGGCTTCGGTTCCCTGGCGATCGTCGACGCCGTGGTCGTGATTGTTTTCAGTTTGGCCTTGATGATCGCCATCGATCCTTGGCTGACGCTCTGGTCGATGATGGCCATGCCGCTCATTCCCATCGTCGTGCGCTACTTTGGCCGGCATATTTTTCGTTGGTCGCGGGCGACCCAGGAGCAGGTGAGCGAGATGAGCGCCTATGTGTTGGAAAATTTTTCCGGCATTCGCGTCGTGCAGGCCTACGCTCAGGAAGAAAATCAGATCCGCGGTTTCGGCACGATCAGTTCGGAATATCGCCGTCGCACCATGTGGCTGGCGACGCTGTGGGGGATTTTCTGGCCGCTCATGCAAGTGCATGCCGGAGTGGCGGCGACCATCGTGCTTTGGCTCGGCGGCCGGCAGGTTTTGCTGGGCTCGATGACGCTCGGTGAGTTCGTCGCCTTCAACGGCTATCTGGCCATGCTTACCTGGCCGCTCATGGCGATCGGCTACACCGCCAATCAGTATCAGCGCGGCACCGCGGCGCTGTCACGCATCGCCGAAGTCTTGGACACACCGATTGGCGCGCGTTACTTGACCAGCGCCACAGCGCCGCCGGCGCCGCAGCTCAGCGGCGCGATTGAATTCCGCGATCTCACCTTTGCCTACGGCGCCGATCAACCGGCGGCTTTGCGCGCTATCAACCTCAAGATTCCCGCCGGCGCGGTTTGCGGGATCATCGGCGAGACCGGGTCGGGCAAGAGCACGTTGACGCATCTGCTGTTGCGTTTGCATGAGCCGGCCGACGAGACGATTTTCATCGACGGCGTCGACGTCAAAAAACTGCCGCTGCACGCTTTGCAAGACGCGGTCGGTTACGTATCCCAGGATATTTTTCTATTTTCCGGTTCGGTGCGCGAAAATTTGCTGCTCGGCGTTGAAAACGGCGCGCCGGAAAAAGTCGAACAAGCGGCGCGGATCGCCCAGCTTCTGCCGGCGATTGAATCTTTCAGTGCCGGTTTCGAAACCATCATCGGCGAGCGCGGCGTGCGTTTGTCCGGCGGCCAGAAGCAGCGCACTGCATTGGCGCGGGCGATCGTCAAAAACCCGCCGATCTTGATTCTCGACGACGCGTTTTCCAGCGTCGACACCGAAACCGAGGATGCGATTCTTACGGAATTGAAACAGTTCATGCGCGGCCGGACTACTCTATTAATTTCCCACCGCATCTCGACGGTGCGCGACGCCGACATGATCGTCTATGTGCGCGGCGGCGAAATTATCGAGCAGGGTGCGCACGCCGATTTGTTGGCGCGGCGCGGCGCTTATTACGAGCTTTACCGGCGCCAAAGTTTGGAGCGCGAGGTCCAAGCCGTGGTGCGCGCGGAGATCGCGACGTGATCGGCGCAGCGCACCCAGAAGAGGAAATTCTCGGCAAGGCTTATGACGCCCGGCTGATGGCGCGGGTGCTGCGCTACTTGCGGCCGTATTGGAAACTGCTGGCCGTGGCGTTCACCTTTCTCATGCTTCAGACCGGCACCCAGCTGCTCGGTCCTTACATCACCAAGATCGCCATCGACCGTTACATCGCCACCAAAGATATTCACGGTTTGGACTTGATGGCATTGGCTTATCTCGCCGTGGTGCTGTGCGGCTTTGTCGTGCTATTCATTCAAACCTACACCACCGAATATACCGGCCAGCGCGCCATGCACGATCTGCGCATGGAGATTTTTTCCCACTTGCAGCGGCAAGACCTCGCTTACTTCGACCGCAACGCGGTGGGCCGGTTGATGACCCGCACGATCAATGACGTCGAAACGCTTAACGAACTGTTCAGCACCGGCGTGGTCGGTCTGATGGGCGACGTGTCGATCGTCTTCGGCATCGCGGTCATGATGCTCTGGCTCAACTGGCGCTTGGCTTTGGTCTGTCTAGCGGCGTTTCCGTTGATTCTTTTTATCAGCCGATTTTACCGCCGGCGCGCGCGCGACGTTTATCGCGAGAGCCGCATGATTCTCGGCCGGCTCAATGCCGGCTTGCAAGAAAACATCGCCGGCGTGGCGACAGTGCAGGCGTTCGGTCAAGAAGAGCGCATGTACCGCCGTTTTCAAGAAGTCAATTTGAGTTATCGCGATGTTCTCTTGCGCAGCATTCGTTACAACGCGCTGTTTTTTCCGGTCATCGAAGTGTTCAGCGCGATTTCGATTGGACTGTTACTCTGGCGCGGCGCCGAATTAATTCTCGCCAACGCCGTGCAAGCGGGCGTGCTGGTCGCCTTCATGCAATAT
>Ga0209726_10008458_pt1 | contig 11067 bp, 6 predicted proteins | sample Subgrocontami54m_FD_187453 | JGI IMG/M metagenome (GOLD analysis project Ga0209726, IMG submission 187453) | Subsurface groundwater microbial communities from S. Glens Falls, New York, USA - GMW46 contaminated, 5.4 m (SPAdes) (version 3) | ecosystem: Environmental > Aquatic > Deep subsurface >... | reverse complement strand
CCCCTTGGTTGCCGCGGCCGCCGTAGGTGAACAGGCCAGACTTGGCCCAGGAGGAGAGCTTGGCGATGTGCCGCACTATGATCGCATTGTTGAATACGAGTTTCGTATCCATGCCGCCGAAGCCATTCTGCTTGGTGGCAAATTCCTGGTTATGCCAGGCGCTCATGGTCTCCAGTTGCACCCAGGACTGCCACGCGCTGGTGAACGGGCAGGCGATGCCTGCGTCCTTGAGCTTACTCGCTACTTCCTGCACCTCGTCCCAGGTCTTGGGCGGTTTGCTGGTATCCAGGCCCGCCTTCTTGAACGCATCCTTGTTGTAGAAGAACACCGGGGTGGAGCTGTTGAACGGCATCGACAGCATGCGGCCCTGCGTGTCGCTGTAATAGCTCGTGACGGCCGGCATATACGATTTCGGATCGAATTTCTCGCCCGCCTGCGCCATCACCTCGTACACCGGCTTGATCGCTTTCTTCGCCGCCATCATGGTGGCGGTGCCGACTTCAAACACCTGCAGGATATGCGGGGCCTTGCCGGAACGGAACGCGGCGACCGCCGCGGTCATCGACTCGTCATAGCCGCCCTTATATACCGTCACGACTTTGTAGGTCGATTGCGAAGCGTTGAATTTGTTCGCAATGGCGTTGACTTGATCGCCCAGGGCGCCGGTCATCGAGTGCCACCATTGGATTTCGGTGGCGGCGTGCGCGCTCGCCGCGCACAACGCGCAGGCAGCGGCAAGTGCGAGACAAAGCTTCTTGATCTTCATTGTGAACTCCATTCGAAAGGAAGCACGAGGAAAAGCAAGGAAACAGCGGATTATCTGCGCCCATCTTTTTCCCCATATTACAGCAAAGGCTCCCCGGTCAAGGCATGACAATTGTCAAGAAGCGGGCCGCAAATTCAGACTCAAACTAAGCCGGGCAAACTGGCAGCCAACATGCTTGCTCGTGATTCCATCTTCAAATTACGACACCTATGCAAACCCAATATCAAGGTGCGCGCATGGTGTTAGCACGTGCAGAGTGAGTGACAAAGCGGCCGTTTCAGATCGAAGAGGTCGCAGGGCATCTTCGCGGTGTCGGTCTTAGGGTCTGTTGACATTCAGCACATGAGCGCGACGAGGGCAATTTGGGATGCAGCGCAAGGCGCGCCGGTGTTGGGGCGGAGGGGCCCCAACCCCTCCTTGGGCGCCGTTTGGTCATTCCAAACAAGCGACGAGCAACGCCGCGATGCGCCCACTGCGCAGGCGCTTGCGCCTGCGCGCGTGCGCTTGCCCCTTGGGGAGCGCAACGGCGACAGCCGTTGCGCTGTCCCCCTCGTCCCTTCGGGTTGCCTCCAAATGCGGCGCCTGCGTCGTTGCGCTCCTCGCCAAGGGAACCACCCTTGGCTTCGTCGCGCGCCTTGCAGTCATCCGCATTTGGCAGCAACGCGTCTCATGCGGTGAATGTCAACAGACCCTAGTGTATTACTGCACAGACCCCTCGTGCGCAACGGCCTAGGATCGCATGTGGCGGTGTGTGCGATGCAACCCGCATTCGATGCGCGCCGACTATCGTCATAGCTGGTTCCCATCGGCACTATTCTGGATATAGGAAATAGGAGGCCGAAAATGCATACCTTCAAAAACTGCTTCAAGGCGTACACGTGGTTGATGGCGGCAGTGTTCGCGCTATTTCTCGCCGCATGCGGCAGCAGCGGAGGCGGCGGCGACAGCGCCCCGGCAGCGGGCACGCTCGGCGTTTCATTGACGGATGCGCCCGCCTGCGGCTTCGACGCGGTGAATGTGACTGTCGTCAAAGTGCGGGTGCACCAAAGCAGTTCAGCCTCCGACACCGATGCGGGCTGGACCGATATCACGCTGAGCCCCGCGCGCAAGATCAACCTGATCAACCTGACCAACGGCGTACTCGACCGCCTCGGCGAGACGCCGTTGGCGGCAGGGCACTACACGCAACTTCGCCTGGTGCTCGACCCGAACACCGGCGCGGGCTTAAGCAATTCCGTCGTGCCCACGGGCGGGGTCGAGACCCCCCTTGTCACGCCAAGCGCGGTGCAAAGCGGGGAAAAGTCTGTCGGTATCGGTCAGGTTCAGGCGCGGACAGCCTGCGTCAGCAGGGCACGCCGGCTTCAGCGGGCGCGCGGGTCCGACGACCCAGCAGGGACTGCCCCTGTGGACGTGTGCACGCCCGGCTCGAAAATGCGCAGCCCGTTGCGGCCCGCTGCCTTCGCCTGGTACATGGCGATATCGGCGTTCTTGAGCAGCTCGTTCGCGCTTTGCGCGTGACCGCAGAACGGTGCGATGCCTATGCTGCCCGAGCTTTGATGCTGGTGCCCGGCGAGTACGTAGGGTAGCCTGAAGGTGGCGAGTATCTTTTCGCCGATGGCGCGCATCTGCGCCATCGCTTCTTCGGCGCGCTCGCTCAGGTCTTCGAGCATGATCACGAACTCGTCGCCGCCGAGGCGCGCCACCGTGTCGCTCGCGCGCACGGAAGCAGCGAGGCGCTGCGCCACCTGCTGCAGCAGCAGGTCGCCCATGTCGTGGCCGAGGCTGTCGTTCAAGGTCTTGAAGTGGTCGAGGTCGACGAACAGCAGCGCCCCGCAGTGCCGGCTGCGCTCGCTCGAGGCCAACGCCTGATGCAGGCGATCCATCAGCAGCCGGCGGTTGGGCAATTGCGTGAGCGGATCGAAAAAGGCGAGGTTCCTGATCTCCTCTTCCGCCGCCTTGCGCCGGGTGATGTCGGTCAGTGTGGCGACATAATGGGTTATCTTGCCGTCGTCGTCCTTGACCGCGGTGACGGTGAGCCATTCCGGGTACACCTCGCCGTTCTTGCGCCGGTTCCAGATTTCGCCCTTCCAGTTTCCGCAACTCTGGATGCTTTCCCACATCGCCCGATAGAAGGCCGCGTCATGCCGCCCGGCATCAAGCAGGTGCGGCGTCAGGCCTATCGCTTCCGCGGCGCTGTAGCCGGTAATTTCGGTAAATGCGCGGTTGACCCGCAGAATCACGTTGTCGGCATCGGTGACGAACATGCCCTCCTGCGCTTCGAACGCCGTCGCCGCGATGCGCAGATCGGCCTCGGCGCGCTTGCGCTCGGTGATGTCGCGTCCCGCGCCGCGGTAGCCCTTGAATTTGCCGTGCTCGTCGAAGATCTGCCTGCCGCTCGCCGAGATATAAATCAGAGCGCCGTTGGGGCCGGCCAGCGGGTATTCGAAATCGCGAAATGGCCGATGCGCTTCGAGCTCCGCGCGGTGCTTCGCCCAGCGCTCCTCGGACACGCCGATGCAAGGCAGCTCCCAGCGCGTCTTGCCCAGATGTTCTTCGTTGCCCGTGCGCTCGCGCAGGCCGCTCGAAACTTCGACGAAGCGAAACTTCTCGTCCTGCTCCCAGTACCAGTCCGAGGAGAGCTCGGTCAGGCTGCGAAAGCGGGCTTCGCTCGCAGCGAGTGCGGCTTGCGCGCGCTTGCGCTCGGTGATGTCGGTGCCGACGCCGCGGTAGCCCGTGAACTCGCCCGAGGTTGCGAATACCGGGTCGCCGCTGATGGAGATGTAACGCTCGCTGCCGTCGGCGGCGAGCCGTGAAAATTCGAAGTCGCGAAAAGGCAGGTGTGCGGCGAGCAGTTCGCGATGCTTTTGCCAGCCGGATGCGTCGGGCGACAGGTAGGGCAGGTCCCAGCGCCGGTGACTGATGGGCGATGCCTGCTGGAACACCGATTCCGCCGCCCCTTTGCGCGCGCTGCGCGCGCTGAGCCGGTGCGCGGCGTCGCTCTCCCAGTAATAGTCGGAGGACATCTGCGTCAGGCTGCGAAAGCGCGCCTCGCTTTCTGCGAGCGCATCCTTCTCCTTGATCCATGCGGCCGTCACGCGGTGCAATGCGCGCAGCGGCAGCACGGCGAGCGTGGCATAGACGGCGGTGCCGAGGAGCAAGCCCGCGAGCGCGGCGACGAGCGTATCGATCAGCAGATCGCGATACGAACGCGCGATCTCGACTTGGCCGACCACGAGGCCCGAGTCCGTGATGGCGGCCGAGCGCGAGAGCACCGGCGTCGCGGGATCGGCGCCCACGCTGACGAGTGCTGCGCCCGCCGGAGTGCGCACGGTCACGCGCTCACGCTCCGGTTGCACCGGAAAGCGCGGCAGGAGGTCTTCCATGCGCTGCAACTCGTACACCCACATCTCGGGGTTACGCACGACCATGCTGTCGATGGCGTCGGCCTTGATGCGCGCATTGAGCTGGACGTGTTCGACCAGGTCTGCGTATTTCACGCCGAAATATCCCGCAGGCGGCACCGTCGTCACTGCCAGCGCGAACACCAATGCCAGGCGCTTTACGGTGGGTGCAAGCCGGTCCTCAGCGTTCGTTGTCATCGCGGCGGGTCTCAGGGATAGAAGTGGCCGTTGTCGGTGAGGATGCTGCGCCCAGCGCCGGACAGCACGAACGCGGTAAAGCGTTCCGCCGCCTGCGAGCGCTTGTTGCCGCTCACGAGGAACAGCCGCTTGTAATACGGATACACGCCCGCGGCGCTGTTATGCACCGAAGGCTCTGTGCCATCTAGCTTCAACGCCTTCAATGCGCGCTTTTCCGACTTGATCAATGCGAGCGTGGTGGGCCCGATCGCACCGGGGATCCTCTCCAGATCGTCGGCAGCATCCTGATCGGTGATCGCTATCCGCACGCCGGAGCGCTTCTCCGCATCCGCGAGCGCGCGCGCAATTGCGGGAGAAAGGCTCTTGACCATGCCCGTGTCGATGTCGCTCGCAGGCCGCAGCACGACGCGCGTGAGCGTGCCATCGGGCCACTTCGGCATGTGACCCGCATAGATTTGGGCCAGCTCCTCGCGCGTGACCGCGGAAACCGTGGACTTGGTCGAAATCGCGAACACAAACGGCGTGCGTGCGTATTCGAATTCCGTGATTCCGGGCCGGCGTTCGTTCTCGCGTAGCGGGCGCGAAATCAGCGCCAGGTGGATTGCGCCGGCGAGCATGGCCGAAATGCCGCCACTGCTGCCGAGGTTGGGCACGAAGGCGAAGTTCACATCCGGGTTTTTCGCGCTGAATGCGTCGGCGAGCAGCCGCATGGTGCCGAGTGCGCAGCCCGTTCCGCCTATCTTGATTTGCTCAGGCGTAGCGGCGTGGGCAGAGCCAAGGAACAACAGGGCGCACGCGGCGCAAGGAGCAAGCGCGCGCCTAAGGGTGATGGCCAGCGCCGCGAGGCGCGATGGCAAATCGATCAAATGGGTCATCGGTCGGATTTGAATTTATATTCGATACCCGAGTTTGCCTCCCAAACGCCCGTATCTTAGCAATCTATCCGCGCCGCGGACTTGAAAACTTCGCGCGCTCGTTCGTCAAATTTGACTTGAATCAACGCGGGCGGGCGCTTGTGCACCGCAACAGCCGCGCTCCCCGCCCGCTGGCTGGGCTCAGCCCGAGACGAGCAGCATCACCCCCGCCACCGTCAACACGGCGCCTGCCGCCATGCGAGGCGTGACGCGCTCGTGGCGCAGCAACAATAGGCTCAGCACCAGCGTGAATAGCGGATGGGTCGCGACGATAGGCGAGACCATGCTGACCTGGCCGTGGACCAGCGCGAAATACATCAGGAATAGGCTGCCGCCGTTGAAGAAGCCGGTCGCGACAAACCAGGGTATGGCGCGCCGGTCGCGGGTCCCGGATGCGCCGCCGGCTCTCGCTGCGACGAGAATTACCGCGGCCGAAGCGGTGTAGCCGATCAAGCCGGCGGCGTAGGGGCTCGCCCATAGCTCGAGTCCAGCCTTGGTCAATACCTGCGCCAATGCGCGGATCGCCGCCGCCGCAAACGGCAGCGCTATGGCCCAGAGCGGCCAACTGCGCGGACCGCCGCCGGACCAGGTCAGCATGAGCATGCCGAGCACGATGACGCCGGTCCCGAGCGCATTGCCGGCGGTGAGCGTTTCGCCCAGAAACAGAATGGCGCCGAACAAGGCGAACATCGGCGTGGTGCAGGAAACCGAACTCGTGATCGTCGGCCCCATGTGCTGGTTGCCGGTATAGGTGAGGAGCGTCACCGAAGCCGGAAAGAACAAGCCAACCAGCGCGAAAATACCCGCGGCCGCAGGATCGAATCCAGCCGGGTGGAGCAGGAACGGCGCCAGGCTCCAGAACATCAGCGTCGTCGACGGAACGCCGATCGCCGCGCCGGCCAAGGGGGTGGTGTAGCGCAATCCCAGCCGCGTCGTGATCAAGGCGGCGCCGAGGCCGGCTGCCGCGGCGAGCGCCCAAAGCGCGGATTCGAGCATGATTGGATTAGAGCCTGTTCGACGATGCGGGGATACGAGCCTCGCGCGCCCTCTTGCATCGCGCCATTACGCCATGGATTCTGTGCCTACGCGCGCGCATGATACCGCGCCGCTGGAGCTTGCTCTTAGTGCGGATGCCGATGATGCAGATCCGGCAGATGCGCGTGGCTGTGCGTGAGCGCGGCGTACTGGTGCGGGTGGGAATGCGGCTCGGGCCCCGCGTCGGCGTCGTGCGCGTGCTGGTGGTGCGCATCGTGGCTGTGCAGGTGCTCGTGCACGAGGGGCTCGTGCGTGTGCGCATGCGCGTGCCGCTCGGTGAGCACGAGCCAGGTCGCGGCGAGCATGAGGACGAAGGCGACGCCGAAAGCGCCGGTCAGCGCCTCGCCCGGGAGCGCGAGCGCGAGCGCGGCGCCGATGAAGGGTGCGGTCGAAAAATGCGCGGCGGCGCGCGCTGCTCCGAGGTGGCGAAGGGCAAGGATGTAGAGCACGAGGCTCACGCCATAGCCGAGTAAGCCGAGCACGAGCGCGGCCGCAAGCGGCAGCGCCGCGGGGAGGCGCGCGCCCAGGGCGAGCGCGAGGGCGGTGTTGACGCCACCGGCCGCGAGCCCTTTCACCATGGCGATCGTGACCGGATCGGCGGCCGCGATAGTGCGCGTGAGGTTGTTGTCCGCCGCCCACAGCGCGCAAGCCGCGATCACCGCGAGCGCGCGCCACGATAGCGGCAAGCCCGATTGCGGCGCGTAGCCGAGGACGAGGCCTGCGGCGAGCATCAGGCAGGCGGCCAGCCACACACGCGCGCTGACCGCCTCGCGAAACACGAGCGCGGCCAAAAGCGCAGTCAGCGCGCCCTCGAGGTTGAGAAGCAGCGACACGCTTGACGCGGCGGCGCCCGCGAGGCCCCACATGAGGAGCACCGGCGCCGCGATGCCGCCGCAGAGTATCGCGCCCGCGAGCGCGGGATAGTCGCCGCGCGCGAGCGCAGGTTCGCGCCCGCACTCTCTTGGAGCCCGCGCCATTTTCGCGCACGCAAGCCCCACGCCGCTCCCAAGATAGAGGAGCCCCGCGAGGAGCGCCGGCGCGATGTCCGCCTGCAGGAGCTTCGCCGCCGGCGTACTCGCGCCGAAGAGCGCCGCGGCGGCGAGCGCCACCAGGGCATAGCGCTGGATGGAAAGATCGAGCATGCGCTGATTGTAGCGCGGCGCGCAGCGCGCGCCGCTGCGCCGCCTGTTAGACTGCGGCATCGGCGCTCGTCCGGCTGGTCCAAGTTGATGTAAACGCGAACCTCACCTAGACTTGCCCAAGTATCCGCGCCTGTGAACAGGCTTGCCATGACCGATCTTTCCCTCAGCGCCACGCCGAGCGCGTACAAACCCCGGCACAAGGTGCGCTTTGTCACCGCGACGGCCTTGTTCGACGGCCACGACGCCTCGATCAACATCGTGCGCCGCATCCTGCAGGCGAGCGGGGCCGAGGTGATCCACCTCGGGCACAACCGTTCGGTCGAGGAGATCGTGACCGCGGCGCTCGAGGAGGACGTGCAGGGCATTGCGGTGAGCTCCTACCAGGGCGGGCACCTCGAGTTCTTCAAGTACATGCTCGGCCTCCTGCGTAGCCGCGGCGGCGCGCACATCAAGGTGTTCGGCGGCGGCGGCGGCGTGATCGTGCCCGAAGAGGTGCGCGAGCTCGAGGCCTACGGCGTGGCGCGCATCTACTCGCCCGAGGACGGGCAGCGGATGGGCCTACGCGGCATGATCGAAGACATGGTCAGGGCCTGCGATGTCGATTTGCCGCGCTACGCGCCGCAGGATCTCGAGGCGGTCAAGCGCGGCGAGCGGCGCGCGCTCGCGCGGCTGATCACCGCCCTGGAGAGCGGGGAAGGAGTGGGCTTTCCCGTCGCCTCCGATTGCGATGCCAATCTGCGCGACGCCGTGCTCGAAGCGGCCGCGGCGCTCGATGTTCCGACCCTGGGCGTTACCGGCACCGGCGGCTCGGGCAAGTCTTCGCTCACCGACGAGCTTGTCCGGCGCTTTCGCCTGGATCAGGAGGACCGCCTCACCATCGCGGTGATCGCGGTCGATCCGTCGCGGCGTAAGTCGGGCGGGGCGCTCCTGGGCGATCGCATCCGCATGAACGCGATCGCGGGCGGGCATATTTTCATGCGCTCGCTCGCCACGCGCGATGCCGCCAGCGAGGTTTCGGCGGCGCTGCCCGAGACCATCGCCGCGTGCAAGCTCGCGGGCTTTGATCTGATCGTGATCGAGACCTCGGGCATCGGCCAGGGCAATGCGGCGATCGTACCTTTGGTCGATGTGTCGCTCTACGTGATGACGCCCGAGTTCGGCGCCGCGAGCCAGCTCGAGAAGATCGACATGCTCGACTTCGCCGATTTCGTCGCCGTCAACAAGTTCGACCGCAAGGGCGCGGCCGACGCGCTCCGGGACGTGCGTAAGCAATACCAGAGGAATCGCGACGCGTTCAAGTTTTCCCCCGAGGTGATGCCGGTGTACGGCACCATCGCCGCGCGCTTTAACGACGACGGCGTGACCGCGCTCTACCAGGGGCTCCTGCCGCGCTTGGCCGAGCATGGCCTCGCGCTCAAGCCGGGCCGGCTGCCCCGGAGCGAAGTGCGCGCTTCGAGCGGAAAATCAGCCGTCGTGCCGAGTGCTCGCGTGCGTTATCTTGCCGAGATCGCCGAGTGCGTGCGCGGCTACCAGGCGCATGCGCGAGCGCAGTCGCGCCTCGCGCGCGAGCGCGCGCAGCTCGCCGCTGCCAAGACGATGCTCGCTGCCGAATGTAAAGAAAAGCTCGCATCGCTCGATGCGCTCATCGCGGCGCGCGAGGCTAAGCTCGATGCGCACTCGAAAAAGCTCCTCGAGATGTGGCCGCAGATGCAGATCGCCTACGCGGGGGAGGAGTATGTAGTCAAGATCCGCGACCGCGAAATCCGCACCAAGCTCACGTCAACGAGCCTCTCGGGCACGAGCATCCGCAAGGTCGCGCTGCCGCGCTTCGAAGACCCGGGCGAAGTCTTGAAGTGGCTGCTCTTGGAGAACGTGCCGGGGTCGTTTCCGTACACGGCGGGCGTGTTCGCCTTCAAGCGAGAGAACGAGGACCCGACGCGCATGTTCGCGGGCGAAGGCGACGCGTTTCGCACCAACCGCCGCTTCAAGCATGTGTCCGAAGGCATGCCCGCAAAGCGCTTGTCCACCGCGTTCGATTCGGTCACGCTCTACGGCTTTGAACCCGACGAGCGTCCCGACATCTACGGCAAGGTCGGGAATTCGGGCGTGTCGATCGCGACCTTGGACGACATCGAAGTCTTGTACGACGGCTTCGATTTGTGTAGCCCCAACACTTCGGTGTCGATGACCATCAACGGCCCGGCGCCGACCATGCTCGCGCTGTTCCTGAATTGCGCGATCGACCAGCAGTTGGAGAAGTTCCGGCGCGATAACGCGCGCGAGCCGACCGATGAAGAGCGCGACAAGATAATGGCCTGGACGCTCGCGACCGTGCGCGGCACGGTGCAGGCCGACATCCTGAAGGAAGACCAGGGGCAGAACACCTGCATTTTTTCCACCGAATTTTCCCTGAAAGTGATGGGCGACATCCAGGAATACTTCGTGCATCACAACGTGAAGAATTTCTATTCGGTGTCGATCTCGGGGTACCACATCGCGGAAGCCGGCGCGAACCCGATCTCGCAGCTCGCGTTCACTCTGGCCAACGGCTTCACCTACGTCGAAGCGTATTTGGCGCGCGGCATGCATATCGACGACTTCGCGGGGAACCTGTCGTTCTTCTTTTCCTACGGCATGGACCCGGAGTACACCGTGATCGGCCGCGTCGCGCGCCGCATCTGGGCGGTGGCGATGAAGAATCGCTATGGCGCGAACGAGCGCAGCCAAAAGCTCAAGTACCACTCGCAGACGAGCGGGCGGTCCTTGCATGCGCAGGAGATCGCGTTCAACGACATCCGCACCACGCTGCAGGCCTTGATCTCGACCTACGACAATACCAATAGCCTGCATACGAATGCCTACGACGAGGCGATCACGACGCCCACCGAAGAATCGGTGCGCCGCGCGATGGCGATCCAGCTCATCATCAACCGGGAGTGGGGTCTTGCGAAAAACGAGAACCCGAACCAGGGCGCGTTCATCATCGACGAGTTGACCGATCTCGTCGAAGAAGCGGTCCTGAAGGAGTTCGAAGCGATTTCCGAACGCGGCGGCGTCTTGGGCGCGATGGAGACGGGGTATCAGAGGAGCAAGATCCAGGAAGAGTCGATGTACTACGAGCAGATGAAGCACGACGGCTCGTATCCCATCATCGGCGTCAACACGTTCCGCAATCCGCATGCGGGGGATGTGCCGCAGAAAATCGAACTCATCCGCTCGACCGAAGAGGAAAAACAGTCGCAGCTGAAGCGCCTGCGCGACTTCCAGGCGCGGCACAAGGACGAGTCGGGGGCCATGCTCGCGCGCTTGCAGCAGGCCGTGATAGAAAATCAGAATGTGTTCGAAGTGCTCATGGATGCGGTGCGCTGCTGTTCGCTTGGGCAGATCACCAATGCGCTGTTCGAGGTGGGGGGGCAGTATCGGAGGAGTATGTAGTCTCGCTTCGAATCTGAATGCATGCAATTTTGTGTCAAATAAAGACCTCCTGTTGGCGGCGGTGTCGTTGCGCGCCTAGACGGCGTGGATTATTGGTGGCGGAATTTGGCGTCGGTGGGTGTTTGACGAATAGACGAAACAGGGGCCGACAGGCCCCTGGAGAAGAGAAGAACGGC
>Ga0209726_10008456_pt1 | contig 11069 bp, 12 predicted proteins | sample Subgrocontami54m_FD_187453 | JGI IMG/M metagenome (GOLD analysis project Ga0209726, IMG submission 187453) | Subsurface groundwater microbial communities from S. Glens Falls, New York, USA - GMW46 contaminated, 5.4 m (SPAdes) (version 3) | ecosystem: Environmental > Aquatic > Deep subsurface >... | reverse complement strand
GTATGCTTCAAGGCAAGCGGACACCGTAGCCTGGGCCTCGACCGGCTGTTGGTCGAAGCGCGCACGCTTACCGCCCCGCCGATAGAAACCGTTGGAGCCGACGGGTACAAAATGATGCCTTTCTCCGCCCGAGCGTTGTAAGTCGGTGAGCCAGGTAAGCGACTCCAGCCCCGCCGCGGTCATGGCGTTGTTGGGCATCCATTGGCCGCACAAGAGCAGGGCATGCGGCAGCGCAGCGTTGCAGTAGGTCAGCCGATCTTCGAACCAGTGCCATTTGTCTGAGTTGTTCGTCTGGTACAAATCTCGCAGCCGCCCGGCCAATTTCTTGCGGACCTGGTCGGCCCTGCGGTCACCTTCAAACCGCCGAAGATATTCGTGGATACCGATGAGCGCAAAGGCCCATGCCCGGGGACTGGTAGTTTTGAGAATGGTCGGCAAGGCCTGCTCGAACAATCGGCCTGCCATGCTCTGAAGGGCCGCAGTGTTTGAGCGGCCCAACACAGTACCCAGTGCCCACAGTGCGCGGCCGTGGCTGTCGTCGGAACCACTCGCCTCCAGCCAGTTGCGCTGGTAATTCATGAAGTTGCGAAAGCGTCCGGTCTCTGGATTGAAGGCGTAAGAGATGAAAGCGAGATAGCGGGTTGCCAGCACCGAAGCCTCACTATGGCCCAAGTCCTCGAGCAGAGCTCCGACCATCAGCGCGCGGGCGTTGTCGTCGGTCGTGTAGCCTTCGCTATAGTTGGGTACCGTGAACAGGGCATGCTGCAAGATGCCGGTCTTGTCCGTCATGTTATGTAAGTGATTCAGTTTAAGTGGCGGCAATTCTCCGGGTCGTTTGTCGAGTGGCTTAACCGCAAAGTCTACCGGACAGAAATGGCGGCGTTCGGCGCGAGCCCGATCGAAACTTTCCCGGTAGCGCCGCGCCACCTGGAGCCAAATCATGTCTCGTCCAAACAGATAAGCCCGCTTGCGCATCGCGTGGCACCTGGATTCGTTGTCCAATAGATCAATCACTTGCTCAGCCAACGCCCCTGGATCGCCGAATGGCACTAGCACCCCTCGCTCATCGGCGAGCATCTCTTCAGCGTACCAATAGGGCGTCGAGATCACTGCCTTGCCGGCGCCAACGGTGTAAGCGAGCGTGCCGGACGTCATCTGCGCGGCGTTAAGATAAGGAGTAATGTAAATGTCGGTAGCGCCAATGAACTCCATGAGTTCTTCCAAACTGACAAATCGGTTGTAGAAGATCACCTGACCCTCGACGCCTTTTTCCTGGGCCAGCCATTGCAGGGACAACCGATAAGTTTCACCGTCACGCTGGATCACATGGGGATGGGTCGCGCCAAGGATGATGTAGACGACGTTCGGATGTTTGGCCAAAATGTCCGGCAAAGCTGAAATAACATTTTCAATTCCTTTGTTGGCGGAGAGTAATCCAAAACTGAGCAAGACGATTTTGCCTTCCACGCCGAACAGGTCCTTGTGAAAACTGGGATCCACAAAGGGCACATCGGGGATGCCGTGCGGGATCAAGTCGATTTTCTCCAGCGGCACTCCATAGATTTCGTGCAGAAACTCCACGCCGCGCTGGCTCATTACTACCAGGCGATCGGACAAGCCGGCCACTTCTTCCAACACTCGCCGCTGATCAGGATCAGGGTCGCGCAGGATTGTGTGCAGGGTGGTGACAATGGGCATGCGCAACTCACGCAAGAGGGCCAGAATGTGACTGCCAGCGCGCCCGCCAAAGATTCCATATTCGTGTTGGAGGCACACGAGGTCCACGTTGTTGATGTTCAAGAAATCGGCGGCGCGGCGATAAGAGTCAATGTCCTTCTCGGTCAGTTCGAAGCGGACGCGACTGGGATAGGGGTAGCCAGCCGCAGTGTCATTGACTGGTACAGCTATGCAGGCTATCTCACTATGCTCTGTCGCGATGGCCTCGCATAAGTCGGTGGTGAACGTAGCGATACCGCACTGGCGCGGCAGGTAGTTGCCGATGAAGGCAACGCGATTGAGGCTTGAACTGGTTGAACTGTGGTTCATTAGGAAATTGCGCTAGTCGCCGCCAAGGAGATCGATCATTTTTCGAGAGCACCCTTGGAAAAGGGGAACACATCTTGTGCCTTGCGTAATCTAATATATACCACATAGGCAAATTATTTTCGTCACGAGATCTATACTGTACACTTGGCATATAACGACGGTGAGCTAACGACGGTCAGCGGAGGGTTGAAAGTCGATTCCCACATTTGCTAAAATTGGATCGCCTCCGCGAGACCGCAGCATGGAGATTTACTCATGACAGTAATCGCAAGGCCGAATGAGACCGCTGAAAACCGGCTGCTCGCCGCGCTTCCCGCCGACGAGTATGGACGGCTGCGCCCACAACTGCAGGGAGTCGAGTTCTCTCTCGGTCAGGTCGTCTACGAATTCGGCGGACAACTGGATTATGTCTTCTTCCCCACCGACTCAATCGTCTCTTTGCTCTACACCATGGAAAACGGCACGAGCGCTGAAATGGGTTTGACGGGTAATGACGGCATAGTCGGGATTGCCCTCTTCATGGGCGGCGGCACGATGCCCAACCGCGCCGTCGTACAGAGCGCCGGCACCGCCCTGAGGATGAAAGTAAACGTGTTGCAAGATGAATTCGCTCGGGGTGGAAAATTCCAGCGGTTGTTGCTGCGCTATACCCAGGCATTGATCACGCAGATCTCACAGACGGCCGTTTGCAACCGTCTTCACTCAGTGGAGCAGCAGCTTTGCCGCTGGCTTCTGCTAAGCCACGACCGGGTTAAGGCAGACGAGTTGATCATGACTCAGGAACTGATCGCCGACATGTTGGGTGTTCGCCGCGAAGGCGTGACCGTGGCCGCCGGTCGTCTGCAAGATTCCGGAGCGATTAGGTACATCCGCGGCCACATCAAGATCCTCGATCGCCAGAAGCTGGAAGAGACAGTCTGCGAGTGCTATAAGGTGGTCAAAACCGAATTCGATCGGTTGCTCGGAGAATAGGTAATCAAAATTTCCCTCGGTCTTGGGAATTTCATCTGGTCCAATTGCCGTTTATCCTGAATTCCCACGCCATCCCGCTAATTCTCTAAAGCTGAGCAACTACTCGTTTGAGCTTTTCATTCACCTCAGTAGCGACCGCATCGAGTGCCGGATTGTTTCCAACCACGGAAAGCATAGCCTTCGCGTCTACGGCCGCAACTACAGATTTTCCCGGCTCGTCAGCTTCATAAACGATGACGTTGCAGGGCAGGAGCAGTCCGATGTTGATCTCCTGTTGCAGAGTCTTGTATGCGAGCGGCGGATTACACGCGCCAAGGATCACATAATTGCGAAAATCAACGCCGAGCTTTTCTTTCAGTTTCTCTTTGATGTCGATTTCGCAGAGCACGCCAAAGCCTTCCTCCTTGAGCGCGGCCCGCGTCTTTTCGACAGCCTCTGCGTAAGGAAGATCAATGGTCTTACTGAAACCGTACTTTGAATGTTGTGGTTGCTGAGCACTCATCTTATTTCCCCTTTTCCTCTGTAACCAAATTGCGAAAGGGCACGGCTGCTGCAACCGTGCTCGCTTGTTAGTATTTGTTACGCTCGCGTTCTGAATCACGCGAAGTTCTTGCGTCCGCAACTGCTGCCGGGTGTTTATTGTCTTCTACTTCACCCGGTCGAGACTCGACACGGCACGAGTTCGCCATTCAGGTCGGGACACCGAAACGCGGTAGCACCCAGCGCATCAGCACGATGTACGCCGCAAAAAACAGTATCGGCCATAACCATCCAGCCATTGTTCTCAACTCCTGACCTGCATCGTCGCTCACGGAGTCTTTGATCGCCGATGTAGCAAGTGGTCGATCGAATATCCGACCCCCATTCGCAGCATAAACGGATCGCTGACGTCAGAGAGTCCAAATGCCGGTTCAACGTGAACGGTCCAGTGCTTCGATACGGAATAGCTGAAGACAGGACCCACATAGTGCTGCTGGCGCTGCCAGTCGAAGCCGAAGTGATGAGTATTGCCGAGCGCCCCGATCATCTCGAGGCCATAGCCCATCCGTTGAAGCGATAACACCGGAGGCACTTTCTTTTTCGGCATGCCCGCCACTCCGGCCACGTCTTTGTCTGTCTCCATTGCCATAAATGCGGGTTTCCGAAACACTCCCCAGGCATAGCCGAAGTCGTTCTCGCCGCTTTTCAGGTCCGTCTCGCTGATGAAGTTGAAGGTAAGGTTAACCCGTTTCCAATCGTGATACATGATCACGCGCTGCTCGAAAGTGCGGACGGGCGTGCGCCGCGCCGGCGCCAGGGGCTCCTCCAAGTCTTCGCCGCCAAATCCGGCGACTTCCATTTTGTACAACGCGGCCCCATTGAGGCCTTCGTATTCGCCGTACAGAGTGAAATTCAGCAAGTGGTCGTGTGGGAAAAGGCGAAAGTAACTATTGATCCGAAACCCGCCGTAGGTGGTAGGCAAACCGAAAATTTTCTGCCCCTCCGCCATGAACCCCACCGTCCAGCGGGCGGTGACGCCGTACTGCACCATAGCCATGCCGGTGAAGAAATTGTTGCCGGTTCGCGCGGACTGAAAGTCCGACAGCAGCATAACCATCATCGTGTCCCGCGGAACAGGATAATTGATAGAAGTGAAATAGGGGTCCATATTCATCGTGGACATGTCTTCACCCATGCCCGCTTTCTTCGAAGAGTCATCGCTCGACTTCATGCCGGTCATTCCACTCATCGCGCCCGGCGACGGACTCGCTGCGGGCATCGGCATATTAGTCTCCATCTTCTGCTGAGGCGGAGCTTGCGGATTTGGCGAAGCCGTCGGCATCTGCATGCCGGGCATATTCGTTTGCTTCTGTGGCGATGGCGAAGCTGAAGCCGTCGGCATCTGCATTCCAGGCATGTTCGTCTGCATTTGCTGAGGCGAAGGCCGGGGTGCCGGCGATTGTGTTGGCGACGACGACGGCTGAGCGGGCATATTCATTCCCGGCATGTTGCCCATCTGATTTTTGTTTGCGGGACTTTTTTGTGCGGGTGCTTTCTTCCTTCTCGACGCTGCCCTTCGTCGATGCATCCCAGACATCTTCATCCCCGGCATGCTCATACCTCGCATATTGCCCATTCGATGTTTCTTCGCCGGTCGCCTCGTTCGTACCACTCTCCTCTTTTTGGGCGTGGCCTTTCGACTCGCTTTCGAATTGGACTTTGGCATTTTCATCCCTGGCATGTTCTGCATGTCTTGACCCAGGGCATTAGTCGAGGCGGTGACTATTAGACCAGTAACAATAAGCGCGCTTAATCCCCACACGCGGATCAGAGTGCCAAAACTTAACCTTTGCATCATTCCCCTTTTGAAATTCTTCACTTAGCACAAACAAAACAAAACGCTGGCGCGAACACGGGCCGACAACGCACACGTCTACGCTGAAGAGGTAGCGATCTAAGTTAACGGGATCTAGATACGAAAGACGTTGATTATGACGTGACGCGGAGATGATGGGCCAGGTGGACCATGTTCCGAGGGTACGATCAAATCAGCAAAAGCCGAGGTCAAGCCAATAGCGAAGTGGGCGGGCAGCGAATTGGTTTCCACCACTCGCTTCGAAGGATCAATTGCCACGACCGAAACAGTTCCTGATGTCGTCTGCGAATGACTCAGGCAACAGGCACACTGCTCGATCGGCAGGTCTAACGCGACTTCATCACTTGACGATTCGTACGGGAGTTGCGCGTGTGAGTTTTGTGCGCTGGTGTCGGGTGCTGAGTCGGCTTCAGTCTCCATCTGCATGTCGTCCATTTCCATACCAGCCATTTCGTGATGGCATGACGACTCATGCTTAGCCCGCTTTGAAGGCTGAGTTCCGCGTTTGAGGCAGCAATCGTGGTTGAGCGCAAAACGCGGACAAAAGGCGGCTGCAATCACGTTGCCCGACGCGCTGAAAAGCAGCGCGACGACAACGAAGAGTATTGATAAGGACCGCTTTCTCATTATTCCGTAGCTGAAAACTCCAAATCTTACACTTGCATCGCACTATAGCACGGAACTGTTGAGCACGAGTCAGATCGCCCGATGACTTGGTCACTTCTTTCCGAAGATCGCCCAACCAAGCAGGACGCCGAGACCGAGGGTAAGTAGAGTAGGGATCCACATCCAACTGAACCCGCCGTTTATCCATCCTTGTCCCATCCTGTACCCGCCTATCCCGCCTTGTCCCATCATCCCGCCGCCCATCATTGACCCGGTCATTGCGCCGCCGCCGAAGATCAGAAAAAGCACGACGACGACGACCAACGCGATGATTAGAGGTGTTCTGCTCGATTCGTTCATGACATTCATCTCTCTGGTATCCGAAGTTGCATCTTTAATCGTGTGGTGGACGCGACGCTGTGCGCTCAACGTCAAGACTGGCATTGAAGCTGCACCTTACATCTTCATTTCCGGCTTCTTGTTCATTTCCATCTTCTTCATCTTCTTAGCTGCTTTGCTTCCACCATGCATCTTCGACATCATCGCGAAGTGTCTGAGCAGAGCATTAGCGTGCGCGGCCACTTGCTTAGAGTCCGGCGTGTTGGCCTGCACATCTGTCTCGAGCGCGCTGACCTGGTCCTTCACCATTGAGCGGTCCTTACCCATCTTCTCCATCATCATCTGCATCTTTGATTTCATCTCAGCGCTCATCGCCTGCATGTGTTTTTGGTGGATGGCTTCCATTGCATCGAGGTTATGTCTTAGCTCGGCAACGGCCGCGCGGGCGAATTCAACGTCCAGAGCCGTAGGCTTCACTGCCTGATCACGGAGTGTCCGGGCGAACTCAGACATACTCTTCATGTGGGCCGTCATCAGCAGGTGATGCGGCGATTTCATCATCTTGGCCATCTCCGACTTCATGCCGGCCATTCCTGCCATGCCGGGTTTCTTCGGTCCGCTTTGGGTGTGCTTGTGTTGCGCCCAGGCTGCGGACGGAATTACGAGAACTAGCATGATGGCTATAGCTGACAGCAATGCGCGGGTGTTCACTCTCATATCGTTATCTTCTCCTTCAGATTAGTTGACCAGAATTTGGGCATCAAAGCTGCCCGGTATTTGAAATATTTTCGATTCTCTCCTGCGGCGGTTCTGGTGTCTGTGCCCTAACGCACATAGAGCAAGCTTTGTACCCTCCAGATAACTCTTGTATTCGCGTTGCTGTCTTTGAGAACAGACCCCGCGAGAATATCTGCAGCCGCAGATGAGAATATCCGCAGGCGCTTCGTGGAGTTATTTGCAGAGGCTGAGATTTCTTGCCACGAATACTCGTGAAGAATGTCCGCGTTTCCTTAATGATTCGGCTTTGTGTGTTAGCGCACAGACCCCGCCTCTCATGGATGCTATAACCTCACTCAACTCTGCTTTAGAGATTTACCTTTCGACGTCGGGGATCGGGTCAGCAACCCTCTTCTTTGAGCCGCCTGTAATTTTCGCGAAGAGGGCTGAATTGAGAGACGATGTGTTCTCCGCGTCCACAGCACCCCATCTACTAAGCATAGGAGTTCTGGTGCACTAGTGCTCTGCGACGTGTGTGTTTGGAAAACTCGGTAGCCGCAGCTTTCAAAGCTGAGGGGGAAGAAGATGAAGAATTCAAAACGTATCGTGTCAGTGCTTATCCTGTTCGCGCTCGCAATCATCGGCGTGAGCGCACAGGCGCAGCGACAATCGTCGCGCGCCGCCACGCGTCAGATCAGCGTCATCCTGCAACGACTGGATCGCAGCACCAACACATTCCGCGACAGTCTTAATAGAGCGCTGGTGTCTGACCGAATCGACGAAACGCGTCCCCAAAACGACATCAACTCGTTCGAGCCTGCCTTTGAGAGCGCCCTTGATCAGTTCCGGGAACGGTTCAATAGTCGCCGCGCGACTGCCGCCGATGCGCAGAACATTTTGCAAAAGGCATCGCCCGTCAACGGGTTCATGACTCGCAATCGCTTGAACGCGCAAGTGCAGAACGCCTGGGCACAGGTGCGAACCGATCTTAACGCGTTGGCAAATGCCTATGGCGTGCGCTGGCAATGGAACCAGCCAACGCTTCCGCCAATCAGCTCGAATCGATCGTCGCGACTGTCCGACGGCGAGCTCAATCAGCTAATTAGGCGGATTGAGAATGGCGGCAACAGGTTCCAGGCGAGTCTCGCGGATGCCTTTGACCGGAGTCGTTACGATCAAACGACGAGCGAAAGTAATGTGAATGATGCCGTGCGGGATTTCAAAAACGCGACGGAACAACTGCGCAATCGCTTCGACAACCGGCAGCCGGTTAACGACGACGTCCAACACTTGATTGAGCACGCCGCGCCCATCGACAGATTCATGCATACCAGCCAACTAACCCCCGGCGCTCAAAATGATTGGTCAACTTTGCGTGGCGATCTGAACACTTTGGCCGGCGCTTACAACATCGCCGCGAATTGGCAGAACGGCCCAGATCGGCAAGGGCCGCCGGCAGCATACAACTCCGATAGTCGCTTGACCGGAACCTACCGATTGGATTCGTCGCGCAGCGACAATCCGCACGACGTTGCTGAACGCGCGACTCGGAACCTTTCCAGCAACGAAAGACAGAATGTTTACGATCGCATGTTCGCGCGACTCGAATCACCTGAGATGTTGGCAATTGAGCGCCGCGGCTCAACCATGACGATGGCGTCGACACGCGCCCAGCAGTCGACCTTTGAAGCTGACGGCGTCGAACGCCAGGAACAGTTTCCCAACGGTAGATCCAGCCGGGTGACCGCGACCTTGCGCGGAGATCAGTTAGGCGTAAGCTCGACCGGCTATAGAGAAAATGATTTCAACGTCACGTTCGAGCCGATCGAAAACGGCAACCGGCTGCGCGTGAAGCGCGAGATTTACTCAGATCGGCTGAACCAACCCGTTGTGGTCAACAGCATCTATGACCGGACCTCGAATGCCGCGCAGTGGAATGTCTATGACGGCTCGGCTTCGGATTCGGGCAACACAGGTACGACCAACGGTCAATTCATCGTGCGCGATGGTGAAACCATAGTGGCGGTTCTGAACAATGACCTGTCCACAAAACAGGCGAAGCAGGGCGATCGGTTCACGATGACCGTGCGCGACAACAGTCAATTCGACGGCGCAGTCATCGAAGGCACAGTCGCCAGCGTTAACCAGGGTGGACGACTGACCGGCCGATCCGGGATGTCACTCAACTTTGACACGATCCGGTTGCGTAACGGTCAAACTTACCGGTTCGCTGGAATTCTCACGAGTGTCCGAACGTCGAATGACGACACCGTCAAGGTTGATAACGAAGGCAGCGCGCAAGGCAACAACCAGACGACGCAGACTCTCGAGCGCGCGGGCATTGGCACGGCCATCGGCGCGATCATCGGCGCAATTGCCGGCGGGGGCAAAGGCGCGGCGATCGGCGGAGTCATTGGCGCCGCGGGCGGAGCCGGCTCGGTTTACGTTACGGGCAAGGACCATCTCGATCTCCCGCAGGGAACCGAACTAACGATTCGAGCGAGCGCGCCAGGCAGGTAGTGGCTCGTGGGGAACGAACTGCTCCGGCGTGCACAGAAGCTGGTAAATAACGATAGAAAGGTGAGCTATGCCGTTAATTCAGCTAGTCGTGGTTCTCATTGTAATCGGCGTGTTGCTTTGGTTGGTCAATAACTACATTCCGATGGACCGAAAGATAAAGAGCATTCTGAACATCGTAGTTGTCATCGCCGTAGTGCTGTGGCTGCTGAGTATGTTTGGCTTGTTTAGCTCGATGTCCAACATGCATTTTGGCAGATGAGTCACTGAATCCAGACAGGGAAGGGAAGGAACATTATGGGATTACCTAACAAGGAAGAAGTGAAGGGCAAGTACGAAGCAGCCGTGGGGACGGTTAAGGAAAAGGTTGGTCACGCAATCGACGACAAAGAGATGGAACGTCATGGCGCCGCCGAACGCCACGCCGGTGACGCTCGCCAAACGGTCGGGAAGGTCAAGCGCAAGGTCGGCGAGGCAATCGAGGACTTTGGAAAGTTCGTGCGGAAGTAGATGTGAAGACGAAGCCTTGAAGCCGGTATAGAACTAACGATTCGAGCGAGTGCCCCGGGCCGATGGCTGTTGAAGTGAGCATTTCAGGGCCGCAACAACAAGGCTGATAGAACAAATGGCGGCGTCTCTCCCAAGAGCCGCTATTTTGTTGTGTTGGGCCAGTGTTCTGCCATTTTGCGAATGGTGCCGAGCGATTGAATTCGGGCGCGGCGGTAGCGTCAAGAAGGTAGTGTCCTAATTTGAAATCTCACGCGGCGAAATATGGCACAGGTCTGGTCCAAACATTTCCCGTAACCGTTTTGACCCATCCGACGTTAGCTAGGGTAGGAACGCCACACCTTATCTCCCTAAGGTAAGAATAGGACAAGTCACTTTCCAAACGAGGAAGGCCTTGGGGGTCGCTCTACGGGCTCGCCGATTTCTCCGCTTTCAGACTTCAATATGTACGCCTACAAGCCCGGGAGCCGCGTTTATCACCTTTTCGACCCGCGGCGCAATCTCACCGGATGCAATCAAAAAGTAAGCACGCTTACGACTAAATTAAACACCTCAGGAACTCCGCTGAGCCGCACCCCAACACAACCGCCGGATAAGACCCTCTGCAAGAGTTGTATTCGGCTTGCTAAGCGACGCTTCTAGTTTCGGAGGGCATCCCAACCAGCGGCGGGAGTCTCAGTCTCGCCGCGTTTGTTTTAGTTCGCCAAGAGTTTGCTACGGTAGACAAGCCAGATTAGGACACAACCCACTGCCGAAATGGCGGTCGGCCAATTTGAGAAACAAAAGCGGCGAGACTTGAGAATTCCTCCTATTCCCTTGCATCGGATCGCCTCCGATTTTGCTGGGGAGGCAGGTGGCGGTTTCTTCTCCTGATTCAAAAACTCAGGCGACCGAATGCCGAGTCGCACTCTGCTTCAGTCGTGCCTCGACGGCGTTCCAGTCAATGTTCGAGAAGAAAGCTTCTATGTACTTGGGACGCTCTGCCGGTTTGTAGTCGAGCAGGAAGGCG
>Ga0209726_10008440_pt1 | contig 11093 bp, 10 predicted proteins | sample Subgrocontami54m_FD_187453 | JGI IMG/M metagenome (GOLD analysis project Ga0209726, IMG submission 187453) | Subsurface groundwater microbial communities from S. Glens Falls, New York, USA - GMW46 contaminated, 5.4 m (SPAdes) (version 3) | ecosystem: Environmental > Aquatic > Deep subsurface >... | reverse complement strand
GCGAGCCGACCAGCCGCCGTCACGAATTATCCCCATCGATCAGCCGCCCGATGCCGCCGAGGATCGAGCCTTCTTCGCGCCCGCCGCGGCCCGTCCTCGGCGCTGCGGCGATGATGCGGTCCGCCAGCCGGCTGAACGGCAGCGATTGCAACCACACACGCCCCGGCCCGCGCAGCGTCGCAAAAAACATTCCCTCGCCGCCGAACAGCGCCGACTTGATCCCGCCCACGAACTGGATGTCGTACTGGACCGTGCGCTGGAAGCCGACGATGCAGCCCGTATCGACGCGGAGCATGTCGCCCATCGCCAGGTCGCGCTGAACGATCGTGCCGCCGGCGTGGCAGAACGCCCAGCCGTCGCCCTGCAGCCGCTGCATGATAAAGCCCTCGCCACCGAACAAGCCGACGCCGATCTTCTTGTTGAACGCGATGCCGACGCTCACGCCCTTCGCCGCGCAGAGGAAAGCGTCCTTCTGCACGATCAACTCGCCGCCAATCTCCACCAGGTGCACGGGCAGGATTTTGCCCGGATACGGCGCGGCGAACGCAGCGCGTTTCTTCCCCACGCCGCAGTTTAGAAACACGGTCATGAACAGCGACTCGCCCGTGAGCAGCCGTTTGCCGGCTCCCATCAGCGCGTTGAGGAACCCCCCGCTCTGCTGCGAGCCGTCGCCGAAGATCGTTTGCATCTCGATCCCGTCGTCCATGTACATCATGCCGCCGGCTTCGGCGACGACCGCTTCTTGCGGATCGAGTTCGACTTCGACGAACTGCATGTCGTCGCCGTAAACCTTGTAGTCAACTTCGTGCATCATGGTGGCCATAGATCGTTCTCCAGTCGGTTCAGTTCGTTCGCTCAGTTGAATCGTTTTCTCAAGTGCGCGCCAGCTTGCGAATCCGACTTTGAAAGTCAATCGGGAAACCGGCCCCCCAGCGCCACCCGGGCGCTGTTTAACGCAGAGACGCAGAGTCGCGGAGGCGCAGAGGGCGTTCAAGCCTGACGTTCTCAGTCATCAGAGCGCGACCGTCTCAGAAAGGGCAATTCGGTGCTTCGGCCTTGTGCCTTCGCCCCCTGCGCCTCTTCGCCTCCGCGCCTCTGCGTTAAGGCCAAAAGCTTCGATCAAATCGTTGCGGCCCCGGCACGGATTTCGGACTCGACGACTCCGCCGGCCCCGTGCTAGCAAAACGCTCGATGACCGTCGCCCAACAACCTGTCGTCTCGCCACCGCTCGCCCCACCCCGCCCGCGGCTCGACTCGGTGGATTTGCTGCGCGGCCTCGTCATGGTCATCATGGCACTGGACCACACGCGGGCCTTTTACAACAACGTCACGTTTTACCCGCTCGATCTGGAGCGGACGACCGTCGCGCTGTTCGTCACGCGCTGGATCACCCACTTCTGCGCGCCGGTCTTCGTGTTTCTGGCCGGCACCGGCGCGTTCCTTTCGATGACCCGCGGCAAGACCACGAAGGAGCTTTCCTGGTTCCTCCTCACTCGCGGCGCGTGGCTCGTGTTCTTGGAACTGACCGTCATTCACTGCTTCGGCTGGACGATCAGCCTCGACTTTCACCAACTCGGCGCGGGCGTGATTTGGGCCATCGGGTGGTCGATGATCGTGCTCGCTGCGCTGGTGCGTTTGCCGGTATGGGCCATCACCGCGTTCGGCCTGGCGATGGTCGCGGGGCACAATGCGCTCGACGGGATCAAGCCGGAGCAATTCGGCGTCTGGCAATGGCTGTGGAAGCTGCTGCACGTGCAGGGCTATTTCGAATACGCGAAGGGCTTCGGCTTCGGCGTGGGCTACCCGCTCATCCCGTGGATCGGCGTGATGGCGGCCGGTTACGGTTTCGGTCTGTTGCTGCAGAAAGAATCGAGCGAGCGCCGCCGCTGGCTGTTTGGCCTTGGCATCGCCATGACCCTGCTGTTCATCGCGCTCCGCGGGAGCGGCCTCTACGGTGAGCCGGAGAAGTGGCCTGAACAGAAAGGCGCGCTCTGGCAATTCTTCGCGTTCATCCACACTCGCAAGTATCCGCCGTCGCTTTGCTATCTGCTGATGACACTCGGCCCCGCGTTCATCCTGCTCGCGGTGCTGGACAAAGGCACGCCCCGGTGGCTCCAGCCGATTCTGGTTTTCGGCCGCGTGCCCCTGTTCTTCTATCTGCTGCACCTGCCGCTGATCAATCTGTCCTCGCAACTCCTGAAGCACCAGTTCATCGGCCCGCCGCCAGGGCCGCCGCCGCCGCCCGGCGCGCCGCCGCTGGCCTACGGCTTCGACCTGCCCATCGTTTACTTCGCGTGGGTCAGCGTCGTGTTGCTCCTCTACCCCGTCTGCAAATGGTTCGCTGCACTGAAGCGTCGGCGGCGCGATCCGTGGTTGAGTTATTTGTAGCGGACGAAAAGCCTCTCCCGCGCGGCGAAGTCGTCATCCTCACGCAGAAGAGATTCAGGAACAGAAGCCCGCGGATCCCGCGACTTCCGCGAATAGAGCCAGAACGGACAGCGTTCCTCGCCCACTTGGATGAACGCCGCGATACCAAGCGTCCGCGCAAGGCGTCGAACGGCAGACCGGCCTGCGTCCGCCCGCGCAAAGCGGCCGCGCATTGACGTGCAGCCTGGCGTGCGCGTGAGCGCCGGGGCGGGGTTTCGGAACCGCTGCCAGGCTACCCATGAACCTCGAAATGCCCGCTTTGATTTCCAAGCACTTATGCATTTCGAGTTCATGGCCCCAATATGCGTCCGCTCGTCGGAGGTCCAGGCTTTCCATGAACCTGCGACCGGGAGCGCGGACATTCTTGTCCGCAAGACGTCCACCGTTGCCCGAACGTGCGGACAAGAATGTCCGCGCTCCCGCCCGGTTGGTCTCCGGTTCAAGGCCCCGATGTGGGTCCGCTCCTCGGAGGTCGAGGCTACCCATGAACCTCCGGAGGGCCGCCAGGTCTTGGACTGCGCCAGTCCTCTGGCGCTTTGGCTTTCGCAGGCCGGGCGGATCCAAAAGCGCCAGAGGACTGGCGCAGTCCACGACGCTCGCGCGCGGACGGAGGATCATGCTCACGGGATAGCGCAGCCCCCGCACCGTCGGCTTGCCGTGGCAAATCGCCGGATCAACCGTGATGCGTTTCAGCGTGTCATTCATCAAGCGATACAATGGCAGTCCTCAGCCCATCTGACAAGGCTGCGGAATGGCCCCGAAAGGCCGGAGGAGTATCTTCGTCCCGCGCCGGCGAAGTTGACTTCGCCAACCAAAGTGGTTCAATCCCTCCATGACGGCGACGTTGGAACAAACACAGTCCGACCTGCTGAAGCTGGTGAACCTGGTCCAGCAAGGCGAAGAAGTGGTCATCACCAGCCAGGGACGGGTGGTGGCCAAGTTGAGCGCCGTGCCGCTAGGCTCGCCATCACCGAGCCGGCAAGCCTGGCTGGCTCGGCTGCGGCAGTTGCGCGAGAACACCGCCACCGGCAAGACCTCTCCCACGACCGAAGAAATTCTGGACGACCTCCGGTCAGAGCGCGGCTAAATGAGCTACTGGGACACGTCCACTTTGGTGAAGCTCTACGCGCAAGAGGGGGACTCGGCTGCGTTCGAGAACTACGCCCTGAACGCTCCCTCCAAGGCCGTCACCTCCAGAATCGCCCTCTACGAAGCCCACGCCACGTTCCGGCGCAAGGAGGCGGAAAGTATTCTCCAATCCGGTTGCGCGCAGAAGCTCTACAGCCAGTTGATGCAGGACGTAGCCGCCGGCGAATTGCGGTTGGTGGAACTCGGAGCCGATGTGGAACGGGAATACGGACAAGTGCTGGGCACCTGCTACCAGCAATCTCCGCCGGTTCCGCTCCGCACTCTCGACGCTCTGCATCTGGCCTCGGCGCGCGTGGCGGGCGAGACGGAGCTTGTGGCCACCGACAAGCGGATGCGCGACGCGGCCAAACTGCTGGGCTTCGCATTGTTCCCTGTTTGAGCCGATGAGGCGACACAGCTCGGCCGCTCGGCCCGAAAAGAAAGATCAGAAGCCCTCGTGACCTCGGCTGCCACGGCCGCAAGGCAAGCCGACGCAAGGCGGCTCATTTCTCCGCCGACGCATCCGGTGGCGGGGCATTCGGTTCGCGGGTGGGTGACCGACGACTGCGCCCGCGCCGGCTTTCCGCGAAGGCGTGAATGTCCTTTTCACCCGATCGGAGGAAATCCAGAAAGTCCACGCCCATGTATTTGCAGGTTTGGCAGTGGTCTGGATTCGGAACCGTCCGACTCACGGCAGCGGAAATGCCTCCGCTCGCATGAAGAGTCGGCGCAGGGCCACGGCGGTGGAGTCGTTGATCCGCAGAACGACAATCGTGGCACGACCAATGGGCGTTCGCCCCGCCAGCACCGCTCCTTGCCAGCCAAAGTGCTCGCCCCAGCGATCCCGCTGGGGATGGAACAACCGGGCGATTTCACCCGTGACCGGATCAATGCCCGACAGGTTGGCGCCTTTGTAACTGTTACAGTAGATGCAACTCAGGGCGAGGTTCTCGGCGTCCGTCGGGCCGCCGTGTTTCTCGGCGATCACGTGATCAATTTGAAAGTTGAGGCCGGTGAACCGCTCCGGGAAGTGGCAATACTCGCAGCGGAACACAGCCCGCTGACGGACGAGTTCCACGAGTTGCCGCTGCATACGCGATCACGCGGCAACGTCTTGTGCCTTGAGTGAAAGGAGCGCCTTGGCCTTCATGAACTCAACGAGCCGGCCGACGTGCAGGTAATTCTCAAGGTGCTGTCTTTCCTCGTCGGTCATCGCCCCGCTCCGGGCTTTGGCGGCCAGTTCATCCGCGCGGCGCAAATCAGCGTCGGCCAGTTCGAAGGCGAGGATCGCGCGGGCCGCTTCGGGACTCCACGATTCATTGTCGGCGCTGATCGCCCGTTCGAGGATTCCGCTTTCGGCATCAACTATCGTGTTCACGCCATTCATTTAACGCAGAACCGGGGGTTGATCAATAGCGCAAACTCAATCTCGGGGGCGGCGGTCACGGCTGACTGCCGGTGTCGGGGATTGAATCTGCCGACAAGCTGGACGGCTGGCTGGTTGGAACCCGTCGCCGGCGCCGGCGCCGGCTCTGCGCGAAGGCGTGAATGTCCTTCTCGCCCGAACGGAGGAAATCGGAGCCTCGTGACCACGGCTCAGCTACGACCGCCTGGCAAGCTGACGCAAGGGGATTCATTTACTCGGCTCAACCTTCACAGCCGAAGGCCTCGGTGTGCGTTCTGTGGGCGGAAGAAACCGTGACAGCGCCTTGTGCCGGTTGGAGTATCTACGGACTGGCGTGAATTCGGCGTAGATTTGACGTTGACCCGCGTTGAGACGGGCATAAGCTCCACAACATGAGCAAGAGCCCGAATCAAAGTGCGGCGCTTCAACGCCGGAAAGGAGATGTGAAATGATCAAGAAGCTGTGGTGGAGTCTTGTGCCTCGGAGAATCTCGCCGGGGATTTTCCAGTCCTTCCTGATCCTTCTACCGCTGCTGCCGTTGCGCGCGGCTGAAGATCAGAGCAGCGTCAGCTTTGACAACAAGTCCGGGCGGCCAGCGGTGGTTGTTCTGGTGGGGCCAAGACGGCAGACTGTTGCTGTGCCTGACGGCAAGACGGCCCAAACAACAGCGGCTCCGGGAACGTACCACATACTCGTGCGATACGGTCCAGAAGGTGGTCCGTTTACCTACACGCGCGGTGAATCGTTTACCGTCGAGGAATCCGCCACTCGCTATTCGACGACGACCATCACGCTTCACGGGGTGGTTGGCGGAAACTACAAAACCGCTTCGAGTTCGAGTGACGAGTTCGAGAGAGGACTTGCAGAAGCCACGGCCGCTGAACCCTCCAAAGAAGCCCGGGAGAAATTCGGCCCGGCAGTCGAGGCATTCAACCGCAGAGATTTTCCCGCAGTGAAAGCTATGGCAGAACGAGGAAATGCTGAAGCACAGTTCTGCATGGGCGAGATGTATTCCAGGGGAGTCGGTGTCACGAGAGACAAGGCAACTGCTGCAAAGTGGTGGAGGAAAGCGTCTGACCAAGGACATGTGGGTGCCCAATGCAATCTTGGTGATATGTACCACACGGGTGATGGCGTGACCCGAGATTACGCTGAAGCCTTGAGGTTATTTGCGGGGGCGTCTGACAAGGGCGACGGTAAAGCCATGTCGAATCTTGGCGGAATGTACCGTGAAGGGCACGGTGTTCCGACAGACTACAAGCAAGCAGTCAATTGGTATCGCAAGGCTGCTGAGTTGGGCACTCCAGAAGGCCAGGTCAACCTGGGCGTTATGTATGCCGAGGGGAAGGGGATCGAGCAGGACTATAAAGAGGCGATAAACTGGTACAGGAAGGCAGCGGATCAAGGCGACGGGCGAGCTCAGTTCAATCTTGGAGCGTTGTATTCCGACGGGCACGGAGTCGAGCGTGATTATACGGAAGCAGCAAAATGGTTTCGAAAGGCTGCGGAACAAGGTGTCTCGCAGGCACAGCACAATTATGGTGTCTGCTGCTATCAAGGTTTGGGAATACCGAAGGACGTCGTCCAAGCTTTTATGTGGTTCAGTTTGGCTGCCGACCAAGGGCACACGGGCGCAAAACAGAATTGCAGCATTTTGGCTGGCAAAATGTCACCTGAGGATTTGTCCAAGGCTAAAGCTGCAAAGAGTGAGTGGATGGCTTCGCACGACAAGAAGTGAAGTCATGTAAGAGAGACAGTAGGCGAGCGTAGCGCAAGTCGTGTCTGTCATGCTGGATGGTGAAGTCGCCGTGGCCGATGCGCAGGCCGATGAGGTAGTAGAAATCGCGGTCGGGCAGGCCCTCGACATCCAGATAGACGGGCGTGCCTTCGATCTTGAGTTCCGGGCTGCCGACGATGTGGATTTTCTTCTCCCGAATCGCCAGCGCCTTGAGCGAGTGGTGATATTTCTCGCGTTTGTCGCGCATCCGCTTGGGCCGGCGCCGGGGCCGGAACGTGTAGGAGAGTTGCGTGACGGTGAAGATGCCTTTGCTGCGGAGTTTCTGGCGCTCCTTCGCGCTCATGTTGGCCAGCAGGCTGAGGTCGTCCTTCTCCACCGCGAGTTTCCGGCAGCGGGCCTGGAATTCGCACTCGGCGCAGTGCCGGTTCAGGACGAGGGCGGGCGGCGCGGGGCTGGCGAGCAGCGCGGCGAGCTTGTCGAGGCGCTTCCGCACTTCGCCAGCGAGGGCCGAGGTCTTCACCTTAAGAAGCTGTGGCCGCGCTTGTGAAAGCGCGGCTGTTGTCAATCCGGTTGTCGTCCCGGTTTGCTGTTCTGCCGCGGGGGCTTGGAAGTCAGCCGCGCGCTCACGAGCGTGGCCACGGTTGGCCGGCAGCGTGGCGGGGTCGTCGCCGTGGATGATCTTGCCGAGGCTGTCTTCGCGTCCGAGCGCTTCGGAGAGCACGAGCGCGTCGAACGCCAGCAGCAGCCGGTCGTCCTTGGTGAGCTTGTTGCGGAAGACGAAACGGACGGGAACGAACTGAGCGGCTTTGCCGCGGCCTTCGGAGGGCAGTCGCTCGAGCGCGTGCAGGCAGGTGCTGAGGATGGGTTTTGCGGTCGGTTCCTGGGAGGGCGAGGCTCCTGCCAAGACCTGCGCGGGATCGGGCATTTCAGATTTCAGATTTGAGATTTCAGATTGGGAGGCGCCTGCTCTGCCAGGATCGCGGGATTGGCGCTCGGCCTCGCGGAACGGGGCGGCCCGGTCCACATCGACTGCCAGTCGCCACTTGGCTGTCTTGAGCGTGGCGGCGTCGGGCACGGAGGCGGCACATTCACTTGGCGGCAGACTGGCCAGCAGTCGCTTGCTGGCGTCGGCCCGGTAGGATTCGTTTTGCGAGCGAACCCAGTCCGCGTAGTCGTTGCCCGAGCCTGTTTCGCCGAGCGCGCGGAGGTAGCACTTGGACGGGCACTTGAGAAAGGCCTCGAAAAGGTGGGAGGTGATGTTCATGGCGAAACATTACTCCGCTGGCAGAGCGTGCCGACAAGAATTCCTCCTCCCCTCGCGCACGTCGCACCGGCGGTCGTTGCGGCGCGAGGTCTGCTGGCGGGTCAAACCGCCACCGGCGTGGACAAAATCCAACGCGGTCGCGATGTTTTTCGTCCTGGCAATCCTTCGCGCCCCCGCGCCAAAGCTGGCTTGAGACCAGTCAGGACTGAAGAGATCCTCTGGTTCCAAGAATCCTTCCTTCCTTTCTGGAAGTCTCACATGCGGCCCTTGCGGCGTGAGACCTGGAGGCCGGTTCACCTGCCGCCGTGGACAAAATCGAACGCGGTCGCGATATTTTTGGTCCTGGCATTCGTTCGCGCTCCACGCCAAGAATGGCTCGATGCAAGCCAAGACTGAAGAACTCCTCTATTTGCTAATGTGGACGTGCGAGACGTTTTCGCGGCCCACCTGGCGGAACATGACCGAGTCCTTCGAGGGATGGGCGTACCGCAATGGACTCCTGCGCCAGTTGCACCGGTTGGAAAGGCAACAGTTCATCGAGTCGCAAGGCGCCACGCCCGCCGACCGCGTGCATCGGCTGACGGAGGAGGGCCGGCTCCGCGCGCTGGGCGGACGTGAGCCGGAGGCATGCTGGAAACGCCGGTGGGATGGCCAGTGGCGGCTGGTGCTCTTTGATGTGCCGGAAGCTCGCAGCACCGCCCGGGACAAACTGCGGCGTTATCTGCGCAGCCGTGGCTTCGGCTACCTCCAGAATAGCGTCTGGATCACGCCGGATCCACTGGCCGACGAGCGTGAGATCCTCGCCGGCGGGCCGGTGAATGTCGAGTCACTCATCCTGCTCGAGGCCCGTCCGTGTGCCGGAGAAAGCGACGCCGAGATTGTGTCTGGCGCCTGGGATTTCGTGGCGGTCAATCAGTGCTTCGCGAAACACCAAGCCATCCTCGCCCAACGCCCGAAAGGCCGCTTGGAGACAGCCGCCGCTGCGAAAGCCTTCCACCGCTGGGTGCGAGATGAACGCAGCGCCTGGCTGGAGGCAATGGCCTTCGACCCGTTGCTCCCCGCCTGTCTCTTGCCTGAGGGTTACCTCGGCCACCAGGCCTGGCGAACGCGTCTGGAAGTGATGGCAGACGCCGCCGATCAGATGCGGAACTTCAAAGCGGCTCTGTAGTCGTCCGGACAGAAAACAACGCGATCGCGTAAAGTGTTGTCCAGCGCGACGCGCCTCTGGTTTCAGTGAAGCATCGTTTCAAACTGTCGAACGGCAGGGAGATTCCAGCAGACGGCGATCTGTTCTGCCCAAGGCCCGGCGTCGCGGTTGGGGGGGACGCCACGGGAAACCTGTTAGTGTGACCAAGAGGCTGCGACAAAAAGCATCGTGATCGCGAAGTTTTTTGTCTTGGGCAGTCCAGGGACCAAAGCGGTGGATCGAAGTCAACGCTGCCGAGTATGACTTACGTCAAGGGCGTGGGCCTGGCCATCGGCGAAAAGTGATGCCTTGACAAAGCCTTCAACCGAATCGGGAACCGAGTTTGGTGATATGAAGACGACCGCTGCTGCGCCGCTGGCCGGGATACTGCACTCCAGTGTGGCGGCGTCTCGTGAGAGCGCCGCTGCATTTCGGCTGGAAGTAGGCGGCGCTCTCACGAGACGCCGCCACCGCAGGCTGGAGGTTCAATCGGGGTGTGGAACGTTCGGGCTAGCAAGGACGGTCCTTCTGGCACTTGCCTGCTTCGGCCCAGCCCCGCACCTCGCCGCCGCTCCGCTCTCGCCCTCGCCTTCGACGACGCCGGAGATTGAGCATGAACTGCGCGCGCAGCTCGCCGCGCCGCTGCTGTTCGTGAAGCGACATTCCTACACGGGCATCCACATCTACGACACTTACTACAAGTGGCCGCCGGGCGGGGGCGGCATCTACGTGCTGGAGAATCCTGCCGCGCCGCGCGATCAGTGGCGCATCCGGCCGGTGATCGACGAAACCACGCCGGGCACGCTCGGCCACGGGGTTTATACGCACCCGGAGCTGTCGTGGGACGCGAAGAAGCTGCTGTTCTGTTTCAAGGGTGAGCCGGAGGGCAGCACGAGCATTTACGAGATCGGCATCGACGGGCAGGGCTTGCGGCGGGTGTCGGATCCGCGGCCGACGTGCGGTGCCTACAAGGGCCGCAGCGGCGGCCAGCATGACATCGCGCCGGCGTATTTGCCCGATGGCCGGATCGTGTGCCTCTCCACGCGCCCCAGCGGCCTGGTCCCGTGTAACAACACCGGCGTCGCCATTCTGCACGTGATGAACACCGACGGCTCGGACCTGCATCCGATCTCGGTCAACAACGTGAACGAGTTCGATCCGGCGGTGTTGCCCGATGGCCGCCTCCTTTTCGGGCGCTGGGAGTACGTCGATAAAAACGCGCTGACGATCCAGTCGCTCTGGACGGCGCACCCCGACGGCACGCACGAGACGGCGTTTTATGCGAACAACATGGTGTTCCCCGAAGCAGTCCTCGACGCGCGGCCGGTGCCTGGTTCGCAGCTCATCGTCGGCACGCTGGCCAAGCACAACTCCACGCCGCGCGGTTCGATCGGGTTCATCGACCCGCATTACGATAAGAACGATCCGCGCGCGATCGCAAATCTGGAGCATCCCGACCAGCCGACGACGGACACGGGCGATTCGTGCGAGCCGTGGCCGCTGAACGAAAACGTAGTTCTCTTCAGCGGCCGACCACAGGGTCACAAACGAAACGTGCTGGAGATGATGGACCGCGACGGGCACCGTTTCGTGCTCATGTCGGAGCCGGACATTTGCCTGCACTCGCCGATGCTTGTGAAGTCGCGCCCCATGCCGCCCGTGCTCCAGGACACGATCGACCACAAGGCGAAGACCGGGCGCTTCTTCGTGCAAGACATCTATCGCGGGCTGTCCGGCGTGAAGCGCGGCGAAGTGAAGTGGCTGCGCGTGATTGAAGAAACTTCGCGCGTCAGCGAAACACATCCAGGCGGCAATCCTTACAACCAAACCTTCCTGGTGAGCGCGGCGCTGGCGTTCAGCGTGAAAAACTTTCTCGGCGTCGTGCCGGTGGACGAGAACGGCTCGGCGTATTTCGAAGTGCCGGCGGGGCGCGCGGTGTATTTCC
>Ga0209726_10008439_pt1 | contig 11094 bp, 15 predicted proteins | sample Subgrocontami54m_FD_187453 | JGI IMG/M metagenome (GOLD analysis project Ga0209726, IMG submission 187453) | Subsurface groundwater microbial communities from S. Glens Falls, New York, USA - GMW46 contaminated, 5.4 m (SPAdes) (version 3) | ecosystem: Environmental > Aquatic > Deep subsurface >... | reverse complement strand
ACGCGGCGCTCAGCGGCTTCTCCCCCGACAGCACGCGACTGATGTAACTCACGTACGCCTGCCCGTGGCCCATATGCGCGGCGAGGGCCTCCTGCGTCCAGGGCGTCTTCCCGAGCGCGCGGTTGATCAGCGCGAGCAGGTCAACCGTTGTTGCCCTCTCCTCCACTGGCGGGTCAACAACTTCTGTCTGACACGCCATGGCTGCCGAGGCTACGCTCTTCGGCATGTCAGAGCGCTCCGACACCGTCACGGCCAGGGGGAACCACGTCACACCGGTCTCGCCAGACATGCGACAAGCATTGCGGCTGGAGTGGCAACTTGCACGCGTGCGGGCGGCGGAGGCACAGCTGCGCTGCGAGCGGGCGCAACTGCGGCTGCTGCTGGCGCTCGTGGATGACTAGACCGCCGGACGTCGGCATGGCACGGCTCATCGGTCATTTTCCTTCGGACCTTCGTCCTGGGCCCGCAGTGTAGGAGACAACGTCCAGATGTTAACGACTCATGCCACCCGAGCGACTCAACGCGCCTCGGCGCCCTGGGCCGGCCCAAACACCAGCGTCCCTGGGCGCAGTTGGAGCGCCGCTTCGAGCTTGCGGACCGTCTCAAACTTCGGATTCGGGTCGGCGTTCGCTTCCAGCTTCGAAATGCAGGTCCGGTCGACCCCGGACAGCGCTTGCAACTCCAGCTGGGTAAGGCCACGCTGTCGGCGACCCGGCCTCCGAAAGCGCTTCCGCGCGTCCAGTAATGTGGTGTGCTTCATGGCACACGAGTATGCGACTGTAAGCACATGCTGTCAAGATTTTATGTGCGTCACGGCACATCGACACGAATGCCGATTACGATGTGCCTACAATCACACGCCATGATTAATTACGTGCGGCTGCGGAAGACGTTGCGCCAGATGCGCGAGGCGCGTGACCTGACGTTAGACCAACTGGCGGAGCGGACTGGCCTCAATCGAGCGACCATTCACAGCCTCGAAAACTTCGAGCACGAGCCTGAGTTGAAATTCCGGTTTGAGACCGTCGACCGGATCGCCCACGCACTCGGCCTCACGTTGTCCGCCGTCATCGCTCAACTGGAGCATCCCGGCAAGATGCCGATAAAGAAGTCGACGGAGGTCTCCGTGTCCAGCGGGACCGCTGAATCGGTTGCGGTCCATGGGCCGGGTGATCCCCTTCCGTCCGTTCAGGAACCGTTACTCATCGCGGTCGCGCAGAGTCTCGCCGTCGCGTTCGAACGGGCGATCGACCGGCTCATCGCCGCACGAGCTCGCGAACGCGAGCCTCGGCAACAAGCTCCAGCGACTCGCGCTCACACAGCCGTTCGCCATGGGCGTCATCGAAAGGTGGGTTGACCAGCTCCTCGCGCGTCTCTGACGTGACAGGGATCACGATCGGGACGAGGACGATCGGCACCAGCTCGCCGGCCTCCATCTCGACGAGGATCCATCCGACGACACGTTGATCGTCCGGGCCTGTAGGTCGACGGGACACGTGAGCTGCCCGCGTGATCGTACCGGAGGCGGCGCTCATTTCGTCAGCGTCGCGGCGTTCGCCTTGGCCCACTTCCTGATCTCGCGCGCGGCATCTTTAGCGGCTTCCTTCCACAACGCCGTCTCCGTGTTGCCCTTCAGATCCACAGTGTGACACTCATTTCTGTGGCACTCATTTCTTTCGTCTTCCTGCCAGAGGGTGGTGTCGTTACGTCGGATATCCTTGCCCAGACCTCACAACAGTCCAGCCTTCGCTATCCGCGCGGTCCGCGTGGGCAACGGCAGCGCGAGCACCCAGAGCAACCCGCTCATGAGTCCTCGTACGGCGTCTTCGGCACTCGCTGCCGGTTCGACCACAATCAGGCCGAACGACTCCGCGTAACGGCGCGCGACCTGGCTCTGGACGTCGTCAGGCAGCGCGAGCACGAACGCGGCGCTCAGCGGCTTCTCGCCAGACAGCACGCGACTGATATAGCTGACGTACGCCTGACCGTGGCCCATATGCGCGGCGAGGGCCTCCTGCGTCCAGGGCGTATCACAGAGGGCACGATTGATCAGCGCGAGCAGGTCAACCGTCGTTGACCTCATGGCACTCGGTGGGTCAATGGAATCTGCCTGATCGCCCACAGCGGCTGGCACGACGCTCTTCGGCATTGTCAGATCCTTCCGTCTGGGGAATGCCGTGTGACACGGCGACGGGCCAGGCCGAGCCGGTCTCGCGTGACCAGTGGCGGGCGTTGCGACTGGAGTGGCAGCTGGCGCGCGTGCGTGCGGCAGAGGCGCGTCTCCGCTGCGAACGGGCGCGGCTGCGGCCGCTGCTGGCGCTCGTGCATGACTCGCCCCTCCACCGCCGTCTGCATGGCACTGCTCATAGGTCGGTCTCCTTCCAGGCCCCGGTCGGGGTCCCAGTTGGCAGTGTAGTCCATGTAAGACAAAAAAGTCCAGACGTTTACATCACACAGACACATGCGCCCGGTAGCACGTCTCCGCGACCGCGTACGGCCCGAACACGAACGTGCCGCAGCCGCAGTGCCTTGTCCAGCTTCCGGACGGTCTCGAACGTTGGGTAGGGATCCGGGTCGCATTCGAGCTTCGAGATGCACGTTACGATCGACGCCGGAGAGCCGTTCCAATTCGATGTGCGTGATGCCTCGCCGTTTGCGACCGGCATCCGGAAGCGCCTGCGGGGCTCCAGCAGCGATGTGTGCGTCATGGCGCACGAGTAGGCGATTACATGCACCTATCCTGGCAGCGGCTGAGTGCGACTGGAAGCACATGTCGCGCGCCGACCAGCTCAAGCAGGCCGGCGATGTGCCTACAATCACATCGCCCCTCGGGGATCTGCACGCTTGCTGCCTTGGACGGACGGCTTCCACAGGAGGTCGATCAGGGCACCGGCCGCGAGAGGATTCTATTTATTTGCGACTAGCGCGTTGAACCGAGCACGATGCCTGGCCGCACGCCCGCCCTTTCATGCTGGTCGACGTTCGGCGGCGAAGAGCTCTCCCGGATCGTCGAGAGATGTCTTGCGCCGTCGAGCCCACAGGCGGGAATCACGACGCGGTCTGGCCTGACACAACGCGCCGGGACGCCACAGACCACCCCCTGGTTGCCTCGTGAAATTGGGCTCAGAATCCCCAGTTGGCGTCGGAGGTCCAGGCAAGACCCCTTTGGGCGTGCGCGAGAATCGACACCTCCGTTCCGGGCCCGCGTTTGCTATGATCGGATCGTCCGAATCGCCAGAGACACGTTGCCATGAAAGCCATCGAACTGATCGGCGACATCGACGATCAGCACCGACTCCACGCGCAAGTTCCGAAAGAGCTGCCCGCGGGTCAGGTCCGTCTGATCGTATTGCTGCCCGGAGAGGACGAGGCCGGCGGCATGTGGGCACACGGGATTGCTGCAGAATGGTCGGCGGAATTGCGAGACCCTCGCGAGGACATCTACACGCTGGACGACGGTCAGCCCGTGAATGCGCCCAGGTGAGATCTACTTAGCGCGCTTCCCGTTCGGCGATGTCCCGGGGATGAAGTTGCGTCCGGTGCTGCTGCTGACCGGGAGCGTCGGGTCGGTTCCCGAAGTGCTGGTCGCCTACATTTCATCGGTCCTTCCCGAGCCACCATTACCTTCAGACCTCATCGTCGATCCCTCTGCGCCAGAATTCCAGGGCACGCATCTTCAAAGTCACTTCCGCGTTGCGCCTCCACAAACTCGCGACCATTCATTGTTCGAGCCTGGCACGACATCTGGGTGCCGTGGACACGGCTCAGCACGCCATCGTGGCCGGAAAACTTCGGGCGCTCTTGGGGTTTTGACGCCGGAGCTGGAGATCCCGGAGCCGTTCGCAAGCAGGTGCGTGGATCGACCGACCAGTCCTGTAGCAACACTGTCCCAACACTCTACCTGTTGATGCGACTGACGAAGAAGTTCGCTGAACTGACCGACCGGATCGATCTCTCCCGCGTCCACGCGGGTGAGGAGGTCGTGTTATCCGCGCGTGACGTGCGCATCCTCATCGCGGAAGGATGGGCGCAACCCGCCGCTATTGACGGGAAGGCCGTCGCCGCCGACAAGGAGCCGGCGCGTCGATCGCGCCGACGAAGCTAAGCGTCAATCTTGAAAGCTGTGTGCTGCTCTTGGTCGCCGGCGCAGGTGCGGCGCACGGCGACCATCGTCGTAACTGTAAGAACAATAGCCGGTTGCGCGGTTTGGTCACTCGGGCACGGTAATTGGAACGGAGCGTCGGAGGAGGACCACCATGAGACTGTTCCGACTCTTTGCCACCGCCGCAATGGTTGCGGCTTTGACCATGCCCGTCGCCGCGGCACAAGGCCCGAAGTCGGGGACCAAAGCGCCGAAGGTCACCCCGCATTGGTAGATCCTACTTGGCTCCAGTCGGTAAACCGACTGAGTGAGAGCAAGACCCCCGTTCAAACCGTGCGTGCGGATTTCCCGCACACGGCTTACCAGGTGGTCGTTCAGGTCGCCGCATTACGCGGCCCCCGGATACTGAATCGTCCCGCGCAGGCGGTGGAGTCCCAAGGCTTCGAAGAAGGGGCGGCGCCAGGCGTCGGCACGGCCGGGAGCGAGACGCGAGCCGGCCCGTTTACGTAGGAGGCCGCGCAGACGCTCTTCGACGTACGTGTCCACTTGGATAAACTTGGTCGCCGCATTCCCCGTGCGAAAGTACTGGCCCCAGCCGCGGAGCACGGGGTTGAGGTCCGCGATGATACCGCGGACATCCTCGTGACACCGCGAGCGCGGGGTCAGCGCCCGCACGCGGGTGCGCATCCGCTGCATCGCGCGCGAGGACGGCCACCGCTGGAGATAGAAGACGCGTCGCCGCGCCCGCTCCCAGATGGGACCACTCATGCGTTTGCGGAGATGGCATCCGAGGAAGTCGACGCCCTCGCCGCCGCGCGAGAGGTCGACCATCCTGGTCTTCTCCGGGTGCAGCTCGAGCCCGAGGCGCGTGAGTATGTGCGTCACGCGTCGTCGGGCTTCCTCGACCTGTGGCCTCGTGTCACAGAGGACCACGAAGTCGTCGGCATAGCGGACCAGCGTACCGAGGTGCGCACACCGGTCCTCCCACACGCGGTCGAGGACATGCAGGTAGATGTTCGAGAGCAGCGGCGAGATGACGCCGCCTTGCGGCGTACCCGCGAGCGACGCCTGCCACTGCCCGTCGTCCAGCACTCCTGCCGCGAGCCACTGCCGCAGCAGCTTGAGCACCCGCCGGTCCGAGACGCGCCGGGCCACCAGCGTCAGGAGCTTCTGGTGGTCGATGCTGCCGAAGTAGTCGCGGATGTCGGCGTCCAGCACATGGTTGCCGCCGCGCATGCCTCGCACGCGCAGCGTTTCCAGGGCCTGCGTCGCGCTCCGCTTCGACCGGAAGCCGTACGATGAGGCGCGAAAGTCCGCCTCAAAGATCGGCTCCAGCACGAGCGTCGCAGCCATCTGCGCCACTCGGTCTCGGACCGTCGGGATACCGAGCGGCCGCTGACGGCCATCGGCCTTCGGAATGTATCGTCGCAGGACCGGCTGCGGTCGATACGTGCCTGCGCGCAGGGCGACGCCGAGATCTCCAAGGAGACGCTCGACGCCGTACTGCTCGACTGCCGCGAGCGTCGTTCCATCGACACCCGCCGCACCGCGGTTCCGTTTCACCCGCCGCCACGCCTCCTGCAGGATGTCAGGCCTCCAGATCCGATCCATGAGGGCGTGAAAGCGTCGCTTCGGGGATCGCTTGGCCGCGACCCAGAGTCGGCGTTGCAATTGGCGCACTTTATCGATGGGCGGGTGCCCACCGGGGTGGTTGGACCCGGACCTGCCGGGCATGCCCTCGCGCGTCCTCACGTTGCCGACGTGACCACCGCAGGGACCCTTCGCTCCTCTCGCGTTGTTCGTCGCGAGGCTCCTCACTACTACGGTCCCCTCGGACGCCCGCTGCGCACCGCTCGTTTTCGCCATCGGCTTATGCGAGTCGTTTTGCCTTGACGGAGGCGGCGCAGACGGGCCTCTCGTGTTCCGTCCCTCTCCCTGCACGCGTGCTGCGCCCCCTACCCCGCCGAGACCTGCTGCGCGTACGCCTCCGGACTGAGGCACAGCAGACATGGCCTTCGCCGCGACATGACCGGCTCGGCTCTCGGGTTGTACATCTGACGAGGCTGCAGGCTTCACTTGATGTTGCGGCCCGCGTGCTGGCTCCCTCCGAAGAGGCTCTTGACACCCCGCTCGGGCCACCGGCTTCTCAGCCGATGCCTGGGGTCTGCTACTCGGCGCTCCGGCGCTTACCGAGACGGGACTTGCACCCGCTGGAGATGAACAGCGTGAGGCAGACGATGATCTGTCCACCTCGTCACGACGCACCATGCGCCTAAAGCTAGCGGGCAGACAGCCAAGGGCACCGCCAGCGGCAAGGCCGCGGCTGCGACGAGTGCCGCGACGACCAAGACATCCGGAAGCGGCGCCAGCGCGGGCAAAAAGTCGACGATCATCGCTTCGACAACGACCGCGTCCAGCACGACCACGACGACGCCGTCGACCGGTACGGCTCCATCGAACACGACCACCCCGGGCACCGGGACCACTACGCCGACGACGCCGACTGTGCCGCCCAACGCGATCTCGACAAAGGTCGCCAGCAACCCGGCGCAGCTCGCGCGCGTGCAGGCGATGCTACCGACCGGAATGAGCCTTGAACAAGCAAGCGCGGGCTTCCGTAATCAGGGCCAGTTCCTCGCCGCGCTGAACGTATCAAAGAACCGGAGCATTGCGTTTGCCGACCTTCAGAAGGCCATGACGATCGATGGTCTTAGCCTCGGTCAGGCGGCGAAACGGATACAGGCCGCGCCGCCCAGCACTGGAACGAGCCCGACCACGCCGGGCACCGGCACCGCCCCGAGCCCGAATACTGGTACGAGCCCAAGCACCGGCACGACGCCGAGCACGGGCACGCCGAGCACCGGTACGACGCCGCCGAGCAGTGGATCGACGACCACGTCGTCTACAAGCCAGCCTACGCTCTAGGAGAGCAGCCGTGACGCATCGTTCCCTCCCCTCAGCGATCGGTTTGCTCGTTCTGGCCATTGGACTTCTGGCGCCGCCGCAGGCGGAGGCCCAGGGACGTGGACGGCCAAAAGCACCAAAGGCACCGACAACGCCGACGGGCACGACGCCGACATCGTCACCAACACCGATGGTCACACCGGTGCCAGATTTTCTGGCGCCGGTCACCACCTTCCGCCAGTTTGGCACGTGGCTCGACGATGTCAGCGCGCCCACTCGGGGCGAAGGCCACATGAGTCTCGGCGTGGGCCACTGGCGCATGTCGGGCATCAGTCAAACAAATGTGCCAATGCTGGGAGGCGCTATCGGCATTACCGACCGCATACAGGTGAGCGCGAGCATGCCGTTCTATCAAGTCAATGTCCAGAACGCCACCACACGCGGCGTGGACGACGTGTACCTGAGCGCGAAGTACACCCTGGTCGATCCGACCCTGACTCTCAGTGAGTTCGGTCTTGCCGTCAGCCCCGTCGTCGAGGTGTTGAGTGCCGGAGCCGTTGAGGGACGGGTCCACTTCGCGTTACCCGTCAGCGTTGAAGTCCGGCGGCTGCCGTTTCGCGTGTACGGATCGGCCGGCTACTTTACCCGTGGTTCGTTCTTCACGGGCGCCGCGATCGAGTGGACCACGCCGCGCGGCCTGGCGCTGACTGGTGCATTGACGCAGTCCTACTCGATGAATGACGACGCGGCGCTGGACGCGCGTGCCGTTGGCCGGCAGCGTGTGGATGTCAGCGGTGCCGCGGCCTACCCGTTGGCGAGTGCCGCCGCGGGGTACATAAGCGTCGGACGCAGCCTCTCGAGTCTTCAGGAAGGGGGCACGAGTCTGGCGCTGAGCGGCGGCGTCTCGTTCAGATTCAGCACAGGCAAGACCACGCCGTGACCCGAAGGCCGATCCGCGAACGCCCTGCGCTTTTCATCTAAGGTTAAACCTAAGACATCATCATCTAGCCACACACATTTCGTCACGTGGGTTCTGGAAAATATCGGCCGCCGTCAGTGGTCCGTCGGTTGGCCCGACAGGATCGCCGCGATTGTCGTTGGAGCTGACATCCACCGGGGCGCAGGCCTCATCACCGCACGCACCGTCCACTTCGATCGGCCGCGGCGGCGCTTCGTTAGCAGATGTCGCCTTACTGTCCTCGCCCCGCTTCTCGCACCGCCTCCTGTCGCGCGGTCGCCGGTGTTCGAGGTCCGAGCCGTTCGATCACGGCAAGGAGGAAGACTTCCAACTGTTCTTGTCACTGCTGGACTCGGACCGCTTTTACGGTAACCGCCTGTGGTCTCCGGACGGCAGCTGCCCTGCTCCATGGCTCCGCGGCGAACGATACGACTCGTTGGTCGCGTCTTGTCGTACAAACCCGGAACGGACCGCCTTGAAGTCCGTCCTGCAAAGCCACGTTCGGTCCAGCCTGACCGAACGCCTCGACGCCCCCGGTCACGGTTACTGATCCTCATCACGTCCCGAAAACACCCATTTCTGGTACACCGCCACCAGTCCATCTCGACAGGCGACCGGATGGTCTCAGCGGTTCGGCGATGCTGCCCGCTAGGTTTGAGTGCTGGTGCTGCTTGCGACGAGGCTGTCCTATCCCCTCAAGCCCTCTGCCGATGCGAACGCGGAGGCCAAAAGGGCTGAACAAAGCGCGGACGCGCAGAGTGTCTGCGCTCTTTACTCCGAGCGCGGCGCAACCTTTTTGAAAAGGTCCTCGTATCGGCCGGGCAAACATCAAGGTGGCGCGAGGCGTGAATCTTGCCTTCAGATAGGGCGCTATCTTCAACCCGGTCCAGTGTAGGCTGCTTCGGCTAGTCGAATACGTCAGCATGATGACGCTCTATACTCTCGTTGACTTCTTAACTTTGACGGCCTGTGCAGTAGTTTTGAAGGGAGGCAGAGATGGCAACCTATATCGTGCTCGGAAAGTTCACCGATCAGGGGATCCGCGGCGTGAAGGACACAACCAAACGGGCCGAGGCATTCAAAGCCATGGCGAAGAAGGCCGGCGCAACGGTCAAAGACCTCTACTGGACGTTGGGGCAGTTCGATGTGATGACAGTGGTCGACGCGCCGGACGATGCCACGCTGACAGCGCTCCTGCTGAGCGCGGGCGCGCTCGGGAATCTCCACACGCAGTCGCTCCGCGCATTTTCGGCTGACGAGATGGGCAAAATCGTTGGCAAGATGGTGTGACGGCAAAACCGGTGCGCGGGTGCGAAGGTGCGAGAGGTGCGCCAGCAGGGCTATTCGGAAACTACTCTTACGAAAACCTGGGGGTCAGGCGTCAACGCCTGCCAAACGTAGCAAGCGCGCTGCAATCCATCAACAAAGTGGACGCGAACTCTAAGTCGGCCCTGCGGTGCACCGAACGGGGTCTTTCGATCCGCACGAGGCCCGCCTGACGCTGGTCAGAAGTCGAACCGGAGTCCGAACTGCTGCCGCCGCATCGGCAGCGCGGCCAGCGGCCGGCCGAAGCTCGCCGACTGCAGGCTGCCTTGGTAGTTGATGAAGTTCGTCGTGTTGAACACGTTGAACAGCTCCCAGAACGGGCTCGTCCGCACGCGACCCGTCTTGAACATCTTCGTGGCGCGCAAATCCACGGTGGTCGCCGCGTCGCCACGCCGCGAGTTGCGCGGCTCCGGGCGATCGTCGAACGGGTCGTTGTCGAGCGGCAAGGGCGTCGCCGCGCTGTAGGGCAGTGCGCCGCGGTACGTGAAGATGCCGGCGAGCTGCACGTCGAGCGGAAGGATGTACGAGCCGTAGATCGTGAGATTGTGCCGGCGGTCCGAGTCGTCGGGGCCTTCGTCCTCGCTCAGATCCAGTGGGTTCGTCGCGGGGCCGCCGGCGATCGTCGTCCAATAGTTCGAGGTCGAGCGCGCGAGCGTATACGACACGCCGACGAAGTCGGCGCCGCGCCGATACTGCGCCTGCGTCTGCAGCGCCCGGTAGCGTGTCCATCCGAAATTCCGAAAGTGGCTGATCGCCCCGAACCGCGGGTCGCGCTCGACGTACTGGCCGTTCTCGAATTTCACGTTGTCGTTGACCGACACGATGCCATCGACGCCCTGCGAGTAGACGACGTCGGCATCGACGATGACCCCGATGGGCAGCTCGTAGCTGATGCCGGCGGTGTACTGGCGCGTATAGGCGACCTGGAGGCCGTCGAGCGTGATAAGCGTCTGCTTGCTTGTCGGCGCCAGGGACAGGTCAGGCCAGTACGGGTAGAACTGCGCCAGATAGGCGCGCAAGCGCACGGCGCTGCCCGCTGGATCCGCCGGGTTCCAGAAGGGGTTCTGGAGCGGGTTGTTCGCCCTGAAGGAGACCAAATTCTCGGCCAGAAGCGAGTTATTCACCACGATGGCGGTGTAGTTGTTGTGGTTCATGTCGTAGAAGACGCCTGCCGCCCGCGCACGGTCATCCGGTTGCTGCTGCCCGGCCGCCACACGATCCCGAAGCGCGGCGCGATGTTGTTCTTGTCGGCGCTCTGCGTGTGGTAGGGCGGATCGCCGCCGGCCAGTTGCACGATCCGCGCGTTCTTCGCGTCGATGAACGTGTTCACAATCGTGATGGATCGATCGATCTCATATCTGACGCCCAGATTCAGCGTGACATCGTCACGCACGGTCCAACTATCTTGCACGAACAGTCCGGTGCTCCACGCCGGCTCGTTGTACCGCGGCACAGTCAGGCCCCCGGACCACCTGTCGGGATAGCTCAGGGGATTGTCGATGTCGAAGACCACATCGTGCAAGAAGCTCCAGTTCCCGTTCCGTTCGCTGAGGCTGTCGGTGATGGTGCGGACTTGCATCGCCTGGCCGCCGAACTTCACCTGGTGCCGGCCGTGGATGAACGAGAAGGTGTCCATCAGGGTCAGGTCTTGCTCTGCTTCGAGGCCGGTGAACCCACATCCGAACATGGCGCCCGGGTAGGCCTTTCTGGAGAACGTGCCGGGCGGGCCGAGCTCGAGCAGCGTGTGACCGCCGGCGTCCGCCTGGTTACAGAGGATCGGCGGCTTGTTCGACATGAACGACGC
>Ga0209726_10008425_pt1 | contig 11113 bp, 7 predicted proteins | sample Subgrocontami54m_FD_187453 | JGI IMG/M metagenome (GOLD analysis project Ga0209726, IMG submission 187453) | Subsurface groundwater microbial communities from S. Glens Falls, New York, USA - GMW46 contaminated, 5.4 m (SPAdes) (version 3) | ecosystem: Environmental > Aquatic > Deep subsurface >... | reverse complement strand
GGGCTATGCGGAGATCACGAGCTACGCCGTGTTCTATGACGGCGCGGGCAAGGATCGCCGCGTCGCGAAGGGCAAGACGTCCTTGTGCTACGCCGGCCACACCGCGGACGCGACGCGCAAGTCGATCTCCCTCGCGGTGGTGCTCGACCGCGGGAAGGACGCGGACGTCTACGAGGCCGCCGGGGAGGCCGCGCGCACGGACGGTGTGCGCGTACCGTCGTCCACGCGCTCGGGCGAGTACGTCGCGGGCCACGCGCTGTTCGTCGACGAAGGGCCGTGATGCCCGCTCGGGGCTCCTACTGTCCGAAGTAGTCGTGCGGGTCGCGGGCGCCCTGCGGTGGGACGAGGTCGGCCGGCGCGGGTCGAGCGAGGAGCTCGATCGCGACGCCCAGCGTCGCTCGTCCGGGGCGCGCGCCCGGTGACCAGCGCCCCTCCCCCCAATGCTCTCCGAGCGCGACGATCTGGATCGCGGTGAAACGCCCCGCCGCGCGGTCGTACACGAGCGTGCCCGCGAGCCGTGCGTCGTAGCCCCGCGCCGCCCGCTCCGCAGGAGCATCGGTGGCGACGAGCACCCGACCGTCGAGCACGAGCCGGATCTGTTCGGCGCTCACGTCCGCGGTGACGAGAGCCAGCTCGCAGGTGCGCACCTGCTCGCGCGTCCAGTGGTCGGGCTCCCCGCGGGTGTCGTCCACGAGGTGGAACCGCGCAATCCGCTCGGCGACGGGACCGGGCACGGCGCGGCGCGCACCGATCGCTGGCACGGGGGCGACCACGAGCCCCGCAAGCTCGTCGCGCGTGAGCCACAGGTGGTCCCGCGCGGCGCTGCGGCCTCGCACACCGCTGGGGAGCTCGGCGCACCGACGCACGCGCCCATCCGGGCCTCGGTCGAGGACCCGCGTGTACACGCCGAGCACGGCGCCTCCCTCGGGAGGCGCGCGGTGGAACCGCGAATCCGGCTCCCCGCGAGGCTCGATGGTCGCAGGCACCCGCTCGCGCTCCGGCATCGCGCGGTACTTCGCGAGCGCACCGGCGATCTCCGCGCGCATGACCTCGGGATCCCAGTGGTTGCGATAGGCGAGGAGCCGCCCGCCCGCCGTGAAACAGTAGATGCCCTGGCGCGTGCCTCCGCCGGCCCCGCCGCGGGGACCCTGGTCGGACATCCCGCGGTAGAACACGCCCTCGGCATCGCGGCGGCGCCTTTGGTACCAATCGTCCCCCGCCACCGGGACGAACGCCTCGCGAGCCAGGCGCCGAATCTCGGGATCTGCGAACACGAGCGCCCGGCCCGTGACCCCGTTGTTTCACGTGCACCCGAGCGGGTGGCCGTCCATCTCCCACAGGAGGATCGGCTTGTCCTCTGCTGCGGCCCGCGTCCGCGCGCGCCACAGATCGGTCTCCCACGGGATGTCGAGGTATGTCGATTCCTCGGCGGCGGGGCGAAGCACCGCGAGGAGCTCGGGCACGTCGGCGAGACCTGCGGCCGACGGCGCGGGCTCGTCACCCGCCGTCGTCGCGGTGAGGACGACGAGCAGGATCAGGGCGCGCCACGGCGCTGGGTGCGGAATGGGTCGCATGGGTGCGATGGCAGTATAGGACGTGGACCGGAACTCGAAAACGCGTCCCCGCGTCCAACGAGCACCTCCAGAGGTCACGCCATGCACCGTACCACCGCGCTCGCCGTACTCCTCCTCGTTCCGCTGATCGCCCGCGCGGAGATCAACCTGGGCACGAGCGTCGACTGGCGCGTCGTGAGCTCCCCGCACATCTCGATCCTCGATGTCGACGGGTCGGGCGCGGTCAAGACCGAGATCCTGCGCGGGACTCCTCCCGAGATACCCGGGATCGGCGGCGCGGTGCCGCTGCGGCGGCTGTACTTCTTCGACGCCGAGCGCAAGCCCACGGCCACGATCGACCTCCTGAACGAGCGGCGCACCGAGCCCGTGTTGACGGCGGAGTTCCAGGTGCTCGCGACCGAACGCGAGATCCTCGAGCGAGTGCGTGCGCGCATCGCGCGATCGGCGAAGGAGACGGTGAACGGCTCCTTCAAAGTCGAGGTTCCCACCGACACGCCCGCGTTCAGGGCGCTGTACGCCGGCAGCAGCTGCTACCTCGTCGTGCCCGCGGATCCCGAGCTCCGGGCGGGGCTCGTCGAGCAACTGCGCGCCGTGGACGTCGCGGTGCGCGCGCGCGCGGCGTGGCGGCTCTCGCGGTACCCGGGCGAGGAGACCGTGGCGGCCCTCAAGGCGGCCCTGGCCGATCCGGGCACGGTCGTCGTGCGCACCCACGACGGTGAGCGCACGACGGACGTGACCACGTGGCCCGTGCGGCAGAACGCCTACGACGCGCTCGTCGTGCTCAAGGTCGAGGTGGCGAAGCCCGAGGGATGGCGAGCGGAAGACGCGCGACACTGGTTCGATTGACCGGACCTCATCCGCCCCAGTCCTTCACCCCCGCGAGCAGCTTCGCGGCCAAGCTGGCCTCGACCTTGTCGCGCACGTGCACGCCGAACAAGCGAATCGCCTGGTCGACGCGCGCGGGCGTGAGGCCGTCGGCCACGAGCACCTTTCGCGCTTGCTCGACCTCGACGGGCCGACCGGGAGTCGCCACCACCGCGGGATCCGGCGCGACCGCCTCCTTGAGCAGGTTCGTCAGGCCGCCCAACGAGTGGTGCAGCGCGATCATCTCGTCCTTGGTCGCGCGCGACTTGAGCAACGACACGAGCGTGCCCGTCGCGGCGCGAACGGCCTCGCCGGTCGTGCCGTAGCTGAGCATGATCTTGTTCAGGTATTCCTGCACGGCTCGATCATCCCAGGACGGTTACTTGAGCGTGCGCTCGGTCCACTCGATCACCTCGGGCAATCCACCCTGCAGGATCAGATACCCGTCGTGCGGCTCGCGCGGCGTGATCTCGCCCGACACCACCGCCCGCATCAGGTGCGACACCTGCGCGCGGTCGTGCGTGTGACCCAGCACCCAGCCCAACTTGATGAGCGCTGTCTCGGGCAACATGTTGTCCAGCGGCACCACGCCGAGCTCGAGCAGGTCGCGCCCCGTGTCGTAGACGTACATCTGCGCGTAGCCCCACAAGGTCTGCACCGTCATCATCAGGTGCACGCCGGCGTCGACCGCGCGCTTCACCGCGTCGAACAGCGGACGGTTGACGTGACCCAAGCCCGTCCCGGCAATCACGATCCCCTTGTAGCCCGCGCCTACTATCGCGTCCACCAGGTCCGGCTTCATCCCCGGGTAGAAGTACAGGATCGTCACCCGATCGTCGTACACCGGGTCGATCCGCACCTGCCGTGACGGATCGCGCGCCTTGTGATCGGGGTCGATGACCTCGATGCCCTGGCGATCCACCCGCGCGAGCGGGAGACAACCCACGCTGCGGAACGTGCTGCGGATCGACGAGTGCATCTTGCGGCAGCGCGTGCCGCGGTGCAGCAGGCCGTAGCGGTCCGAGGTCGGCCCGAACATGCAGATCTGCACCTCGGCGATCGGCCCGCGCCCCGCCGCGATCATCGCGTGCATCAAGTTCAACGCGGCGTCCGAAGACGGACGGTCGCTCGAGCGCTGCGACCCGACCATCACGATCGGCACGGGCGAGTCCTGCACCATGAACGACAACACGGCCGCGGTGTGCCCCATCGTGTCGGTGCCGTGGCCGACCACGATACCGTCCGCGCCCTTCTCGATCTCGGCCCCCACGGCCTTCGCGAGCTCGGCGTACTGAGGCCACGCCATGTTCTCGCTGAAGATCCCGAACAGCTTGATCGTCGAGAGATTGCAGAGGCCCGCCAGCTCCGGCACCGCACCGTAGAGCTCGCCCGGCGTGAACGCGGGAATCACGGCCCCCGTGCGGTAGTCGAGCCGGCTCGCGATCGTGCCGCCCGTTCCGAGCAGCGTCACCTTGGGCAACCCTGGGTTCGTGGGAAAAGCCTTCTCCGGAATGCGGTAGATCGCCTCCTTGTAGCCCGTCTGCTCCGCAGAGGCGATGCGATCGACGTGGATCCCCACGTTGTAGCCCGTCTTGAGCTTGACCACGACGTGGAGGTCATCGAAGGTCTCGCTGCGCGGCAGGATCACGCCCTCGAACACGTTGCCGCGATCGTTCGTGATCTTGACCTCGCTCCACACGGGCACGCCCAGTGCCCGCATCTTCTCGCGCGCCCGTCCCTTGTAGCCGCGCAACTGCTCGTCCGTGATCGCGCTCGTCGCGGGGGTCATCGCGTACCTCCACCGGCGTGCGCGAGCAGGTCCCCGACCACGCGCGCGACCTCGCGCCCATGGACACGACCGCGCAGGTCGTCCATGCCGCGCCCGACGTGGTGGCGCAGCCGCGCCTCGTCGCCCAGCCGCGCGCGCTCGCCCGTGCGCGCGGCCACGGCGTCGCGCAACGCGCCGCGCCAGTCAGCCGGTGCCGCGTCCGGCACCTGCGCGGCGATCGCCGCCTCAAGCGAAAGCACCGGGTCGGCGGCAAGCGCGACCACGAGCTCGCGAGCACAGTCGCGCAGCGCAGGTCGCGTCTCGAGCGCACCGAACAGCTCGACCCAGCGGTCGTCCGAGATCCGGTCGACGGGGATCCGCGCCCGCCGCCACGCCTTGAACGACTCGCCCACCAAGCGGCACGCACGGCGCAGGCGCTCGGGCGCACCACCTGCCGGGGCGAGGCGGTCGACCAGGCTCGCGCCCCCCTTGCGCACGAGGTAACGCGCGACCGCAACGGGCACGCCGGCCCGGCAGTAACGCGCCTCGCGGTCCCACGGCGGCGGCGGCAGCTGGGCCGCGAGCCGCGCGACGTGCTCGCGCGTGACTCGCGTCGGCGGGCTGTCGGTGTCCGGGTACATGCGGTCCGGGCCGGGCAGGATGCGCTCGAAGTCCGAATGCCCGTCGGGGAACGGCTGGCGTGTCTCGGACGGCACGCCCTCCGTGGCCTCGCCGAGGCGCGAGGCAATCTCCTCCTGCGCGGTGACGAGGTCGCCCCTCGGACCCCAGACCACGACGAGCGCATCGCGCTCCGCGCAGCCGGCTGCGCTTCGCAGCGCGGCCCACTCGCGGTCGCAGTCCGGATAGGCGGATCGCGAGGCGTCCGTGAGCAGGATCGGCGATTGGTCGAGCCCCGCGATCACGCGCACGCGTCCGCGCAGCTCGTCGGCGAACGTCCGCCCCGGCTGCGTCGGATGCTCGACGATCTCGCGCACGCCCCCGAGCCGGAGCGCAAGCACGCCGAACGCGCCCTCGCCGAGCTCGTAGGTGGGCCGGTAGCCCTGGCGCGCCACCCAGTCGTCCCATCCGTCGGCGCGCAGGAGCGCACACGCCGAGCGCGCGACCAGCGCCGTCGCATCGATCGTGCTCACGTCGAGGTCCGCGCGCCGCGCGAAGCCGAGGGCGAGCAAGCGGTCCTTGATCTTGAGCAGGTTGACCTGTCGCCACGCCTCGTGGTGCACGAGCGCCGGCGCCCACGCGGCACGCGACACGCCCTTGATCTCCACGCGCGTACCGCCCCGCACCGACACGTTCACGTCCTGGCGGCTCGCGCCGATCCCGGTGCGCACGTGCTTGGTCGAGCGACACAGTCGGCCGATCAACAAGATCGCCTCCGCCGTCTCCTCGGGAGTGCGAAGCTCGGGCGCCGTGACGGTCTCGATCAGGGGCATGCCGAGCCGATCGGTGCGCCACGTCACGAGGTGCCCATGGTCCGTGACCTCGCGGCAGCTGTCCTCCTCGATGCTGACCTGCCACACGGTGAGCCGCCGGTCCTTGAACGGAATCGACCCGCCGACACCCACGATGGCCGTGCGCTGGAAGCCCGTCGGGATCGAGCCGTCGAGGTACTGCTTACGGGCGATGTGGATCTCGTCCACGATGTCGCAGCCGAGCAACAGGCAGATCTCGATCGCGACGTCGATCGCCTGGGGGTCGACCAAGAACGGCGGCGTGTCGTCCATCTCGTACGTGCAGACGTTCTTCCGATTCAAGAGGTAGATGATCTGCTTCTTCGTGCGGAACTCCATCAGTGCCGTGCCGTCGTAGCCTCCGAGCTCGGACAGCGTGGGCCGCATGTGCCGGAGGATCTGCGCATCGTGGGTCGTCGTGTAGACCCCGGCGGGACAGCGGCAGAACAGCTTGCGGGCGGTCAGCAGTTGCTGGTGGACCTCGAGGCCGACCATCAGGCCGACCCCGGCGTAGTCGAGGGGGGTGTCTTTCACGCGGGGGATTGTGGACGAGCGACCGCGCCGAGGCAACGACGGAAGCGGCGCGCCGGGCGCCGCGTGCGCCCTCGGGCGCGGGCGCACGTCAGGATTGTGATGGACTCCCGACGGGGACGGTTCGCACCCGCAACGAGGCGCTGCGGCGGTCGAGGGAACGACCGGGAGCGGGAGCGGGCGCGGGATCGGGAGCGGGAACTGCTGATGCGGCGGCGACGGCTGTGAAGTGGACCAGTCGCGGTGTGCGCGGCGCGCCCGGGCTCGGAATCGTCCGGTTCGCGTATGGCGGTTCCCGCTCCCGCTCCCGATCCCGCTCCCGATCGAGTGGTCTGTTCCAACGATCAGATCGCCCCAGGATCCGGCGTGTCACAGTCCCGACGTGCACCCCTGGCCCCAGGCGCACGTCAGGACCGTTGGCCCGTCCGTGCGCCCGCCGCCCCGCTCCTACTTTCCGCAGGCGACGAGGTCGATCGTGATGGCCGGCGCAGCCAGGCTCTTCACGCCGAGCGGTCCGGGCGCAATCGCCGCGGCCAGTGGCTCGGCGTCGATGGGGAGGCCGTCGATCGAGATCGCGACCTTGCCGGCGACGGCACGGACCTCCACCAGCCTCCACTGATCGCGTGCGCCCCCGAGCGCGTACTCGATCTGGCGCGTGCGATCGCCCACGAACGTCCAGGCGCGGAGCGCGCCGTCCGCCTCGAATTGGAGCACGACGCGCAGCTCGCCCAAACGGAGCTCGAGCTTGGCGTCGTTGCCGCCGGGCAGCACGAGAAACACGACCGGCAGCTTCGCCGCGGGAGCGAGCAGGACCTCCCCCTTGCCCACGCCGATGGCGCCGCCGCCGTGGGTCGTGCGCGCCTCGGCGCCGGCGGGCAACTCACTCGGCGTGTCGAAGTCGTGCACCGTCGTGCCGGTGCCGCCCAGCTCGCCCATGGCGGCGCGCAGCGTACCCGCGAGCGCCCGGGCCTGGTCGCTCAGGTGGCCGAGCGGTCTGCGGAACGCGTGCTCCAGCTTGAGCGCGAGCACGAGCCGTTGCCGCGGGTCCTTGGACGCCGTGGCCCCACCGAGCTCCTGCGCGAAACGCTCGACGGCGGCGGCACGGGCCTCCTCCCAGTACGCGGCGCCCACGCCACCGGACGAGTGGGGCGCGAGGAAGTCGATCGCCTCCAGCACCAGGCCGTGGCGGAGGGCGAAGGCGCCGAGGGCCACCTCGAGAGCGGGCCTGTCCGTGGCCGTCGGGAGCGTTCGCCGTCCCATGGCGAGCACGTCCGCGCTCGCAATGTGGGTCCAGTCGACCTGCTTTCGCCCCGGCTGGAGCAGGATGAACGCCTCGCTGATCATGTCGACGCGATAGGTCACGCCCTCGATCGTGCACGCGCAGTCCAGCTTGGACACGTCGGTGTGCTCGAGGTGCTCGAAGACCGAGAGCTGGCGCTCGAGGTCCGCAAGCCGGGCGTCGATGAGTGGGTGATGCTCGGCGTCGACGGTGGGCCGCGCCTTCTCGCGCAAAGTGCGGATCGCGGCCCGCAGGGCGTGGCGCAGCTCGTCCGCACGGCTGTCCTCGATGGCCTTCTTCGCCCGCGCCAGCGACGCCGCTCGCGCGTCGTCGGTGGCGGCGCGCGCCGCCTGGGCGATCCGCTCCTCGATCGCGGCGATCTCGGCCTTGGCCTGCGCGACGTATCGGCTGGTCGGCTCGTACGTCGGCGGCGAGGCTCGCTTGAGGATCTCGATCGCGCCAGCGCGGTCGCCCTTCGCCTCCGCCGCCGCGGCCGCCTCGCGGATCTTCTCGAAGCCCTGGTTCTCGGCGGTGACGATGGCCGCATCCAGGCCCTCGAGGCGTGCCCGCACGTCGGGATACGGATGGGCTTCGATCGCGCGGACGTGCTCGATCCGGGCCTGCGAGTACTGCCCGTCGCGCGCCAGCGCCATCACGCGCGCGCGGGTCTCTTCGACGACGCGCGTCCGGGCCGCCTCGTGGCGGCGCTCGACGTCCGTCACCATCCGTCCCAGCTCGGTGAGCTGCTCGGCCTCGAGCGCTGGCCCTGAGTCGCGGAACGTGCGCAGGCGCGCGACGAGCGCGAGCTGCTTGTCGATGCGGTCGCGGTTGTTGGCGTACTCGACCTCGACGTCGCGGAACTCGAGTGCCGCCGTCTTGCGCGCGGCGCTCGACGTCGCGTACTCGAGTCCGAAGGCGACCGCGAGCGCGAGCACGAGCAGCGCGGCGAAGCCGAGCCCGACCATCGTCGCGCTGCGGGCGCCGGTTCGCGGGCGCGCCAGAGTCGCGAGGTCCGGGCTCTCGGCCAGCATCCGGATCATCTTGGTGGACTGCGCCTCGGCGGCGAGCTGACCCGGGTTCTGGAGGTCCTGCACCAGCTCCGCGAGCGAGCCATGGCGCTCGTCGGGGTCGCCCGCGAGCATCTTCACGATGACGCGGCTCACCTCCTCGGGCACGTTCGGGTTGTAGCGCGACGGGGGCGGGAACTCGTCGTCGGTGAATCGCAGCAGGAGCTCGCCCGGGTCCGTGCCTTCGAACGGCGGCCGCCCGGCGAGGAGGTGGTACAGCGTCGCACCGAGGCCGTAGATGTCGGCGCGGAAGTCGACGGGGCGGCGTCCGGTGACCTGCTCCGGGGCGACGTAGAACGGTGCGAGCTGTCCTGCCGCCGCGATGCGGCGGATGTTGGCCGCGGGGTCCTCGGACAGGCCGAGGTTGCCGAGCACGACGCGCCCCTCGCGCGAGACGAGGATGTTGCTCGGGCGAATGTCGCCGTGGATGTGCCCCTGGCCGTGGACGTACGCCAGGGCGTCGCACAGCTGGGACGCGATCGTGAGCGCCTTGCGCGGGGACAGCGTGCTTCCGGCCGAGATCACGCTCCGCAGGCTGTCACCCTCGATGAACTCGAGGACCACGTACTGGCGCTTGCTGGATTGGCCCATCGAGTAGATGCGCCGCAGGTTCGGGTGCGAGAGCTTCGCGACCTGTGCGACCTTCTGTTGGAGCGCCGTGATGAACTCGGTCTTGCCCACCCAGGCCTCGTCCAGGACCTTGACCGCGAACACCTTGCCGTCGCTGGCCCGCGTGGCCCGGTAGGTCATGCCGAGGTGGTCCCGGCCGAGCTCCTCGTGGAGCTTGTACTCACCGAGCTTGTCGCCCGGACCGATCTTGACGATCGGGGCCGGCGTCGGTGCGCTGGGTGGCGCGGCCGGCGGCGGAGCGTCGGCGACGTTCGGCACGCCCACGAGCGTGTCGTCCGCCAGGAAGTGTGCGTCCGCCGATCCCTCGGGCGCCGTCCCGAGCGGAATCGTCGCACCGCACCGCTTGCAGACGTAGTGGTCCGCGCCGATGCGCACGTTGAACGAGGCGTTGCAGGCCGGGCAGGTCGCGACGCGCTTGCCCTGATCGCTCAGGATCGACTGGACCTGATGCGCCTTCATCAGGCCCTTGTTGACGAGGATCGCGCCCAACCGGGGTTTCTCGCCGCGAATGCGCATCTCGGACTGCTGGATGAGGGCGGCCTTCAGGTCGTCCTGCGTGATCAAGTTCCAGCGCATCGCGATCTCGCCGAACAGCCGCCCCTGGCGCAGGCCGTGCGCCGCGCCGATCTGCAGGAACTGGTCGGCCGAGAGGTAGCCCTTGGCTACGAGCAGAGGGCCCAGGTCGGGCGCGCCCGGCTGGCCACGCATGGCCTCGACCTCGTCGCGGCACTCTTTGAGCTGGATCGGCGTGACCCAGCGGCTCTTGATCAGCAGCTTCGACAGTTGAATGTCGGACAGATCCACGGTCGCTTCCTCGGTAGCATTCGTTGCAAGACCGCTCACGGTACCAGATCGCGCTGGACCTTGGCCAGAGACTCCCCGCCCTGCGTTCCCGTCCGGTATCCTCGCGCCGTGACTGCCGCCCCGTTTGCCCTGCCGTCCCCGAGTCCGGAGCTCGTGTGCGCCCGCCTGGGCGGGCCTCACCGCGCGCTCCTCGCCAGCGCGAGCGGCGGGGACGAGGACCACTGGTCGATCGTGACGGCTGCCCCCCGCGAGCGCATCGTCTATCGCGCGGGTTCGCTCGCCGTGTGTGGAAGGGGAGGGTGGCGAACGGCCGCCGGGTGCCCCCTCGACCTCGTGGCCGAGCGCATGGACGCCCTCGGCCTCACGGCGCTGGACAGCGACACCGCGCTGCCGTTCTCGGCGGGCACGGTGGGCGTCCTCGGCTACGGGCTGCGCCATCGCTTCGAGCGTCTGCCCGAGGCGCGCGTCGCCGACCCGTTCGCGGACCTGTGGTTCGCGCTCCACGACCGCGCGCTCGTGTTCGATCACCGCGCGCACCGCTGGCACGCCGCCGGCGCGTGGCCTGCGGCCGAGCTCGCGACGCTGCTAGCGCCCGGAGCGCTCGGGCCACCCGATTCCCGTCGCGCCGGTGCGCTCGTGAGCGGGACCAGCCGTGAGCAGCACGCCCGGGCCGTGCGACGCGTGCTCGCGCACATCGTCGCGGGCGACGTGTACCAGATCAACCTCGCGCAGCGGTTCTCGGCACCGTTCTCCGGAGATGCGTTCGACGCATACCGCCGACTCGTGCGCCTGAACCCGGCGCCGTACGCCGCGTACCTCGAGCTCGAGGGCGACCTCCGCCTGGCGTCGAGCTCGCCCGAGCTGTTCCTCGAGCTCGCGGGCGGACACGTCCGGACGCGTCCAATCAAGGGCACACGCCCGCGCGGCGCCACGCCGGCCGAGGACCGGCGGCTCGAGGCCGAGCTCGCGAGCTCCGCCAAGGACGCGGCGGAGCTCGCGATGATCGTCGATCTGATGCGCAACGACCTCGGCAAGGTCGCGCGCTACGGAAGCGTGCGCGTCGCGTGTCCGGGCATCGTCGAGCGCCGTCCGACCGTGCTCCACCGCGTGGCGACGGTCGAGGCCGA
>Ga0209726_10008419_pt1 | contig 11117 bp, 12 predicted proteins | sample Subgrocontami54m_FD_187453 | JGI IMG/M metagenome (GOLD analysis project Ga0209726, IMG submission 187453) | Subsurface groundwater microbial communities from S. Glens Falls, New York, USA - GMW46 contaminated, 5.4 m (SPAdes) (version 3) | ecosystem: Environmental > Aquatic > Deep subsurface >... | reverse complement strand
CAGCCTGCCTGCTCATGGTCCTGAGCCTAGAGCGAAATCGTTTCACAGTGGAATCGAGAATCTTCCATAAATTTCTTAGAGAACTTCCACACGATATTGGCCTCCATTACGCACGCCGCATCGCCTGTGCCTACGCCACGACCTCGAATCCCTCGGTCGCGCATTCCAGCGTTTCGATCAAAGTGACATCGTCGTCGAGCCCGACCAGCGGCCCGACCGTATAGCGCATCGGCCAGGCGCGCAGGATGGCCCAGCGCTTGACGTCCTGCGCGGCCGCGTCCTGCAGGATGACGACGATATTGCGCCGGTGGGCCGTTCCATCCGCGGTCTCTTTCCACCAGTCGAACAGCTCGCGCGACTTGGTCACGCCGCGCCGCAGCACCAGGTTGCCGACATGGACGGCGCCGGCGAGCTTGCGCGTCCCGGTGTCGTTGCCGTCACGATACGCGACGACGTCGGCGCGGGTTTCGGGCAGCACGACTTCGGTGAAACCGGTCAGCGCAATGCCGTCGATCTCGATCCGGAAGTGGTTGTTCAGATACGGGTTCGTGGGCGTCGCCATGGGAAATCCCCCTCGCATCGTGATCGGCCGGACGCATCCTGCCACAAGTAACGGTTGCAAGGCAGCCGGCCTTGGACCGGCGCCGGAACTCCCGCACACCATTGGCGTTCATCCCAGGGAAACAACCGCAGCGTCAGTGCAGGAGTCTCATCATGCCCCGCGGCGACAAGTCGAGTTACACCGGCAAGCGCCCAAAAGCCGCGCGTTCGGCCGCCGCCCGCAAGGCGGCCGGCATGCGCAAGCGCCGCACCGCGCGCTGACCGCCATGCCGACGGGGGAAAAGCTACTGAACGACGATGGTGGTGTTGGCGCTGCCCTGCTTCCGCACCAGCGCGAACAGCACCGCGGCATGGTTTGGATGCAGCCGCACGCAGCCCTTGGAGGCGCGCCGGCCGAGCCGCGAGATCTGGTTGGTGCCGTGGATGGCGTAATGGCCGTCGTAGAAGATCGCGTAGGGCATCGGCGCATTGTTGAACAGGCTGGAGCGGTGATAGCGCGAGAACGATTGCGGCCGGTAGCTGCCGCTCGGCGTGTTCACCAGCCCGGTGGAGACCGGCCAAGTGTAGCGCTGCTCACCGTCGACGAGCACCGACATACTTTGGCGCGCTTTGTCGACCTTGATCACCACGTCGGCCCGCGCCGGCGACAGCGGGCATGAGACAGCGAGCATGAGCGCGACAGCCGCCGCGGCAGCGAAACGAGACATCCTAGGCTCCCCAGCCAGGCAGCAAGATTCGCAAGCAACCCTCGCCGCAGGATCGCGCAAGCGCCGCGGACTTGTAAAGGCTGCGCTGCGCCGCTGGTTAAAGTGGGGAAAAGGCAAAGTCTTAAGAGTCCAATGACAGCGCCCGCGACATTCGATCTATTGACTATTGGCCATTCCAATCACCCGGCCGAGCGCTTCACGGCGCTGCTGAAAGGCGCCGGCGTCACCGCCATTGCCGACGTGCGCTCGGTGCCGTTCTCGCGGCGCTTTCCGTGGTTCTCCGGCAAGGCGCTGGCCGAGCGCCTGCCACGCCACGGCATCGCCTATCTGGCATTCGGCGAGACGCTGGGCGGGCGGCCGCGCGATCCCGCGCTCTATTGCGACGGCGTCGCCGACTACGCGGCAATGGCGGAGAGCACGGAGTTTCGCTCGGGCCTCGACAACGCAGTATCGGAGGCGCGGCGGCATCGCCTGTGTCTGCTCTGCGCCGAGCGCGAACCGCTCGATTGCCATCGCTGCCTGCTGATCGGCCGCGCGCTCGCCAAGCGCGGGCTTTCGCTCGGCCATATCCTGGGCGACGGGCGCATCGAGTCGCACCCCGATACCGAGGAGCGGTTGCTGGCCGGGTCGGGAGCGGCGGCAGCCGACCTGTTTCAGGACCGTCCGGCCCGCCTGGCCGAAGCCTATCGGCGGCGCGCCCGCGCCATGGCCGCCCCTAGCCCGGCCAGGCTGAAGGCGTAAGCCATTACCGTAAAAGGTATTTTCCCGGCGCTTCACCCGCTTTTAAGGCCGAATGCGTAGCCTGCCGGCCATGTCTTTGTCGGCCACCTATGCAGCCGCCGCACCGCACCCGCGCGCCGAGACCGTGTCGCTCGTGCTGATCGTCTGGGCGGCCACGGTCGCCGCCTCACTGCTGGCCGTGCCCGGTCTTTCCACCGACGACGCCATGCGCCTCGTCCAGGTGCGCGACTGGCTCGCCGGGCAGAGCTGGTTCGATCTCACGCAATATCGGCTCATGCCGCCGGACGGTGTGGCGATGCACTGGTCGCGCCTGGTCGATCTGCCGCTCGCGGCATTGATCCGGCTCGGCGCGCTTGCGCTGCCCCAGGCGTTGGCCGAATGGACGGCGACGATCGTCTGGCCGGCCGCCCTGTGGCTTCTGTTGCTCGCGGGCGTGGCGCGGCTGTCGCAAAATCTCGCCGGCGTCTCCGCCGGCAAGCTGGCGCTGATCTTTGCCGCCTTGACCGCACCGCTGCTGCAACATTTCCGGCCGGGCGCCATCGACCATCACAATGCGCAGCTCGTGCTGCTGCTCTGGTCGCTGGTCTTTGCAGCGCGCATCGCTCCGCGCACGCACGACGGCGCCACGGTTGGCGGGCTGTGCGCGCTCTCGCTCGCCATCGGCCAGGAAATGGCGCCGGCCATCATCGCGCTGGCGGCAGCGATGGTGTTGCGCTGGATCGCGCAGGGCGACGCGGTGAAAAATTCCACCGCTGCGTTTGCGCTCGCGCTTGCAGGTGGCACGCTGGCGCTGTTCGCCGCCACCGTGCCGCCGGCGCGTTATGCGGTCACGGCCTGCGACACGCTCTCCATCGTGCAGGTGCTGGCGGCCGGCATCGGCGGCATCGGACTTGCCGCCGTGACGACGATGCGCGGCCTCTCGTCGGCCGGACGACGGCTCCTCGCCGCGACGGCGCTCGCGGTGCTGGCGCTCGCGACCGTGGTGCTTGGCTTTCCCAATTGCCTGGGCGATCCCTATCGCCATCTCGATCCGCGGCTCACCGCGCTGTGGCTGTCGAACGTCAACGAAGCTCGCAGCATTGTGAGCGTGCTGCGCGACCTGCCCCATGAATTGCCACTGCATTACGGCTTGCCGGCGATCGCGCTGCTGCTCGGGCTTGCCCATGGCCTGCGCACGCCGGCCGACGAACGCTGGAACTGGATCGTCTGTCTTGCGGTGCTGGCCGCGCTCACCGCCGTCGCGGCCTGGCAGGTGCGCGGCAGCGCCAGCGCCAATGCGGTCGCCGCCGTCATGGTGCCGGCGCTGCTGGTGCGCAGCCTGCCGGCGCCGAACGGCCGCGCGGTGTTTCTCGGATTGGGCTATTCCGCCCTGATCGGCGCGCTTCTGCTGAATCCGCTCACGCTCGTTGCCGTCGGTGCGGCCGCCGCACGCATCGCCGAAGCGGCGAGCGGAACGCAGCGCCCCGCCGTGCTGAGCGATGGTCCGGGCACCTGCCGGCGCGCCGCCGACTATGAGCCGCTCGCCCGCCTGCGGCGCGGGCGTGTGCTCGGCTTCATCGATGCCGGCCCGTTCATTCTGTCGGAGACCCCGCACGACGCGCTGGCCGCACCCTATCATCGCAATGTCATCGGCAATGCCGCGATGCTCGACGTGTTCCTGGCGCGGCCAACCGAAGCGGCGGACCGGCTCGCCGAACTCGGCGTCGACTATGTGGCGTTCTGTTCCGGCGCGCCCGAGCGCTACAACTACGCGGCTGCCGCGCCCGATGGCCTGGCCGCCATGCTTGGCCGCGGCGAGACCCCCGCATTCCTCGAACGCATCCTCATCGACCGCAGCGATCTCATGCTGTATCGGCGTCGCCCGGACCTCATTTATTAAGCAAACAGCAAGGCCGCCCTGCGATTGATGCATCGCCGCTTTCATTCGATGAGCCTTGCATGCCCAGCGACCTGACGCGCCAGCCGAATTTCGCCCTGCTGCTCAGCATCGCCTGGCTGCTGGTGATGGCGCAGCTCATGGCGGAGAACTGGGCGATCACCGCGACCACGCTGCACGATACCGATGACGCCATGCGGCTGGTGCAGGTGCGCGGCTTTCTCGCCGGCCGCGGCTGGTTCGATCTGCACGAGCCACGGCTCGGCGGCGCGTTCGGCTACGACACCCATTGGTCGCGGCTGGTCGATGCCGGCATCGCCGGGCTGTTTTTGCTGTTCCATCAATTCACCGGCACGGGTTTTGCCGAGCGCCTGACAGTGGCGATCTGGCCGATGCTGTGGGTGCTGCCGACCATGGCGGGCGTGGCGGCGATCGCCTGGCGCATCGCCGGGCGCGAGGCCGCCCTGCTGGTGCTGCTGCTGGCGATCTTCGACACGCCCGGTCTGCAACAGTTCCGCCCGTCGCGTATCGATCATCACAATGTGCAGATTGCGCTGGCCATGCTCACCGTGGCGGCCACGGTCTGGTCCGACCGGCTGCGCGGGGCAGCCTGGGCGGCCGGTGCTTTGACCGGATTGGGGCTCGCTGTCGGTCTCGAAGCGCTACACATATACGCGCTCTGCGGCGCGGCCTTCGTGCTGCATTATGTGGTCACGCGCGACGCCGCACCGGCGCTGCGCGCCTATGGCAGCTCGCTCGTCCTCGCCGTCGCGATCGGGTTTCTGGTCAATGTCGCCCCGGCGCACTGGATGCGCAGCGTCTGTGACTCGCTTGCAATCAACGCGGCCGCCGCACTGGTCGTGGCGGGCGCGGGAATGACGGTGGCGGGATTGCTGTTTGCCGGCGAGCGGCAGTGGTTGCGGTTGACCGCGGTGGCCACAATCGCCGGTGCGGCGCTGGCGACCGTTATCCTGTTCGAGCCGCGTTGCCTCGCCGGCCCATACGGCCTGATCGATCCGGCGATCCGCCCGATCTGGCTGGCCGACGTCACCGAGGACCAAACGCTGTTTCGTCTCTGGCAGGAGGCGAAGTTGACCGGCCTCGCTTTGGCGGCGTTCCCGGCCTGCGGCGCATTGGCCGCGCTCATTCTGCTCGCGATCCCGGGAGAGCACCGCAGCTTCGGCGGTGTCGTGGCCGCAATCACCGCGCTGGTCGCAGCGGCGAGCATGGTGGCGTCGATCAGGAACTATTCCTATGCGATCTGGTTCGGCCTGCCGCTGGTCGCGGCTGCGGCGGTCTATCTCTTCAATTTCCTGAAGCTGCACCGGCTGGTACCGCGCTTTCTCACGGCGCTGCTGTTGACCCCGACCACGCTCACGCTCGGCGCCATCACCATCGCATCGGCCGCCGGCACCGGCGGCCTGCTCGAGCTCAACACACCCGAGCGTCAAGCCTGCGCCCGCAGCGACAGCTATGCATCGGTCGCGCAACTGCCACCGGGATTATTGATCGTCAACGAACTGGAATGGGGCCCATTTCTGCTGGCGTGGACGCCGCACTCCGTTCTGGCGGCGCCTTATCACCGCTTGGCGAATGGAATCTTGGCCTCGCATCAGGCTTTTGCCAGCCCGCCGGAGGAAGCGCGCCGGCTGCTCACGCGCATGCAGGTGAGCTATGTGGTGACCTGCGGCTCGCGCGGCGCGGTCGGCACCACCGGTGCAGAGCGTGCCGCGAGTCTGTGGGGTCAGCTGGAAGCGGGCCACATCCCGCAATGGCTTGAAAAGCTCTCGGCCCCCGGCGACACTTTCTCCGTCTATCGCGTCAAATCCTGAACGCCTGCGTTGCCGCCGTAGCGCGCTTGACTGCGATCATCTCGCAGTTTACCGGGCGGCCGTTATCGGCGAGAATAGGAATGATGGTGCTTGAGTCGCGGAGGAAGATCGGTCTCGGTTTCGCGGTGGCGCTGGGCGTCGCCGTCGTTGCTACGCCGAGCGCGACCGCCCAGGTCAAGGGCTCGGTCAATCCGCAACCGCTGCCGCCGATTGCCAACCCGTCCGATCCTGCCACGCCGGCCAAGGAACTTTTTGGACGTCGCGGGCAGCCCGCGCCGCTCGCCGCGCGCGCCATTGGCTTCTATGCCAAGGGCTGCCTCGCCGGCGCGGTGGCGCTGCCGATCAACGGCAAGACCTGGCAGGTGATGCGGCTGTCGCGCAACCGCAACTGGGGTCATCCGAACCTGGTGAAGGTGCTGGAGCAGCTGGCTGAAACCGGCCCTAAAGCCGGCTGGCGAGGATTGCTGGTCGGCGACATGTCGCAGCCGCGCGGCGGCCCGATGCTGACCGGCCATACCAGCCATCAGGTCGGGCTCGATGCCGATATCTGGCTGACGCCCATGCCGCAGCGCGAGCTCACGCCGGTGGAGCGCGAGGAAATCTCGGCGACCATGATGGTGGCGGCCGACCGCAAGGACGTCGATTCGAAGCTCTGGACGCCCGCGCATGACGCGATCATCAAGGCGGCGGCGCAGGACCGCGAAGTCGAGCGCATCTTCGTCAATCCTGCGATCAAGAAGGCGCTGTGCCGTAATGCCGGCAATGATCGGGCCTGGCTCAGCAAGGTGCGCCCCTATTGGGGGCACGACTATCATTTCCACATCCGCATCCGCTGTCCGTCCGACAGCGCCGAGTGCAAGCCGCAGGATCCAGTTCCGTCGGCCGGCGACGGCTGCGGCAAGGAACTCGATCCCTGGTTCAGGGACGCGATCCTCTATCCCAAGCCGCCCAAAGTGGCGCCGAAGCCGAAACCGGCCTTGAAAGTGGCGGATCTGCCGCCGTCCTGCCGGCAGGTTCTGCTGGCGCCCTGATTCTTCAGAAACACGCGCTCAGCAATTCCCTCCCCCTGAAAGGGGGAGGGTTAGGGTGGGGGTCGTTTCTGCCGCTCATTGACCCCCACCCGCTTTGCTTCGCAAAGCGACCTCCCCCTTTAAGGGGGAGGTAGAAGAGGCACGGCGCCGCTCACTTCATCGTCCAATTGACTCACACCAGGGCGAAGCTGCGCGCGAGCTGCCAGGCCGCAAGCGTGATCACGATCACGCCGACTGCGCTCATCAACACGCGGCTCGGCACCTGCTTCACCGCCCAGCCGCCGAACGGCGCCGCGATCAGCCCGCCGATCACCAACCCGATCAGCTCTTTCCACGGCGCAACGCCGAGCTCCACGAAAAACGTGGTAGCGGCGGCGATGGTGACGAAGAACTCGGAGAGGTTGACCGAGCCCACCGCCTGCCGCGGCGCGTGGCCGGAGCCGACCAGGGTCGAAGTCGCGACCGGACCAAATCCGCCGCCGCCGCTGGCGTCGAGAAAGCCGGCGAAGAATCCGACCGGCGAAGTCCAGGCCGCCGGCGCGGTGCGCAGCGGCGCCCGCTGCCAGGCCTTGAGCAAAATGAATAGGCCGATGCACAGCAGATAGATCGCGATATAGGGACGCGCCGCGCTGGCATCGACATTCGAGAGAATCCACGCACCCAGGATCGCGCCGAACACACCGGCGATGCCTAGCCGCACCACCAGCCGCCAATCGACATTGCGATGATAGAGGTGCGACGCGCCGGAGGCGCCGGTGGTGAAAATTTCCGCCGTATGCACCACCGCGCTGGCATGCGCCGGCGGCAAGCCGAGCGCCAGCATCGCCGAGGTCGAGATCGCGCCGAACGCCATGCCGAGCATGCCATCGATGGTCTGGGCGGCAAAACCAATCGCAACCAGTATGAAGAATTCGGCCGTCAAGAACTCGACGGTCATGAAGGGGGCTCCTCGCACCTCGCGGCGTCATGCCGACGCGCGCGCGTGTTTGCCGATGCCCGATATTTTCGGCACCCATTGATAACGTGACCGCGCCGGTCGGGTCCGGCCGGCGATGGTAAAATGTTGTCTTGGAAACTGGCCTCGCTTACGCCTCCATCAACGGTATCAACGGTCGGGACCGGTTAAGTAACATTCGCGCGGCTTGTTCGACGTCGCGAATAGACGGACCAAACACGACCGGGAACGCCAACCGCATCGAGAATCTCGCGACCGCGAGCGTCTTATCGCCTGGCGTTCCCAACGAGGCGACGGCCGCGTCTATCATAGACAAGTCCTGCGAAATTCTAAAACTCATGGCCGCAAATAAATAAGGAGGAAAATCCAGATGCGCCAAGTGACATATATGAATAGACTTTTTGTTTGCCTACACTGGGAAAATCCTTCTGCACACCAACCAAGGTTTTTTGCCTTCGGCGGACGGGCTTGCTAAGGTATCGGTCGCGACCCTCGGCTTGCCGTAAGCACGCCCCGCCTTCCGGAACGGCGCTTCCGGCACGGTCTTTTTCGACAGCAAATTCTTGCGGAATGGGGGCGCCTCGCGCGCGCCTGAGCCTGGACCGAGGAGCGCCGCGATGCCGCACCGCTTGAAGCCGCTGATCATCGCCGCAGCGATCGCGGCGGCCGCGAGCCTGCTGCCGCCCGCAGCCGCCGCGCAGGACAACCCGCTGCTGGTGTTCGCGGCCGCCTCGCTGAAAAATGTCATCGACGACATCAATGGCGCGTTCAGCGGGCGGTCCGGCGGCAAAGTGGTCGCGAGCTATGCGGCGACATCGGCACTGATGAAGCAGATCGAGGAGGGCGCGCCGGCCGATGTGTTCATCTCGGCCGATGTCGACTGGATGAATTACGGCGTGCAGAAGAAGCTGATCCGCGCCGACACCCGCTTCAATCTCGCCGGCAATCGGCTGGTCTTGATCGCGCCGAAAGATTCAAAGATTGCCGAGGTCAAGATCGCGCCTGGCGTGGACCTCGCCGGGCTCGCCGGCGACGGCCGCATCGTCACCGGCGACGTGCGCGCCGTGCCGGCCGGCAAATACGCCAAAGCGGCACTGGAGAAGCTCGGCAGCTGGAGCAAGGTGGAACCGAAACTGGCTATGGCGGAGAACGCGCGCGCCGCCCTCGTTCTGGTCGCGCGCGGGGAAGCACCGCTCGGCATCGTCTACAAGACCGACGCCGACGCGGAGCCAGGCGTGAAGATCGTCGGAACCTTTCCAGAGAATTCGCATCCGCCCATTGTCTATCCGGCGGCGCTGACCGCGGCGGCAAAGCCCGAGGCGAGAAAATATCTCGATTTCCTGCGCAGCGGTACCGCGCTAGTGGCTTTCGAGCATTACGGCTTCACCTTTCTGGTGGGCGCCGGTCCCTGATCGTGTGACGGATAGCGTGTTCGACCTCACCCCCGACGAATGGATCGCCATCGGCCTCTCGCTCAAGATCGCGGTCGTCGCGACGCTGGTGGCGTTGCCGTTCGGCGTCGCCATGGCCTGGCTGCTCGCGCGCAAGGATTTTTGGGGCAAGTCCCTGCTCGACGGTTTTGTGCATCTGCCGCTGGTGCTGCCGCCCGTGGTTACCGGCTATCTGCTGCTGATCTCGTTCGGGCGGCGCGGCGCGATCGGCGGCTTTCTGGCCGATCATTTCGGGATCGTATTTTCGTTCCGCTGGACCGGCGCTGCGCTCGCCTGCGGCATCATGGGCTTTCCGCTGCTGGTGCGGCCGATCCGGCTGGCGATCGAGGCTATCGACCGCCGGCTTGAGGATGCCGCCGCGACGCTGGGCGCCGACCGGCTGCGCATTTTTCTCACCGTGACGCTGCCGCTCGCGTTGCCCGGCTTGATCGCCGGCATCGTGCTGTGCTTCGCCAAGGCGCTGGGCGAGTTCGGCGCCACCATCACCTTCGTGTCCAACATTCCGGGCGAGACCCAGACCATCTCGGCCGCGATCTACACCTTCACGCAAATCCCGGGCGGCGACGCGGCCGCGGGCCGGCTGGTGCTGGTCGCCATCGCCATCGCGCTCCTTGCGCTGGTCGTCTCCGAATGGCTGGCGCGCCGCGCCGGCCGCCGCTTCCACGGGGAATGAGCATGCTCGCGGTCGATGTCGAAAAACGGCTGGGCAATTTTTCGATCGCGGCGCAGTTCGATACCGGCGCCGGCGTCACCGCGCTGTTCGGACCCTCCGGCGCCGGCAAGACCACCGTCGTCAATATGATCGCCGGCTTGCTCAAGCCCGACCGCGGTCGCATCATTCTCGACAACGACACGCTGTTCGATTCCGCAAGACGCATCAACCTGCCGGCGCATCGCCGCCGCATCGGCTATGTGTTTCAGGAAGGCCGGCTGTTTCCGCATCTCTCGGTCGCGGCAAATCTCGATTATGGCCGCCGCATGTGCGGGCTTACCGCCGATCCCGCGGAGCTGCGGCGCATTCTAGCCTTGCTCGACATCGGCCATCTACTCGGCCGCCGACCGGGAAAGCTCTCGGGCGGCGAGCGCCAGCGCGTCGCGGTCGGCCGCGCGCTATTGATGCGCCCTCGCCTGCTGCTGCTTGACGAGCCGCTCGCCTCGCTCGACACCGCCAGAAAGCGCGAGATCCTGCCCTATCTGGAACGGCTGCGCGATGAAGCCCATGTACCGATGGTCTATGTCAGCCACCATGCCGGCGAGCTGCGTCGCATCGCCAGTTCCGTGGTGCGGCTCGATGGCGGACGGGTGGCGGCGGTCGGCGGCAAGGAGCTTCTGGCCGACGCCGATGCCGACGCGATTTGATAAGATCGCCGGATGTACCCGCCCGAACGCATCGTCTGCCTCACCGAGGAGACCGTGGAGACGCTCTATCTCCTGGGCGAGGAGCATCGCGTGGTCGGCGTCTCCGGCTATGCGGTGCGGCCGCCGCGGGTGCGCAAGGAGAAGCCGCGCGTCTCCGCCTTCATCTCGGCGGATTTCGAGAAAATCCTGGCGCTTAAGCCCGACTTGGTGCTGACCTTTTCCGATCTGCAGGCCGACATCGCCGCCGAATTGATCCGCCGCAATGTCGCCGTGCATGCATTCAATCAGCGCGACGTCGCCGGCATCCTGGCGATGATCCGCACGCTGGGCGCATTGGTCGGCGTGCCGAGCAAGGCCGACGCGCTCGCCAGCGCGCTGGAGGAGCGATTGCGCGCGGTGCGGGCGCGTACGTCGCTGCACGAGCGCCGGCCGCGGGTCTATTTCGAGGAATGGGACGATCCGATGATCTCCGGCCTGCGCTGGGTGGCGGAGCTGATCGAGATTGCCGGCGGCAGCGAGGTTTTCCCGGAGCTTTCGCTGCGCAAGAACGCCAAAGACCGTATCGTCTCGGTGCCGGACGTGATCGCGGCCAGGCCTGACATCA
>Ga0209726_10008412_pt1 | contig 11123 bp, 11 predicted proteins | sample Subgrocontami54m_FD_187453 | JGI IMG/M metagenome (GOLD analysis project Ga0209726, IMG submission 187453) | Subsurface groundwater microbial communities from S. Glens Falls, New York, USA - GMW46 contaminated, 5.4 m (SPAdes) (version 3) | ecosystem: Environmental > Aquatic > Deep subsurface >... | reverse complement strand
GGACGGCGGCTTCACCCGCGGCACCGCGGTGCTGAAGGGCCTGGCGCTCGGCGCGACCGTGATCGCAGTGGGCCGCACCGTCCTGTGGGGACTCGCCGCGGATGGCGCCGCCGGTGTCGCCTGCGCGCTCGACATCCTCCGCCAGGAGCTCCGCACCACGATGGCGCTCGCGGGTCAGACGAGCGTCAAGAACCTGGAGCGTGATCTGGTCTTCCGCGTGGACTGACGCGCGGTCTACTCATCGGGGCTCCGCTCAGCGCTCGTCCGCTCGCCGGCGTTTCGCTTCCGTATCGATCGCCGCGATAAGCGCGGGTTGCCGGCCGGCGAGCTGGTAGAAATCCGCAACGTTGAGCACGAGCAAGGTGCAGGGCGTCACCGTCACCACGTCGGCGGTGCGCGGCTTGCGATCGAGCAGCGCCATCTCGCCAAAAAAGCTGCCGTCGCGCAGCGCTATCGTGCGAGGGCCGATTCGCACCTCGACCTCACCCGTGACAATGAAGAACATCGAGTCGCCGACTTCACCTTCATAAATCACTATCGTCCCCGCCGGGTAACTGCGCGAGCGCAGGTGTCCGACGATGTCGGCGATGGCGATTGCGCCGACATCGGCAAAAAACGGCACCCGTGCGACCAGTTCCCAGATGCGCACGAACTCCCGCCGGCGCACTTCCTCGGCAAACCCGGTGGCGAGGATACCGGCAAGCAACGCCATGACCGATATGCCGCACAGCATGACCAGCCCACCGATGACGCGGCCCAGCGCGCTCTGCGGCACCACGTCGCCGTAGCCCGTCGTCGTGAGCGTGACCACCGCCCACCACAGCGAAGCCGGAATGTTGCCGAAATGCTCCGGCTGGTGCTCGCGTTCGACCCAACGCGCGATCGTTGCCGCCGAGACGAGCACAATCACCAAGAGAATCGTCGCGGCTCCGAGAGACGAGCCCTCGTTGCGAAATACGCGCGCAATCAGCCCGACGCCCGGAGCATGCGTCGCGAGCTTCAGCACCCACAGCAGCACGAATACCGATACCGACTCAGCGCCGAGCCGCGCGCCGCCAAACGCTGCGGCCACCGCCGGAATCACGGCCAGGAGATCGATGACGCCTTCGGCCGAGACTACCCAGCGCAGTCGCGATCGAGCCTCGGTCGTAGAGTGACGGTGGGAATTTTCCGGCGCGATCCAGAGCCGCACGAGGTATTCGACAAGGAACAGCACGGCGACGATGCCGGTTACGCTGGCCGTGATGGCGCGCGCAGCCGGCGAGACCCAGTCAACCGTCCCGGCCGAGACCGAGAAGATCCCGATCAGGATCAGCGAGATTTCGAGCGCGCGCACCCGGCGCGCGGCGTGCCCGTCGCTGGTCGGATCCAGGAGTCCCCAGATTCGCGCCCGCAGCGTCAATCCCGCCTCCCTTCAATTCGCATGCCCATACGATGCATTGACCCCCGGAGCCCTCCCAGAAACCACGTCCGCCGCGGCGTCGCCGCGCTACTTCGTCTCCATCACGAACACGCCGTCCCAGTCGTCGCCGGGCGGGGTTTCTTTCAAGGTGTGGCAGCGCGCGACGTAGAGCTTCGCCGCCTTGTCGCGCGGGTTGAGCGCCACCGCGCTCTCGAACGCTTTGATCGCCGCATCCCACCGCTGGGCACGGTAGGACTCCAGGCCGTGCTTGAAGTGCCCGAGCGCTTCACTGATGTTCGGGAACGACTCGCGCGTGTGGTACTCGAGGATCTCGTGGATCGCAACGGGCTTGCTCTTGCCCTTGACGACGATGCGGTCGACCTCCCGGCTGCGGTAGGTGCCGCGTAGCCGGGCGACCGTGTACTCGCTGACGAGGATGTGGGCGCCGTACGGTTTGCACGCACCCTCGAGACGGGACGCGAGGTTCACGCCGTCCCCGATAACCGTGTAGTCCATGCGTTTCGGCGAGCCGATGTTACCCGACACGATCGCGTCGGTGTTCACGCCGACGCGGATGTCGATCGTCCCGCGCCCCTCGTCGCGGCGCCGCCCGTTGTAGCCCTCCAGCGCGCGCAGCATCGCGATGGCCGCCCGCACGGCGCGGTCGGAGTCGTCGTCGTGCGCGAGCGGCGTGCCAAAGACCGCCATGATGGCGTCGCCGATGAACTTGTCGAGCATCCCACCTTCCTGCGAGACGCACTCGACCATCAGCGTGAAGTACTCGTTCAGGAGGCTCACGGTCTCCGCGGCGCCGAGCTCCTCGGTGAGCGAGGTGAAGCCGGCGATGTCCGAGAAGAGGACGCTGGCGTCCCCACTGTGGCCACCGAGGATGTCCTGGCCCGCCTCCAGCACCCGCTCGGCAAGCGACGGGTCCATGTACCGGGCCATCGTCGACTTGATGCGTTTCTCGGTGCTGATGTCCTCGATCATGATCATTGAGCCGAGCCGGCCGCCCGTGATCCCGATCAGGGGCAGCACGGTCAGGTTCACCGACATCTTGTCGTCGGCGAACACGAGCGTCGCGTCGACGACGGCCTCCTGCGGCGCCTGCCGGTCCGAGCGCCGCCGCATCGGCTGGTTGGCGAAGCTGCGGACCTTCTCTTCGACCTTGCGCACCATGTCCATGACCCAGGCGTTCGAGCCCGCGAAGAACTCCCCCGCCGCGCGGTCGACGATCTCCTCCGCGCGCAGCTTCATCATGCGGAGGCCGGCCGCGTTGCAGGTGACGATCCTGCCGCCCTCGTTGAGCGTGATGACGCCGTTGGTCATGCTCTCGAGAATACTCACGTTGTAGTTCTTGATATTCTGGACGTCGTCGAAGAGCTTGGCGTTCTCGAGGCCGATCGAGATCTGCGACGTGAACGCCTTCAGGCGGGCCTCGTCCTCCGAGGTGAAGAGGCCGCCCCGCTTGTTGAGGACCTGCGTGACCCCGATGGTCTTGCCCTGCTTGTTGACAACGGGGACGCAGAGGATGGAGCGCGTGAAGAAGCCGGTCTGCCGGTCGAACACCGGGTTGAATCGGAGATCCGCGTACGCGTGCGGGATGTTGATGGTCTCCCGGGTCTGAAAGACCGCGCCCGCGATGCCCCGGTCGTTCGGGAAGCGGATCTGCGTGGCGCCGAGGCCCTCGCCCACCTCCGTGAAGAGCTCGTGGCGGTTCTCATCGTTGATGAAGAGCGTCGAGCGCTCGGCATCCAGCATCTTCGTGATGGTGCCGATGAGCTTGGCGAGCAGCGGCCCGAGCTTCAGCTCCGAGGAGATCTCGGAGACCACGCCGAGGAACTCGAGCTGCTGGAGGCGGTTGCGCTCGATCGCCTCCACGGTCCGGTGGTGCTCGATGGCGACCGCGGCCTGCTCGACCATCGCCTGCAGGAGCTGCAGATCGTCCTCGCTGAACAGACCCTCGACCTTGTTGAGGAGCTGCGCGATGCCGACGCGCTCGCCCTTGAGCGTGACGAGGGGGACGCAGAGAACGGTCTTGGTCGTGTACCCGGTCATCTCGTCGACGGCGCGGTTGAAGCGCTCGTCGGAGTAGGCGTCGTCGACGATCGCGCCCTCGCCGCTGTTGAAGACGTGTCCCGCGAGCCCGAGGGTGTTCGGCATCCGGATCTCGCGGTCGAACTTCCCGTCCCTGATGCGCGAGAACAGCTCGCGCGTGATCTCGTCGTTCAGGAAGATGGCGCCGCGCTCCGCGCCGATGGTGGACGACGTCAGCTCGACCAGGGTCTTCAGCGCGTCGGTGAGCGTCGGCGTGGCGCCGAGCTTGTTCGAGACGTCGAGCAGGATCTCCGCGAGGCGGGTACAGCCGACGCGGCGCCCGAGCCGCGCACGACTATCCACGGGGGACTTCAAGCTGCTTCTCCAGCTGCGCGCGCAGGGCGGCGACGGTGGCCCGGGCCTCGAGGAGCTGGCCGCGCCAGTCGCTCTCGTGCCGGTCACGCTCCTCGCGGAAGCGCTGGTTGGTCGCATCGAGCTCCTGGCGGAGGGCCGCCGCGGCACCGCGAAGCTGGCGGATCTCGTCGTTGGCGCGGGCGACCGCGCGGTCCAACTCTTCTTGCGCGGCGAGCCGCGACTTGTCAAGCTCGTCACGCAGGGTCTGGACGGTTCGCCGCAGCATCGCGGCCTCCTCGTTCGCGGCATTGCAGGCGTTCTGGAGGCGCGTCTCCGCCTCGATGCGCGCGCGGTCGAGCTCGTCCCGGAGCGCGCCCACCGTCGCCTGCAGGTGGCGCACCCCGGGGTTCGCGACTCTTCGGGTGAGCGTGCTGGACCCACGAGACCGGCGTTTTCCCTCAGTGGTCATATCTTGACCGTTCTCTCCCCGTTGCCCTGCAAACGCAGGCTGCAATTATCGTCCGATCCGGTCAACTTTCCAACCCACATGTGGACGGCGACGACCTTCGCGCTGGTGAGCATCGCTGCCCCGCGAGATGTGCGAGCAAGCTGAAATGGCGCGCCCAATGCCGCAACGCGTCGTGGCAGTCCGTCGGCCCGTCCGCGCGGTACATCGCGCGTGCCTCGACGAACACGAGGGAATGCGCGCGGCGCGGAAGTCCCAGAAGTGGTGATGGTGATCGCAGATGGGGAGCTCCGGCTCCAGGGGGGACTCCGCGGTCAACGCGAGGCAGTCATTGCCTCCGAACGGCATGGCGACACCTCCGTTGCGCTGGGTCGAGCAGCGGGTACTCGACGGGGCGCCGCACATCCGCGTCGAGGGCCGCCTGATCTCGTCGGCCGGCCAAGGAATTCGATCGGCTCCGGGAATGCCGGCGGCAGGATGCAGTCTTCGGCGCGCCTTGTCAAGTGAAGGTGTCCCGCGTGAAGGTGTCCCGCGGCTCCTGATCCCCGGGGCCCCCGGGGGGAGCCCGACCCTCGGAAACTCCATTAGTGATGCCCATGCTCAGGGGGGGCGCTACAATGCGTGCCATGCGCGGGCGCAGCCTCATGATCGAGCTTCACCCGCAAGGCCCGTGAGGGTCCAGGTGTACTCGACTCGCGCGAAGCTGCTCGCCGTCCTGGTGCCCGTGATCGCGCTGGCCACGCTGGCGACCCTTGGCGGCCTGAGCCTGTTCCTCGAGGACTTCTTCCAGGAGCGCATGACGGCCGACGCCATCAGGCTCGCCGAGGCGCTGAAGGCGTCGCTCAAGCAGCAGATGCTCTCGCGCCTGTCCGGGCCCGCGGAAAACGTCACCCAGCGAACGCTCGAGGACATCGGCGGCGCAGGCGATATCCGGTCGATCACGATCGTCGATCGGGCCGGCCGGGTCGGCTTCGCGTACCCTGCGAGCCAGCTCGGGCGGGTCCTGGAGCCCACGCGCGAGGGGGCGTGCCAGCCGTGCCATGCCGGGCAGGGGCGGCCCGTCACGGGCGTGGCGGTGGCCACGGAGCCCTCCGGCGAGCGCATTCTCAAGATCGCCACGCCGATCGCGAACGAGCCGCGCTGCCAGGTCTGCCACGGCGCGGTGGCCCGCAACAACGGCGTGCTCGTCATCGAGCGCGCGATGTCGGCTGAGCAAGCCGCGCTCGGCACGATTCGCCGCCGCTTCACCGTGACCTGGACGCTGACCCTCGCCGTCGTAAGCGTGCTCATCGCCGGAGTGACGACGGCGTTCGTGCACCGGCCGGTGCAGCGGCTCATCGAGGCCACGCGCCGGGTTGGCGCGGGAGACCTCACGGCGCGCGTGACCGTGCCCGGCCGCGGTGAGCTGGGCGAGCTCGCCGCCAGCTTCAACACGATGGCGGGGAACCTGGCCTCGTCCCTCCACGACGTGCGCCAGAAGAACGTCGAACTCTCGGTGCTCTACAACATCGTGGACCGCGTCAGCCGCATCGTGTTCGTCGGGGAGCTGAAGCCGCTGATCCTCGACGTCGTCGGCGAGGTGCTCCGGGCGCCGAAGGTCATGCTCGTTTCACGGGGTGAGGATCCCGGCCAGCTCGAGATCCTCGAGCGGCCAATGGCCGGCTCGGTCGTCCGGCGTGTCGTGGGCGACGACCAGCGCGATCCCGCCCAGCTTCCGGTCGCGATGAGGACGGTGGATGAGTGGCTGGCCGGCCGTCTCACCGACATCACCCTCGACACCGCCGCCGGAGTCGCAACGATGCCGCTGCGCTTCGCGGACCACGACCTCGCCCTTCTGGTGGTCGCAACCACGGCCCGCGAGCTCGGGCCCGACGAGCTCAGGCTGATGGGCGCGGTGCGCGACCACATCTCGGTGGCGTTGGAAAACGCCCGGCTCTACACCCTCGCCATCACCGACGAGCTGACGCAGCTCTGGTCGCTCCGGTACTTCCAGGCGGGGCTGGTGGACGCCGCGCACCGGTTCGAGCGGTACGGCGAGCCCATGGGGTTGTTGATGCTCGACCTCGATCACTTCAAGAGGGTCAACGACACGTACGGGCACCCGGCGGGCGATCTGGTGCTGAGGGAGGTCGGGCGCCGCATCCGGGCGAGCGTGCGCGCGATCGACAAGCCGTGCCGCTACGGCGGCGAGGAGTTCGGGGTCATCCTGCCTCGCACCGACGCGAGGTCGGCGTTCCTGGTGGCCGAGCGCATCCGCGCGGCGATCGCCGACTCGCCCTTCAGGCTGGCCGACGGTGTGACGATCACGGTGACCGCAAGCATCGGTGTCTCGGCGTGCCCGCAGCACGCAACCACGCCGCGCGACCTCGTCACGCGCGCGGACCAGGGGCTCTACCTCGCGAAGCGCGGCGGCCGGAACCAGGTTCGCACGGCCGGTGATCAGCCGGCATCGCTGGATGGCGAGAACGCCTGATCGCGCGGTCGCTTCGCCGTCGGGCTGATCGCGGGGCTGTGGCATCGGCTCCCGTTCGCCATCAAGACGCCCGTCCCGAAGGACCACGGCTCCGCCGCGTCGCAAGCCACGACCTCGTTGCTGCTCGTGGACCGGCTGGGCGCGGAGGAGCCGGCGCGGGTGATCGCGCCCGGCCTGCGGCGCGCGGGCTGGCGACCCGTGCTCGTGCCGTCGTTGCCCTACGGCGCGAGCCCGCTCGACTCTGATCTCGGAGCTCCAGAGTTGGCACCCAGCGCGGAGAGCGAACCCCCAACGCTCGCGGCTGAAGTCGAGTGGACTATGAGGCCAACAGGTCCGACTACGGCAGGAGATCGGCGACTGGGATCCGGGAGCCGTGAGCGGCAAGGGGGGTCACGGACCCCTCGGGTCCAACCGTCGTGATGGACTGGTAGCGCCAGCCGAAGGGCGCGGCCGGTTCCGGCCCCGGCTCGCGGAACACCTCGAGGACGCGGTCGACGAGATTGACGATCCAGTAGTCGGCGATGCCGGCCCGCGCGTAGAGGCTCCCCTTGTCCTCCCGGTCTCTCCTCAGGCTCGACTCCGCGACCTCGACTACGAGCACCGCGTGGGTTGGATGACCGTCTCGGTAGTCGCGGGCAGTTCCCGGCACCACCGCCACGTCGGGTTCGGGCTCGGACTCGGCATCCAGCGCGATGGGCCCTTGAGCGCGCACCTCCCAGCCCGCGCCGAAGGGCGCCCGAAGCGCATCCTCCGCCAGCCGGATCGCGGTGAAATGGGCATCACCCTGCGGCTCGGCGACGACCAGCAGACCGCCCAGCAGCTCGATCGGCTCACCGGGCTGGAAGACGCCGGCATCAATGAGCCGATCGTATTCGACGCGGGTCCAGCGCCGTTCCCGAAATTCCGGTGTCGTCATGTGGCCCACGTTAGCCGCTGTGACCGGGCAGCGTCAATGTCCACGACGAGATACACCGCGTCCTGCCCGATGGCATCCACAACCTATCGGCTCCCACCGAGGTACAAGGTATGCCCTTGAGCCCCGGGCGGCTGAAACGCCTGGTCAGCTGCCTGGCTCTGAGAACCATGGCTCTCTCTGGAGCGCTGAGCGCACCGGCGTCTTCACGAAATCGGGCGCGCGCCAAACGTACTCCGCCGCCTTCACCTTGGCTTCGGGCTTCAAGGTCTTCAGGTACGACACCGCCGCATTCACGGAGAACGGCTGCCGGCGCTTCTCCTTGAAATTGCCCTTCAAAGCCGTCCAGACCAACAGGTCGAGTTTCTTCAGGCGAGCCCAGGCAAGCTGGGGGTCTTCGGCTCCGCGCTCAGCCGATTTCTCCGGTTGGGGAGTGACAATCAGTCGGCCGATATTGGCCGCGGTCGTGCCTTCACGGCAGCGCAGATCGCATACAGCGTCTTCCACACTCGCACGTCTGCTGAGGCACCAGGCGACGGCAGTCGGAGTTCCGTGCTCCTCGTCGATGACCAGAGTCAGCGCGCCGAGACTGGTTTCGGAGACCCGCGAGAACTCGAGCTTGAGGGCGGGGCCGTCGTAGGCCCATGGGTCATGCCACTGGTCGAATTCTGCTCCTCCCTCCCAAAGGAGAGAGCCCCAGCCGAGGATTGCGATCCTCATGGCTCCAGCGAATTCATCATGTGGAGTCATCCGCGGGTGGAACAACCGTGGAGCCCGACTCTGCATAGAGAACGCCGCGACCATCGAGGATTTCTTCGCGCAGCGCCAGTTGTACCACGTCGCCGACTCGGAAATGAACACCAACGGGCGTGTACACACGAAGCAGCTTCTTTGGGCTGAGCTGCAGAGTCACCGCCAGTACCTGTACTGCCTGCCTGACAGCCGTACCCGGGGTCGACCGCCACGCTTTCTTCTGCTTAGTACTGAGGACAACACCGATTACGAGCCGGCCGGCTTCCGTCTCATCGAACTCGTGGATAGGGCGCCCCGCGGGAGACGTGATATGGGTGGGCGCTACGACGCGATCGACCAGCTGCATGAGCTCGCGGGACCGGGAGGCAACGCGGATACTGTCCTCATTGCATAGGCAAGCATGCTTCGGCCAAGGGGGACCGAGGTCATCGAAGAACACGCAATCGCCGTTCCCATTCGTGTGGAAGAAGATGATCGCTCCGCAGAGGGGGCAGACGGTGGGATAAGTGATGGCAACTCCGAGGTCGCACCGGGCATGGCCCATGGACCAGAGGCTCGACGCACGAACAACGGGTTCCCGTACCGGAAGGGGTCGCGGCGAAGAATGAACGCCGCCGTAGTCGGCGCGCTCGCCACTACACCATCCCCCCGAGAGGTGAATGGGCCGCGGACCACCGTCGATCCAGCGAAATTCGATCTCCTCACCGCAATACCAGCAGAGGTCCATCTTGGGTACCTCTTTACCCCTACCGCTGCGCACGAGTTGTGCAGCTAACGCACGGCTGAACGGCGCTTCGGGCCCTCGCATGCTGGGAAGCGTTTGGCGCCGGTCCGCTCCAGGCGCTTGTTCGGCTGCTACGCCGCCGCCGGTGCTTGAGGGCGCTGTGATGTGATGATGTACGCGTGCTTTATGGTCAGGCCAAAAAAGTCGCTGTCTCTCACTTCCACCCGGCCATGCTCAATCTGAATCGCACGGTTGAGCGCCTGCACGGTGGCATTCTGGGGGTTGATGACGACGATCTGCGAGAGGCTGGTCAAAACCTGCGCGCCCAGTCGTGACTTGATCTGGCTGACGAAATAGTCGACGACGCTTGGCGTGTCATCGCCGGCCCACGGAGCAGACACGATCAAGTCCCAGCAATTGGGAGCCCCTTCGCGCATGAAGAGGGCGAAGAGCGCGAAGGGGCCCTTCTCCTCGGCAATGTGCACTTCGAGTTCGGTGAACTTCTCTGTGAGCTCGGCTGTTGTCATAGAATTGCCACCATTTCCTCGGCTGCCTGAATCATCGCCGTTGCGCCAGGTTGCTGCACGACTCCGGGAACATTGTATCGCAACTCGACCGTCCACCTGGCCACGGCGTTCCAGAGCGGAAAGTGGTTCTGCATGATCCGCGGGCCCTGCCCTGACAGGCGCAGCAGGACGTCAAGGTCGTGGGTCTGGAAGCTTCTGTAGGCCTGGAACTCGCTGCCAGTGCTGGGAAACTCTGTCCAGTTGAGAGTCCGGCAGATTCGAGCCTTGAGCGCCACCTCGACGGCGTAGCCGCAAAGATAGGTGGCGCCGTCAAACCGGCCGGCCGTGTGGAGCGCCTGGGCGTCCTCGATACGGGCACGAGCGATGTTGTCGAGTTCCGCGACCGAGATCATAAAGACGAGGGACTACTCGCCGGCTGCCGAACGATTCGGCTGAGCGGCGCTCGCAATGCGAGCGTCCCCTCCAGCCGATTGTTATGCGACCGATTGCATTCGGTTGACCAAGTCGCGACCGGAGGTCGGCGGCGGCAACGGCTTGCGGTCCCATCGGTACAGCTCGATAGCGTCCTCGACGATCCGGCACAACTCGTCGAAGACAACCTTCTCGTCGTCGCCGTGGCAGCCTCCGTAAATCAACCCAGGCGAACTGCCAACGTAGCACTGATCCTCCTCGGACCACTCCACTATCTTGATATATCTCGCGCTGTCCTTCATGTCTTCGACTCCTCGATGGCAAGGCGTACGGCCCGCACCTGGTAGTGCTTCGCATCATCGCCCGGGCTGCCTGAGATTGTTACAGGTTTCCCCACTTTCGGGTGAACAAAGTTCCTGTGGCTGCCCTTGCCGCCTCGATCGACGAAGCCGGCGCTTTCAAGCTCGGCTACGAGTTCTCGTATCTTGGGCGGCATGAGAGAGTCGCCTGCAGCTCGTATAACTAGAATTCGGCCGAACTGCGTAGCGCTAAGGGCCAAGCGGGAGCCGACCGCGTAGCACGGCGATGGCGAGCGTGGCGCCACGGTGATCCTGTCCAAAAAACGCTGGTTCCCCGGCCAGAGCGTAGGCCGCCGGACGTCTTGCTCTGCAGATCTGGGATGTACGATCTGCGGGGTCTGTGTATCTGGCCGGGGGGCGGGCTCAGCGTCACAGGGCCGTCATCCTCTCCGCACGCGGCGCTGGCGGCGCGTGCGTGCTCGCCGAGGGCATTCGCCCCTGCAGCCACGATGCGGGGACTAAGCCCTTCCCGCGACGAACTCAAGGGTGTGCCGGGATCGCGGCTTGCGACGTCATCAGCCGACGAACCCCTCGACGGGAATCAGGCGCTTCGCGACAGGGTCCACGGCCAGAAAGAGGCTTTCGAGCGCGACGGCGCCCAGGAGCGCGGGACCAGCGGGCGCGATGAAGCAAGGCGTGGTGACGTCCGGGCCATTGAGGGACAGGCTCACTTCGGCCACAGGCCACTCGGCCCGCTGGCCCCC
>Ga0209726_10008406_pt1 | contig 11127 bp, 9 predicted proteins | sample Subgrocontami54m_FD_187453 | JGI IMG/M metagenome (GOLD analysis project Ga0209726, IMG submission 187453) | Subsurface groundwater microbial communities from S. Glens Falls, New York, USA - GMW46 contaminated, 5.4 m (SPAdes) (version 3) | ecosystem: Environmental > Aquatic > Deep subsurface >... | reverse complement strand
CGGGCTCGGCACCGGCGGACCCGGTACCGCCGAGCCCGCCTCGGGGCGTCCGCCACGGCCCGTGGCCCGCCCGGGTCGCGGTCGCGAGCCGCATCCTCGCGATGCTGGTGATCGCGCTCGCGGCCCGCCGGATCTCGCTCGCCCACGTCCCGTACCGCGTGCTCGACGATCGGCTCGTCGCGGTCGCCTCGATCCGGCTCGCGGACGACGAGCTCCGCGCCGCAGTCGCCTCCGCGCTCGCGGCCCCCGGCGTGCTGGACCGGCTGGGCGCGCTGGGGGCGCGGTCCGTGCTCGTCCACGTGTTGCCGGCGGACGCGAGCCGCCTTGCGGACCTCGGTGCATCGCTCGCGAAGGACGTCGCCCAAGGACCGATGGGCACCCCCGCGCACCCCCGCCGCGTCGCGGTGTTTTGCGCGCTCGGTGGTCCCGCGAACGACACTCCCGCCGACGCGCTCCTGGCGCGACCCGGCATCTGGGCACACCCGCTGTTCGCGGTCGAGCTCGTCGGGTCCCGGGCGACGCTCGTCGCGCCAACCGATCTCGTCGCCTCGGCGCCCCCGTTCTAGGGGCGGCGAGGGTCGCTCTTGTGGGCTGAACCCCGCGCCTACCAGCGAACGACCGTGAAAACGGCTGACCCTGTGTCCGCGCTCTTTCGCAGTAGGGCGCCACGCGCCGCCGAAGTCGTACAGTGGCCGTCGGCGCCGCGCGCCAGATCGTCGAGCACCCGCCGAGCGCGTTCGTCCTCACGCCATCCGAGTGCGTCGATCAGGCGCAGAGCGCGCAGAAACGGGCCTCCGCTGCTGGCCAGGGGGACAACGGACCGCGGTCCCAAGGCGGTCGCCAGCTGAGAGCGCAGCCCCTCGTCGGTTGCCTGCTCGGCCTGCCGCGCGAGGAAATCGCGCACGGCACCTGCCTCCTCAGTGAGTCGACGCAACGCTTGGTCGCGTCGTCCGGCATTCGCGTCCGAGAGCTGATCGATCAGAGGTTTGAGGGCCTCGGGCGTGAGCGCCTTCGCCGCGTGCAAGCGTGACGCCGTCGCCGACAGATCCGCGTCCCGGTCGAGCCACTCACGCAACGCGCCGAACGCGTCAACCGGGTCCGCTGCACCGATGCGATCCCACAGAGCGTCGTCACGATCGGATGTGACTCCTCGGCGTCCGACATCGGTCAGCTTCGTGCTCCAACCGCCGTAATCCCCAACGAGGAGGCCTTCCGTCGAGAACGCCAGGGCGGTGCCCCGCGTTTCGGCGGTGAGCTCGTAGCACGCGAGCATCTTGCACGTCGGAAGCTCGATCAGCGCGGCGTGCGTGGGCGACCACACAGCCAGCCAATGGAGGTCCCTCGACGCTGCCGCACCATACGTGCGTCGGCTCCCCCACTCGGGAAGCACCTCGATCGGGATCGCACCACCACCGCCCTCTCCCTCGACGCAAACCGCCAAGGTCGGCGTGAGTCGCACGCGGAGCGTGTGCTGGTTGGAGCCGACGAAACGCAGCGCCTGCCCCCACTCCACTTCGGGGTAGGTCGTCGGGACCTGGACCGCCGGGTTACGTGCGGTCATTTCCGTGTACGGCGGCCGCTCCCCATTTGCCAGGGCGACGCCGAAGTCGACATCCCACAGGGACGTCGAACCAACCACCTTCAGTGCGGCTCGTTGGGAGATGTTGGGAGAATCGATCGAAACGCGCCTGAGACGCGGGTGGGCGGCGATCGTGTCGATTGCGATGTCGTCGACCCGATCTGCCTCCCTGACCGACAACGCCTCGAGGAGAGGCATCCGGTGGATCGCCGCCGCCAGGGCGGCGCCCGAAAGCGTGGACGCGCAGTGCACCGTGACGCTTCGTAGGCTAGCGCACCCCTCGAGCGCGCGTGCGCCGTCGTCGTCGAGCGTGAAGAGCTGCACCCGCTGCAGTCGGTCCGGAGCTGCCAAGTAGCCGAGTGCGCGCCCGTCGACGTTGCACGCGTGGAGGACCCGCAGCGCCGGCATCTTTCGGAGGCACGAAAAATGCGCGCTGTCGTACGCTCTGTCTCCGAGCGACACCTGTTCGAGGGCCGGGAGCTCTGGCAGATCGGCCAGCCCCGCGGCGTCCACCGCGCCGATGGACAGCCACCGTAGTTTGCGGGCACCGCTGAGCGCATCGACCGCATCAAGCACCAGAGCACCTAGGCCGACCAAAGACGGCACCGCGAGGATCCGGCGCATGAGTGCGACGTCTGGGCGGTCTACTCGGATCGCAAGCTCCTGCATCGTCGGTCGATGACCGATCTCGACGAGCCGCTCGATGGCTGTGGCTTCGTCGCGGTGGGACAGACCCGTGAGATCCACGAATGCGTACCGCAGCGACGGTAAGCTGGCGAGACGCTCGACGCTCGACGTCTCCCGGATCATGAAGAGTGTCACAGCGCAGAGGGGAAGGGTCCGCAGGATGTCCCACGTCTCAGCGCCGACATCGCCCGCCACCTCGAGTGAAACCTCCTGAATTCCGGGCATTGCGCGGATGGCGAGGGCGACGTCGTGATCGATACCGAACGACAGCTCAACGCGCTTCACGCTCTTGGCACGCCGCAACGCGTCCAGATCGGAGAACTCGCCGCCACCCCACGCTTCCAATCGCAGAGTGTGGAGGGAATGGGCCTCGTCGATCCCGAGGCAGGAGCAGGGTCGATCGAGAGCTACAAGGGTGAGACCACGCAACCCCGGGGCTGCGGACGCCACCTTGCGCAGCGTTCCGGGCGGACACCGTAACAACCGGAGCTCTTGCAGGTCCCGGAAACAACGCAGGGCATCGGCGACCGTGTCGACGTCGACGTACGGGGGACCCTCTACCGCGACGGACACCACGCCACGCAGCGCCAGAGCACGCCGCTCCCAGCCGCTGCGCAACATCAGTCGAACGGCCGTATCGCCGATCGGGTTGGCGCCGAATTGGGGTCGCTCGGCGAAAAGCGGCTGTGCGGAGGTCGGCCCGACGAACCAGGCCAGGAGGGCGGCCTCGAGGACGATCATACGGTGCCAGGAGCACATGATTTCGGCCCTCAAGTGAGACAAGCGTCGCTCAATGACGTTCACGACGACAGCCCATCGGCGGGTCCCGCGCGACGCTCGTGGCGCCCGCGGATCTCGTCGCCTCGGCTCCCCCGTTCTAGCGCCTCTCCCCTACTCTCTTACGACACGTCCTCGATCCACGGGTACGGCGGTAACCCCGCCTCCTGACGCACGAGGTCCAGGAGCTTCTGCACCTGCTCGGCCGACAGCGCCGGTGCGCCCTCGGGCGTGAGGAGCTGGTGCAGGAGACCCTGGATGCGGTTCATCGTGGCCGCGTTGACGAGGAGTGGTTTCATCCGGACGAGAGCATAGCGCACGGGCGGGACAACCTCTCGCGCGCGAGCGCGAAGGCCCGGCTAAGTGCTGCCTCGCGGAAGACGGTGACGATCGCCGAGCAATCGTCGTCGCTGGCAAGGCGCGCCGACGCAGGCGTGGTCCTCCCACGATGAGGAGGCGCAACGCCGAGCGGTGCGATGCGGCGGAGCCGCATGCACCGCATCCAGCGGCGACGAGGGCCGGCGAGCGTCATCGTATTTCCGCGAGGCAGTACTAAGATGTCCGTCCATCACACCGGAGGCGACATGACCGCGACGCGCGACAGCTTCAAGACCCGCACCACCTTGTCCTCGGGGGGCAAGACCTACGCGTACTACAGCATCGAGCGCCTCGCGGCGGCGGGCTTCCCCGGCGTCCGCACCCTGCCGTACGTCCACAAGATCCTGCTCGAGAATCTGCTGCGCTGCGAGGACGGCGTCGCCGTGAGCCGCGAGGCGATCGAGGCCGTCGCGCGCTGGGACGAGAAGGCCCCGCCCGCCCACGAGATCAACTTCACGCCCGCCCGCGTGCTGCTCCAGGACTTCACCGGCGTCCCCGCCGTCGTCGACCTCGCGGCGATGCGCGATGCGGTGGCGCGCTTGGGCGGCGACCCCTCGAAGATCAACCCGCTGTTCCCCGTCGAGCTCGTCGTCGATCACTCCGTGCAGGTCGACTCGTTCGGGCGCAAGCAATCGATCGACCTCAACACCGACCTCGAGTACCAGCGCAACGCCGAGCGCTACGCCTTCCTGCGCTGGGGGCAGAACGCGTTCCGCAACTTCCGCGTCGTTCCGCCCGCGACGGGCATCGTGCACCAGGTGAACCTCGAGTACCTCGCGCGCGTGGTCTTCGAGAGGGCGGACGGACCCGAGACGCTCGTGTACCCGGATACGCTGGTCGGCACCGACAGCCACACGCCGATGGTCAACGGCCTGGGGGTCCTCGCCTGGGGCGTCGGCGGCATCGAGGCCGAGGCGGCGATGCTCGGGCAGCCCATCACGCTGCTCGTCCCGCAGGTCGTGGGCGTGCGCCTCGCGGGCGTGCTCCCCGAGGGCGCGACGGCGACGGACCTCGTGCTCACCGCCACCGAGCGGCTCCGCAAACTCGGCGTGGTCGGCAAGTTCGTCGAGTTCTTCGGGCCGGGCCTCGCGGGGCTCGCGCTCGCCGACCGCGCGACGTTGGGCAACATGGCGCCGGAGTACGGTGCGACCTGCGCCGTCGCCCCGATCGACGCGGAGACCCTGCGCTACCTCCAGCTCACGGGTCGCGGCGATCGCCGAGCGCTGGTCGAGGCCTACGCGCGCGCGCAGGGAATGTTCGCCGAGCCCGGCGCCGCCGAGGCCCGCTACAGCCAGGTGATGGACCTGGACCTGGCCAAGATCGAGCCGTCGGTGGCGGGACCGAAGCTGCCCCACACGCGCATCCCCCTCGGCGGCGTGGTCGCGAATCACGAGCAGGCGGCGGGCGAGTTCTGCAGTAAGCGCGACGGCGCGGCCGCGGTGGCGACCAAGGCCGCAGTCGCGGTGACGCTCGCCGCGAGCGACGACGGTGGTCCGGCGACCTTCGAGCTCGCCGACGGCGCGGTCGTGATCGCCGCGATCACGAGCTGCACGAACACGAGCAACCCCTCGGTGATGATCGCGGCGGGGCTCCTCGCGAAGAAGGCGGTCGAGCGCGGGCTCACGCGCAAGCCCTGGGTCAAGACCAGCCTCGCGCCAGGATCGCTCGTGGTCACGCGCTACCTGACGGAAGCGGGGCTGCTCCCGTACCTCGAGCGGCTCGGATTCAACGTCGTGGGCTACGGCTGCACGACGTGCATCGGCAATTCGGGCCCGCTCCCCGCGCCGATCTCGCGCGCGATCCTGAACGAGAACCTCTACGTCGCGGCCGTGCTGTCCGGCAACCGCAACTTCGAGGGTCGCGTGAGCCCGCAGACGCGCGCGAACTACCTGGCCTCGCCCCCACTCGTCGTGGCCTATGCGCTCGCGGGCACGGTCGAGCTCAACCTCACGAAGGACCCGCTCGGCGTGGGCAAGGACGGCGCGAGCGTGTACCTGAAGGATATCTGGCCGAGCCAGCACGAGATCTCGGACGCGATGGCGAAGGCCGTGAAGCCGGCGATGTTCGAGTCCAGCTACGCGGGGGTGTTCAAAGGCGAGGCGCGGTGGAACGCCCTGCCCGCGCCCACGGGAGATCGCTTCACGTGGAGCGACGGCTCGAGCTACATCCGCCAGCCGACGTTCTTCGAGCACCTGTCGCGCACGCCGCCCGCGCCCAAGGACATCGTCGGTGCTCGCGCGCTCGCCGTGCTGGGCGACAGCGTGACCACGGACCACATCTCGCCTGCGGGGGACATCGAGGCGGGCGGCCCGGCGGCCCAGTACCTCCAGGAGCGCGGGATCTCGAAGCCCGACTTCAACTCCTACGGCTCGCGGCGCGGCAACCACGAGGTGATGATCCGCGGGACTTTCGCCAACATCCGCCTCAAGAACGCCCTCGCCGGCGGGAAGGAAGGCGGCTGGACGCGCCACCTGCCCACGGGCGAGGTCGTGTCGATCTACGAGGCGTCGGTCCGCTACCGCAAGGCCGGTACGCCGCTCGTGGTGCTGGCGGGGGCCGAGTACGGAACGGGCTCGTCGCGCGACTGGGCAGCGAAAGGGCCCGCGTTGCTCGGCATCGCGTGCGTGATCGCGCAGTCGTTCGAGCGCATCCATCGGTCGAACCTGATCGGGATGGGCGTGCTCCCCCTCGAGTACACGGGGGGGCAGACGGCGAAGTCGCTGGGCCTCACGGGCGAGGAGACCTTCGAGATCGTCGGGCTCGCGAGCCTGGTTCCGGGGCGGATCCTGGATGCCCGTGCCGTGCGCGCGGACGGCAAGGCGATCGACTTCCGCGTGAAGGCGCGGATCGACACCCCGGTCGAGGCCCTGTACTACAAGCACGGCGGGATCCTGCACTACGTGCTGCGACAGCTCTTGTAGCGGGCGATGGCGGGATCGATCGACGAGGACGCGGCCGCGACCGCGCGATGGCACGCGGAGATCGCGGCGCACTACGCGATCTACCTGGAGCTGTTGGATATCGGCCATGACGTGGCCATGTCACATCCCTCCCCGGAAGAGCGCCGCTACGCGCTCGAACGCCTCCGCCGGGGTTGGGCCGGGGAGAACCGCGACCGAGACCGGATGTGGGCACGCATCGCGAGAGCCGGGAGTTGAGCCCGTCCACGGGGCTCAAGGACGCGGTTCGCAGCGCGGTTACCGTGCTCGACGAGACGGGCGCGCGCTACGCTCTGTGTGGTGGCGCGGCGTTGCCGGTGTGGGGCCACGAGCGTGGAACGCGTGACGTCGATTTCATCGTCGCGACCGGACCGTCGGACGGCATGATCGAGCGAATCGTTGCGTGCCTGCGGGAAATCGACGCTCCGGACGGGGGTCGCTGATCGCGCTGAGCGACGGATGAGGCCTCCTGCCCCCTTTTCGTTGCGGCCGAGGCGACGCGAACCTCACTCTCGGTGCACAATGGTGTGGGGCCCCTGACCGGAGACCAAGACATGACACGCCACTGGCCGATCGCGCTCCTCTTCGCGCTCGTGTTCGTCCTCGCGCCCATGGCGCATGCGGGCGAGCTCACGGCCGCGGACCTGATCGCGCTCGTGAAGGCCGGCCTCGGCGAGGACACGATCCGCGCCCAGATCGATGTCACCGGCGCGGCGATCGTGCTCGCGCCCGCCGACCTCCTGGCACTCAAGGCGGCCGGGGCGAGCGAGGCGCTGATCCAGCACGCGATCCGCACGCGCGGCGCGCGCGCGACGACCGGGACCGCCACGCTGGTGCTCTCGCCCGAAACTCCGAGCGGCTCCTTGGGACCGGTTGTCCGGCCGCACCCCGCCGTCAGCACGACCTACGACCTCGGTAGCCACGGTCCCTGGGCGTGGCCCTATCGCGGGTACGGTCGCGGCTACTTCCTGGGTGGCTACGGCAGTTACCCGTTGGGCGACTTCGGGTGGCCGTACGATGGTTACGGCAGCCCGTACGGGTACTCGGTGGGCCGCGGTCCGGTGCGGTTCTACAATGACCGCCGCACCTACGAGCGCTCGCTCGAGCTCGGCCTCGGCCACACGGTCCCCTTCGGGTGGGGTTACCGCTAAGCGTTCGCATGAAGGTCGCGCTCGTCCACGACTGGCTGAACGGGATGCGCGGAGGCGAGAAGTGCCTCGAGCTGTTCTGCGCGAACCTCCCGACCGACACGCCGATCCACACGCTGTTCCACGTGCCGGGCTCGGTGTCGGCGACCATCGAGTCGCACCCGATACGCACCTCGCCGCTCGCGGCGCGCCGCGAAATCGCGAAGCGCTACCAGCGCCATCTGCTGTCGTTCCCGCGGGCGATCGAGTCCTTCGACCTGTCGGGCTACGACGTCGTGCTGTCGAGCCATCACTGCGTCGCGAAGGGCGTGCGGACGGGGCCCCAAACCAAGCACCTCTGCTACATCTTCACGCCGATGCGGTACATCTGGGACCAGGTCGGCAACTACTTCGCGGGCGCGCGCCGCCTGTTGTTGCCGCTCGCCTGGCCCGCGATCGCGCACCTGCGCCGCTGGGACAAGCGCACGGCGGCCCCCGTGACGCGGTTCGTCGCCATCAGCCGCTACGTGGCCGAGCGCGTGACCCGCACCTACGGCCGCCCCGCGGACGTCGTGTACCCGCCCGTCGACGTGGCGGGGTTCCGGCTCGCGCCCGAGGCCGGCGAGCACTACGTGATGGTCGCCGCCGATGCCGCCTACAAGCGCGTGGACCTCGCCGTCTCGGCGTTTGCCGCGTTGAAGATCCCGCTCGTGATCGTGGGCAAGCGTCAGGACGAGAACCCGCTCGCGCGCACGGCGCCCGCGCACGTGACGTTCCGCGGCTTCATCCCCGACGCCGAGCTCAAGGAGCTCGTGCGTACCAGCCGCGGGTTCCTGCTCCCGTGTCACGAGGAGTTCGGCATCGCCGCCGTGGAGGCGATGGCCGCGGGCAAACCCGTCGTCGCCCTGGGCGGCGGAGCGGCGCTCGAGACCGTGCGCGGGGCGCTCCCCGACTCCCCGCTCCCCACAGACCCGACGGGGGTGTTCTTCGCGCGCGAGGACGCGCACGAGCTCGAGCGAGCGGTCCGGCACCTGGAGTCGAATCGGTCGGCATTCGTGCCGGAGGCGATCCGCGCCCACGCGATGAGCTTCGACCAGTCGCTGTTCTGGCCGCGGATCAAGGCGCACGTGGACGAGATCGCGGAGGGGGCGTAGTCGCTCGAGCGGGACCGTTTACGCCTCGACGCCGCGATCAGACGATCCTCACGGTGAGGCCCTCGGAGCGCGCGGCGTCGGCCTGTCTGCGGTCGGCCGTCACGAACACGTCGGCTCCCCAGTCGCTTGCACACGCGATGTGGAGAGCATCCGGTGTGCGCACGATGCGGCGCTCGAGCACGCCAACCGCTCGCGCGAGGACCGATCCGAGACTGGGACGATCGACATGTCCGCGAGATCGGCGAGCAGCTCCCTCTTGCTCGTAGCGAGCTGGGCCGCGGTCATCGTCCGCTCGCGCTTGCGCCGCACGAACGCCGAGACGACTTCGGGGACGACGATCGCCGACACGCCGAGCATGTCGGCATCAGCGAGCATCTCGGCCACCGTCTCCGTTCCTGCCTCGTGGACGTAGCGCTTGGCCATGGCAGAGAAGTCGAAGAAGACGTTCACGACCGCTCACGCTCCTCGATGATGGCTCGACTCAACGACGCGCCATCCACCAAGCGGATCGGCTTGATCGGACGCTTCCAAGCCGGGGGGCGGCGAGAATCTCCGAGCTCGAGCCGCTGCGTGGAGCACCTTCGAGCACGCCGCTCACCACGCTCGTAGACGCCTGCCGGTCCAGCTTCGCCTCGTGCGGCGCATCCGGATCAGGCGATGGCGTTGTGCGGCGCGCGATGATTGAATCTGGCGGCATTATCGCGAGGAGAGCATGGACGACGTGGCAGGCGGGGGCCGTGCGGTGCACGCCACGGCTCTCGACCGCTCGCCGACGCTGAGCGAGCCGGTCCGGAGCGCGCGGTGAGCCACGCCGAACGTGAGGCGAAGCAACTCGGGCGGCTCGCGATCGAGCAGGGCTGGGCGACGCCGTCGCAGCTCGCGCTCGTGCTCGGCGAGATGGTCGGCGAGCGACGCGCGGGCGTGCGCAAGTCGATCGGGCGGCGGCTGATCGATGCGGGCCTGATCGACGAGGGGCAGCTCGAGCAGTTGCTCGAGCTCCAGGGCAAGCGCTCGGTACGTTGCCCTCGCCCCGGCTGTGGCTGGGGCGCGTCCGCCTCGGTCGAGGAGCAGCTCAACTTCTGCGCGCGCTGTGGCGCGCCGCTCGCGGACGAGCCGGGCCCGCGCGGCGACCGTGGCGCCGATGCGCCGCAACAGTGGCGGCGCGGTGGCACTGCCGCCGAGCCCGTCGCGATCGACCCGCGGGCCGAGCCCGAGGGGGTCTGGGACTTCGGCGAGTACGCGATCGTCGAGCCGCTCGGAGTGGGCGGGATGGGCGAGGTGTTCCTCGCCGAGCGCGACGGGGAGATGGTGGCCATCAAGGTGCTGGCGAGCGCCGTCTCCGACCACGTGGAGTACCAACGACGTTTCGAGCGCGAGGCGCGGCTCACGCAGCGCCTGGTCCATCCTGGAATCGTCCAGGTCTACGACTATGGGCGGGCCAGCGGCCGAATGTACCTGGTCATGGAGCACGTGCGGGGCGGCACGCTCGCGGAGCACGTCGCCGAGCGCGTGCCGCTCGCTCCGGAAGACGCGACGCGGATCGTCCTCGAGCTCGCGCAGGCCGTCGCTTATGCGCACGACCAGGGTGTCTTGCATCGCGACGTCAAGCCGAGCAACGTCCTGATCGAGGCGGGCTCGGGACGCCTGAAGCTCGCCGACTTCGGCCTCGTCAAGCGCTTCGAGAGCTCGCTCGACGGCGAGACCGTGCTCTCGCATGGCCAGCTCTACGGCATCGAGGCGGCGTTCCGCAAGGAGATGGCCGACCTCTACAAGCATGACGAGCGCGAGCTCGGCGAACCGCTCGCCCGCTTGAGCGAGGCCATGCGCGGGCTGGCCTCGAGCGCGAACGACCCCTTCTTGGAGCTGGATCGAGCCCCGCTGCCCGAGGCCGAGCTCGGCGATCACACGCGCACGGTCGGCCTATTGAGCAGCGGTGTCTGCCTGGGAACGCCGACCTTCATGCCGCCCGAGCAGCTCGCCGGCATCGCGATCGACGGCCGCGCGGACATCTACTCGCTCGGCGTGCTGTACTTCTACCTGCTGACCGGCACCTACCCCTTCGAGCCCTCGGCCTCGCTCGAGGAGGTCTATCTGCAACGCTCGACGGTGGACCCGCCTGGGGTCCGCTCGCGCGAGCCCAGCGTCCCGTCGGCGCACGCGCAGGTCGTGGCCCGGATGATCGCGCGGCTGCCCGATCGCCGATACCAGACGGCGCGGTTCCTGTGCGAGGACTTGGGGCGCCTCCTCGCGGGTGACCCGCCGTGGCTGGATGCGCCACGCTGGTGGGATCAGCGCATCGCCGGAATCGATCCGACGCGCACGGGCTACGACGCCTGCGACTGCCTCGCCACGCTGTTCATGGAGCTGGCCGATCGCGCGCGCTTGGTCGAGGATCTGCCTCGCGAGCCGATACCGCGCCCAGCGCGGCGAGGTGGCGACGAGGTCGCCAGTCCGCGGGTGCCCGGACGGTCGATCCGCCCCTCCTC
>Ga0209726_10008404_pt1 | contig 11128 bp, 4 predicted proteins | sample Subgrocontami54m_FD_187453 | JGI IMG/M metagenome (GOLD analysis project Ga0209726, IMG submission 187453) | Subsurface groundwater microbial communities from S. Glens Falls, New York, USA - GMW46 contaminated, 5.4 m (SPAdes) (version 3) | ecosystem: Environmental > Aquatic > Deep subsurface >... | reverse complement strand
CGCACGCCCGCCGCTCGGCGCGGCCAGTGCGCGCTCGGTTCGGCGAAACGCTCCCATCGCCGTCGTGTCGATGCGGAAGTCCCAGGCAAAGTCGCGGCCGATTTCCGTCGACGGGAAATTCGCGGGTTCCAAACGGCTGTCGGCGATGGTCATCAGTACGAGTTCGACATGGTCTGCGACACCCGCGGCGACCATTCGCAGCGGCAACAGCGGTTGATAGCCGGGCGCGGTGACACGAACGGGCTGCATGCGACCGAGCCCCGCTCCGTCGCGCAGCCGCAGCGCTACGAAGTCCATGTTGAGCGAAATGTAGTGATCGAGCACCGGCTCCAACGTCGCGGGCACCGCGTAGTTGTTCGCGCGAAGCCACGCACGGAGTGCACCCGCGTCGGTGCCGCGCAAGGTGGCCACGGCGTACGGACCGACGACTTCCTCGCGCAGTACGGTCACGCCAGTGTCGGCGGCGTCGTAGGACGGTGCGTCCGCCGACGCGATGTCTGCCGAAAACGAAGCGTCCCGCGTCGCGCCGCGGAACGGGTCGGGGCAGTCCCGATAGTAGACGTTCGGGGGCGGGTAGTAGCAGCGCGGGCACGAGCGCGCGGGTCGTTGCGGCGGCGATCCCGCAATCGCGGCGGACTCTTCATCGAGACCCGCGAGGAAGCGAACGTCGGCCAGTTGCACCCGCACGTCCGGTCCACCCAGCACGGGAAGAATCCAGCTGAACTCTTCCGGACGCCCGGCGTAGCCGAACTGGTCCCACAGCGTCGTCTGTGCAGTCGAGACCGCGATCGCCATGCGGTGGTACGTGACCGTCTGCACCGTCATCGGCGGCGAGAAACAACCGCCGCACGCGTGTGCAGCGGGAGGAATGGCCATCGGTGCGGTGGCAACGGCGAGAAGCAGCGCGAGCGCGCGAGGGGAGGGGCTCATGGTGCTCTCGTGCAGTGCATTCGCGAGGCCGCGAGACGGCGTGAGCGTCCGACGGTGCAATCGCGGAGGATTTGGACGCGATCACAAGGCGAAAAGCGTGAGCACTACGCAGACTCTGCGAGCTTGTGCCGCACTGGGCCAGGGGAGGCCGGGGTTGCGGCGTCGTCGCCGATCAACGCGGCGGTCGCTGCACGGGCACGATCTCGCCGGGAATCCCTTCGCGCACGGTGAGGACGTCGTGGCCGAGGTCACGAAGCACGTCGGCTTCGCCAAGTTGCGCCGACGCGACGGCGCGCAGCGCAGTGCGCGGTCGCGCGCCCCGGCGTTGAACCGAGAACGCGAACGATGAGGCTGACGAGATCGCTCGAAGCTGGCGAGACCGCCGGCTGACTGATCACCTCATTTCTTCTTTCTCGCATGCTTCTTGGTCGTCGTGCCCGCGCGCTTCTTCGCCGGTGCCTTCGCCGTCGTCTTGCTCTTCGTCTTCGCCTCGAGCTTCAGCGGCTTGTTGCTCAACGCGACCTGCAGCGCGTTGCGGAGCGCGTCGTTCTTCGCCGCGAGGATGACGCCGCCCTGCGCGAGCCCACCCACTTCTTCGGTCGTTCCCGCCTTGAAGATGATTCCCGCGTCGGCCATGTACGTGAAGGAGTCGTACAGCGCTTGCCCTTCTGCGTTCGCGATGGTGCAAATGTGGAGGTCGCTGGGAAGGGGCAGTGCGGTCCCGTCGGAGGGGAGGCGCTCCTCTATGTCGAACGCTTCCTCGTATCCACGCACGCCGATGAGTAGCTGCTCCTTCTGCAGCGTCGTCAGCTCGCTCGGGTCCTTCGGTTTCAGGAGGCTCGTCACGTAGAGATCGACGGGCTTGGGCGTCGCCGCGACGATCGCCTCGACGGCTTCGCGGACCGCCTTGTGTTTCTTCCCGAGCGCGCGCATCTGCTCGACGAGCCAGAGCCAACGCGGCGAGTTCGCTTCCGAGCCCGCGAGGAGCGCGCGCACGAGCGCCGCCGATGGGAACATGTCGATCATCTCCGTCGACCAAGCGATCGACGGAAGTTGCGGGCCGAGCGTCGCATCGCGTCGATCGTCGGGAAGAGCGCGCGCACACTCGAAGAGAAGTTCTTTCCTCGCGCCGAAGAAGTTCGAGAACAGATGATCCCACCGCGGCTCGAGCGGAACCTTCGCTCGCACGAGTGCAAGCAAGACGAACGCGCGAAGCGCGGATGCCTTCCATCGCGGCTCGTCGGTCATGCGATCGGCCCATCCGATCGCCCACGGCCCTCCTTCGTCTTTCAGATCGCGGAGCACACGCAAATTCCCGTGCGGAAAGAGGAGCGTCGAGTTGATGCGATAGCCTCCGCCGACGCCGCAGATCTCCTCGAGCGCGACGAGCACCTTTTCCATGGAGAGCGCGTTGAGAACCTCTCCCTGGCGCTCGACGCGTTTCGCGATCTGCAATGCCCGCCACAGCGGCTCTCGCGTGGTCACGCCATCGTGCTCGACGTCGACGATCTCCGTCTCGAGGACACCTGGCTCCACACCCAACCAACGAAGTCGCGTCGGACCGGTGGAAGGGCATGCATAGGGATACGTCGTGAGCCCTTTCAACGCACTCCACATGAGCGCCGCGCGTTGCACGTCGTCGTACGTCGAGGCGAGCGGGTAGATCTCGCCGCTCGGTGGCGCCATCGGAATCCCGACGGCGGCGAGCGCGAGCCCCGCCTCCTTCACCGATTCGGCGTACCCCGTCTGATCTCCCGCGCGCATGCGCTCATTCGCTGCGTCGGCACGCACGAACGCTTCTTGTGCATCACGAGGGAGTTTGGCGAAGAGCGCGTCGGCGTCATCGAGCATCGAGACCCGAGAAGACCGCGAATGAGCGCGCGCTTCAATCGCGAAGGATTGCGACGGCCGGGCCGGCGTCATCGAGCGCGCGGAATGGCCATCGGTGCCGCACGGGTCCAGCGCAGCCCGCGCGGGGCGTCAGTTCGGGTCGAACGCTGGATTCGTCGCGCCGACGACCGACATCGCGAGAATGCCGATGCGCCCCGCACCGCCCGTGCCGCCGGGACGCGTGCCACACGTGCCGGTGGCTCCACCCGCACCGACCGACACCAGTCGCGTCGCGCCCACCGTCGCTGCACCGAGCGTCACCATCCGGATCGCTCCGCCCGCGCCGCCGCCGCCGCCGCCCATGCCGCATCCGCCACCGCCGCATGCGCCCGAGTTGCCCGTCACGCCTACGTTCCCTTGCGTGCTGATCAGCCCTGTCGCCGCGACGTTGACGAGGTTTGCACGGATGAGCACCGCGCCGCCGCCGCTGCCGCCCGCGCCGGGGTTGCCGCCGTCCTCGTCCGCGCCGCCCTCACCGCCGGCACCGCCGAGGAAGAACACCGCGCTGAGATTCGCCGTGCCGACCGCCGCGCCGCCTGTCGCGAACGCGCCGCCTTCGCTGCACGCGCCCATCGACGAAGCGAGTCCGTTCCCGCCCGCTGCCGCGTAACCGCCGCCGCCGCCCGAGCCGTCGTCCTGACCGCTCGGACCGCCGCCGCCGCCCGACCCGTTGGCCGTGAGATTGACGCCTCCCGGGGCCAGGTGCCCTTCGCCCTGGAATCCGCGCGCGCAGCGGTAGAAGCACGCGTGGTTGTTTCCGCGGAAGCCTCGGCCGTCCATGTTCACGGTGCCGTTGAGTGTGACGTCGCCCGTCGCGTCGAATGCCAGGATCCCGCCGCTGTTGCCGTCCCACGCCGGCGCGTTGAGCGTTGCGCCCGCGGCCACCATCACGGTCGTGTAGTCGAGCACGTGAATGATCTGTGCGTGGTGCGTCGCGTCGGTCACGTACGCGTTGGTCGCCGGCGAGTCCAACGTGACGACAGCGCCTGCGATCGCGGCGACGGTTCGATACTCGTACTGACCGACCGGGCCGGTCGCTCCCTGCGTCTGATGCAGCAGGACCAAGTTGCCCACGGCGAACGTGCCGACCACGTTGCTGATGGTGACCATCGCCGATGCCGCTGCGACGCTCGCAGACGCGCGCTCGACGTTGATCGTGGTCGTTCCGCTCGAGACCGTCAGCGTCCCGCTCGACCCGCTGCCGAAGCCACATGCGCCCGCGCTGCAACTCCGGCCGCTCGGGCAGACGTTGCCGCAGCGACCACAGGCCGTGGACGTGCTGAGCAGGTTGGTTTCGCAGCCGTTGGCCGGGTTGCCATCGCAGTCCGCGAAGTTGGCGTTGCACACGAAGTTGCAGGTGCCGGCCAGGCAAACCGGCGCCGCGTTCGCGCGCGCAGGGCAGACCGTGCCGCACGCGCCGCAGTTGGCCGGGTCGATCAGCGTGGCGCGACACGCGCCCGAACACGACGTGAGCCCGGTGCCGCACGATGTCGCGCACGCGCTTGCCATGCAGACTTCGCCGGCCGCGCACGCCGTCGCGCACGCTCCGCAGTTGTTGACGTCGGTTGTCAGATCGCGACACGTGCCGCTGCAGTTCGTCTGTCCCGCCGCGCACGAGACCACGCACGTGCTGGCAACGCACGCTCTTCCGGCTGGACACACAACGCCGCAGCCGCCGCAATTCGCGGGATCGCTCGCGATTGTGACACACACGCCGCTGCAAACGATTTGACCCGCCGGGCACGAGGTCGCGCACGCACCGGTCGCGCAAACCTGTCCCGCGGGACAGACCGTGCCGCACGTGCCGCAGTTGGCCGGATCGCTTCCCAGTCGGACGCACAGACCACTGCAGTCGGTCTGCCCGGTCGGGCACGACGTCGCGCACGCGCCAGCCACGCACACTTGGCCCGACGGACACGTCGTCCCGCACGTGCCGCAGTTGGTCGGATCGGTGGTGAGTGTGACGCAGCGCCCGCTGCACACCGTCTGTCCCGCGGGGCATGACGTTGCGCACAGGCCCGCACCGCACACCTGGCCGGACGGGCACACGGTGCCGCACGCGCCGCAGTTTCTCACGTCGGTCTGCAGATCGCGGCACGTGCCGCTGCAGATGGTCTGCGTTCCCGGACACGAGACCACGCACGCGCCTGCCGTGCAGATCTCACCGCTCGCACACGCGTTGCCGCAGGTGCCGCAGCCGAGTCGATCGGTCATCAGGTTGCGGCACGCGCCGCTGCAATCAGTCTGACCCGCCGGGCACGAGACCACGCACACACTCATCGCGCAGAGCTGGCCGGAGCCGCAGACCGTGCCGCACGCGCCGCAGTTGGCCACATCGGTTCGAACGTCCCGGCAGCTTCCTGAGCACGCCGTCTGACCCGTCGGGCACGAGACCACGCACGCCCCCGCCGCGCACACACGACCCGCGGCGCAGACGTTGCCACAGGCGCCGCAATTGGCCGGGTCGCTCGCCAACGTCGCACAGGTTCCGGCACACACGGTTTGACCCGCCGGGCACACGAGCGCGCAGCGACCCGCCACGCAGCTCTCGCCCGCCGCGCACACGTTTCCACACGCGCCGCAGTTCATCGAGTCGATCTGCGTGTCCGTGCAGAACGCCGCGACGCCGCCGTCGAAGCCGCCGCACATCGCGAGCCGAGTCCCACAGCTCACACCGCACGTGCCCATCGCGCACACTTGTCCTGCCGCGCACGCTGTGCCGCAGGTTCCACAGTTGGCGTTGTCCGTCGCGACCGTTACGCACGCGCCGCCGCACACCGTCTGGCCCATCGGGCACGACGTCGTGCAGGTGCCCATCCCGCAGCGCTGGCCCACCGCGCACGAGCGTCCGCACGCGCCGCAGTTGTCCGGGTCCGCGAGCAGCGTCACGCAATTGCCGCCGCAGACCGTCTGGCCCGTCGGGCAGGACGTGGCGCACGCGCCCATCACACACACTTGGCCGCCAGGGCACGCCGTGCCGCACGCGCCGCAATTGCTGCGGTCGCTTTGGAGATTCACGCAGCGGTCGCACTGCGTCTCGCCGGTGGGGCACGCCCGGTCCGCGGTCGCGTCGATCATCGTCGCGTCACGCGTCACGTCGCCACTGCCGTCCATGTTGCCGACGACGGGGTTGCTGCCGCAGGCGGCAAGAAACATGGGGAGCAGCGCAACGAGAAGCCGGGTTCGAACGTTCATGGGAGACCTTTCGGATTGCGGCGAATGCCGTCGTCGAGAAAACAGAGTCAGCGTGTCGCCGCGGCGGCCGCCAGATCGGTGATTCGGAACCTCACCTCAGGGAACGATCGTCGCCGCGGGCGCCGACGCGCCGGCGACCATGCTGCCTCCGCGGATCGTGATGCGGCCGACGGACCCTACGCCGCCCGGCGTGCCGCAGTTCCCCGGATCGTCGCCGCCGACGCCACCGGCGGACGTCACCCGGCTCGCGCCGAGATCGACGACCGCGGTTTGCAGGTAGATCGCCCCACCCGCGCCGCCGCCGCCGCCGCCCGAGCCGCAGCCCGAGAAATTCACGTCGGGCCGGCCTGTTTGGCCGTCGACCGAGAGACGGCCCGTGCCGATCATCGTGATCGATGCTGCGCCGATGTAAACAAACCCGCCGCCGCTCGCCCCACCCGAGCCGTAGCCGTCTTCGTCGGCGCCGCCGTTGGCGCCTGCGCCACCGAAGAACACCAGGGTCTGGTTCGGATTGCCGACCGCGAGGCCGCCGAGTCCGCCGAGTTGGCACGGGTTGCCGCCGTTGTTGCCCGCGGTGCCCGCGAGCGCGTGGCCGCCGCCGCCTCCCGCTCCGCCCCAGCAGCATTCGCAGCCGTTGCGCTCGCCGCCGCCGCCACCGTTCGTGTTCGCCGCGCGCGTCTGAATTCCGAACGCCGTCGAGCCCTCGCCTTGGTCCCCCGGACGATTGGGAATCATCAAGAACGGATGCCCGCGGAATCCGCGCGCGCCCATGTCGATCACGCCGCCGGCGTTCACCGTCACGGCGCCGCCCGCGACGAACGCGAGAATGCCGCCGGTGGTGCCATCCCACGCGGGTGCGTTGAGTGTCGCGCCCGCGACGCTGACCGTCGTGTATTGCGGCACGAGCACGATCTGCGCGTGGGCCGTCGCGCTGACTTCGTACGTGTTCGCGAGCGGGGTGTCCAACGTGACGCTGGTGCCGGCGAGCGTCACGATCCGGTGCGTTTCCCACGCGCCGACCGTGGTGCCGCCCTGCGACTGGTGCAGCAGCACCAGGTTGCCGACCGCGAAGCCCGTCGCGTCTCCGAGCGTGGCCATCGTCGAAGCGGCGGTGCCGGTGACCGTCGTACGGACCGTGTTGATCGTGGTCGTGCCGGACGCCAGCATCAGCGCGCCGTCGACGCCCGAGCTGGTCGCGCACACGCCGGCGACGCACGTCGTGCCGCCCGTGCAAACGTTGGCGCAGCGGCCGCACGATGTCGGCGAGCTGAGCAGGTTGGTCTCGCAGCCGTTCAACGGGTCGCCATCGCAGTTCGCGAAGTTTGCGTTGCACACGAAGTTGCACGTGCCCGTCACGCAGACCGGCGCCGCGTTGGCGCGCGCGGGACAGATCGTGCCGCACGTGCCGCAGTTGATCGGGTCGATCTGGGTTGCGCGGCATGCGCCGGAGCACGCCGTGAGTCCTGCGCCGCACGAGGCCGCGCACGCGCTCGCCATGCAGACTTCGCCCGCCGCGCACGCCGTCGCGCACGCGCCGCAGTTGTTGACGTCCGTCGTCAGATCACGACACGTGCCGCCACAGTTGGTCTGCCCTGCCGCGCACGAGACCACGCAGGCTCCGCCCACGCATGCACGTCCCGCCGGGCACACCGTGCCGCAGGTGCCGCAGTTGGCGGGGTCGGTGGCGACCGTGACGCACACGCCGCTGCAAACGGTCTGACCCGCCGGGCACGAGGTGGCGCAGCTGCCCGTCGCGCAGACTTGTCCCGCGGGACAAACCGTGCCGCACATGCCGCAATTTGCCGGATCGCTTCCCAGTCGGACGCACAGCCCGCTGCAGTCGGTCTGACCGGTTGGGCACGAGGTCGCGCAGGCGCCGGCCACGCACACTTGTCCCGAGGGGCAGGTCGTGCCGCACGTTCCGCAATTGCCGGGATCGGTCGCGAGCGTCACGCAGCGGCCGCTGCACACCGCTTGTCCCGCGGGGCACGACGTGGCGCATACGCCCGCGCCGCACACCTGGCCGGACGGGCACACGGTGCCGCACGCGCCGCAGTTTCTCACGTCGGTCTGCAAGTCGCGGCACGCGCCGCTGCAGTTGGTCTGCGTTCCCGGGCACGAGACCACGCACGCGCCGGCCGTGCAGATCTCACCACTCGCACACGCGTTGCCGCACGTGCCGCAGCCCAGCCGATCGGTCATCAAGTTGCGGCACGCGCCGCTGCAATCGGTCTGACCCGCTGGGCACGAAACCACGCACACACTCATCGCGCAGAGCTGGCCCGAGCCGCAGACCGTGCCGCACGCGCCGCAGTTGGCCACGTCGGTTCGTACGTCCCGGCAGCTTCCCGAGCACGCAGTCTGACCCGCCGGGCACGAGACCACGCACGCGCCCGCTGCGCACACGCGACCGGCCGCGCACACCGTGCCACACGCGCCGCAATTGGCCGGGTCGCTCGCCAACGTCGCGCAAGTTCCGCCGCACACTGTCTGACCCGCCGGACACACGAGCGCGCAGCGACCGGCCACGCAACTCTCGCCCGCCGCGCACGCGTTGCCGCACACGCCGCAGTTCGCGGGGTCGATCTGCGTGTCGGCACAGAACGCCGCGGCGCCGCCGTCGACGCCGCCACACATCGCAAGCCGGGTCCCGCAACTCACGCCGCACGTTCCCATCGCGCACACTTGCCCCGCAGCGCACGCCGTACCGCACGTTCCACAGTTGGCGTTGTCCGTCGCGACCGAAACGCACGCGCCGCCGCACACCGTCTGGCCCATCGGGCACGACGTCGTGCACGTACCCATCGCGCAGCGCTGCCCCGTCGCACACGTGCGTCCGCAGGCTCCACAGTTGTCCGGGTCCGCGAGGAGCGTCGCACAGTTGCCCGCGCACACCGTCTGGCCCGACGGACACGACGTCGCGCACGCGCCCATCACGCAGACCTGGGCGCCGGGACACGCCGCGCCGCACGCGCCGCAGTTGTTGCGGTCGTTCTGAATGTTCACGCATCGATCGCACTGCGTCTCGCCCGTGGGGCACGCCCGGTCCGCGGTCGCGTCCATCATCGTGGCGTCTCGCGTGACGTCGCCGCTCCCGTCCATGTTGCCGACGACCGGGCCGCTGCAGGCGGCAAGAAACACGAGGAGCAACGCAGCCAGAAGCCGGGATCGAACGTTCATTGGAAGCCTTCCGTTATGCAGCCGAGCGTCAGTATTCGAGAGAGGGTGCGCGCGTCGCCGCGGCGGGCGCGGGCGTAGGCGTCGGCGTGGGATTCGAGATTCGGAACTCCACGCGGCGGTTCTGTGCTCGCGCGACGCGAATTGCTCGGCGTCGCATGCCGGCGGTCACCGGGACGACGGGCCGCGTCTCGCCGGATCCGTGCGCCTCGAGTCGTGCCGCTTCCACGCCGTTGGCCACCAGGTACGCGACCACGCTCTGGGCACGACGGCGCGAAAGATCGAGGTTCGCGGCGTCGTCGCCAACGTCGTCGGTGTGCCCATCGACCGTGAGATGCTGAATCGACGGCGTCACGCGGAGTGCGTCTCGCACGGCAGTCAGGACCGGGAAGGAGCGTGGCAGGATCGTGTCGCGAAGGGTCGCGAAGAACACCGGGGTCAGGATTCGGATGACGCCGTTGTCGATCTGCAGAAGCCCAGGACAGCCGTTGCGATTCGGGTCGGGCGACGGCGCACCGGGCTGGTCGGGGCAGTGGTCGGTCGCGTCGGGCACGGAGTCATGGTCGCGGTCCGGTGCGGGGCAGCCGGGGCGCGTCGCGTCGGGAAGCGCTCCTTGCGCCACGGTCCGGCACTGGTCCGCGTGATTCAGTACGCCGTCCGAGTCGTCGTCGCCGTCGGGGCAGCCCGCGCGCTCGGGGTCGGGGTGCGAGCCTTGCGCGACGCTGGGGCATGCGTCGGTGTTGTCGAACACGCCGTCGTTGTCCGCGTCACGCAACGGGCAGCCTGTGCGAACGGGATCGGCGCGGGCGCCCGCGGGCTCGTTCACGCATTGGTCGGCCGGGTCGAACACGCCGTCGCGATCGGTGTCCTGCTGTGGACATCCGCGCCGCGCCGGGTCCGGGTGCTCGCCCATCGGCTCGTTCGGACAAGCGTCCTCCGAGTCGATCACTCCGTCGCGGTCAGTATCCGCGGGCGCCGCGGGCGCGGCCGATGGCTCGGGCACGCGGATCGCGGCGGACAGACCGGCCGCCCAGAACTGCGCGTCACCGCTCGTGTCCGGAGACGTCGCGAACACGTGACCGTAGCGCACGACGGGACCCAGCCCAAACCAACGCGTCAGCGCGAACTCGAAGGTGATCCCCGCGTCGAACATGAGACGCGTGAGTGGACCGGTGAACGCCACGCCGACGTCGGCGTCGAAGCCGAGCCGCCCCACGGATCCGAGCATCGGCTCGAGCCGCAGACCGCCGCCGAGCAGGTAGACCTGGCCGTTGCCGGCCGGCGACGGAAACCACCAACTGCTGAACGTGAGCTGGAGCGCGAGAGGGTTGAACAGCGTGAACGCCGGCCGCGCGGATCCGTGCGTCGCGATGTCCATCGCGTACGGTCCCCGCTGGAACGACGGAAGCATCGTGCCAATGCCACCCTCGCCACGAAGCGTGAAGCGATGAATCGCGTCGGCTGTGGCGTTCGGCGGTTGCGTCAGGAGCACGCCAAGCGAAACGGCCGTGAGGATGAGAATGTGAGAGAGAGGGCGGATCGATTCGCGCTGCCGAACTGTGTTGAACAAGGGTGTCCCCCGAGGGGGCACCCTACGCGATGACGAATCAGAATAATAGGAGAGCGACACGGTGCGGGTGCGATTCATGTGATTCATGGAAAACGTTATCTTTTCACGACGGACAAAGGCAGGCCATTCGGCCCGACGCGATCCCAACTCGGATCGGCCGCGCTCGCGGTGAGCGCTGAGTGCGTTCAGCGCGGCCCGCCCGTCGAACAATCGAACCGTCGGTCGCGGCAGCCGCGCCGGCTCGCGCCGCTTTTACGAAGTTTTAGCAGGGAACCGGCGCCAATTCGGAATGCGCTGGAATTCCAGCGCCGCAACCGTCAGGGCGTGATCTGGATTGGCAGGAGCTCCTCGTGCGGATAGCGTCTG